>Ga0190358_1000002_pt1 | contig 163256 bp, 167 predicted proteins | sample 48721812_MG_FD_161666 | JGI IMG/M metagenome (GOLD analysis project Ga0190358, IMG submission 161666) | Hydrothermal vent microbial mat bacterial communities from Southern Trench, Guaymas Basin, Mexico - 4872-18-1-2_MG | ecosystem: Environmental > Aquatic > Marine > Hydrothermal vents >... | reverse complement strand
CCCTCATTGATAAGGCATTATCGACAGGCTTCATTACCCTTAATGATATCGACACACTTAAAGAATGGAGACAGGACCCATCAAACTGGGGTAAATAGAGTAACTATGGATAATTTTTCTTTATATGAGAGCAGGGTAGGAAAAATCAGGTCTGGAGCAAAGGAAATTTTTTCCTTCGTTACCGATATGAGAAATTTCAGCAGGTTTTTGCCCGGACATACAATTGAGAACTGGAAAGCATCGGTCGATGAATGTTCATTTGAAGTATCGATGGTGGGTGAGGCCAGGATCAGGATTGTGCAAAAAGACCCTTGTAATACAGTAAAATATACAGGCTACGGTCTTAATAATACGCAATTTTACCTGTGGATCCAGACGAAAGAAGTGGGTGATAAGGATACCAGGATAAAATTGACAATCAAAGCTGATCTGAATCCCGGGCTGAAAATGATTGCATCAAAACCCATAAACGACTTTCTCAACAAACTGGTAGGCGGGATGGAAGAATTCAATGACTGGGAAAATACTAAGGAATAAATTTAATCTCATTTAAACCGTATATACCGGTTTTTCCATCATTCATCCTTATTTTTATACGTCCATACCTGTCAACCCCTCTGATAATTCCCCTGACTCTGCTTTTGTTGATAATAAAATCAGATTCTGTGTTAAGCCTGTAAAGCTTCTTTTGATATTTTTCATTTATTTCGGCAAAAAGGCCTTCCTTCAGCCTGCCGTACCATAGATCGAGTATCTGGCTAAAATCCGAAAGCAATGTATCAGTATTATATTCACGCTTATTTATAATGTATAAGGAAACAGGATTTGGCAAGTCCTCCGGGAAGTCAGCCTGGTTAATATTTATACCGGCACCTGCAATGCAACTCTGTATCTTATTTCCCTCAAGCGAAGCTTCTATCAGGATACCTGCAATTTTGTCATCTTTAAAATAAATGTCATTTGGCCATTTTATACTTATTGAGCCCGAATAGGGTTCCAGAAGATCACATATTGCAAGTGATATGATTTTTGAAACCATGAACTGCTCGTCTGCATGCAAAAAACAGGGGAGAAGTATTACGCTAAAGGTCAGGTTCTTACCCGCTTCGCTTATCCAGGCATTTCCCTTTCTCCCCCTGCCCATGCTCTGCTCACGGGCATAAATCACTGTGCCTTCCGGAGCGGCATTGGCAGCCAGCATTTCAGCTGCCAGATCATTGGTTGATGACACTTTTTCACGATATATTATTTTTGAGGCTATTAGCATGTTAATCAGGTTGTTATGTCAAATTATTACAATGGGTTCACTGTATATGTCATAATTGCAGAATCTGGCACTGTAATTGTAAAACTTATGATGCTATAACAAAAGTAAAAATAATGTTCGTATTTTTGTGGGCGCTAATAATGTAATAAACAGAATCTGAGATTAATGACAGAAAATAGTGACGAAGTATTACCATTGATTGACAATATAGTAAAGGGGATCTTTGAAAAAAAGGGAGAAAGGGTATTAAAACTTGATTTCAGGTCTTTGGAAAATTCAGTATGTGATTACTTTATAATATGCCATGGTAATTCAGTAACACAGGTTGATTCCATAACTGAATCAGTAGAATTACAGGTGAAGAAAAATACCGGCGGGCATCCGCATCACAGGGAAGGCATTGAGAACTGCCTCTGGGTATTACTGGATTATGGGGATGTTGTTGTACACATATTCCAGGAAGAATACAGGAACTTCTATAACCTGGAAGCGTTATGGGCTGATGCGCTTATTGAAGAAATCAGGGATAATTAAAATTATAGTTTGAGATGACGGAAAAAAGCAGAAGAGATCAAAATACAAATAAACCTGGTGGTGGTTCAGGGAAGAACGACAAGCCAAAAATAAATCCTATCTGGATATATCTTGCTATTGGCATTGGACTTATAGCCATTAATTTTATGTTCGGGGGTAAGAGGGTTGAGAAAGTAGAGCAGTGGGGCCGTATTGAACAAATGATAGCTAATAAGGATATCAATAAAATCGTGGTTGTAAACAAGGAATACGCTGAGATATACCTTACCACACAGGCAATAGAATCAGGCAGGTATCCCGATATTTCAGGCTCCGGGAATTTTAGCTTTTCAGGGCCGTCTCCTAACTACACCTATCATTTTGCAACGGTTGAATTGTTCGATTCACGCATTAACGAGGTTCAGGAACAAAACAATTATGCAGAGTCGGAATGGATACATCCCATTTATGAAACCAGGAAGAATTATCTGGGTGAGATAATGGCCTGGATATTGCCCATGCTCCTGATTCTTGCCATCTGGTTATTTATTTTCAGGCGTATGGCAGGTGGCGGTGGCTCCGGGGGAGGCGCAGGTAATATCTTTTCTGTGGGAAAGTCCAAAGCAAAAATATTTGACAGGGAATCAAATGTGAAGATCGACTTCCATGATGTGGCCGGTCTTGAAGAAGCCAAGACGGAAGTTAAAGAAGTAGTTGATTTTCTCAAAAACCCGAAGAAATATACTGCACTTGGAGGTAAGATACCTAAAGGCGCATTATTGATTGGTCCTCCGGGAACGGGGAAAACCCTGCTTGCAAAGGCAGTGGCCGGGGAGGCAAATGTTCCTTTCTTTTCAATTTCAGGATCCGACTTTGTCGAAATGTTTGTTGGTGTGGGAGCCTCAAGGGTTCGTGACCTGTTTAAGCAGGCAAAAGAAAAGGCACCATGTATTGTCTTCATTGATGAGATAGATGCTGTAGGAAGGGCCAGGGGAAGGAACCCCAGTTTCGGGGCCAATGATGAACGTGAGAATACTCTTAACCAGTTGCTCACTGAGATGGATGGCTTCGACAGTAATATAGGGGTCATTATCCTGGCAGCTACCAACAGGGCAGATGTGCTCGACAGGGCGCTTTTGAGGGCCGGACGATTCGACAGGCAGATTCATGTTGAACTGCCCGACCTTAATGAGAGAAAAGAGATATTTAAGGTTCATTTGCAACCTTTAAAACTCCCAAGGTCATTTAACATTGACTTTCTTGCCAAACAAACCCCCGGATTCTCAGGTGCTGATATTGCAAATGTATGTAATGAGGCAGCACTTATAGCCGCACGGAAAAACAAGAAAATGGTTGGCAAACAGGATTTTCTGGATGCAGTAGACAGGATAATTGGAGGACTGGAAAGGAAAAACAAGATTATTTCACCAGAGGAAAAAACAACCATAGCCTATCACGAAGCAGGACATGCAACCGTAAGCTGGTTGCTTGAACATGCCAGCCCCCTGGTGAAGGTTACAATAATACCACGTGGACGCGCACTTGGTGCAGCATGGTACCTGCCGGAGGAAAGACAGCTCACCACAAGGGAACAAATCCTCGATGAGATAGCCTATGCCCTGGGAGGCCGGGCTGCCGAGGAACTGGTATTTAGCAGGATATCAACGGGAGCTCTTAATGACCTTGAAAAAGTAACCAAGCAGGCCTACGCCATGGTAACTTATTTCGGCATGAGCGATCAGGTGGGTAATCTGAGTTTCTACGATTCTTCGGGCCAAAACGAGTACGGCTTCACCAAACCTTACAGTGAGAAAACTGCAGAATTGATTGATAAAGAAGCTAAACGGATTGTCGATGAGGCCTACCAGAGAGCTCTTGAGGTTTTGAAGAAACACAGAAAAGGCCTCAATACACTGGCTTCCCAGTTACTCGAAAAGGAAGTTATCTTCGGTGAAGACCTTGAAAAAATATTCGGGAAGAAAAAGGGGAACAGGCCGGCAATAGAAAAAACAGGAAGGCCGGCTAAAAAAAGAACTTCAAAAAAATCCCCGCCGACAGGAAAATCAGATGCGAAGAAAATAGATAAAGAAGACCCTGCAGGGAATAATACGGAAGGTGAATCAGCTGATAATAACCAGGCTGACACGAATGATTCACCTAACTAATCAGGCTTGAACATATGGAGAAGAAATGGGTCAAGATATATGAATCAAATAATGAAGTTAAAGTGGAAATGGCCCGTCAATTACTTGAGGATAACGACATTGAAAGCGTTATTATAAACAAGAAAGACAGGTCCTACGGTTTTGGAGACTATGAGCTGTACTGCATGCGAGATTATGTTATAAGGGCAAAACTATTGTTAAAAGAACTCTGATCTTGAGAAACTTATCCAGGCGAACACTAACAGGCTTTTTTTTAGTTGTTATTATACTGGGAGGATTGTGGCTGCACCCCCTGTCCTATCTCACAATAGGCTTAATATTGCTTGTCGGATCATTATATGAATATTACCGGCTTATTTCCGCTGCCGGATCACCGATACAGGAAGTAACAGGAATAATTACGGCTGTTATAATATATATAATATCCGTATTTGTAGCGGCGGGCATTCTTGATGCTATATCCTACCTGCTTGTAATGGTTGCTGTTATCCTCATTATTATTACTGAACTCTTCAGGAATGATGGTAAACCCTTTGACACACTTGCCCATACCATCTTCGGCCTTATCTTTATTTCAATTCCATATTCACTTTTTCCCTTTATGGCTTTTGGCTTCACGGAACCGGAAACTATTCTTCCGAATCGTATCCCGGGATTTTCACCAGGCCTGATGCTGGGCTTCCTGGTTCTGTCATGGGGATTTGATGTCGGAGCCTACCTTTTTGGATCATACTTCGGGAAACATAAATTATTGGAAAAGATATCCCCTGATAAATCGTGGGAAGGTTTTATTTTCGGTCTTGTGACTGCTGTTTTGCTTGCGTGGCCGGTTTCCCTGTGGATTGAAACCCCGGGAACAAGAGGCTGGATACTTATAGCAGTACTAATATCCGTTACAGGTACCCTGGGCGACCTGGTAGAGTCGATGCTGAAAAGAAGCGCAGGAGTAAAAGATTCAGGTTCGCTACTGCCCGGGCACGGGGGAATACTGGACAGGTTTGACAGCCTTATTCTCTCCCTGCCTTTCGTTTTCCTTTTCATCACACTCTTTGGTTGATTTATACTATATTATTAGTTTCATGACACCATGAAGATTCACAAAGAAGGACATAAATTGATCTTTTACAGTATCGCTTCCCTGTCGGTACTGAATATCATAGTGATATACTTCTTTAAGGAAATTCAGCCTTTATGGATAAGCATACTTTCACTATCAATACTCATGCTGCTTTTTATAGTCTCTTTCTTCAGAAAACCGGAAAGGGAAGTAAGAGAAAGCCCGGGTAAAATCCTTTCCCCTGCTGATGGCAGGGTGGTGGCCATAGAAGAAATGCATGAAAATGAATACTTCAATGAAAGGAAATTACAGGTCTCGGTCTTCATGAGCCTGATTAATGTACATTATAATACATACCCGGTGTCAGGTACGGTTAAATATGTGAAATACCATCCCGGGAAATTCTATCCTGCATATCATCCGAAATCTTCAGTCAACAATGAAAGAATAAGTATAGTGATTGAAACTGATGAGGGTACTGAAATACTGATCAGGCAAATTGCAGGCTTCGTTGCCCGGAGAATTACCACAGATGCAAAGCCGGGAATGAAAGTAAGGCAGGGCGACGAACTTGGCTTTATTAAATTTGGCTCAAGGGTGGATATTTTCCTTCCCCCCGGGACCAGAGTGAATGTTGGCTTATCACAGCCGGTCAGGGCAAGCCGGGATATTATGGCTGAAATATAATTATTTTAAACACTAATTCGTACCGAGAGATGAATACAAGTGAAAAAAAGGAAGATAATAGGGTAATTGACATAACAAATGATGTAAGCTGGATAGGAATCCTTGATTATGATATCGTGACCTTTGATATTGTTATGAAGACGGAGTATGGGACTACCTATAATTCTTATTTTATCAATGCAGATAAAAAAGCCATTATCGAAACGGCAAAGGAAAAATTTGCGGATGTTTATATTAAAAAAATAAAACAGCTTGCCGACCCTTCAGAGATTCAATATATCATCTTAAATCATACCGAGCCCGATCATTCCGGATCGTTGAAACATGTGCTTGAGCTGGCTCCCGGTGCAACAGTTGTCGGTAGCGGTAATGCCATAAGATATCTGAATGACATGTTCGACTTTTCTTTTAAGAGCATGGTAGTAAAGGATGGAGATACTCTTGATCTGGGCAATAAGACACTCAGGTTTATTTCTGCTCCCAACCTGCACTGGCCCGACACAATGTACACCTACCTTGAGGAAGACAAATTGCTCTTTACCTGTGATTCATTCGGCGCCCATTATTGCGATGAACGAATCTTTGATGACATGGTAGGTGACTTCAACGATGGTTTCAAATATTATTTCGACGTTATCCTTAAACCTTACAGCAGGTTTATGCTTAAGGCAATCGATAAAATACGGTCGCTTGAGATTGACGCTATTTGCACAGGTCATGGGCCAGTACTGAGAAAAAATTGGAAGAAATATGTTGACCTGAGTGAAAAATATGCCCGTGAATATATCGATGCCACAACGGGAGAAAGAAAGATGAGAGTTCTAATTACTTATGTTTCAGCCTATGGCTATACAAAAGAAATGGCAGAAGCTATTGCCATGGGCGTTGAAAGCGGGGGAAACGTAGAGGTCAGAATTCTTGATATTGAGAATATAGAATTGGGTGATCTTGATTCTGAAGTACTTAAGGCTGATGCTCTTCTCGTGGGATCTCCCACCATCAATCAGAATACCCTGCTGCAGGTCTATAAACTTTTTTCGGTAATTAACCCGCTGAGAGACAAGGGTAAACTGGCTGCATCATTTGGCTCTTACGGTTGGAGCGGAGAAGCCCCGGCCATTATTGCTTCAAACCTGAAAAACCTTAAGTTGAAAGTGCTGGAGGAAAATGCCGCTTTCAAGTTCAGGCCCGGAGAAGAAACAAGAACCGAACTGGTTGCTTACGGCAATAGATTTGCGAGGGAACTGACATCTTTAATGGGTTGAACTCCTTTTAAACTTTAAGGCACAAAGCCTTGCGCTTAATCTCATACGCACAGGTGGTGTGTCTCTACTTTTATCTTTTTACTTTTGTCTTTATTATTATATTTACACTCTGAACCAGGCCTGACCGTAAAATTTTATAATATGGGGTTGCTGAAGAATACCTTTTATAATATTTTCCGATTTTACAGGAATGGTTTTCTTTCCATGCCGGCATGGGGAAGGAAGGTATGGCTGGTAATCCTGATTAAGCTGTTTATAATGTTTGCTGTACTGCGAATATTCTTTTTCCCCGATATCCTGAAGAAAAACTTTGACAGCGACAGGGAAAGGGGAGAGCATGTACTTAATGAATTAATAATTAAACCTGATACTGATGATTGAGAATATCGACTTGTCTTTAGTCGATTGGTCAAGGGGGCAGTTTGCCCTGACCGCCATTTATCACTGGCTCTTTGTTCCGCTTACGCTCGGTTTGTCCTTGATTCTTGTCATTATGGAGACAAAATACGTGCGTACGGGCTCTGAAAAATGGAAGAAAACAACCAAATTCTGGATGAAATTATTCGGCATTAATTTTGCCATAGGCGTATCTACCGGGCTGATTCTTGAATTTGAGTTCGGTACCAACTGGTCAAATTATTCATGGTTCGTTGGAGATATTTTTGGAGCCCCCCTGGCCGTTGAGGGCATTATGGCTTTTTTTCTTGAATCAACCTTTGTCGCGGTGATGTTTTTTGGATGGGATAAGGTAAGCAAACGCTTTCATCTTGCCTCAACATGGCTGGTGGCTATAGGAGCTAACCTGTCGGCTCTTTGGATACTTGTTGCCAATGCCTGGATGGAGAACCCTGTAGGAATGGTCTTTAATCCCGATACGGCAAGAAACGAAATGCAAAGCTTCTGGCAAGTATTATTTAACCCGGTGGCAATGGATAAATTCTTTCATACAATAACTTCGGGTTTTGTACTGGCTTCCTTCTTCGTAACCGGAATAAGTGCATGGTTCCTCATTCGTAACAGGGAAAAGGAAATGGCGGTAAAAAGTATAAAAGTGGCTGCCATATTTGGCACATTTGGATCGCTGGTACTGATCTTTACAGGTGATACATCAGCCAGGACACTAGCACAGGTGCAGCCCGTGAAATTTGCTGCTATGGAAGCATTATACGAAGGGCAAACAGATGCCGGCTTAACCGCTTTCGGTATCCTTACCGGTAAGGATGGGGCAGACGAAGATGGCCTGGATGAGAAAGATATAATTGCTTCAATAGAAATACCCGGCCTCCTGTCAATAATGACAAATGGGGAACGTGATTCATACGTCGCAGGCATAAAGGATCTTGTGTACGGGAATGAAGAAAGGGGCATAATACCCGTTTCCGAAAAGATAGAAAGAGGCAGGCTTGCAAGGCAGACCTTGATTGATTACAGGGAAGCACAGGAAATGGGTAATGAGGCAGTGGCAAATGAGTTGGGGAAGAAGTTCGGAAGTAATGATTTCCAGGAAGAATACTTCCGTTATTTCGGGTATTCATATATAAACAGGCCGGCCGATGTTGTACCAGACGTGCCTTTGATCTTTTACAGTTTTCACCTTATGGTGGCGCTGGGTTTTCTCTTCCTGCTTCTCCAGATCCTTGCATGGTTTTATACGGCCCGGGGCTCAATGGAAAATAAAAAGATATTCCAATGGATACTTTTATTAAGCATCCCCCTTCCTTACCTTGCCTCAGTTCTTGGCTGGCTGGTAACAGAAATGGGGAGGCAGCCCTGGATAATACAGGACCTGATGCCTGTCGGTATTGCTGTATCCAGCATTAGCACATCAGCTGTTCAGACAACATTCTGGTTATTCGCAGCTCTCTTCACGGCCTTGCTGATCGCGGAGGTCTCTATAATGACCAGGCAAATCAAAATCGGACCTAAAATAGAGGAGGAATAGTCATGTTATTTGCTATGTCACATTCTTTTCTCCAGGAGTACTGGTGGTTTCTCGTTTCACTTCTCGCCAGCCTGCTGGTATTTCTGATGTTTGTACAGGGCGGACAGTCATTTATTTTTACCCTGGCTGCGAATGAACAACAAAAAACTATGATTGTAAATGCCATGGGACGTAAGTGGGAATTTACATTTACCACCCTGGTAACTTTCGGGGGAGCATTTTTCGCTTCTTTCCCTCTTTTTTATGCTACCAGTTTCGGCGGAGCTTACTGGGTCTGGATGGCTATTCTTTTCAGCTTTGTGATCCAGGCTATAGCATATGAATATCGAACCAAACCGTCCAATGTGCTGGGAACAAAAACCTTTGAGATCTTTCTCCTGATAAACGGAGCACTTTCACCTTTCTTGATAGGTGTTGCTGTTGCTACATTCTTTACGGGAGCTAATTTTTCTATCAATGAAATGAATATGGGTAAATGGGATACACCGTGGCACGGTCTTGAAGCCTTATTGAACCTGAGAAATTTATCCCTGGGATTAACGGTTCTTTTCCTTGACCGCCTCCTGGGTTTGATGTATATTATTAACAGCATTGATGATGATGAATTAATACTGGGGGCCAGGAAGAAAGCTATCATAAACCTGGTCCCCTTTCTTATAGGCTTCCTTTATTTTATTATTAGCCTTTTAATTGCAGAAGGCTTTGCTGTTGACCCGGAGAGTGGAAGGGTCTTTATGGAAAAGGCCAAATACTTTCACAATCTGGTGGAAATGCCCCCGGTCTTCATAATGTTTCTCTCAGGTACTGTACTTGTGCTCTTTGGCCTCTACCGTACTGTTTTTACTGAAAGAACCGACCCGGTATGGTTTGCTGGCTTCGGCACAGTAATAGTGGTTTTGTCATTATTCCTTCTGGCGGGGTATAATAATACTTCCTTCTATCCCTCATTAAGCGATTTGCAGAGTTCACTGACCATCAGGAATGCTTCTTCAAGCCATTTTACGCTGAAAACAATGATGTATATCTCGTTTATCATTCCCTTTGTTTTTGCTTATATCTGGTATGCATGGAGTGCTATTAACAGGAAAAAAATTGATAAGGAAGAAATAGGTGGTGAAGGACATTTATATTAGTAAGTAAATGAGTATTCTCAGGATACAGGAATGGTTTGATGATATTGGTGTCAGGCCGGTTATGATAGCCGGTCCGTGCAGCGCTGAATCGGATGTACAAATACAGAAGACAGCTGATGCTTTAAGCGGCCCATGCAGACCTTCATTATTCAGGGCGGGAATATGGAAACCACGGACCAGGCCCGGCACCTTCAGCGGTGTGGGAACAAAGGGTCTGCAATGGATGATTAAGGTAAAAGAGCGAACGGGTATGAGGTTAACAGTTGAGGTAGCCAGCCCCCGCCATGTGGAAGCATGCCTGAAAGCAGGGATAGATGTAATATGGCTGGGTGCACGAACAGTCTCAAATCCCTTCTCCGTACAGGAAATTGCCGAATCTTTAAAAGGAACGGATATACCGGTACTGGTTAAGAATCCGCTTAATCCTGATATTGATCTATGGATGGGAGCCATCGAAAGGATAAATAATGCAGGTATAAGTAAACTGGCTGCCGTTCACCGGGGCTTCTCACCCTTTGAAAGAACAAGGTACAGGAATATGCCCAAATGGGAAATTGCCATTGAACTCAGGCGAAGGATAAAGGAGATATCTGTCCTGTGCGACCCAAGCCACATAGGAGGTGATGTTTCAGTGGTGCCTGAACTGGCACAGAAAGCAATGGACCTGAATATGGATGGACTGATGCTGGAAGTGCACCATGATCCTCTTTCTGCCCTGAGCGACAGCAGGCAGCAACTGCTTCCGGAGAATTATTGCAGTCTGATGAGAAACCTGGTGATAAGATGCCCCAAACCTGAAGACCCGGGATTCATCAATCAGCTTGAAGAATTGAGAAGCCAGATTGATTCTGTTGATCATCAGTTAATTGAATTGTTATCAAGACGGCTCGAGATAATAGATTTGATAGGACAGTATAAGTACAGGAATAATGTTGCTATCCTTCAAATGGACAGATGGTTGGAAATCCTTAATACACGGCTGGAGCTGGCAGGCCTACTGGGACTTGATCGTGATTTCACCGAAAAATATCTGAAGCTCATGCATCAGGAGTCGATTCGCAGACAGACTGAAATAATGCAGAAACTGGAAGAAAAACCCGGAGGCTCAGCTGATAAGGGCCCAGATAATTGATACAATTATGTAAAGTATAATTATCAGGGGTAGGGATGCAAATCCTGCTCCCCCTATCAACAAAGCCGATGAGCCAAGAAAAACTATCCTTAATTCATTCCCTTTAAACCTCAGATGCCTGAATTTGAATGAAAACATTGGTATGCCGGTAATCATAAGCGAAGAAAACAGTATGGTAAGAAAACACAGGACCGCCCTTGAATTGATAAGACCCTGAATCAACTGACTGTTTCCATACTCAGCGGCAAAAACAAGGGAAATAATAAAGAAAGCATTCCCCGGCGTGGGCAAACCCCTGAAATGATCACTCTGGGCTTTGTCAATATTGAACCTTGCAAGACGCAGGCCCGAAAAGGCAGGTATCAGAACAGGAGTATATTGTATATAGCCTGCAATGGAATCAAGCCCCTCAGCTGAAACAATAAGTCTGTACATTAATAAGCCGGGAGCAATACCAAAGCTCACCATGTCGGCAAGACTGTCAAGCTGCAGGCCAATCCCGGAAAAGGCTTTTAGCAGGCGGGCAGCCAGACCATCTCCAAAATCAAACAGGAGAGATGCTGTAATAAACCATACTGAAAGCTTAAGGTTACCATTCATTATCATTATAATGGCAACGAAACCTGAAACCAGGTTCATAAGCGTCAGCAGGTTTGGAATGTGCTTTTTCATGTAAGGAGTCAATCCCGTATATTGATGTAAATTAATATAAATTTTATCAATAATCCCAATTTGTATATTTTTACATGAATTTAATATCTGATGGAAAATTTGCATAATCTTAAAATAGCTATTGATTTCGACGGAACTATTGTTGAACACGAATACCCTGAGATAGGTAAGGAAAAATTATTTGCCTTTGAAACAATGAGGGAATTGCAGAAACATGGTGCCCTACTTATATTATGGACCTTCAGGGCTGGAAATGAACTGGATGAGGCAGTTGAATATTGCAGAAAAAAAGGGATAGAGTTTTATGCCGTCAACAAAAACTATCCTGAGGAAGAATTCAACAGTGCAATCAGCCGGAAAATAAATGCCGATGTATATATTGATGATAAAAATATCGGAGGTTTCCCGGGATGGAGCAGCATCTGGCAACAACTGAGCATGTATGATGATATGGAAAAGGAAGCTATCAGGAAGCTTAACCGCCGCAAATCAGTTTTCAGGAGGCTGTTTGGCCGAAAGAAAGAAGGTGGTCGAAGTTGATAGGGTTGATAAAGTTTATAAAGTATATAAAGTTTTTTTAGTTTTTAGGAGATGAGACATATGTACCTTGTATATTCAGTATTGATTATTCTTGCCTTTGCCTGTAAGGATTCTGCCAGGGAGTCAGCTAACGGAAGACAGGCAGAAGAAAAACAGGCGAGAGTGCTGGCAGCAAACCTTGTGAATATTGAAGAGCCGGCTGACGGAGCACGATACAGCTCGGGGGATGAAATAAATCTGAAGCTGAGCCTGCGGGGAACTAATACTCCCGACTCGGTGAGAGTGTTTTTTGATGGTGCTCAACTGGTAACACTGCCTGACGGGGTTCTCGAATATTCCATTGACACGAGGTTATCGAGGCTGGGTAAAATTCCTCTTAAGATAATGGCCTATGAAGGAGACAGGAGGCCACAGACACTAACCCATTTTACAACAATCATTTCCGACATTGAACCTGAACTTTTTTCCTACAGGGTGGTGAATAGCTACCCGCATGACAAAACAGCCTATACCCAGGGTTTGCTGTATCATGATGGCTACTTCTTTGAAAGCACGGGAGTGGAAGGCAAATCAACATTAAGAAAAGTGGAAACTGAAACGGGAAATGTTCTTCAATTACATAATCTTGAAAGTAAATTCTTTGCAGAAGGGCTGGTCCTTCATGAAGGCTACCTTTATCAACTGACATGGAAGAATAACCTTGGTTTTGTATATGATATTCAGAACTTTGAAGAGATTAAAAGAGTTCATTATACCACACAGGGCTGGGGTCTTGCCAGTAATGGTGAGGAGCTGATAATGAGTGACGGCACAAATAAACTTTATTTTCTTGAGCCTGATTATTTCACGGTTTTATCATCAATAGAGGTATATGACAATAAAAACCATGTATGGAATCTGAATGAGCTTGAATATATCAACGGCGAGATTTGGGCAAATATATATACAACTGATCGAATTGCACGCATAGATCCTGGCACGGGCAAGGTGCTGGCATATATAGATCTCTCCGGTTTATTGCCTGAAAAGGATTATCATCCTGACCTGGCTGAACTGAACGGCATAGCATGGGATGGAGGGAATGAGCGCTTATTTGTTACCGGTAAAAACTGGCCCCGGCTTTTCGAGATTAAAATTGTCAGTCGCCGGTGATGCCCTGTACAATATTTATTGACCTGGGAAGTATATTAAATTCAATGGGTGAATGACCGAGGGATTCCCCATCGGCTTCAACATGTATCAGTGGATCTGAATCAATCTTTATTCTCGACCCCGTATAACCCTCTACCTTTGGATGATCGAGTATTGTACCGTTATAGAGTCTTTTCAGGCTGCGTATGATTTCACCCTTGCGCATTCTCTTTATCAGGGTAAGCTCAAACAGTCCGTCATCTGCAACAGCTCCGGGTGTTTGCATCATGCCTCCTCCGGAGTATTTGCCTATACCCAGGCTTATTGAAAAGGTGTCGTTCTGAATTTTTTTACCGTCTATCTCAATACTGGTACTGGTATGTTTGTATGAAAGCAGACTCCTTAACAATACCCAGAAATAGAGTGTTTTGCTGCTGTGGCCCCTTTCTTTTTGCCGGTTCGACCTCTGTACTACCAGGGCATCAAATCCAAGGCCGGCAATGTTAACAAAATACCTTTCCCTGACATCCGTACCCGAGTAAAATTTTATTACCCCTGTATCCTGGAGAAATATACCTTCATTTTTTATTACCCTGATAGCCGCTTCATAATCCATGGGTATGTCAAACATCCTTCCCCAGTCATTTCCAGTACCTACCGTAACCATTCCCAGTATTATATCCGTTGTTGGCACCTCCTTCTGGCGGAAAGCACCGTTTACAACTTCATTCATGGTACCGTCGCCTCCGACAACAAGTATCTTCCTGCATCCTTTCCTGATAGCATCAGCGGCAAGATCCATTGCATGGTGCTTGGCCTCTGTGAAGATATAACTGAAGGGAATGTCATAACGATTTAAAAGATATGATATGATACTCCAATCCTTGTATCCTTTCTTCTTCCCTGCATTCGGATTGACTATTATATGCCATTCCCTTTTTATCTTTGCTCTGCCCATAATAATTAGATTGGGGAGCTGTAAAGATGCTAAAAAAATATCTATTCGAAAATGTTAACCTGATTTAACCACAAAAACATGTTAATAAAGTGTTGAAAACCGTAACCGAAATGTTTACAATTACATCGTTGATCAAGGATTTACGGGAATCAGAAATATTATTTTTGAGACTCCCAAAAAGACATAATTAAATTAAATAAAAAAAGCAGATGGCGAGGATTATTTCATTGACAAACCAGAAGGGTGGAGTAGGTAAAACAACAACGGCTATAAATCTTGCTGCCAGCCTGGCAGCACTTGACAGGAAAGTACTGGTGGTAGATTTTGATCCTCAGGCTAATGCCACTTCAGGATTTGGAATTGATAACCGTAAGATTGAAACAACAATTTATGACTGTATCATCAATGATGCGCACCCGGAAAGTGCAATTACAGCTACCGAAATTGATAATCTTGAAATTATTCCTTCAAATATTGACCTTGTTGGCGCAGAAATAGAGATGCTGAATACTGAAAAGAGAGAGAGTATTCTGAAGAATGTTTTGAAAGCCATACCTGACAGGTATGATTATATGCTCGTTGATTGTTCACCCTCACTGGGATTGCTTACGGTGAATGCACTGACGGCCTCCGATTCAGTTATCGTGCCTGTTCAGTGTGAATATTTTGCACTTGAAGGGCTTGGCAAATTGCTTAATACCATTAAAATAATACAGAAAAACCTTAACAGGGAACTTGTAATCGAAGGATTCCTGCTTACAATGTATGATTCAAGGCTGAGGCTCTCAAACCAGGTTGTCGAAGAGGTAAGAAAGCATTTCCAGCAAATGGTCTTTGACACAATAATACAACGTAATGTGAAACTCAGTGAGGCTCCCAGCTATGGACAGCCAGCTATTTTATATGATGCTGAATCAAGGGGTGCGGTCAATTACCTTAACCTTGCCCAGGAATTAATCGACAAGGGTGAAAACGGTACAGGGAGAAATACTGATATCTAGCAGATGATATTAATACAGATAGTGTTATGGTAAAGAAACAAGCATTGGGAAGAGGACTTGGTGCATTAATAGACGATGCTGAGAGGGAGAAACTGGAGGAGAAAGTTGAAGCGAACCTCGAAATCAATATTGATGATATTGGGCTCAACCCTTTTCAGCCACGAACAAGGTTTGATGAACAGTTACTTGAAGAGCTGGCTTCTTCAATCCGTAAACTGGGAATTGTACAGCCTCTTACGGTCAGGGAAAAGGGAGATAACAAATACCAGCTTATTGCCGGTGAACGACGATTAAAAGCAGCACGCCTGGCAGGACTCAAAAGAGTGCCTGCCTATATTCGTACCGCTGATGACCAGGCAATGCTGGAACTGGCCCTGGTTGAAAATATTCAGAGAGAAGATCTCGATGCAATTGAAATAGCCATAAGTTATCAGAGACTTATAGAGGAATGTAAGCTTACACAGGAAAAACTGAGCGAAAGAGTGGGAAAACAAAGATCAACGGTTACCAACTACCTTCGATTGCTTAAACTGCCCGCAGAAATACAACTGGGGATAAAAAATAAACAGCTTACAATGGGCCATGCACGCACCCTGGTTAATATTGAAGATGCCAAGCAGCAAATAAAAGTATACTACAGGATAATCGATGATGGCCTTTCGGTTCGTAAAACTGAAGAACTGGTTCGTAAGCTCCAGATGACAAAGTTGAAAGACCCTGAAAAAAACCAGAAGAAAAAACAACTTAACAATGATTTCCAGGACCTGTCCGGGCACCTTTCCGAAATATTCAAGTCTGATGTCCAGTTCAGAATAAATGAAAAGGGGAAAGGTAAGATTGTTATACAATTTGATAATACCGAACAAATGGAGAGGATTTTAGAGGTATTGGATAAACTTAACTCCTAAAATATATATCTTTGCCTTATTGTCATAAGCGTGAGTTAATCCATGCCCCGGTTTAAATAAGAGTGACAACAAAAGGTATTGATATTGAAAATAGTTAAACTGAGCATATTACTCATTATACTGGCAATAAATGCCTGTGCCCAGGTCATTATAGAAGAAAGAGATACAACATCCCTGGACCGGGAACAGACAGAGCAGCTTACTTTTTCCCGGAGAGAAATATCACCCGTGAAAGCCACTATGATGGCAGCTGCCTTACCCGGACTGGGTCAGGTGTATAACAGGAAATACTGGAAAATACCTCTCGTATATGCGGGTTTTGGTGCCCTGGGATACAGCATAATACGAAATTCACAAAATTTTGACGGTTATCTCGGTGCCTACCAGGACATAACGGATAACGTTCCTGAAACCAGGAGTTATGAGAAATATACTCCTTCGTTTGATTCCGGGGAAATAGATCCCGCACTGGGGGCTGATAACTATAACCCTCAGACTCACAGCTGGGTAAAAGACCAGATGCTTAATGCTATATCGTATTACAGGAGATACCGTGATTTATCTTATATTGGTGTCGGTTTCTGGTATATTTTATCAATACTGGATGCAAATGTTGATGCTCTTATGGCAGACTATGATATCAGCCCTGAATTGAGCCTCAGTGTTGATCCTGTACCTATCGGTACAGTTTATGGCCCGACAATGGGCCTGGGGATAAAAGTAACATTTTAATGATAAAGCCATGCGAAGAATAGTGATTTTAATAGCAGGAATAATATTTGTTAATGTCCCGGTCTCGGCAGTGAATGATACAATAATTACCGGATCAGACAGTGAATTTATTGAAAGAAAACTCGATAGCCTGACCCATATATGGTTTCTTGAAAGAATGGTCCCCGGAGAAGACAACTTTGCAGAAGACGCTCTGCCTGTAGTTGAATTTCCGGATTCTGTCTACAGGGAACGCCTGCATAATATTCATTCGGTGGTGAACCTTCCCTATAACAGTGTTGTGAAAAATCATATTCATGTTTACACGGGGAAGAAGAGAAGTAATTTTGAAATTATGCTTGGGATGAGGGAATACTATTTTCCCATGATAGAGGATATTTTTGATTCTTATGGCCTGCCGGCCGAATTAAAGTATATGGCTGTCATAGAATCTGCTCTTAATCCCAATGCTGTCTCAAGGGTCGGTGCAACCGGCTTATGGCAATTCATGTACAGCACAGGCAGAGCCTACGGTCTGACAATTAATTCAGTGGTGGATGAAAGAAGGGATCCCATAAAATCAACTCATGCAGCAGCCAGATATATCAAAGACCTATATAATATTTACAATGACTGGGGCCTGGTAATTGCTGCTTACAACTGTGGCCCGGGAAATGTGAATAAGGCAATAAGAAGATCAGGTAACAAAAAAGATTACTGGGAGATTTATTACAGGCTTCCAAGAGAGACAAGAGGCTACCTGCCCGGTTATATTGCCGCTACCTATGCAATGCATTATTACAGGGAACATAATATTATACCCCGGAAGGTAAATTTTTCACTTGCAACAGATACAATAATGGTTACCAGGGATATACACCTGGAACAAATGTCAGAAGTAATGAACATTCCCCTGGCAGAGTTAAAGGCGCTCAACCCACAGTACAGGACACTGATAGTGCCAGGCAGAAGTAAGGCTATGGCAATAAACCTGCCTATAAAATACATGGGCGACTTTATCTCTCTCCAGGATTCTGTAGCAGCATACCGGGCCGATCATTATTTTAAGCCGGAACTAAAAAATGCCAGCCCTACACAATCAACATATATACCACCCAGCATTAATGGTAAGACAAAACTGACATATACCGTTAAGGAAGGTGATAACCTTGGTTATATTGCAAGCTGGTATAATGTAGGAGTATCTGACCTGAGATACTGGAATAATATTTACCGTAATCTTATTCGTATTAACCAGAAACTTGCAGTATATGTGAACCCTTCTGAAAAAGAATATTATTCTGTCGTTGATGGTCTAAGCTTTGCCGAAAAGCAGGCAAGGATTGGAAAACCTGTCATTGTTCAAAAAATTACTGATGAGGAAACTGCTGATAATGATTATGTTTATCATACGGTGAGATATGGGGACACGGTCTGGGATATAGCAAAAAAATATTCGGGAGTCAGTGCCACCGATATCCTCAACCTTAATGGACTGAGCCAGTCGGGGAAAATTCATGCAGGGCAAAAACTGAAAATTAAGAAGAAAAGCTAACAGATCTTTTATGAGCTCATAATACCCAGGCTATGCGTCCATACAAGACCTTTCTTATTTTCCTGGTCTTAATGCTTCTCCTTTACGGGCCGGCATTTTTTCTCAGGGGCCCGCTTAAAATAGCACCCGGCATGTCTGTCAGGTGGCCGGATATCAATTTGGCTTATATGAGCAGTGATAAGCCGGGGGAAGAAAGCCTGAATACAATTTCACCTATCGATACATTAACCGGCAGCTCTGCTGCTGCAGATACTCTCACCCCGGGTTTAAAAACTGCTGAAAGCTATCTTTATGATTTCTCTGATTACCAGCAGCTAACGCATTCATTAAACAGTTTGGTAAGTAATGATACCGGGCAGCTGAGATTGATGTATTATGGTGATTCTCAGCTTGAAGGAGACAGGATTACCTGCCGCTTGCGTGAAGAATTAAGGAAGATAAATCCGGGGAGCGGACCGGGCTTGCTGAGTATAAGCCCGCTTGTGTCCTACACAAGAACATCCCATGTCAGGTCGTCAGGTAACTGGGATGACTATGATTATCTTGATTACCGGGACGGACTGATAAGCCATCAGAAACTGGGACCAATGATGAGTATCAGCAGGTTTACTAAACCGGGCAGGAGGGGAGAAACACCTGAAATAGCATGGTTCAGTGTTGAACCTTCGATATTCTCAGATAGCTTATCAGCTAAATATGATTTGTTCAGGCTGTTCTATGGCAACCTGAAAGATACCATGAAGATTGAAGTCTATACAGGTGAGTATTTAATCAGCAGGGATACCCTGATACCCTCGGACAGCGAAAGTGAATATTCAGTTCCCCTGGGATCATCTTCTTACATAAGGGTCGTTTTTGAAAGTAAGTCCAGTCCTGACTTTTACGGATTCAGTATTGAGGGTAAACAGGGTGCAGTGGTTGATAATATACCAAGAAGAGGAAGTGCTGGCTTTGAATATACAATGGTTTCAGAGGATAATCTTGCAAGCCTTTATGGAATGATAAAACCGGATATCCTGGTAATGCATTACGGTCTTAATGTGGTTTTGAATGTGAGATCGAGCTATAAGTATTATGAAGAAGGCATATACCGTCAGTTGCTCAGGTTAAAGGAGTTGTGCCCGGGAACAGTTGTTATACTTGTCGGACTTACCGATATGGCCCATAAGGTTGACGGAGAGTTTCAATCATATGAAAATATTCCCCGGATAAGGGATGCACAAAAAAAAGCGGCTGAAAGGGCAGGGGTATTATTCTGGGATTCATGGCAGGCCATGGGTGGTGAAAACTCAATAATAAAATGGAGCCGGAAAGTTCCGGCTCTGGCATCCGATGATTTCACTCATCTTACATATGCAGGTGGTGATGCCCTGGCCGATTTAATTCTCAGGGATATTATTACGGTTGAAACACCGCAAAAAAAGGAAATTGCCCAAAGGGTAATGATTTCCCCGTCTCTATATGCTGATACCACAGCTGAAAAATCAGACGATGAAAAAAATCTCCGGGCTGCTGCCGGACGGATGTTTCTTGACATGATTTCATACGACCAGGGCAAACCCCTGCTGTTCTCAAGAGCCTCATTCTGGATCTTCCTGTTCATAGCCCTGATGTTTTACAGCCTCTTATTTACTAAACCCTTGCTCAGAAACACCTATCTCTTCCTGTTCAGCCTGTTTTTCTATTACAAGTCGGGAGGGGTTTTCTTCTTCCTGCTGATAATATCCACGCTGACAGATTATTTCGCGGGACTTATGATATACAGGGCAAGAAGAAAAACAGTGAAGAGACTTTTCGTTTTTTTAAGCTTGCTGGTTAACCTGGGCATGCTTTCATATTTTAAATATACCGGTTTCTTTACGGGTATCTTTAATAATATCTTTAATACTGACCTGCCTGTAATTGACTGGTTTGCTGCTCTTTCCAATTTCTACCTTGGGACGGGTTTCAATATTGACGTAATTTTGCTTCCCGTTGGAATATCTTTCTTTACCTTCCAGACCATAAGCTATACCCTGGATGTATACAGGGGAAAAACTGAGCCTGTGAGGAATATACTTGATTTCGGTTTTTATGTTTCTTTCTTCCCTCAGCTGGTTGCCGGACCCATAGTCAGGGCATCTGAATTTGTCCCGCAGCTTTATGCACCCTTCAACCTGTCAGAAAGGGAGTGGGGTCATGCCCTCTTCCTTATAGTGGGGGGTCTGATAAAAAAGGTGGTAGTATCTGATTTCATTTCTGTGAATTTTGTTGACAGGGTATTCGATACGCCTTTAATGTATTCAGGGCTGGAGAACCTTATGGCTGTTTATGGTTACGGCCTGCAGATTTATTGTGACTTTTCCGGATATACTGACATTGCCATCGGTATAGCATTAATGCTCGGATACAGGTTACCGGTCAACTTTAATTCACCTTACAAGGCATATAATTTAACTGATTTCTGGCGAAGATGGCACATATCACTTTCGCGATGGCTCAGGGATTATTTATATATCTCCCTTGGCGGTAACAGGGAGGGCCGTTTCAGGACCCTGGTGAATTTGATGGTAACCATGTTGCTGGGAGGCTTATGGCACGGGGCTGCATGGAGGTTTGTCTTATGGGGTGGCCTGCATGGACTGGGCATGGTGGTGAATAAGTTATGGATGAATATCTTCCCCCGCAGAAGAGGACCGGGCAGAATAAAAAGGTTTATATCTGTTTTTATCACTTTTAATTTTGTAAGCTTCTGCTGGATATTTTTCAGGGCTCCTGATATGAAGGGTGTTTTAATAATGCTCAGGCAAATATTCACAGCTTTCAGCCCGGGTAGCCTGATCAACGTTTTTACTGCCTACAGCCAGGTGATAATAATAATTGTCTGTGCTTATATTCTTCATTTTATGCCGGTAAAAGTGAAAGAATCATACAGGGGACTTTTTATCAGGCTTCCGCTTATTGCAAAGATTATTCTTGTATACCTCGTGGCCCTGGTTCTTTATAATGTGCAATCCGCAGATATACAGCCCTTTATCTACTTCAGGTTCTGATTAATACTATAAATATTCTTCCCAGCCGAGGTCAGGTCCGGTAAAGGGGGCAATGGCCCTCCTGTATATACCCTGCACCCATGCTATGGTCATCCCGTAGTTGGTCACGGGTATGCCTGCTTCTATTGCCGGCCTGAGCCTGTTATGCAGTTGTTTACGCGTTATCATGCATCCTCCGCATTGTATGACCAGTGAATAATCTGTCACCGGTCTTTTGGATGCGTCAAGTCCTGCCACAACATCAAAATGCAGTTTTTTTCCTGTGAAAGCACTTAGCCACCTGGGTATTTTAATTCTGCCAATATCATCACATGACACATGATGAGTGCATGACTCAAGGAGCAATACACGGTCCCCGTCTTTGAGGTCTGAAATTTTTGGTGTGCCCCTCAGGTAACTGCCAAAATCACCTTTCAGCCTTGCAAGGACTATGCTGAAACTGGTAAGGGGTATATCCTGTGGTACTGAAGCATCAGCCTTAACAAATATTTGTGAGTCAGTTACCGCAAGTGCAGGTTTAACAGCAGATCTTTTCAGGAAGGTGTCTATTTCCCTCTCCTTTAAGACTATTGCAATGGCATCATTATCGATAATATCCCTGATAGTCTGAACCTGGGGAAGGATAAGCCTGCCTTCCGGGGCTTCAGCGTCAATTGGAGTTATCAGGAGCACCATATCACCTTGCTTAAGAAGATCACCCAGTAAAGTTGGTGCTTTAAGTGCATGTTCTGGTATAGTGTACTTTATCAGCTTAATAAGCTTTTCGTAATTATCTTTTGTCACTGCAGAAAAACTTATCAGCTCTTTACCCGTTATATTTTTTACCTTTTCTATAAAGCCTGCCGAGGGTGCTTCAATATCTGATTTGGTTTGGACAATAATATAGGGGGTATCTGTATTCCTGAAGCTGTTTATAATCATTTCTTCATACTCATCCCACAAATTATTGTTAAGCAAAAGTATTCCGAGGTCGATTATTTCCAGTACTTTAAGTGATCTTTCCACACGTTTGGATCCCAGCTCTCCAATATCGTCTATACCTGCAGTATCAATAAGTATCACCGGGCCGAAACCGCTTATTTCAAATGATTTTTTTACCGGGTCGGTGGTGGTACCGGCCTGTTCAGAGACAATAGCTATTTCCTGCCCGGCCAGTGCATTTATAAGGCTGCTCTTGCCGTTATTCCTCCTTCCGAAAATACCAATATGGGGTGTGCTTTCCCTGCCTTTATTCATAGTAGACGCAAATTATTAGTAATTATGGCTGCTTATATCGTCAAGGGAAAATCCCATTTTGAGCAGGTTGGCAGGTTTAAGTATATCATCCAGTTTTTTACTTTCGAAGTATCCTGTCTGTTCACACGCCTTAAAAATATCAGTATTTTTTTCTTTCATGTACAGTGCAATCTCAGTAGCCTTATTATAACCTATATAAGGAATTAAGGCGGTACTTATGACCGGGCTCTTAACCAGGATCTCGTAGGCTGCCTTCCTGTTAACCTTAAGATCATAAATAAGGTTCATCGACAGGCTCTTATTTGCATTTATTAGCATTTTGAGGCTTTCAATAATACTATGACCTATGACTGGCAGGTATGCGTTAAGATCGAGGCAGCCCTGCCCGCACAGGTTAGCCAGAAGCATATCATTGGAATAGATCTTATGAGCAGTACTTATTACAAATTCGGGTATCACCGGGTTAATCTTCCCTGGCATTACAGAGCTGCCCTTCTGTCGCTCCGGTATACTTATAAGGCCTGACCTGCTTATGTCAGATGCCATAAGCCTTATATCCGATGCTATTTTTTCAAGGTTTACGGCATGGGATTTAAGAGTGGCGTGTATTTCAACCCACCTGTCAAGGTTTGATGTTGCATCATTTAGATTTTCGCTTCGGGTAAGTGGTAGTGAAGTAAGATGTCTAAGTTCCGGTACTACTTCTATTATAAAGAACCGTGGTGTTGCAAGTCCGGTTCCTGTTGCTCCCCCACCGAGATTTACAACCTTAATTCTTTCCTTGCATTTTGAAACCCTCCACCAGTCGCGTGATAAGGCATCATTATATGCGCTGAACAGCCTGCCGAAAGATGAAGGAACGGCTTCCTGCATCTGTGTATAGGCGGGACGCAGGTGTTCCCGGTATCTTGTTTCCAGTGTTTCTATATTTTTCCTGAGTGAATTTATTGCTTCCTCGAGTTCTTCAAGAAGCTTCATAGAAGCAATGGTAAGGGCCGTGGGAATGACGTCATTTGTAGACTGGTAAACATTGGCATGCTCGATAGGATCTATAAACTTATAATCACCTGCATTGTTCCCGCTGTTTATAAGTGCTGCATTTGTGATTATCTCATTTATATTCATATTTATGCTTGTGCCGGCACCACCCTGGATGGCTGGTACGATAAAATGACTGAAATACAGTCCGTCAGATACTTCGACCGCAGCATTTTCGAGTGCATCGATAATTTCCGGTGGAATAATTTTAAGTGGAGAATCCCCGTCATATTTCTTTTGTACGGCTTCGGAAAAATGCCTGTACACGCGATAGCAGGCCTGTTTTACCAATCCGGTTGCCCTGTACCATTCCTTCTGGAAAGGTATATCTCCCGGGAAATTTTCCACTGCCCTTATTGAGTTAATGCCGTAAAGGGCTGCTTCAGGTATTCTTACTTCCCCAAGCTTGTCAGATTCAATACGATCCATTGGCTTAATTATTTCTCATCCACAAATTTAGTCAAAAAAAGCGGCCCGGTCATTCTTAAGCCAGTACAAAATCTCCTTTATCTGTATAATCTGCATAAATCAAAGTAACTCAGCGCAATATGTATCCTCAGTTACCGAACCTCGGGTTTACAACATTATTGTATATTGAACCGAAAGAATAAGTAAGTCCCAGTTCAAATGAGTAGGAATAACTTGTTTTGAGTACCCTCTGTCGTGTAAGGACTTCCTGTTCGGTGGCATCACCCTTGACCAGGTTGCGCTGATCGTGTATCAGGTTTGCCCTGCTCTGGACATTAACAGACAGGCCTTTATATATCCTGTAATAAATACTGGCCCTCAGCCCGAGATTATTTTCGGAAAAATCATGGAGGTAGTTTGACCATGTCATTGATGCCCACCCGGAACCCCAGGGCTGGTTAAAGCCAAGAGAAGTGCTGAGATAATGACTCAGCAGGAATTCACTTGTTTTAAAGTAGGTAGTTGTATCGTTGTAATTATTGTATTTGGCATTAAGTCCGTACTGTATCCTGAACTGTCTTTTAAACGACTCTTCATACGGGAAGAGGTTATATTCAATAGCCGGCCCCACGTTTGTTGCAAGCTTATAATTGTTATAAGTGTCACTTTCTATTGATACACGTCCTCCGGCCGACCACTTATACCCCAGGCTTTTCACCAGTAGAGATTGTATGCTCCAGTTTTCCCGGTATGATTTGCTTCTGGTGCTTGTATAATAGGTCTGCCTGTTTGAATACCTCAGGTCAAATTCCATTTTAAGATCCGGAGTTACCCTGTCAGCAGACAGTGAGGAGCTGGCCCTTGATGTTTCATAGTTTTCATCTTTTTGAAATTCCCCTGAACCACTGAGCCTGAATATCCAGCTCTTCCATGGATCATCCTGAAAAGAGCTTTGAATTCCTCTGTTACCATCACTACCCGTACCATCATCTTCATAGCTGATTCTTATATTTTTACTCATCGGAGTACGGGCCACATATTTCATGAGCCCCATGGCTAAGACATTTGCCCTGGCCTTCCTGGTCTCATCTGCAGTCTGGTCAATGGGTGAGAAGAAAATCATTTCTTCCTGAATATCCAGGAATTCACCCTGTCCGATAAAGTCGATAATATATTCACCTCCTCCGCCTCCTGTAACTCTTCTTCGCACAAGGATATGTACGTCGGCTTCATCCTTATTATTAACATAATTAACAAAGGGGATTGTCTGCTTGATATAATTCCTGTCGCACCACCGGCAGTCTAAAAATATGTTCAGGGCCTCGTGGCGGAGACTTGTGTTTTTAGTATTTTCCTCCTTCACGCCGGCACCTTTAATATCCTGTGCAAGGGAGACATAACTTACTGCCAGTAAAAGGAATATGGTAAAATATCTTTTCATGTCATTATAAGTGTAAAAAAGTGAATTACAAAGCTATCCAAATACCCACTTATTAATGAAGCATGGCTGTTAAAAAAAGTTAAGCAGATAATCCGGTGGTATTATTTATTACCGGAGATGGGATGTGCATAAGCAACCACATCCCTGCCTGTAATTTTTTCGGGGCAAAGTATTATCAGGCGTTCAAGCACATTTCGGAATTCCCTGATATTGCCGGTCCATTCTATCTTTTTTAACTCCCTGATGGCAGAATCTTCAATAGTCCTGAGACTTATTCCGTATTCATGACAGATAAGATGGTTAAAATGTTCAGTCAGAAGGGGTATGTCGTCAATCCTTTCATTTAGTTTCGGGACATCTATTAATATAACACTCAGGCGATGGTACAGATCCTCCCTGAAGTTGTTTTTATCGATTTCCTCACTTATATTTTTATTTGTTGCGGCAATGACCCTGACATCAACCTTAATGTCTTTATCTGAGCCAACACGGGATATCTTGTTTTCCTGCAGTGCTCTCAGGACTTTTGCCTGTGCAGTGAGGCTCATATCTCCAATTTCATCGAGAAAGATAGTTCCCCCGTTTGCCTGTTCAAATTTCCCTATCCTCTGTTTATGGGCAGAGGTAAAAGAACCTTTCTCATGTCCGAAAAGTTCACTTTCGATAAGCTCTGAAGGTATGGCAGCGCAGTTCACCTCAACGAATGGACCTTTGGACCTGCTGCTTTTTTCATGTATCTGGTGAGCCACAAGTTCCTTCCCCGTTCCGCTGGCCCCTGTTATCAGAACCCTGGCCTCTGTGGGGGCTATCCTGTCGATCATTTCTTTTACCCTGACTATTTTTTCTGATTCGCCTACAATCTCAAACCTTTTGCTTACCTGTTTCTTCAGAGTCCTGGTCTGTGTTATCAGCGTTGATTTGTCCATGGCATTTCTCATGGTAATTAAAAGCCTGTTCAGGTCAAGTGGTTTTTCCAGGAAGTCAAAAGCTCCTTTTTTAATTGCTTCAACGGCTGTATCAATATTTCCATGCCCTGATATCATTATCACCGGGATGTCATCAGATACATCCTGGATTTTCTCAAGAACTTCTATTCCATCCATTTTGTCCATCTTGATGTCGCACAGGATAACATCATAGTCGTTCTCTCCGAAAAGCTCCAGACCGCTGATCCCGTTTTCGGCAAGGTCAACTTCATGCTTCTCGTACTCAAGTACCTCTTTCAGGGTATTCCTTATTGCTTTTTCATCGTCTATTACCAGTACCTTGGCCATTATAGTTTAGAAGTTTGGAGGTTCAGGGTTTTTTAAGGTGTTGTTGAATTATTGAATCGTTTAATCTCGCCTCACCCTTTATATCTTATCCATTTCCACATTTCCTTATATGTAACTTTCTTACCGTACATTAGTATTCCAATCCTGTATATTCTTGCGGCCAGGTATACAAAAGCTACAAATGTTGCTATAAGGACTGCTATTGAGACTACCACCTCCCAGACCGGAACCTCAAAGGGCAAGCGTGCCATCATCACTATGGGAGAGGTGAAGGGTATCATTGAAAACCAGAAGGACAGTGAACTCTCCGGATTTTCCATGGTCCCAATAGCCACAAAAAGTGCAAGAATTATGGGTAGCATTATTGGGAACATGAATTGCTGCGTATCAGTATCTGTATCCACGGCTGAGCCTATGGCGGCAAAAACAGAAGCATAAAGCAGGTAGCCGAATATGAAATAGAAGAAAAACGAAGTGAGGATAAACGGCCAGTTTACATTCATCAGGTTATTGAAGATCTTTGCAAATTCCTGTTCCTGTGCTGAAAGGTCCGCGGACTGCATGAAAGCTTCATTATCCATGCCTGCCCGTGCCTGGTTCATTACACTCTGGGAAATCTGTTCGCTCATTGCCTTCGGATTATCCGGAAGGACTTTTGACTGTATAACTGTAAGTATACCAAATGACAGGATGATCCATATCGAGAACTGGGTAAGTCCTACCAGCGCTATCCCGATGATTTTTCCCATCATGAGCTCGACAGGTTTAACCGATGATATTATTACTTCAACGATACGGTTGTTCTTCTCTTCAAAGACACCTCTCATAACCTGTACTCCGAACATGATTACTACCATGTACATTAAGAATGCTCCTATATAAGCCAGCACCATGGATATTCCCGTGCTTGTTTCTTTAGTTTCCCCGGCATCATCGATCCTGATTGTCTGCACCGCAACGTTAGTCTGGACACTTTTCAGGATTTCATCCAGATTCTCTATATTGTAGGCAAGCAGTTTCTTATTTTCAATATCCTGTTCGAGCATTCTTTCGATGTACTGGAGCAGGTCCATGGGTGGTTGTTTCTTTGATATCAGCTGTACAGCCTGAGGTACATTTGTCACCACGGGTGATATATATAGTATACCGTAGTAACCTGCTTCTTCGAATGTTCCTTTCAGCTGATTAATATCTGCATTGTCAATGTATTCAAAATCAACATCGTCCCTGTCCTTTAGCACTCCTTTGAAGAGGTCACTGCCGTCTTCTATAACTGCTATTTTTTTAAATTCTTTATCCTGGTTGCCCATTATCAATACAGGTACCAGAAAAAGAGCAACAAAAATCAGGGGGGTAAGGACAGTCATTAATATGAATGATTTCTTCTTAACCCTTGAGGTGTATTCTCTTGTTATTATGGTTGATATGTTTCCCATGATTTTGAATGTTTGGGTCAGTTGTTTTTATTAGCTTCAACTACACGTATGAATATTTCGTTCATTGAAGGAAGGGTAGGATTAAAAGACAGCACCCTTCCCTTATCGGTCATATCCCTGATAATATTGTTAATATCAATATCACCTGGTGTTTTAAGCCTTACAGTGGTTCTGCCATTATTACTTTCACTTTTAAGAACTTCGTAATGGCTGTTTCCCAATATGTTGGCTTCGCCCCTGAATACCACATCGTATTCATTTGCAGCCCATTCTTCCCGTATTTTTGAAACACTGCCCTCGAGTATCGACTTTGACCTGTCAATCAGGGTAATATTATCGCACATTTCTTCTACAGAGCCCATATTATGTGTAGAGAAGATAACAGTAGCTCCCTTTTCCCGGAGTTTAAGTATTTCATCCTTCAGAATACTTGCATTAATAGGGTCGAAACCACTGAAGGGCTCATCAAAGATTAGCAGCCTGGGTTCATGAAGAACCGTGGTGACAAACTGAACCTTCTGCTGCATTCCCTTAGATAGTTCCTCCACTTTTTTGTCCCACCAGGCAATTATTTCGAGTCTGGTAAACCAGTCTTTGAGTTTGACCATTGCTTCACTCTTACTCAGTCCCTTCAGGCGGGCCAGGTAGAGAGCCTGTTCTCCTACTTTCATCTTTTTATAGAGGCCTCTTTCTTCCGGAAGATATCCTATATTAGCGAGGTCATTCCTTGTAATCTTGTGACCGTCAAGCAATACCGTTCCGCTGTCGGGAGCAGTAATCTGGTTGATTATCCTGAGCAGGGTGGTCTTTCCTGCTCCGTTGGGTCCCAGGAGTCCGTAAATGGACTGACTTGGCACTATCATACTCAGATTATCCAGTGCCAGGTGGTTTCTGTACTGTTTAATTACATTTTCAGCCTGCAGAAGTGACATTTGTTTTATTTTAACGCGTTAAATATTGAGTGTGTAAATATATAAAACAATTGTTATTCAAAGTATGATTTCATACGTTCGAAGAATCCCCTGCTATCTTTTCCCGGTTGCGGGGTAAACGATTCTGAGTTGCTCATTTTCTCAATTATTTTCTGTTCTTCGGCGCTTATCTTTTTAGGTATCCATACATTGACATTGACAAGAAGATCCCCTTTACCATATCCGTTTACTTCAGGGAGGCCTTTACCCCTGAGCCTTAATATCTTACCCGGCTGGGTACCCTGTTCTATCTTAATTTTAACCTTGCTTTCAACAGTTGGTATTTCAACATTGGTACCCAGTATTGCCTCGGGTACACTTATATAGAGGTTATAAATAAGGTCTTTGCCTTCCCTGTAAAGATCGGGGTGTTCTTCCTCGTCAATCATAACAAGCAGATCCCCGGGCACTCCTCCGCGTCTTGCTGCATTTCCTTTGCCACTGACAGTCATCTGCATCCCTTTGCCCACACCTGCTGGAATATTGATCTTGATTATTTCCTGGTCTTTGATTATTCCTTCACCAAAGCATTTACTGCACTTTTTTATAATGATCTTACCTTCCCCTCCGCAGGTCGGGCAGCTTGAAGTACTCTGCATCTGCCCCAGCAATGTATTGGTTACCCTGGTTACGTGCCCTGAACCCCGGCATGTATCGCAGGTGGCGTAACTGTTACTGTCGGCAGCACCTGAGCCTCCACAGTCAGAACAGCTAACATATTTGTTCACCTTTATTTTTTTCTCGGTACCATTAGCTATTTCTTTCAGGTTCAGTTTTACCTTAAGCCTGAGGTTTGAACCCCTGTTCACTCTCTGTCGTCTTCTTCCGCCGCCACCAAAGCCACCAAAGCCACCGAAGTCCCCGAAAGCGTCACCGAAGATATCACCGAAGGAAGAAAATATATCTTCCATGGTCATGCCACCACTGCCAAAACCGTTTTGACCGCCAAGGCCGGCATGACCATACCTGTCATAACGTGCCCTCTTATCATCATCACGTAAAACTTCGTATGCCTCGGCTGCCTCCTTGAATTTATTCTCCGCTTCCTTATTACCCGGATTTTTATCGGGATGATATTTCAGAGCTTTCTGCCGGTAAGCTTTCTTTATCTCTTCTTTTGTTGCATTCCTGGATACACCCAGTACTTCGTAATAATCTCTTTTACTCATCCTCTCTGTTATTATTCTCCCACTACTACTTTAGAGTAACGTATGATCTTATCATTCAAATAATAGCCTTTTTGAATCACATCTACAATCTTTCCTTTTTTCTTCTTTTCAGAGGCTGGAATCTTAGTTACTGCCTCGTGCAAATCGGTATCAAAATCTTTATCCATAGCTTCTATTTCCTTTACACCATTCTGTTTGAGGAAATCCTTCATCTTGCCGTAAATGAGGTTTATCCCTTCCTTCATTGCCTTACAGTCTGATACATTTTCCATCAGGCTCATAGCCCTGTCAAAATCATCCATTACAGGCAGGAGCTTAACCAGGATGCTTTCACCCGCTGATTTTGTAAGTTCTATTCTCTCTCTTAATGTTCTTTTGCGGTAATTATCAAATTCAGCAGACAGGCGCAGATATTTATCCTGCAATTCTGCCAGTTTTGCCTCAAGATTTTCCCCGCTTTTTTCACTCTTGTCAGCTACCTCTTCTTTTTCAAGCTCTGCAGCCTCCTGGCTGCTTTCTCTTTCATTTGATTCCTTTTCCCTTTCCCCAACAGGCTCCTCTTCTGCCTGTCTTATATCAGGCCGTGCTTTATTATCTTCTTTAACAGTCTGTTGGGCCTCAGATTGCCTGTCCTTTTCTTCCTTTTTACCGCTGTTCTTCTTGACCATATGTTTTCATTTTTCAGTTAATCATAAGTGGGAACAGCAAATAACCTGCCATATGACTTGTGGGGACAAAATGTCATGAAGTGTTGCCAATCTATGAATTAATTGTAGTTATTTAATTTTGTACGAGTCTAATATATAAAAATGTGTGCCAAAGATCATGGATGAAATTGCAGATAAGATTTATTCAAACCAGGACATCATAAACAGGATATGCTTTGCCTTTTTCAGTGAAAGGGCCGACAGGGAAGACCTGTTTCAGGAAATTGTTTACAGGGTTCTTAAATTTTACAGAGGTTTCAATGAGAAATCTTCGTTTACTACCTGGTTGTACAGGATTGCACTTAATACAGCAATAACATACAAGACGAAAAAAAGACCTGATTTTCCTGAGGATAAGAGTCAGGCAAAAATAGAAGACAACTCTGAATCGAATGACCTTGACGAAGATATCAGAATTCTCTATAAGGAAATCGGACAACTTGCTAAGCTTGAAAAAGCAATAATCCTTCTTTACCTTGATGAATATTCTTACCGGGAAATTGCAGAGATTACTGGCCTTTCTCCAAAAAATGTAAGTGTTAAGATATACAGGATAAAGAAAAAGCTGCATGAATTATATATAAAGTTAACTGTTTAAATTATTTAAGTTATGGAAGAGATAAACTTGAAAAAAATTTGGAAAGAAAAGAATGTGGAAACTAAATCAAAAATTCTTTTGACAAGGGAACAGATCTCCGGGCTGGTAAGAAAGAGAGAAAGTCAGCTTACAGGATCGGTAAGGTTGGCTGTTATAACGGGATTATCCATTAAGTTTTTGTTACTGATTGGAATACTGGTATTCTCGTTATTATATTTTGAATCCTCCAACATGGGTTTTTCAATTTCAGCATTATTTATTATTACAACAGGGATGATTATTTATGACTTCTATCTTCTGAAGTTACTGGCCGGCTTGAACAATTATGCTGATACTATTGAATCCAGGCTTGGTAAATTTAATGATTTCCTTTCGGTGCATTTTCCGGTGTACCAGATTGAGAATTCATTATCGACGCCTGTTCTGGTTATTATGGGTATGTTTTACTATCACTTCATAAAATACTCTGAATTTAAGTTCAGGTCATATGATGATATTATCGTTTTTATTTTGGTTGTTTTAATAAGTTTTGCTGTCTCCTTTTTAGCAACCAGATATAGCCTGAATGCCTTCAGAAAAGAAGCCATGGAACTATTGGAAGCAGGAAATGAGCAGGATGAGATTGTGGATTTTGAAGACAGAATGAGAAAAAATCGCAGAAAGCGACTGCTCATTTCTTTATTGATACTTTTAGCAGGCCTGGCTTTATTCATACTTTTGCTGCTGTTATAGGTTACTCTACCTGCTCTGGCTAAATTCAGGATAGCATTGAATGACCTTATGAGTTATTTTTTTACCAGGTATTTAATCAGGGTCAGAACATATTTAATGGTTTACTGTTATTGCTGATATAAAATTAAAGAAAAGAACAGATCAGTATGGAACTTGAAGTTTTTTTTGAGGGGAATAAGAAAGTGAATGCAAGGCTGAACGGTCATATAATAGCAACCGATCAGCCCAGGCGTAGTGGTGGTGATGAATCAGCACCGGAACCATTCAGTCTTTTCCTGGCATCTATTGGTACATGTGCAGGTATTTATGTCAAGTATTTCTGCGAAAAGAGAGGGTTAGATGCAAGTAAAATAAAAATAATACAGCGTCATAATTTCAATCCTGAGACCAGGATGATTGACAGAATAGAACTGGAAGTGATTTTGCCTGAAGATTTTCCCGGGAAATACAGGAGTGCTGTTGTAAATGCCATGGACCTGTGTGCTGTTAAAAGGCACCTGAGCAATCCTCCTGTGATAGAAACATTTACAAAAATTGGCAGGTAGAGACATTGCATGCAAGATCTCTGCGACCGGTCATATTGCTGCAACAGCTTCAATTTCGATAAGTACCCCGTAATGCAATTCCTTTGTTGGCACCACTGCCCTTGCAGGTTTATGTTTGCCAAAGAATTTTCTGTAAACCTCGTTCACTCTTGGCCAATTCGCCATATCAGAAATATAGGCTGTTGTTTTCAGGATTTTTCCCCTGTCTGAACCGGCATCCTTTAGGATTGTTTCGATATTTTCCAGAACCTGCAAGGTCTGGTCTTCTATATCACCTTTTACCGCTTCTCCTGTAAATGGATTCACAGGCAGCTGGCCGGAAACAAAAATAATATTATTAAACAGTACCGCCTGGGAATAATGACCCTTCGGTTCTGGAATATTCGGTGTATAAAGTTCTTTGATTCTTGGATCTTTCTTTGACATATTAATTGGTTTGAAAGTTCTTGAACTGTTAAACTGTTGAACCGAACCCAGGGTCTCCCGGTGTGAGCCCGAAGAAGCCAATCGGGATTCCCGGCTCACCGCCCATCACTCATCTGGTCAACGTTCATCTCTCATACCTCATTTCTTCTCAATCTTCCCTCACGATCTTCGCTCCCAGCGCATTCAATCTTCCGTCTATATTCTGGTAGCCCCTGTCTATTTGTTCTATATTATGGATGGTACTGATGCCTTCTGCTGACAGGGCGGCCAGCAGCAAGGCAACGCCAGCCCTGATATCAGGGGAGGTCATTGTAGTAGCCCTGAGCCTGAATTTTCTATCAAGTCCTATGACAGTGGCCCGGTGTGGATCACACAGTATTATCCGGGCGCCCATATCAATGAGTTTATCAACAAAGAAAAGCCTGCTCTCGAACATTTTTTGGTGGATAAGCACCGAACCTTTTGCCTGTGTGGCCACAACCAGGAATACACTCAGCAGGTCAGGTGTCAGTCCGGGCCATATAGCATCTGAGACAGTCATTATTGACCCGTCAATATAAGTTTCTATTTCATAGCAGGGCTGTGCAGGGATGTAGATATCATCTCCTTTTTTTTCGAGCTGTATACCCATGCGTTTAAATGAATAGGGTATTATTCCCAGATTCTCATACGAGACATTGTTGATAGTGATCTCGGAGCCGGTAATTGCAGCCATTCCGATGAATGATCCTGTTTCAATCATATCCGGTAATATTGTATGTTCACAGCCCCCCAGGTCACTGACTCCCTGTATATGAAGAAGGTTCGATCCTATTCCTTCGATTTTTGCACCCATTGACACGAGCATGCGGCATAACTGCTGAACGTAGGGCTCGCATGCTGCGTTATAGATGGTGGTCTGGCCTCTGGCCAGCACAGCTGCCATGACAATATTTGCAGTACCCGTTACCGATGCTTCATCAAGGTGCATATAACATCCGGTAAGTTTTTTTGCCGAAACGAAATATATTGATTTCCCGGGGTCATAGTTGAAACTGGCGCCAAGGTTTTGAAATCCTGTCAGGTGTGTGTCGACTTTACGCCGGCCTATTTTATCCCCTCCGGGTTTAGGCATGCTGGCTTTACCTGATCTTGCAAGAAGGGGGCCGAGTATCATGACAGAACCTCTGAGGGCAGAACTCTGTTCAATGTAATGAGGCGATTCGAGGTATTCAAGGTTAATGCTACGGGCCTGGAATGAATAAGTTCCTTCTTTGAGCTTTTCCACATGGGATCCCAGGCTGGATATAAGTTCAATAAGTTTGTTTACATCTCTTATATCAGGGATATTGTTTAAAACAACTTTCTCAGATGTGAGCAAGGTGGCGCAGATAACCTGAAGGGCTTCATTTTTAGCCCCCTGTGGCTGTATTTTACCTTTTAGTTTTCTGCCTCCTTCAACTATGAACTTACTCATTGTCGCCTCGACTGATATTTTTTCTTGTGCTGGTTCTTTTGTTTAAGCGGTGGTTTTTTCTTTCTTGGACCCAGTAAGTCTTTAACATCAAGCAGTTTCATGTTTTCAGGGATGTTCAGTTTGTTACCTGACATATCCCGCAGGTCTTTCAGAATGACGTCGTCATTTACCTGGCTGCGATTCCATGTTGCAGAAGCCTTCTTCATCTGGTTAGCTATAAGCACTATAAGGTAATCCTTCTTTTCACCTTCTTCCATCTTACAGGCCTCATCTATCATCATTTTCATGATTCTGCCGTAGTGCATGTATTTAACGTCACCTTTCTTATAGGCTATTTCCCTTGGTTTTTCAAGCAGAATTTCCTTTGCCGGTGGCGGATAGGGAGCATCGATATCGAGTTCAAAATCTGCAATAATTGTCAGGTGGTCCCACAATTTATGCTTTACATCACCTGAATCCCTGAGGTTGGGGTTCAGGTTACCCATTATCTGTATTACTGACCTGGCGGCACGCGAACGCTCATCCCTGTCTTTAAGGGTTTTTATATGATCAACCATTTTTTGTACATTCCTGCCGTATTCGGGAAGCGCCATTTTCTTTCGCTGGGTGTTATAATCGTGGTTCATTAATATAATTTTCTACAAAGCTAATTAAATAAATGTAATTTGCTCGTCAAGACAGCTTAATTTGTCTGGCTTTGCCAGAGCTTGATTCATAAGAATACCTGCACCGGGCTTAGGTAGGCGTCCATAATTTTTAAAACTTGTTAAATACCTGCAGTAATATTTACCTCGGGGAAATGTATCATCATTTTACTCTGAATTAATACTATCTGATAGTTTAATAAATTACCTTTGCAGCCAGTAAGTGTAAAACCTGAAATTATGAGAATTATTACCGTCATAATGTTTATCCTTTTATCATTTCCTCTGGCAGGGACTGATAAATACCCCGTCAACAGCAGTATTGATGTTGTTCATTATGAATTCACCATATACCTTTCTGACAGTTATAATATTATAAGGGGAGAGGCAAGATTAAGTATAAATCATACCGGAAGTACAAATAAAATTATTCTGGATTTTGTTGATCTTAATGATGATGGTAAAGGGATGAATGTTGAGACAGTGAGGCTTGATGATGCACCCGTGGACTGGGAACACAGGGATGACAGGCTACAGATTGACCTTAAGAGGGTGAAAACCGGAGGGGAGACATCAAACCTGTATATCAGTTATTACGGGATTCCCGCTGATGGTCTTATCATATCAAGCAACAGGCATGGTGATCGCACCTTTTTTTCCGATAACTGGCCCGACAGGGCCCGAAACTGGATCCCCTGTGTTGATCATCCTTCGGATAAGGCTTTTGTCGATTTCATAGTACATGCCCCCGAAAAATACAAGGTTGTTTCTAACGGTTACCTTTATGAAGAAAGCACCCTGCCTGAAGGAATAAAACTCACTCACTGGAAGGAGGAAATCAGCATACCAACAAAGGTTATGGTAATAGGGGTTGCCAAATTTGCTGTACGTATGGCAGGGAAAATAGGAGAGACAAAGATTTGGACCTATGTTTTCCCTGAAGACAGGAAGGCCGGTTTCTCTGATTATTCCGTTGCTCCTGAATCATTTAAGTGGTACAGTGAGAAGATAGGGCCCTATGCATATGAAAAACTGGCCAATGTACAGTCAAAAACCATATTTGGTGGAATGGAAAATGCAGGATGTATATTTTATTCCGAGTCTTCGGTAAGCGGACAGGGTATGGCTGAACGCCTGATAGCCCACGAGATTGCTCACCAGTGGTTCGGGAATTCAGTTACTGAAAAGGACTGGCATCATATATGGTTAAGCGAAGGCTTTGCCACATATATGACAGCTCTTTACCAGGGTAGCAGGGAAGGAGAAACACGACTCAGGGCTGTTATGGACATGGCCAGGCAAAGAGTTATCGCCGCAGATAAGAGGAGGCAATCACCCGTAATTGATACCACCATTTTTGATTTTATGAAATTGCTCAACACAAATTCATACCAGAAGGGTTCGTGGGTTTTGCATATGCTGAAAAATGAACTGGGAGATGATCTTTTCTGGACAGGCATACAAACATATTATGCCAGGTACCGTAACCGGAATGCCCTGACCTCTGACTTTGTAGAAACAATGGAAGACGTTTCGGGCCGTGACCTGCGTGGTTTTTTTGACCAGTGGCTTTACAGGTCCGGTCATCCCGAACTTAAAATAAGCTGGACATATAACAACAGGAGAAAGGAAATAAATATGCTGGTTGAACAGTGTCAGGAAGGCTCTGCCTATGAATTTCCTCTGGATCTGAAAATAATTGACCAGAGCGGTTCTCGGATGGAAAGGATAATGGTAAGCCGGGAGGTTCAGTCTTTCATTATTAAAACCACAGACTCCCCGGATGATATAATACCTGATCCTGAGGTAAGACTCTTATTTGAGCTCAGGAACTGAACAGGTTAACTAATCACTTGCTTCTTTTAATAAATCTGACATTCCTGAAGCGTAAAGCAGTCCAGTCCTCGTCAATGGATACCTGTCTGACAGGTCCAAAACCATAGGAGTTAAGAAGTCCCCACCCCTTATCCCTGCTTATATCGGATTTATACTTACTTGAGCTTTTCTTCGGATATGCAAACCACAGCACTCCGTCTTCTGCAAGATTATGAATGCTCCGGGGAACAGTATCTGTCAGTTCTGACTCATATTTTGTGAAAATAAGACAAAACTCATACAGAAACTTTGGATCTATCTCCCTGTCAACCCTGACAGAGGGTCTCAGACTGTTTATTTTTTCAACGAAGCCGTTATTTGCGTTAACTATGCAAATTCGTTCCTGTTCTTTGTAGTTAAGCTTCTTTAAAAGATATTCCATGGTTTTACTCCCTGCAAATAAAATTTGCAGGGCAAAAGTAAGAATTTTTTACAAATGATATGATCCTCCTCATATTTGCAGACTCATATTAATCTTCTTACCTTTGTAATATCAAAAAAATGGGGTGCCTTAATATACGGGCTGAGATTATACCCTCTGTACCTGATACGGATAATGCCGTCGTAGGAAAAGAGACCTCATTCTTTTGATTTAAGTTTAATAAAATCAAAAGAAAAATGAAAAAACTCTTACTGAACTTTTCACTTTTGTTTCTTATTGCAATAAGTGTTTTTCCCGGGCAGCAGGAACAAAAATATATCCTCAGCGGAAAAGTAACGGATGATAAAGGGCAGCCCCTTGCCGGCGCCGCTGTCGTTATTAGAGATACTTACCTGGGCACTACTGCGGGTTCTGATGGAACATTCAGGTTTAAACCAATAAAAAATGGTGAGTATACGATTGAAGTATCTTACCTGGGTTATGAGTCTGCAGAAAAAGAAGTAATCCTCGATAGTGATGTTTACCTGGAATTTAAACTGAGGGTAGCACTTTTCCATGCCGATGAAATAATGGTTGTTGGAACCAGGGCTACGGAAACCACACCGGTGGCTTACAGTAATCTTGAAAGAGAAGAAATAGAAAAGCTGAATACAGGACAGGATCTTCCCTTCCTCCTTTCTTCAATGCCATCGCTGGTTGAAACATCGGAAGCAGGTACGGGGATGGGATATACCAACTTCAGGATAAGGGGGACCGATCCCAGCAGGATTAATATCACTATTGACGGAATACCCATTAATGACCCTGAATCACAGCAGGTTTTCTGGGTTAATATGCCTGACCTGGCATCTTCAGTATCGAATATACAGGTCCAGCGTGGTGTCGGGACATCGAAAAATGGAGCGGCAGCCTTCGGGGCAAGCGTGAATTTTCGTACCGAAATGCCTTCCGACGAGGCCTATGCAGAAATAAGCAGCAGTATAGGTTCATTTAATACATTCAAGGGAACAGTTAAAATGGGTACGGGACTGATAAAGGAAAGGTTTAAATTCGACCTCAGATTGTCAGGGCTGACAACAGATGGCTATATTGACCATAGCGGATCTGACCACAGGTCCCTGTTTTTTACTGGATTATATAAATCCGGAATAGGCACTTTTAAAGCAAATGTTTTACTGGGTGAGGAGGTAACGGGGATAAGCTGGTGGGGCGTTCCCCGTGAAGTGCTTGATACAGCACGAACCTATAATCCCGCAGGAGAATATACAGATGTCTTCGGAGATAAAAGATATTACGACGATCAGAAGGATGATTATAATCAATACCACTTCCAGTTATTTTACAGGAAGGCTCTTAACGATCATATCCAGCTTAATGCTGCATACCATTTCACATATGGAGCAGGATTTTATGAACAGTACAGGGAAGATGAACTGTTGTCAGATTACGGCCTTCCAAACTGGATGGCAGGTCCCATCCTGATCGACAGGGTTGACCTGGTACGCAGGAAGTGGATGCTCAATAATTTTTATGGGGGAATAGCTGATATAAAATACAGTAAGGGTAAAGTGGATATCAGCATGGGAGCAGGTTTCAATAAATACATAGGTGACCATTTTGGCAGGGTTATATGGATAAGAAATGCGGGTTGGACAGAGAAAGACTATCAATGGTATTTTAACAGCGCCTCAAAAGGAGAAATAAATGCATATGCAAAAGTTGATTACAGGATGACAGACCGGCTTAGCGCATTTGCTGATGCACAGTACCGGAATATCCATTATATAATGGACGGGGAGGATGATGACCTGTTGGATTTAGGGCTTAACAGGTACTTTGATTTCATTAATCCAAAGGCTGGATTATTCATGGAACTTGATCCAAACCAGGATATCTTTCTATCAATATCAGTGGCCAACAGGGAGCCCACAAGAGCAAATTACAAGGATGCAAAAGGAGATCCCGCAGCCATGCCTCATCCTGAGACACTGTACGATCTGGAGGCAGGATATAAGCTCAACAGGTCAGACTTCAGGGCGGGCATAAACCTTTACTATATGCATTATGATGACCAGCTGGTGCCAACCGGCGAACTTAGTAATACGGGATATCCCATTATGACCAATGTTGAAACATCGTACAGGACAGGGGTGGAACTGACAACAGCCTTTAAACCCCTGCAGACCCTTGAATGGAACATTAATGCAACATTAAGCCGAAACAGGATAAAAGATTTTGTAGAGCATTATCTTGATTATAATACTGCAAGCTCAGAGGAAATACCAATGACCAAAGAACTTGGGGATGTCTCTATAGCCTATTCTCCGGGACTCATACTCAACAGTGACATCGCCTGTTACCCTTTTGAGAATTTCGAAATGCATTTTATAAGCAAGTTTGTGGGAAAGCAATATTTCGACAATACCAATAATGAAGACCGTACTATAGATCCGTATTTTGTTAATAATATAAGGCTTGATTACAGGTTCTCATTAAGAGGCTTTGAAAGGATAGCACTCCAGCTTCAAATAAATAACCTCTTTAACTCATTATATGAGAGTAATGCTTACGGAGGCAATTACTATATTGACGGCCAGGAATATACATGGGCTTACTATTTTCCGCAGGCAGGGATTAATTACCTTCTCAGATTGTCGGTAGCTTTCTGATTATTATGGACTGGCTTGCGGCTCATTATATCGAAGTATTCGGTGCTCTTACAGGTATCCTGTATGTTGTGCTGGAAATCAGGCAAAGCATATGGCTGTGGCCTGTAGGGCTGATTACTTCGGGTGTATATATCTGGGTCTTCTTTTCAAGCAAATTTTATGCTGATATGGGCCTCCAGACCTATTATGTGCTAATAAGCATATACGGGTGGTACTGGTGGCTGAAGGGGGGAAAGAAGTATGAAAGAGAATCTCTGCCCGTAACCAGGGTGTGTACAAGGATGGCAGCTGTTCTTTTAATTGTTTTTATTATACTTTTTGCGGGAATATGGTATATCCTGGATAAGCATACCGATTCACCCCTTCCACTGGGAGATGCTTTTACTACAGCCTTATCTGTTGTTGCCACCTGGATGCTGGCCCGGAAGATTATTGAGCACTGGCTTTTATGGCTTGTAGCAGACCTTGTTTCGATGGGACTTTATATCTACAAAGGACTCTACCCAACGGTTATACTCTTCGCTGTATATACAATGATGGCTGTAATAGGCTACCGTGAATGGCGGAAGAGCCTCTCTCATCCCTGCCCTCTGTCATCCTGAGTGAATCGAAGGACTTGTGTAATGGCAGGGAGCAGAAGGCAGGGCTTGATTCATTGACTACCTGGCAGTAACTTTGGGGTGGTTCTCTCTAAGTTGGTATCTCAAGAAATACCAGTACCCTCCCCTTGTTAAAATCCAGGCTGAAATTATCTCCCGTGGATTCATTCAGTGTGCCCATCCACCAGTTTTCCAGTTCAATGTTTTTAAGTGGATATTTAAGGCCTGTTGAGCTTATGAACATTCCCTTATCAATGGCAAAGATTGATACCTGCTGGCCTGGCCAGCTACTGATGGCTTTACCTGGCTTAGCAGGGATGAATATACCATAGTCGGTCACCATCCTGACAGAAACAGACTCTGCATAATCTGCCAGCAGGGAGATATTTCCAAGTGTATGATCCTCCCTGAGCCCTGTGGCACCCAGTATGACTATATCAGTTATACCCTCCTCAAGACAGAACTTAACGGCTTTGGTCAAATCGTTTGTTTCCTGGTCATCAGAATGATAAAGCCTGGCAGCATAAGTCTTCCTTAGTTTATCAGGTACTGAATCCAGGTCACCGGCTATGGCCCATGGTTCCAGTCCATATTCAATAAGGTTGGCAACAGAGCCGTCGCAGCAAACTATACGTTCAGCATTATTTAGATATCCCAGTGCCAGTCCGCTGCCGGGAAACCGGCCGTTGGCTAATATTATAACTGGTTTTGACATAGGTTAAAGATAAAAGATAAAAGCCAAAAGGAAAAAGCCAAAAGGAAAAAGTGTTGGGAGGAAGCTCCCTTCCAATGCTTGTCACCGCCAGGTTATTCATTGAACAGGTCAATCATAGTCCCGGCCATTGCCGCTACTCCTCCACGGAAAGTAGGATAAAAGTCGGGGCAGAAGGCAGCGTTGTGCAGGCCGGGCAGGGGAGTACCATTTTCAATATGATCAGCATATTTTTCATGCTGCACGCCTCCCAGCCAGAAGAGGGCTATTGGCACCTGCTCCGCTGTACGGCCATACCTCCCAAAATCTTCCCCTACGGTATTCGGATTGACTTTATTTATGTTATCTCTGCCGAGCATTTTCTCCATTGATAATACGGCCGTATTGACCAGTCCCGCGTCGTTTGCCACCGGCGGGGTAAGACCTTCCAGGGTAATAACTTCCGGCATTCTATTTTCAGGTAAGCCTGCAGACAGGGCGATGCCCCTGGTAATGCGTTTCAGGCCCTCAATGATCTGCTCATATATCTTATCCTCAAAGAAGCGTACCGTAAGCTGGAGGTCCACCCTGTCGGGGATGACATTATGCTTTGATCCGCCATGAATTGATCCTACGGTCACAACTGCGGGCTGGAAAGGTTCTATCTCCCTGCTTACCAGTGTCTGGATGGCCATTACTATTCGCGAGGCCAGCACTACCGGATCTATGGTTGTGTGCGGCATGGCTCCATGGCCGCCATAACCGTATACGTGAATATCCACCGAGCTCACCCCCCCGAAAATGGGGCCGGGATAGTAACCAATGGAGCCTGCGGGTAATTCTGCATTAACATGGTAAGCCAGAGCATAGTCGGGTACGGGGAATTCACGGAAAAGACCGGCCTCAATAAGCCTGTTTGCCCCGGCACTGATTTCCTCAGCCTGCTGCGCAATGGCTATGATCGTTCCTGACCACTGCTGTTTTAATTGCACCAGTGTTTTCAATGTCCCCAGCCACACAGTCATATGCATATCATGTCCGCAGGCATGCATGGCAGGCACCATGTTTCCATCAGCATTCTCCTTTACCATCCTGCTGGCATATGGCAGGCCTGTTTCTTCCCTGATTGGAAGGGCGTCCATATCAGTACGAAGCATAATGACAGGCCCTTTCCCATTTTCCAGCACTCCCACCAGACTGTTGCCGCTAAAATTACGACTTACTGAAAAGCCCATATCCTTAAGATGCTCAGCCATTTTTGCCGAGGTCTCAAATTCCATGAGCGATAATTCGGGGTGAATGTGAAGATATTTGTATGTTTCGTAATATTCATCTTCAATGCTTTTTATAATGGATTCTATCTGGCTTTTCAAATTATCCTGGGCTACTATAATAAAACTGTAAAAAAAGCATAGAAAAAACGGCAGAAATATTTTTTTCATAGTTAAATTTTTAGCTGATAATAGTAAAGATAAGTAAATAATGCGAGCCTTTATGCTCAAATCATAATCAGCCGTAAGGCACCAGTATTTTGTACAGTCCTGTTAATAGGGGTAACTTTACCCTGCTCATTACCCCCTGCCCTGAGTTACCGGTACAGGTATAAAAAACCCCTGAACTCTTTCCCTTCGTAGACCACATCATCCCATCCCCGGGCACGTATGATATAGAAATAGACACCCGGGCTGGCCTTGCTGCCACCAATGGTGCCATCCCACCCCTGCCAGTCTTTAAGCGCATCACCGCGGCCGTCAAAGACATACACCCGTTGCCCGTTACTGCTGAATACCCGGACAAATATGCTTCGCAGTGATTTATTGTCAACATAAAAATAATCATTAATACCATCGCCATCGGGGGTGAAAACGTTTGGTATATTGAGTGATGAGGGTTCCACAATAAGCTTTACACTGGAGGAGTCTCTGCAAAACTTGTCACTTTCAATAAACAGCCTCAGGGTATAATTGCCCGGTATATAATAAGTATGTGAAAAAGGTTCTGCCTGGTATGAAACGGAATCATCCCCGAATTCCCACCTGTAAGTACTCGCGCGTACGGAGTTATCTGTAATGAATACCTCAAGTGGTGCTTCCCCCTGGGTGGGGTCTATTTCAAAATCTGCCTTTACATGAATTGATTCATAGAAAAATGATGAATCAGATGTACACCCAAAACTGTCAACAACATGGAGGTTATACCATACATCTTCAAGAGGTGGGTCAAAGGTCTGGGGATTAATTTCAATCTCGGGGTAAGGAATTGAAGATGCAGGTTCAGACGACCACCTGAACCTGTAATCGTTGGGAAGTATTATTGCAGTCCCGTTATTAAGGTCAGTATAATGAAAAGTGTCAATAGCTGCAAATCCTGAGAGGGCCACATAATTGCATTTAAAATCCCTCAGACTCGCAACTGATCGGGGCTTGTCAAGGTGTACCCACGCAGTAAGTACGGTATTATAACCTGTATCATCTGATATCTCAACCCGGTAAGCCCCTTCGCCAAGTCCTGAAATTTCTGATGATAAGACATCATAATGCTGGGCAACCGGTATGGAAAAAGAGAGAACTGACTCATCCCATTTAGTCCATATAAAATCAAAAGGACCGGTCCCTCCGGGGCTGTTGGCAATCAGACGTCCCGTTACATTACCATCGTAATTGCAGAAAATAAAAACAGGGTCATTGTTGCCTGTTGAGATATAATCGGTATACCTTGTCGTGCCGGAGCCTGGTGCTGTTATCTGGGCATTGGCATTAAGTGTGAAGGCCAGGAATATTATTATAATATGGGATCTCACTCTGTATATGCTGATTAGTCAGAAAAATAACGGTTAGGGCCCTGATTTGGTATATTAATGTACAAGTATAATAAATGTGCTTCGCCTGTGCAAGCTATGATTTACCTATTTTGATGTTAATAACCTGGCGGGCTAATACACTTCTGAGTTTTACTTATTATGATCTCTTTTAGTACCTTTGTGCTCACCTTAAATGTGGATTTATTTCGATGGCAGCTAATTATCTCAATGAATTAAATGAAGCACAAAAAACAGCGGTTGTTAACACTGAAGGACCTTCACTTGTTATTGCCGGAGCAGGGTCTGGTAAGACCAGGGTGCTTACTTACCGGATAGCCCACCTTCTGCAAAAGGGCGTTCCCGCTCACTCAGTCCTGGCCCTGACCTTTACCAATAAAGCTGCCGGGGAGATGAAGGAAAGGATAATCAATATAGCCGGTTATGATAATAGCAGATACCTGTGGATGGGAACTTTCCATAGCATATTTGCCAGAATACTCAGAAGCGATGCAGATAAACTTGGTTATCCCTCCTCATATACCATCTATGATTCCACTGACACCCGCAGTCTTATAAGGACAATTATCAGGGAAATGGGACTTGATGATAAGGTATATAAGCCTTCTTCCGTTGCGGCAAGGATATCCGCTGCCAAGAATAACCTGGTAAGCGCAAGGGATTATGCATCAAACAGGTCAATAACAGAGAGAGACCGTATGGCAAAAGTCCCAATGCTGTCAGAAATATACCTCAAATATGCCGGTAGGTGCTATAAGGCGGGTGCAATGGATTTTGACGACCTGCTCATGAATACAAATATTCTCTTCAGGGATTATCCTGAGGCCCTGGCAAAATACCAGGCCAGGTTTAGTTATATACTGGTTGATGAGTACCAGGATACTAATTATTCCCAGTATTTAATTATCAAAGCCCTGTCTGAGAAACACAGAAACCTGTGCGTTGTGGGCGATGATGCCCAGAGTATCTATTCATTCAGAGGTGCACGTATTGAAAATATTCTCAATTTCAGGAATGACTATCCGGATTACGCACTCTATAAACTTGAAAGGAATTACAGGTCGACAAAAACAATTGTTGATGCAGCCAACAGTATTATCCGCCATAATAAGGGACAGATAAGCAAAACTGTATACTCAGAAAACATCAGGGGTAACAGGCTCAGGATAATGGAATCAATGACCGACGGGGAAGAGGGATTCAGGATAGCTTCCGATATTTTTGACCGCAGCATATCGGAACAGGTTAAATGGGAAGAATTTGCCGTGCTTTACCGCACAAATGCACAGTCAAGGATTTTCGAGGAAACTTTCAGAAAGAAGAATATACCATATAAAATATATGGCGGATTATCATTTTATGAAAGGAAAGAAATAAAAGACATACTGGCCTACCTCAGGATGATAATTAATCCCAACGATGAAGAAGCCCTGAGACGTACCATCAACTACCCGAAAAGGGGAATAGGAAAAACAACCGTCGACAGGATATTCGAAGCTGCTGCCGGGAAAGAACAAACGGCATGGGAAATTATATCCGAACCGGCCGGTTACCAGTCGCTCCTTACACCGGCTACTTTGAAACGTATCAAAGTGTACACAGACCTTATAAATTCCCTTTCATCAGAGTGTTCAGGTATAAATGCCTATGATGCAGCCCTCAGGACAGCTACGGCAACAGGTATAATGAAGGAGCTCAAGGAAGGTGAAACACGTGAAGAGGTAAGCAAGTATGAGAACCTGCAGGAACTACTCAATGCAATCAGGGAGTTTACCGATGAGGCAGAAACTAACGGTGAACCAAGTGGCCTGGCATCTTATCTCGAATCGGTGGCCTTGCTTACCGACCGTGATACAGAGAAAGAGGAGGATAAAAATAAAGTTACCCTTATGACGATGCACTCGGCTAAGGGACTGGAATTTAAACATGTATATTTAGCAGGGCTCGAAGAAAATCTTTTTCCTTCGGTAATGTCCCTGTATGAAGACAGGGGGATTGAAGAGGAGAGACGTCTTTTTTATGTTGCCATAACCAGGGCAAAGGAACAGGCAACGCTCAGCTATGCTCTTAACCGCTATAAATGGGGTAAGCTCGAGAACTGCAAACCCAGCAGGTTCCTGGCCGAGATTGATGAGGATTATATTGAGTATCCTGATGACAGGGGTAAAAGCAGTAAGATCAGTTCAGGCAGGATCAACAGATCTTTTGACCCTGGAGCAAAAAGTATCAGGGACCGGCAAACTGAACATCGAACTGTTCCTGGCAGAAAACTTAAAAGAGTAGTATCCCCGTCAGGTTTTAATCCCGCCCACAATCAGCCGGCTGTGGAGGCAGATCTTAACGAAGGTTCAATAGTTTACCACGAACGTTTCGGACGAGGTACGATAATATCAATTGACGGTGAAGCCCCAAATACAACAGCACTGGTCAATTTTGATGATTCAGGGGAAAAGAAACTTCTTCTCAGGTTCGCAAGGCTCAAGCTTGAAAGAAATTAAAAAGGGGAAACCATTTTCAGGCTTCCCCCGGTCAGGTATAAAAACAGGTGTTATTTGTACTACTCTGATTCAGGTATATCAGGTAGCTCACCTTTCACTGTAAGTACATCATTGTAAAGGGTGGCAAACGATCCGGCAACCCACATTATAGCAGGGAAGATCCCTATTATCAGCATCAGTATACCAAACAATATTATAAAGAATGATACCAGACCCATCCCAAAAATAGTCCACCCGTATCCTTTCGTAAGCCTCCAGCTCTCCTCTACAGCAGTGATAGGTTCCATCTTCTTGTCCATGACGAGAAAGCTGACAAAAGTGAGGCGGCAGGCCACGATGATCCCTGGTATAATAAGCATAATTATACCAATCATGACAAGGGCAAAAACGAGTAAATTGGCCAGTATTATGTTTAGGTAGTTACCGGTAAAACCTGATACCAGATGTTTGAAATCAATCTTTTGCTTCCTGGCTGCATGTATAAATATAAGGTCGCTGCCAAAATCAAACACGGGAACAACAAGAAATGAGTAGGCAAGGGCGAAAAGGCCGAAAAAAGCAACAAACAAATTAAAACCACCCAGTTCTACGGTAAATCTTACAATCTGTATGGGAGCCTGTATGACCGCTACAACAATAATAACAAGGAAGAGAGGGAGGAAATTTTCACCAAGTATTTCAAGGCCTTTTGAAAAACTCCTGCCAAAAGATGGTCGTATTGTATTGTTCTCTGAATTTTCCATTTCTGATATTGCTTGGTTTCATTGACAAATATATGTTGAACTGTAATATCAGCCTGCATACTTAAGTATTGTTCTTAAAATATCCTACTTTAGTATTTACTTTACAACCAAAGTAGTGAGTATTTTTACCACACCAACTGTAAAACAGGAAATGCTAAATGCACTTTCTTATATAATCTTTGCACTGTCGATAGGCTTGACATTTCTGGGGTTAATAACTTCGGACCGTTTAAGAAAAGAATATCAGAACAGTTTTACATCCGCTCTGCTATATTTCCAGATTTTTGCCTACACTTTTGGCTTCTATGCTATATGGGGTCAGGTATTTGTTTCAAAATGGCTTGCTGAATACCTGCCTGCCAATATCATGTTAAGGCTTATTACCTGCCAGGCAATTATCGGATTACCTTTTATGATATTAAGCTGGTACATGATGATCAGGTTCGCTCTGAAGCTGCAAATGCATAAAATTGGCAGAGCATTCACTCTTGCTTACATGGCTGTAGCCGGGGCAGGACTGGCATTAGTAATCATTCTTGCCTTTGACTTTCAGGATGAATCACGGCAGTTATATATCTTCTATTATATTATCCTGGGCATGTCCTGCCATATCCTGACGGCAGTCATACTGTATACAAGGCCTGTCAGTAAAACGAGGATAAACAGGAAGAAGCTGAACCTGCTGGCCTCACTGGTGATATTGTCAGCAGTAGTACAGTCTTCTGTTCTCTATTTCTTTGAAATAAGCGGATATATTGCCCTGGGTTTCGTGATAGTATATTTTTCATGCTATGCATTTATCCCCCTTATACTGAGGTACCATGGGATCCTCACTTCATACATAAAAACAGGGGATGAAGAAGTTAATTTTGATGAATTCTGCAGGCTTAATGAGATATCACAAAGGGAGAAGGAAATAATCATGGAATTATACAAGGGCAAAACAAACAGGGAAATAGCCGATAGCCTTTTTATCAGCCTCCAGACCGTTAAAGACCATACTCACCGTATTTATATTAAAACAGGAATGCGCAACAGGGTAGAATTGGTAAACCGCATTCGGAATATTTCATAACTCATAACATTCCATTCACCGGTTTTAATTGAAATTTAACATTTAAAACTTTGGGAACTGAAAAAGTTTTCTCATTATTGCACCTTAAATTAAAAATAGATGGATTACCGGGAAAGAATTACACAGGAAGCAGCAGTTTTATTCATGAAATATGGAATAAGAGCGGTAACAATGGACTCATTAGCAAATCAGCTTGGTATGTCCAAAAGGACTATATATGAGCATTTTGCAGACAAGGATGAATTGTTGGTAAGCGTAATAGAAAGCATGGCGGCCAGGCAAAAAGATGTTTTCCGGAAGATAATGGATGAGGCAGACAATGTAATTGAAGCTCTGTTTGAGATCTTGCGTATTGCTACCACTCATTTCAAAAATACAAATCCTACTTTTTTCATGGATCTCAACAAATATCATCACAAGGTCTATGAAAGAATTTGCCAGAAAGGTGATATAAAGAATTACAAAATGTCACTGTCAATGTTACGCAGGGGAATTCAGGAGAAAGTATTCAGGGATGATATAAATGTTGAAATCGTAAACATAGGTATTCACAGTGTCCTTGATATTACCAGGGAAAGCAACACACTTTCCGCGGAGAAATATTCAAGGTTTGAGATAATTGATAACCTTCTTTTTAATTACCTGATTGGTATTTCAACTTCCGAGGGACAGGCACTTATTAATAAATATAAAGAACAGAAAAAAATTGAATCAAATGCATAGAATAATGAGAATAAGATGGTTGAATATAATTATGTTAACTGTGCTGAGCCATACGGTGACAGCACAGGAAGCTGATACGGTTCTGACACTTTCGTTACAGGAAGCACAGGAATATGCAGTGGAGCATAATAAAATGATCAAGGCGTCGCGCTATGATGTGCAGGCCGCGGAGATGTCAAAATGGGAGCTTATATCAAACGGACTCCCCAGGGTTGATGGCAGCGGGTCATTAAATGATAACCTGAAATTAATGACAACCCTGCTGCCCGGAGAAATCATCGGTCAGCCGGGTGAGAAGATCCCGGTGCAATTCGGTACCAAGTATAACAGTTCCTACGGCTTCCAGGCTACCCAGATGATCTTCAATGCCCCTTATTTTGTTGGCATTCAGACTGTCAAACTGGCTGAGAAAATGAGCCGGCAGTCACTTGAAAAATCGGAGATAGATATCAGGGAGCAGGTTATAAATACCTATTACCTTATCTTAATCTCCCAGGAATCACTTGATATACTGAATGGTACGAGTGAAAACCTGAGGGAGGTATATCAGTCGACAAAATCTATGAAAGAGGCAGGTATGGTTGAAGAAACTGATGTAGACCAGATGCTTTCGAATGTGAGGGGACTCGAAACCAATATTCGTTCGATGGAAAGGAACCTCGAATTCAGCTATAATATGCTGAGATTCCAGCTGGGAGTGGATATGACTGCAGAAATTGAATTAACTACCGGCCTTCAGGACTTATTGACCGAGGCAGGAATTGAAAGTTTGATGGAGAGTGATTTCAACCTCAGTCAGCATATTGATTTCAGGCTTACCGAGAGCCAGGTACAGATGCAGGAATTGACACTTAAGAATGAAAAGGCAAGTATATTGCCCTCTTTTTCAGCGTTCTATTCCTGGAATAAGAACGGTATGGGTGATAAGCTTAATGATTTGAGGTGGTTTCCCTACTCAATGCTGGGTTTCCAGGTGTCAGTACCAATATTTGCCAGCGGTCAGCGCTACTCCAGGATAAAGAAAGCGCAGATAGACCTTGAGAAGGCAAGGACCAATAAGAGCCTGGTTTCAGACCAGCTGAAACTGCAGGAAAAGCAGCTTAGATTTAACCTTATTAATGCCCGTGACCAGTATGATACACAGAAAGAGAACGTGGAGGTAGCCTGCCGGGTTTATCAAAGTGTTGAAAATAAATACAGGCAGGGTGTGGCCTCAAGTCTCGACCTCACCCAGGCTCATAATAATTATTTGCAGGCTGAAAATAATTACGTCAGTGCCTTAATGGACCTGCTCCAGACAAAGCTGGCACTTGATAAATTACTTAACAATATATAAGAATGTCAAAAATATTAAATATCAGAAATATGGAATCCATTAAATTATTGCCAGTTATATTAATACTGACAGCTGTAGTTACAGGATGTAATAAACAGAACCAGGCCGGTCAACAGGCTCTCACAGATGTTGAAGAGGCTGGTGAAAAAGAAATTGTCGTCAGAACACAGGCCCTTGAGCTGTCAACCATTGCCAGAACAATTGATTATACGGCAACTCTTGAGGCTTTCGAAGAGGTACATCTCGCACCTGCCTCACCCGGAAGGATAAACAATATCTATGTGGAACCGGCCGACAGGGTCAGCAAGGGGCAGAAATTATTTACCATGGATCAGACACAGTTGCACCAGGCAGAGATACAGCTTGAGAACCTGAAAACAGACCTTCAACGTTTGTCTACACTCCTGGAAACCGGAGATATTCCCCGGCAACAATATGATCAGATGAAAACACAAGTGGAAGTTACTGAAAGTAATGTTGACTTCCTGAGGGAGAATACGGTGATTTTTGCACCCTTCCCGGGTGTGATTACAGGCAAATATTTTGAGAATAGTGAAATGTACAGTGGTGCACCGAACACCCAGGCCGGGAAAGCAGCGGTAGTAACTCTCATGCAGATAAATCCCGTTAAGGCTGTAGTTTATATTTCAGAGCAATATATGCCCCTGGTTAAAAAAGGCATGGATGCGACAATCAGTACAGATGTGTATGAAGCGGAGGAATTCAGTGGAACAGTAAGCCTCATCTATCCTGTTGTAAATCCAATGACCAGGTCTTTTGAGGTGGAAATAACTGTACCAAACAATAGCATGAGACTAAAACCCGGAATGTTCGTCAGGGTATCAATGTTTCTTGGAGAGGATGAAGCTTTTGTAGTTCCTTCCAATGTTGTACTTCAGCAGGAGGGGACAAACAACAGGTATGTTTTTGTTGACAGGGACGGTATTGCCGAAAGATACCAGGTTCAGCTGGGCAAGCGTTATGACGAAATGGTTGAAATCATAAGTGATGAGCTTGTTGCCGGCGACATGCTGATCGTTAATGGACACACCAAACTCACAACCGGCGATAAAATTGATGTAGTTAATTAATATTAAGCATAATATCTTATGAGTATATATAGTACCGCAGTAAAAAGACCACTGACAACCATCCTTATCTTCATAGGTTTAATGGTTGTGGGGATATATTCTCTTACAAGGCTGCCTGTGGATCTCTATCCGGAAATTGAACTGCCCTTTCTGACAGTTTTCACTTCCTATCCCGGGGCAAGTGCCTCAGACATTGAAACCAATGTGACTGATTTGCTTGAAAACCAGTTAAATACGGTAAGTAACCTCAAAGAGATAACATCTATATCAAGTGATAATACCTCTATAATTTTCCTTGAATTCGAGTACGAGACCAATCTCGATGAAGCATCAAACGAGGTAAGGGATGCGATGAATTTCATAATAAACTTTCTGCCGGAAGATGCTGAAGACCCCACCATACTGAAATTTAACTCCAGTATGATGCCAATAATTTTTTATGCCATCACTGCAGATGAGAGCTATGAAGGCCTGGAAAAAATACTGGATGAGAAGGTGGTTAATCCGCTTAACAGGATTGAAGGAATTGGTTCAGTTGGTATTGCAGGGGCTCCGGGCAGGGAAATATACATAGAAGTTGACCCCCGCAGGCTTGAAGCATATAATATGACTGTTGAGCAGATAGGCAGCATCCTGATGGCCGAAAACCTTAATACCCCGGCAGGCTACCTGGAAATGGGTGAACTTGACTATCCTCTTCGTATTCAGGGTGAATTTGTCGACAGCGATGTCCTTAAAGACCTCGTGGTAGGGAGCTATAATGGCAATACTGTTTATCTTAGTGATATTGCTGATATAAAGGATACCGTCCGTGACACCAAACTGGAGGAACGAATTAACGGTGAACTTGGTATGCGTATGTTTGTGCAGAAACAATCCGGGGGAAACACCGTGGAGGTGGCCAGGGAAGTGAGGAAGACTCTCAAAGAGCTGGAGAAAGATTTACCACCGGATGTCAGGATAGAACCTATACTGGATTCATCTGAATTCATCGTAGGGTCAATAAAGAACCTGACAAATGCACTTCTGTTTGCAGCTATATTTGTGGTACTTGTAGTGCTCTTCTTCCTTGGCAGGTGGAGGGCAACTTTCATTGTTATCCTTACAATACCGATATCCCTTATAATTGCCTTCATTTACCTTTTTGTGTCAGGGAATTCAATTAACATAATTTCCCTCTCATCATTGTCAATAGCCATTGGTATGGTGGTTGATGATGCAATTGTTATACTTGAGAATATTACCAAGCATATTGAGGGAAAAAGCCATCCCCGCGAAGCTGCTATTTATGCTACAAATGAGGTCTGGCTTGCTGTAATAGTAACTACACTAACAGTAGTGGCTGTGTTCTTTCCATTAACCTTCGTAGGTGGTTTGACGGGAGTGCTTTTCAAACAGCTGGGACTTATCGTTACCCTGACAGTTGTCACCTCAACAATTGCAGCCATCACACTTACACCAACCCTGAGTTCATTGCTCCTGAAGATGCGGGTCAACAACAAACCCCGGCGCAGGTTTAGTTATGATAATACAATCAGGAAAGGGCTTGACCGTTTTGAAGGATTTTATGAATCAACCCTGAGATGGTCCCTGAGGCATAAAACTATGGTAACAGTTGCTTCAGTACTTGTATTTGCAGGATCAATGATGCTGCTGACCTTCGTAGGCACCGAGTTTATACCCCAGGCTGATGAATCAAGTTTAACAGCGAACATTGAATTGCAGACCGGTACAAGAGTGAGTGTTACAAAGGAAGTGACAGAGCGGATTGATGATATTATTGACTCGTCATTCCCTGAGGTGGTGCTTGTATCATCATCAACCGGAACAGGCGAAGGTTTAAATTTTGCTTCATTGTTCTCAACCTCCGGAACGCATACAATATCTTATACATTTCGACTGTCTGATGTAGAGGAAAGGGATAGAAGCGTATGGGATATAGCCGAGGCCTTCAGACAGGAGCTCGCTGGATTTCCTGAAATCGTGAACTTCCAGGTTGGCGCCGGTGGTGGCGGAAGTATGGGTTTTATGGGTAATAATATAGCGGTTGATGTATACGGCTACAATATTGCCGAAACAAACCTGGTGGCTGAAGAGCTGGCCTCAAAGATCAGTATGATAGAAGGAGCTAAAGATGTCCAGATAAGTCGTGATCCGTCAAAGCCGGAACTTCAGATTGTCCTTGACCAGAATAAATTAATAAGGCATGGTCTTAACACTGCCACAGTATCAAATGCCGTAAAAAACAGGGTAGGTGGAATGACAGCCACGCGCCTGAGGCAGTTCGGTGATGAATATGATGTGGTCGTCAGATTTAAGGAAGAGTCAAGAAATTCTATTACCGATGTTTTGAATATCAGTATTATGAACAGCCAGGGACAGAGCGTTAAACTTGGAGAAATAGCTGAGGTCAGAGAATACCTCTCACCCCCAAATATTGAACATAAAAGGAGACAGAGGGTCCTGAGCGTCTCAGCAACACCATACCAGCGTGCACTTGGTGACATAGCAACTGACATAGAAAAGGTTATTGCTGATCTTGAAACACCGTCAGGTGTACAGGTGGAAATATCGGGTACTATAGAGGAACAGGCAGAATCTTTTATGGATCTCGGACTCCTGATGATGGTCAGCCTTATTCTGGTATACCTTGTCATGGCTTCACAGTTTGAATCGTTGAAAATGCCTCTGATAATAATGTTTTCAATACCCTTCTCATTCGCAGGTGTTGCGATTGCACTTTTCATTACCGGCACTACACTGAACCTTATAGCAGGAATAGGTGCAGTTATGCTTATAGGTATTGTTGTCAAGAACGCTATCGTACTTGTTGATTTTATTAACCTTCAGCGGGACAGGGGACTTGAACTGTATGAGGCTGTCTCGGTTTCCGGCCGGTCAAGGTTAAGGCCTGTAATAATGACTTCTGCCACTACCATTTTAGCAATGCTCCCCCTGGCCATGAGCATTGGTGAAGGGTCAGAGATATGGAGTCCGATGGGTATCTCCGTTATTGGTGGGCTCATCTTCTCAACAATGGTTACCCTGATCCTTGTTCCCGTAGTTTATGTGATATTTGCCAGGAGAGGAGAAAGGGATAAGAAACGTAAATCCCGGGAGAAATACGATTTCCTTGATGAAGCGAAAGTGACAACCAGTTAAATGATTGATTATGAAAGCAGTATTTATAGTATATAACCAGGCCCATAATGAGAAAGTTGATTTCATCCTCGACACTTTTGGCATAGGTGGTTATTCCGAATGGAACAATATGAAAGGAAGAGGCAGCAGAGGAGGTGTTCCACACCTTGGTACTCATACATGGCCTGAAATTAATTCGGCAACACTGACTATTGTAGAAGACGACATGGTTGATAAATTACTCGACGCAGTCAGGAAGATGGATGAATTGAATAGCGATGTTGGTGCCAGGGCCTTTGTCTGGGATGTTACCGCTATGGTTTAAATATATTCTGTCAGGGTTGTGGGCTGTCTTATAAGTACACCACCTTCACCGGGTAATCGGGGCGGGATGGTTAAATGACTTTTATGACAGGCCCGATCCTTACAGGTTATTCAGGAACTCCACTGCCTTAATAATATCCTCCTCATCCCGTATCTTTAGACTACTGTCATTTAAGAAATTCTTTAATGACTTTTCGTTTTCACCGGCAATTTTAAGCAGGCTCCGTTTATTTTTAATAAATACAGGCTTATTTTCCTTATGAGCAATGAAGAATAAGGGATCCCTGTGCTGAAACATTGCAGGCTTTGGGTCCATATAGGGCTGGGCAGGTTCAGCTTCCTTAAATACAACCTGGTGTTTCTTATATAAAGTATATGTGCCCCTGGCAAGCAGTTCAAGATATCCTTCTCCTTCAGTTGAAAGGTATTCATATTTAGAGTATATGAAAGAGTGACCCGGAAGTTTTACGTTTGATACTATCCCGCCTCGCCTGAGGTTATACACGGCATCCTCCATCTGCACTTCGAAAAGATCATTATAAACATTATACCTTAGCGGAACTTTTTCAAACACCTGATTTTCAGATGAGGTAATGCTTGCCTCAGTGAATTCATCATCCATATAGGGCGAACCTTCGTAGTTTCCCATCTCACCTTTTACTGCCTGTCTGTTAAGAAGCTCGTCATAGAACCTCTGTCCTTCCGCACCAAGCCAGAGGTTCTGGGATGTTGCGGAAAGAGCCAAAATTGAAATAACTATACTTAAATATATTTTTTTCATGGTACTCCTGTTTTATTTTATTACAAAGGTAGTGAATTGAAAGAAAAAAGGCACGGATAAAATATCCATGCCCTGAAATATTTGCGTAATCTGCGCCAATCTGTGCTATTCTTCCTCCTGTTCTGCTGCATATGCCTTTATTACTGCATCCTGGACATCAGCCGGGACCTGGACATATTCAGCAAATTTCATGGTGTACATGGCGCGTCCTCCCGTAAGAGAACTGAGGGCCGTGGAATACTTATTCATTTCGGCCAGGGGGACTTTTGCCTTCACCACTTCAAATCCCTTTTCACTGCTCATTCCCAGCACCATACCGCGGCGTCCCTGCAGGTCACTGATGACGTCACCCATCCTGTCCGACGGTACCCTTATCTCGACATCATAGACCGGCTCCAGTATTTTTGGATTGGCAGCCTTGAAGGCAGTGCTGAAAGCATTTCGACCGGCCAGCTTGAAGGAGATCTCGTTTGAGTCAACCGGGTGCATTTTTCCGTCGTATACATATACCCGTATGTCGCGTGCATAGGAGCCGGTAAGAGGTCCCTCTTCCATTTTTTCCATTATGCCTTTAAGAATAGCCGGCATAAATCTTGCGTCAATTGAGCCTCCAACAATACAGTTCACATACTCGAGCACACCTCCCCAGGCAAGTTTATGCTCTTCTTTGTCTCTTATGGAGAGCTTGTATTCCTTGCCATTAATCTTCATGGCAGGATTTGGTGATGAGCCTTCTTCAAAAGGCTCTATTATCATATGCACCTCACCAAACTGACCGGCACCGCCCGACTGTTTCTTATGCCTGTAATCGGCCTGGGCTGCCTTGGTAATGGTTTCACGGTAAGGTATTTTTGGAGCATAAAATTCTGTTTCAATCTTGAATATATTGTCAAGGTGCCATTTCAGGATATTTAAATGGTATTCACCCTGGCCGTATAGTATTATCTGTTTGAGTTCTTTTGAATATTCAACAAGTATGGTTGGATCTTCCTGATGCATCCGGTTGAGGGCTTCGCCGAGCTTCTCCTCATCTCCCTCACTGATCGGTTTAACAGCTGTGCGGTATTTAGGTTCGGGAAATTTTATTTCAGGGAATTTCTGGCTGCCCTGGCTGTTAAGGGTATGATTGGTCTTTGTATTCTTCAACTTCACCATGGCACCGATGTCACCTGCAACAAGTTCGGCTGCCCTGGTTCTGTTTTTGCCTGCACTGACATACAATTGCGATAAGCGTTCCTTGGTGCTATTATTGGCATTCACCACATCCAGGTTTTCTGTTACTTTACCTGAGATTACTTTGAAATAATTTATTTCCCCTATATGTTCCTCCATTGATGACTTAAAAACAAACAATGAAGTAGGACCTTCGGGTTCGCATCTGACAGCCTTGCCATCCTCGGTTATCCATTCTGGCATATCAGCGCTTGCAGGTGCAACATTACATATAAATTCAGTAAACCTGTCTATGCCAATATTGCTCCTGGCGGCCGAACAGAAAACCGGGAAAATACCCCTCTGTACCAGTCCGGTCTTTATCCCGCTTTTCATCTCTTCTTCGGTTAGGGTGTCATTTTCAAAAAATATCTCCATCAATGACTCATCATTTTCAGCAGCTTTCTCGATAAGCTCCGACTGCAGTTCAGCTGCCCTGTCGGCATGCTCTGAAGGAATATCCAACTCTTCATATTTGCCTCCCCCTTTGGGATATTTGAGCATTTTCATCTTGATAACGTCGATGATCGAGTCAAATCCGTGGCCTTCATTTACCGGGTACTGCACCAGTGTGACGTTTCCACCGAAACGGTCCTTCAGCATCTCCACTGATTTATCGAAGTTTGTTTTTTCGTGATCCAGGCCGTTAATGCATATAATCAATGGTTTATCCATTTTCTCGGCATGGCGGAAATGTATTTCCGTACCTACCTCAACGCCGTTCTGAACATTTACCATTAACACACCTGAATCGGCCACATGCAATGATGATATTACACCACCGGCAAAATCATCAAGACCGGGAGTATCAAGGATATTGATCTTGTGGTCGCCGTATTCGGTATAGAGTACAGAAGAGAAAATGGAATTTTCATTTTCATGCTCTATTGGCCTGTAGTCAGAAACAGTATTTTTGTTTTCAACCGAGCCTCTTCTTTCTATAACTCCGCCATTAAAAAGCATTGCTTCCGCAAAAGTGGTTTTGCCTGAGCCCGAATTACCAAGAAGTGCAATTGACCTGATCTGTCCGGCTTGATATGTTTTCATCCCTTAAAAGTTATTATTAGTTATACAATTATATACTAGTTTTGAGCGCACAAAGTTAGAAAAAATATTTTAAATGTCACCCCGAGCAAAGCGAAGGATCTGAATATTTTAAGGATACATTAATAATGGGCTGATTGAAAACCGGATTGATGGAATAACGGGACCTGGTGGTTTAAACCGATTCATAATTTATAAATTATTTGCATATTATTACATTAGTAAGGAAAATGTGGGATGGTTGCATTTAAAGACAATCAACTAGAAATATATTATAGTGCATGAATTCACTGTTCCGGCAGTTATCCGGGAATTGCAGGTATAAGTGCACATGTATTTATACTGTTCAGTATTGACTGCGGCAGTTGCCATCGCAGAATGCCCGGGATTGAAAAAGTTGTAAAACAATTTATACGAAATAATAATAAGGTATTACCTATATTAAATGGAGAGAGCCCGGATACATTCTTAGCGGAACTTCCAGACCTGGTAAAATATCACTTGACTATATACTATGACAGGTACAATTCATTCAGATTCGAAAACTCTGTTGAAAACCCGGGGAGTATTATTCTTGTTATCCAAAACAAGAGGAAGATAAAGATATTTACACTTAACCAATACCTTATAATCCATAAAGTATAGAGTCTGGAGCCAGAATACAACCTGAAGCCAGCTCTTTGGTGTAAGAATTATTGCGCTCGCATTGAGAATAATTGGTCCTTCAACCTTTAATACAAGGTAATGGATATGCAGACCTGTGAATTTTAACATTATATACTATCTATTTAGGAGGAACAACAATCATTTATTAAGCGATTTTTTCCCTGATTATTTGCACGGCACGAAAATTTTCCTTTTCTTTGCGCCGGTTTTTGAAACCCAGGAGTACCGGTTGTTTCCTCCTCAGTGTAAGTGAATAAAAAATATTCTCAGGGAAGCAGTCGGGAAGGAACCTGTTAGAAACTTACGTTTTTCAGGTAAATTAAAGATTGCGAAAACCAGTTTGCTTGCAGGTTGCAGCCGGGGTAAGCTTACCTTTTAGAGAGTGTGAAAATTTTGAATAAGAGTTTAATATAAACAATTGTATTTATGCCAACAATACAACAATTAGTAAGAAAAGGCAGGAAAAGGCTTGTTGAGAAAAAGAAAGCTCCTGCTTTGGATTCATGCCCGCAGAGAAGAGGTGTATGTGTACGTGTATACACAACCACGCCCAAGAAGCCGAATTCAGCCATGCGCAAGGTGGCCAGGGTAAGGCTCACAAATGGTAAGGAAGTTAATGCCTACATCCCGGGAGAGGGACATAATCTCCAGGAACACTCTATAGTGTTGATAAGAGGTGGAAGAGTTAAAGACCTTCCGGGGGTACGGTATCATCTCATAAGGGGAGCACTCGATACCTCCGGTGTTGAAGGCCGTACTCAGAGACGTTCAAAATATGGGGCTAAAAAGCCAAAGAATTAGTTGTTAACGATGTAAGGAGTTAGATAATGAGAAAATCAAGACCAAAAAAGAGGATCATTTTACCTGATCCCAAATTCAATGACCCTTATGTGACAAGGTTTGTTAATAACCTGATGCTGAATGGGAAGAAGAATCTTGCATTTAAAATATTCTATGATTCTCTGGACATTGTTGAAGGGAAAATGAAGGATGAAGAAAAGAGTGCCCTGGAGATATGGAAGCAGGCCCTGGAGAATATAACTCCCCAGGTCGAGGTCAAAAGCCGCAGGGTTGGCGGGGCTACCTTCCAGGTGCCCATGGAAGTACGAGGCGACAGGAAAATAAGTATCAGTATGAAGAACCTCATTTTCTTTGCCCGCAAAAGACCTGGCAGGAATATGGCCGAAAGACTGGCTGCAGAAGTGATGGCTGCCTATAAAGGTGAGGGAGGAGCATATAAAAGAAAAGAAGACACACACCGGATGGCAGAAGCAAACAAGGCTTTTGCTCATTTCCGGTTCTAGATAGCAGTTTATAAGTAATATGAGTAATAGCCTCGAATATACAAGGAACATTGGCATCATGGCTCACATAGATGCGGGTAAGACCACCACGACAGAGAGAATTCTCTTCTACACCGGTGTTACCCATCGCATTGGTGAGGTGCATAATGGTAATGCACAGATGGACTGGATGATCCAGGAACAGGAGAGAGGCATTACCATTACTTCCGCGGCTACAACTACTTTCTGGAAATACCGGGATAATGAATATAAGATAAATATTATTGATACTCCCGGTCATGTTGACTTTACCGTTGAGGTTGAACGTTCATTGAGAGTCCTTGATGGAGCAATAGCTGTTTTTTGTGCTGTCGGTGGTGTTGAACCCCAATCTGAAACAGTCTGGAGGCAGGCCGACAGGTACAGAGTGCCCAAGATAGCCTTTGTCAACAAGATGGACCGTGTAGGTGCTGATTTTTTTAGCGTAGTGGAACAGATACAGGAAAAATTCGGGGCTAATGCAGTCCCTGTTCAGATACCTGTGGGCTCGGGCGAGGATTTTACAGGTGTTATTGACCTTATAGAGAACAAGGCCGTAGTATGGTTCAGTGATGAGACACTGGGTACCAGGTATGAGTTGCATGATATCCCGGAAGAATTAAAAGAGGAAGCAGAAGAATGGAGGGCTAAACTGGTGGAGGCCGTGGCAGAAGCGGATGATACTTTGCTGGAAAGATATTTTGAAGATCCCGATTCAATAACCAGGGAGGATATGCTTTCGGTAATGCGCAAGTCAGTCATAGATGGCCTGGCTGTTCCTGTACTCTGCGGATCGGCTTTTAAAAACAAGGGTATACAGAGGTTGCTCGATGCTATCGTTGCCTATTTGCCTTCACCACTGGAGGTGGGAGGTGTAACGGGAATAAATCCCAGGAATAACGAGGAAGCAATTCGTATGCCTGATGAAAATGAACCCCTCGCTGCACTGGCATTTAAAATAGCTACCGATCCCTTTGTCGGACGTCTGGCTTTCCTGCGTGTATATTCAGGGATGTTAAAAACCGGCGACATGGTGCTAAATATGCGCACCGGCAAAAGAGAAAGAATAAACCGCCTCTTCCAGATGCATGCCAATAAACAAAATCCAAAGCAGAGCATCTCAGCAGGTGATATATGTGCCGCCGTGGGTCTGAAAGACCTTAAGACAGGCGATACACTGTGTGCGATCCACAAGCCTATCTGGCTTGAGTCTATGGAGTTTCCCGAGCCCGTAATAGGGGTTGCCATTGAGCCTAAAACACAGGCTGATATGGATAAACTGGGCATTGCCCTGAATAAACTGGCAGAGGAAGATCCTACATTCCAGGTTAAATCTGATTCCGATAGCGGGCAAACCATTATCAGTGGAATGGGTGAATTACACCTGGAAATACTTATTGACCGTCTGAAAAGAGAGTTCAAGATTGAATGTAACCAGGGTAAACCACAGGTTGCATATAAAGAAGCACTTACTTCTTCTGTTGAACATCGTGAGGTGTTTAAGAAACAAACAGGAGGAAAGGGTAAATTTGCCGATATAGAGGTTGAAATAATGCCTGCTGAGGATGGATTTACAGGGCTTCAGTTTATCGATCAGGTAAGGGGAGGTAATATACCAAGAGAATTTATTTCTTCCGTGGAAAAAGGATTCAAAATGGCCATGTCTAATGGACCGCTTGCTGGATTCCCCCTATATAACCTGAAGGTTGTACTCAAAGACGGTTCATACCACCCGGTTGATTCCGATTCACTATCGTTCGAAATTGCCGCACGACAGGCACTGAGAAATTCAGCCCCCAAATGCCGGCCGGTATTGCTGGAGCCAATCATGAAGGCGGAAGTGGTAACACCGGAGGAATTCGTGGGTGACGTGGTAAGCGATTTCAACAGAAGAAGAGGAAAGGTCGAGGGTATGGAATCGAAAGCAGGTTCAAGGGTTATAAAAGCTAAAGTGCCGCTGGCAGAAAACTTCGGTTATGTTACTGTACTGAGAACCCTTACTTCCGGAAGGGCTACTTCTACAATGGAGTATTCCCACTATGAGGAGGTGCCTGAAGAAATTTCAAATAAAATTATAGAACAAATTAAAGGTAAATTCTATTAGAGATGAGTCAGAAAATTCGTATTAAACTGAAATCTTATGATCATAACCTCGTGGATAAATCCGCAGAGAAGATCGTAAAGACGGTAAAATCTACTGGTGCTGTCGTAAGTGGCCCTATACCGCTGCCGACCCATAAAAGGGTGTTTACTGTCCTCAGGTCAACATTCGTTAATAAAAAGTCGAGAGAGCAATTCCAGCTTTCAAGTTACAAAAGGCTGCTTGATATTTATAGCTCAACACCAAAAACAATTGATGCTTTAATGAAGCTCGAGCTGCCGAGCGGGGTGGAAGTAGAAATTAAAGTGTGAAACCAGTAAAGATTAGAAAAAATGCAGGGATTAATAGGCAAAAAAGTTGGAATGACTTCTGTATTCGATGAAGACGGGAAAAATATTCCATGTACGGTAATCGAAGCCGGCCCTTGTGTTGTTACCCAGGTCAAGACTAAGGAAAAAGACGGTTACAACGCACTGCAGCTGGGCTTTGGAGATAAGAAAGAAAAAAACAGTACTAAAGCTGAGATAGGTCACTTTAAGAAAGCCAATACGGGTCCTAAAAGAATGGCCGTTGAATTTACGGGTTTTCCTCAGGATAAATATAAAATCGGTGATGTTCTTGATGTAAACCTCTTTGATGATGATACCTGGCTCGACGTCAGGGGATGGTCAAAAGGAAAAGGATTCCAGGGCGTGGTAAAACGTTATGGTTTCAGGGGTGTGGGTGATAAAACACACGGACAGCATAACAGGGAAAGAGCCCCCGGCTCACTGGGTGCTTCTTCTTATCCGTCAAAGGTCTTTAAAGGAATGAGAATGGCCGGACACATGGGGAATAACAAGGTGATGGCTATCAGCCTCAGGGTTATTAAACTCATTCCTGACAGTAATTTATTGATAGTTAAAGGATCGGTTCCCGGTCCCAAAGGTGGTTACTTAATAATTACAAAGTAATGGAAATAGCAGTATTTGATATAGAAGGAAAAGATACAGGAAGGAAAATCAGCCTCGACGATTCAATATTTGGCATCGAGCCCAATGATCATGCCATATACCTTGATACAAAACAGTATATGGCCACTAAAAGACAGGGTACTCATAGCTCCAAGGAAAGAGGGGATGTTACAGGCAGTACACGTAAGATCAAAAGGCAGAAAGGGACAGGTACAGCCCGTTTTGGTGATATTAAAAACCCCATATTCAGGGGAGGCGGACGGACCTTCGGACCCAGGCCAAGATATTATGGCTTCAAGATTAATAAGAAAATGAAGCAGCTGGCCAGAAAATCAGCCCTTACATACAAGGCAAAATCAAACAGTATTATTGTCCTTGAGGATTTCAACTTTGAAGAACCTAAAACGAGGGAAATGGCAAAACTTGGGGCTAATCTTAAGCTGACAGGTAAAAAATCACTGATAGTTTTTCCTGAACAAAATAAAAATGTATATTTGTCATCTCGAAATTTGAAGGGAGTTGAAGTCGTAACTAGCGATGAGTTAAATACTTACATAATTACAAGGGCTTCGGTTCTCATACTTGTCGAGAGTGCAGTTGACGTTTTGCATTCAACATTTAAAAATTAGAAAAATTTAGTAATGGATATCTTACTGAAGCCAATTGTAACAGAGAAAATGACTGACCAGGGCGATAAATTCAATCGCTACGGGTTCATAGTTGCAACGGATGCAAATAAATTGCAGATAAAAAAAGCCGTTGAAGAAATGTATGATGTAACCGTGGAATCGGTGAAAACAATGATTTATAACGGCAAGAAAAAGATGCGCTATACAAAATCAGGTGTGATGAGGGGTCGAACACCTGTTTATAAGAAGGCTATCATAACGGTAGCTGAAGGAGATACGATTGATTTCTATAGCAATATATAACAGATTATGGCAGTTAGAAAGATAAAACCTGTAACACCAGGTCAGAGACATAAAATAATCGGTGCCCGTGATAATATAACGAGTACTGAGCCTGAAAAATCCCTGCTTCGCCCGCTTAAGAAAAGTGGCGGAAGGAACAACAGCGGACGAATGACTATGCGGTATATCGGCGGTGGTCATAAGAGAAGGTACCGTGAAATAGATTTCAGCCGTAATAAGGATGGAATGACGGCTACTGTGAAAACAATAGAGTATGATCCAAACCGTTCCGCAAGGATAGCCCTCTTGTTTTATGAAGATGGAGAGAAGAGGTATATACTGGCCCCACAGGGCCTGCAGGTTGGTCAGACAGTTATATCAGGGCAGGGAGTAGCACCCGAGGTGGGTAATGCCTTACCACTGTCGGATATTCCGCTGGGTACCATAATCCATAATATTGAATTAAAGCCCGGCAGGGGCGGAGCAATGGCAAGAAGTGCCGGTTCCTATGCCCAGCTCGTTGCCAGGGAAGGTAAATATGCCACTGTTAAATTGCCATCCGGCGAAACAAGGATGGTTCTTGTTAAATGCAAGGCTACGGTGGGTTCGGTATCAAACCCTGACCATTCGCTGGAAATCTCGGGAAAGGCTGGCCGCAGCAGGTGGCACGGTCGCCGGCCCAGGACAAGAGGCGTGGCAATGAACCCCGTTGACCATCCTATGGGTGGAGGAGAAGGAAGAGCTTCGGGCGGACACCCGCGTTCACGCACAGGATTGCCTGCAAAAGGATATAAGACCAGGAGCAAAAAGAAATATTCCGACAAGTATATCATAGAAAAAAGGAAAAAATAATTGATTCAATATGAGCAGATCTATTAAAAAAGGCCCGTTTATCGACTTCAAACTTGAAAAAAGAGTGCTGGAGATGAACGATTCAGGGAAAAAATCAGTAATTAAAACATGGTCACGACGCTCAGTGATATCACCGGACTTCGTCGGACATACAATTGCTGTTCATAATGGGAATAAATTCATCCCTGTCTATATTACTGAAAATATGGTAGGTCATAAACTGGGCGAATTTGCCCCTACACGTACTTTCAGGGGACATGGAGGTAAGCAGAGATAATAAAATATTTTGAAAAGATAAAAAACCTGTGAAATGGGTGCAAGGAAAAGAATTTCAGCTGAGAAGCGCAAAGAGGAAAGATTAAAAACCTACCAGGCAGTACTGAGAAACTGTCCTACCTCACCACGTAAAATGAGGCTGGTAACTGATATGATTAAAGGTATGGAGGTAAACAGAGCCCTTGATGTGCTTAAATACAGCTCCAAGGAAGCATCACGTAATGTTGAAAAACTTCTTCTTTCTGCAATAGCCAACTGGCAGGCAAAAAATGAGGGAGTACGTATTGAGGAAAGTAATCTCTATATCAGGGAAGCTTTCGTTAACCAGGGCCGTACTCTGAAAAGGCTGCAAACAGCCCCCCAGGGACGTGCTTACAGGATAAGAAAAAGATCAAATCATGTAACCCTGGTACTTGATAGTTTAAATAAAGAAGAAATAGAAAATACATCAAACTGAAATAGATGGGACAAAAAGTTAATCCGACAGGAAACAGACTTGGTATAATTAAAGGCTGGGACTCAAACTGGTATGGCGGCAGGGATTTCTCCGGCAAACTGATTGAGGACGCCAGGATAAGGGAATATCTCAATGCAAGGCTTGCAAAAGCCAGTATATCAAAAATTATCATTGAGAGAACCCTTAAGCTTATTACAGTTACTGTGAATACTGCCAGGCCGGGTATTATTATAGGTAAGGGCGGACAGGAAGTTGATAAGCTGAAAGAAGAATTGAAGAAAATTACCAGGAAGGAAGTGCAGATAAATATCTTCGAGGTGAAAAGGCCCGAACTGGATGCTACAATAGTGGCAAACAATATAGCACGCCAGGTTGAGGGAAAGATATCATATCGCCGTGCCATAAAGATGGCCATCGCTTCCACGATGCGTATGGGCGCAGAAGGTATAAAAGTACTTATATCAGGCAGGCTGGGTGGTGCAGAAATGGCCAGGAGTGAAACTTATAAGGAAGGACGTATCCCACTGCATACCTTCAGGGCTGATATAGATTATGCACTTGCTGAAGCCCTTACAAAAGTCGGATTAATAGGAATCAAGGTGTGGATATGTAACGGAGAGGTGTACGGGAAGCGTGATCTGTCACCTGATATTGCCATTAAGAGTCAGAAAGCGGCAGGCAGGGGTGCCGGTATGAGGAAAAGAAAGAAATAATAGTAGAGACACGCTGAAGCGTGTCTTAAAATGAGGTGTAAGGCTTTGTACCTCAGAGACAAAGAATATAGGGAGCAGGAATATAAGAATACAATATATTAAGACAGTAAAAAATGTTACAACCTAAGAAGACAAAATACAGGAGGCGCCAGAAAGGGAGAATGAAAGGTAATGCCCAGAGAGGTAACCAGCTTGCTTTCGGTTCCTTTGGCATCAAGGCGCTGGAGTCAGCATGGATTACAGGAAGGCAGATAGAGGCAGCACGCCAGGCTGTTACCCGCCATATGAAACGTGAAGGACAGCTGTGGATACGGATCTTTCCCGATAAGCCTATTACCAAAAAACCTGCAGAGGTAAGAATGGGTAAGGGTAAGGGTGCACCAGAAGGTTTTGTGGCACCTGTTACACCGGGCAGGATTATTTTGGAATGCGAGGGTGTGCCTTATGAGGTGGCAAAGGAAGCGATGAGGCTCGGAGCACAGAAATTGCCCATACCCACCAAATTCGTGGTAAGGTATGATTATGTTCAGGAATAAAGAGTTTTAACATGAAAAGTTCAGAAATAAGGGAATTGACAACCCAGGAGATCCGTGAAAGGATCGATAATGAGAGAATCTCACTCGTGCGCATGAAGCTTAATCATGCTATAACTCCGCTTGATAATCCCAATATAATTAAGGAAACAAGAGGCAATATAGCAAGATTGCTGACTGAATTGCGAAAAAGAGAGTTGAATGAACAACAAAATAGCTAGTGTCAACAATGGAAAGAAATTTAAGAAAAGAACGTACAGGTATTGTTGTCAGTAATAAAATGGACAAATCAATTACCGTGGCCGTAAAAAGAAAGGTCAAGCATCCTGTTTACGGTAAGTTTGTAAACAGAACAAAAAAACTTCTTGCACATGACGAGGAGAATACCTGCAATATTGGCGACACTGTTCGTATAATGGAAACCAGGCCTTTAAGTAAGAGAAAATCCTGGAGATTGGTTGAAGTAATTGAAAGAGTCAAGTAATTATGGTACAACAGGAAAGTAGACTATCTGTAGCCGATAACACCGGGGCCAAAGAGGTGCTGGTAATAAGGGTGCTTGGTGGAAGCAGAAAAAAATATGCATCCATTGGCGATAAGGTAATAGTTACAGTTAAAAGCGCCATCCCCTCAGGTGAAGCAAAAAAGGGAATGGTTTCCAGGGCTGTGATTGTAAGAACAAATAAGGAAATACGCAGGCCCGACGGTTCATATATCCGTTTTGATGATAACGCTGTTGTATTGCTGAATAACATAAATGAGGTTCGCGGCACACGAATCTTCGGACCTGTGCCAAGGGAATTACGTGAAAAATATATGAAAATTGTATCACTGGCACCTGAAGTGTTATAACAAATTAAGAACAATGCAAGAAAAACTACATATCAAAAAAGGAGATACTGTTGTAGTGATAACAGGTGAATCAAAGGGACAGAAAGGTCGTATCCTGGAAGTGAACAGAAAAAAGAAAAGGGCCATTGTGGAAGGTGTCAATATGGTTTCCAAACATACCAAGCCAAATGCCCAGAACCCCCAGGGTGGAATAATAAAAAAAGAAGCTACCATCCATATTTCAAATCTGATGCTGGTAGATCCTGCTTCAGGTGACGGAACACGTGCCGGCAGGAGATTGAATAAGAAAAATAAGCTTGTCCGGTATTCTAAAAAATCAGGAGAGGAGATTAAATAATGTATACGCCTACTTTACAAAAGAAATACAGGGAAGAAATAGTACCTGCTCTCATGAAGGAGTTTGGTTATAAAACCATAATGCAGGTTCCCCGCCTGGAAAAAATTGTTATTAACCAGGGAATAGGCCAGGCTATTGCCGACAAGAAACTTATTGAGGTCGGAACACAAGAAGTTACGGCTATTGCTGGACAAAAGGCCGTTCAGACTCTCTCATCAAAGGATATTTCCAACTTCAAACTGAGAAGAAATATGCCTATTGGTGTGATGACAACGCTCAGAAAAGAAAGGATGTATGAATTCCTTGAAAGGCTTATCAGGGTGGCCTTGCCACGTATACGCGACTTCAAGGGTATCAGTAACAAGCTCGATGGCAGGGGTAACTATACCCTGGGAATAACCGAACAGATCATATTTCCTGAAATTGATATTGATAAGGTGGTAAAAATAATGGGTTTGCAGATAACATTCGTTACCACGGCAAAAACGGATGAGGAAGGCTTTGCCTTACTGCGTTATTATGGTTTGCCATTTAAAACAACGAAAAACTAATAAATTATGGCTAAAGAATCAATGAAAGCCCGCGAGGTAAAACGAGCCAGACTTGTAAAAAAATACGAAGCCAAAAGAGCCAGGCTTAAAGCTGAAGGCGATTATGTGGGATTAAGCCGCCTTCCGCGAAATTCCAGCCCCATACGCCTGCATAACCGTTGCAGTATTACGGGCAGGCCGAGAGGCTATATGAGACAGTTCGGAATAAGCCGTATCACCTTCAGGGAAATGGCTTCGGAAGGACTTATCCCTGGCATTAGGAAAGCCAGCTGGTAATATTAATATTTAAAAATTGAAACGATGACTGATCCAATTGCAGATTTTCTTACACGAATAAGGAACGCTATTTCTGCCGGACATAAGGTGGTGGAAATTCCTGCATCGAATCTGAAGAAGGATATTACAAAGATATTGTATGACAAGGGATATATCCTTAGTTATAAATTTGAGGATGAGGGTCCTCAGGGTACCATTAAGATAGCCCTCAAATATCATCCGAAAAGCAAAATGCCGGCTATTAAATCACTCGAGCGTATCAGTCGCCCCGGCCTGAGAAAATATGCGGGCGTGGATGAACTGCCAAGGGTGCTGAACGGACTGGGGGTGGCTATACTGTCAACCTCACAGGGAGTTATGACAGATAAAGAAGCCAGAACCCTTAAAGTTGGTGGCGAAGTATTGTGTTATGTTTATTAAAAAGAGGATTATTTAAAATGTCACGAATAGGAAATCTACCGGTAAGTATTCCATCAGGTGTAACAATAAATGTAGCTGATGATAATACAGTGAACCTTAAAGGCCCGCTGGGTGAATTATCAGTAAATGTTGATAAGGATATAATGGTGGAAGTGGAAGGCAATGAATTGAATGTTAAACGTCCTTCTGAATCCAGGAAACATAAATCACTGCATGGTTTGTACAGGGCCCTTATTAATAATGCCGTGGTGGGAGTATCTGAAGGTTACAGGAAGGAACTTGAACTGGTTGGAGTGGGCTACCGTGCCGAGGCTGACGGACAGAAGCTCTTGCTCAGCATAGGACTGTCGCATGATGTTATAATCAAGTTGCCGGGAGAAATAAAGGTCGAAACAAAAACAGAAAGAAGAAGTAATCCCATTATTACTCTCACAAGTGTTGATAAACAGCTTATAGGCAATGTTGCCGCTAAGATCAGATCACTCCGTCCACCCGAACCATATAAGGGTAAGGGTATTAAATTTGTAGGCGAACATATCAGGAGAAAGGCCGGTAAATCTGCAAGTGTTTAATATTTAAAAATTGAGTGATGAGCTTAACTAAAACAGAAAGAAGGAAGAGGATAAAACTGAGAATAAGGAAAAAAATTTATGGCACTTCAGACAGGCCAAGAGTTTCAGTTTTCAGGAGCAATAAGCAGATTTATGCCCAGGTTATCGATGATAAAACCGGGAAAACAATCCTGTCAGCCTCTTCAAGAGAAAAAGATATAGCCTCTGCCGCTAAAGGCAATAAGACAGACCAGGCAGCAATGGTAGGTAAATTGCTGGCAAACAAGTGCAGGGAAGCCGGTATTGAAAATATTGTTTTTGACAGGGGTGGTTACAAGTATCATGGAAGGGTTAAATCGCTGGCTGAAGCAGCACGTGAAGGCGGCTTAAAATTCTAAATATATATGAATAAAGAAGTTAAAAGAGTAAAAACCATTGATCTCGAGTTAAAAGACCGACTCGTTAGTATCCAGAGGGTTACCAAGGTGACCAAGGGAGGTCGCACCTTCAGCTTTTCTGCTATTGTGGTGGTTGGTAATGAAGATGGTGTGGCAGGCTACGGACTGGGTAAAGCCAATGAAGTGACCGCGGCAATAGCCAAAGGAGTCGAAGATGCAAAGAAAAACCTTATACGGGTGCCGGTAATTAACGGTACAATACCGCATGTACAGTATGCCAAGTACGGAGGTGCTTCTGTCTTCCTTAAACCTGCATCCGAGGGTACGGGTGTAAAAGCAGGTGGCGCCATGCGTGCCGTGCTTGAAAGTGTGGGTGTAAGAAATGTGCTTGCAAAATCCAAGGGATCATCAAACCCCCACAACCTGGTGAAAGCTACCTTCGAAGCCCTGACTGAACTCAGGGATGCTTATACAGTGGCTAACCAGAGATCAATATCATTGGATAAAGTATTTAACGGATAGAAAGATATCGTTATGGCAAAGATAAGGGTAACGCAGGTAAGATCTAAGATTGGAAGGCCGGAACGCCAGAAGAGGACACTGGCAGCACTGGGTCTGAAAAAAATGCACCAGAGCATTGAACATGAAGCCACTCCCCAGATAATGGGTATGGTGAATGCTGTTAAACACCTGGTGAAAGTTGAGGAAATTTAAAGAAAACAAAAATCTTGTTGAAATGGACTTAAGTAACTTGAAACCGGCTGAAGGGACGGTAAAAAAAGACAGGCGCCTGGGACGCGGCGAAGGTACAGGCAGAGGTGGTACGTCCACCAGGGGCCATAAAGGGCAGAAATCACGCTCGGGCTACTCAAAAAAGGTTGGCTTCGAAGGTGGACAGATGCCCCTCCAGAGAAGGGTTCCCAAGTATGGCTTTACGAACCTGAACCGTGTTGAATATAAGGGAATTAACATTAGCACTCTTCAGGCTCTGGCTGAAAAGAAAAACCTGGACGTCATTAAGGTGGAAACAATGATAAACGCCGGACTGATTTCAAAAAAATCAAGAGTTAAGATACTGGCCAAAGGCTCTCTCGATAAGAAACTTGAGGTGCATGCCCATGCTTTTTCCAAAGCAGCAATTGAAGCCATTGAAGCCCAGAAAGGAAAAGTAGTAAAAATAGACTAGGATGAGATTATTTCAGACAATACGAAACATATTCAAGATAGAAGATCTCAGGGCAAGAATAATTTATACCCTGGGTATTATTCTATTGTACAGGTTTGGTAAATATGTTACCCTTCCGGGTATTGACCCTTCACAGCTTGATGCTCTGAGAGACCAGACAGCATCGGGTATCATGGGACTGCTTGATATGTTCTCGGGAGGCGCTTTTTCCCAGGCATCTGTTTTCGCCCTGGGGATAATGCCTTATATCTCGGCTTCTATTGTTATTCAGCTTCTGGGTATTGTATTCCCATACTTCCAGAAACTGCAGCGTGAAGGTGAAAGCGGAAGAAGGAAAATGAACCAGTATACAAGATATCTTACTGTGGCCATCCTCCTGCTCCAGGCACCTACTTACCTGGCAAACCTTAATGCCCAGCTGCCGGCAAGCGCCTTTATTCTCAGCGGAGCATTGTTTAAAGTCTCTTCTGTTATAATTCTGACCGCAGGTACCATGTTTATAATGTGGCTGGGAGAGAAGATAACAGACAAGGGAATAGGTAACGGTATTTCACTGATTATTATGATAGGAATTATTGCAAGACTGCCCCAGGCCTTCGTTTTTGAACTGGGTGTACGGCTGGATGGATCGGGCGGACTGGTAGGGCTCCTCCTGGAAATGGTCCTTCTATTTGCGGTTATACTTGGAACAATACTCCTCGTACAGGGCACACGCCGGATTCCTGTTCAGTACGCCAGGAGAATAGTTGGTAATAAACAATACGGAGGTGTCAGGCAGTATATACCACTGAAAGTGAACGCTGCCGGCGTTATGCCTATCATTTTTGCCCAGGCAATTATGATGTTGCCTATAATAGTAGCGGGATATGCTTCCGCTGATCAAATGTCAGGTTTTGTATCTGCTTTTTCAAATATGTATGGATTCTGGTATAACTTCGTAACAGCCCTGCTGATAATAGCTTTTACCTATTTCTATACCGCTGTGACAATAAACCCCGTTCAGATGGCAGAAGATATGAAAAAGAACGGAGGATTTATTCCGGGGGTAAAACCGGGAAGGAAAACAGTTGAATTCCTTGACCAGGTTATGTCAAGAATCACACTGCCCGGATCAATATTTCTGGCTATTATTGCCATCCTGCCCTCCATAGCTGTTAAATTTGGAGTTAGTTCACCTTTTGCACAGTTTTATGGAGGAACATCATTGCTGATCCTGGTAGGAGTGGTGCTGGATACATTGCAGCAGATTGAAAGTCATCTGCTGATGCGTCATTACGATGGTCTGATGAAATCGGGCAGGATAAAAGGCAGGGCCGGTGCTGTATCGGCAATGTAATAAACGTTCTTTGATGTTACATCTGAAGACAGAGGAACAGGTTGAGTTACTGAGGGCAAGTAACCGGTTAGTGTCGAGAACACTGGCTGAACTGGCCAGGATAATAAAACCGGGGATAACAACCCTCCGCCTCGACCTTGTGGCAGAAGAATTTATCAGGGATAACAAGGCAATACCTGGCTTTAAGGGATATAATAATTTTCCAAATACACTCTGCACCTCTGTTAATGATGAAGTGGTCCATGGCATCCCTTCAGATTATACCCTGAAAGATGGAGATATAATATCCATCGATTGCGGCGTGATACTTGATGGGTTTTATGGCGATAGTGCCTTTACATTTCCCGTTGGAGAGATTAGTGATGAAAAAAAAAGGCTTCTTGAATACACCAGGGAGTCACTGGAGGAGGGAGCAAGACAGGCCATAGCCGGAAACAGGGTGGGAGATATATCATGGGCAGTACAAAATAAAGCCGAAAGCGGAGGCTTTTCTGTGGTTCGTGAACTTGTTGGACACGGACTGGGAAAGAATCTGCATGAGCCTCCTGAAGTGCCTAATTACGGAAGAAGAGGAAGGGGACCGAAACTGAAGGAAGGACTTGTTATCTGTATTGAACCTATGATTAACATGGGAAGCAGGAATGTAAGACAGATGAAGGATGGATGGACAGTGAAAACAGTTGACGGTGAACCCTCATCCCATTTTGAATATGCTGTGGCAGTAGGTACAAATGAGGTTGATATATTAACGACATTTAAATTTATTGACGAAGAATTGAGTAAAATTAAATAATATGGCTAAGCAACCTTCTATTGAACAGGACGGAACTATCATTGAGGCTCTGTCCAATGCCATGTTCAGGGTCGAGCTTGAAAATGGTCACGTTATTACAGCTCATATCTCAGGAAAGATGAGAATGAACTATATAAAAATATTGCCCGGTGACAGGGTCAAGGTTGAAATGTCGCCTTATGACTTAACAAAGGGCAGAATAACATTCAGATATAAATAAAAAATTATTGCGGTAATGAAAGTAAGAGCATCTGTAAAAAAGCGTAGTGCCGACTGCAAAATAGTCAGGAGGAAGGGACGCTTATACGTTATAAATAAGAAAAATCCCAAGTTTAAACAGAGACAGGGATAATTTATATAACTTTGCACACATTTTAAACAAAAGCTATATATGGCACGAATAGTTGGTGTAGACTTACCAAAAAACAAAAGGGGTGAAGTAGCCCTGACATACATTTATGGAGTTGGACGAAGCAGTGCCCGTGATGTACTGACAAAGGCCAAGGTTGACTGGGATAAAAAAGTTAAGGACTGGAATGATGATGAATTAACCAGGATAAGAAGGGTCCTTAATGAGGAATATAAGCTTGAAGGTGAGCTCAGGTCTGATGTACAGCTCAGTATCAAACGGTTAATGGATATCGGCTGTTACCGGGGCATTCGTCACAGAACGGGAATGCCGGTAAGGGGTCAGAGTACTAAAAATAATGCCCGAACACGCAAAGGCAGGAAGAAAACTGTAGCTAATAAGAAGAAAGCTGTTAAATAATTAGATTATGGCAAAAAAATCCGGAGCATCAAGAAAAAGAGTTGTGAAGATTGAACCTGTAGGCCAGGCTCATATTCATTCATCATTTAATAATATAATTATTTCATTGACAAATAATTCAGGCCAGGTAATTGCCTGGGCCTCGGCGGGTAAGATGGGATTCAAAGGATCCAAAAAGAATACCCCCTATGCTGCTCAGATGGCAGCTGAAGATTGTGCAAAAGTAGCCTATGACCTTGGCCTCAGAAAAGTTAAAGTCTTTGTTAAAGGACCGGGTTCAGGAAGGGAATCAGCTATAAGGTCAATTCACAACAGTGGTATTGAAGTAACAGAGATAGTCGATGTTACACCTATGCCCCATAATGGATGCAGGCCTCCTAACAGGAGAAGGGTATAAACAAATTGAATAATAAAGGAGAATAAAACTATTTTTTAAATGGCAAGATACAGAGGACCAAAATCAAAAATAGCCAGGAAATTCGGGGATCCAATCTTCGGTACTGATAAGAATCTGGAAAGGAAAAATTATCCTCCCGGACAGCACGGTAATATGAAAAGAAGAAAGAAAACTTCCGAATATGGCATTCAGTTGAGGGAAAAACAAAAAGCAAAATATACCTACGGAGTGCTTGAGAAGCAGTTCAAAAATCTTTTTGAGCGTGCATCAAGAAGTAAGGGTGTAACAGGTGAAGTGTTGCTCCAGCTACTCGAATCAAGGCTCGATAATGTTGTTTACAGGCTGGGCGTTGCACCATCACGCGCAGCTGCCAGACAAATGGTTTCACACAGGCATATAACTGTTAACGGGGAAGTGGTTAATATACCCTCATCTCTGGTAAAAGCAGGAGATATTGTTGGCGTCAGGGAAAAATCCAAATCGCTTGAAGCAATACAGGATTCACTGGCCGGTAAAAGACATTTGAGCTATTCATGGCTCGAGTGGGACGACTCGCAGATGGTAGGCAAGTTCATGAATATCCCCCAGCGTGAAGACATACCTGAAGATATAAAAGAACAGCTGATAGTTGAATTATACTCAAAATAATAATATATAAGATTGCATATATGGCCATTTTAGCATTCCAGAAGCCCGATAAAGTAATAATGGTTGAAGCGGACAACTATTATGGTAAATTTGAATTCCGCCCCCTTGAACCGGGATATGGGATTACCGTAGGTAATGCCCTGAGAAGGATATTGCTTTCATCACTTGAAGGCTTTGCCATATCAACGGTGAAAATCGAGGGCGTCGATCACGAATTCTCAACAATACCCGGTGTTACCGAAGATGTAACCGATATAGTTCTCAATCTTAAACAGGTGAGATTTAAACAGATGACCGAGGGAATAGACAGCGAGAAAATAGTTGTTACTATCAATGGTCAGAATGAATTCAAGGCAGGCGACATGAATAATTACCTCAGCAGTTTTGAAGTCCTAAACCCCGATCTGCTTATTTGTTCCATGGAATCAGATGTAAAACTCCAGATGGAAATAAGCATAACAAAGGGAAGAGGATATGTGCCGGCTGAAGAAAATCAACCCGTTGATTCAGAGTTTGGACTTATTGCTGTGGATTCAATCTTTACACCTATTAAAAATGTAAAGTATGCAGTAGAGAATTACAGGGTAGAACAGAAAACTGACTATGAAAAGCTCGTGCTTGAAATAGATACAGACGGTTCAATACTTCCCAAAGACGCTCTTAAAGAAGCTGCAAAAATACTCATTTATCATTTCATGCTTTTCTCTGATGACAAAATTACCATCGATTCAGAGGACAAACTGGCTAATGAGGAATTTGATGAGGAAGTGCTGCACATGAGGCAACTGCTTAAAACAAAACTGGTCGATCTGGACCTCTCTGTAAGGGCACTGAACTGCCTTAAAGCTGCAGAAGTTGACACCCTGGGTGACCTGGTAAAATTTAATAAGAACGATCTGCTTAAGTTCAGGAATTTCGGAAAAAAATCACTTACCGAGCTCGACGAGCTCCTAGAATCAATGAATCTGTCATTCGGAATGGATGTTAGCAGGTACAAGCTGGATAAAGAATAATTGTAAACCGCTAAGGAGAAAGAGAAATGCGACATAGAAAAGGTTTTAACCATCTGGGACGAACAAGTGCCCACAGGAAGGCAATGCTATCAAATATGGCATCATCCCTGATACTGCATAAAAGGATAACAACAACAACGGCAAAGGCAAAAGCTTTGCGTTCATATATCGAACCCCTTATTACAAAATCAAAGGATGATACAACACATTCAAGACGTGTTGTATTCAGTTACCTGAAAAACAAATTTGCCGTTGCAGAACTCTTCCGGGAAGTATCTCCCAAAGTAATGGAGCGCCCGGGAGGATACACCAGGATACTCAAAACAGGCAATCGCCTCGGAGATAATGCTGAAATGTGTATTATTGAACTGGTTGACTATAACGAGAATATGCTCGAAGATACAACTAAAAAGACAAAATCCACAAGAAGAAGAAGGGGTTCGGGAAAAGGTAAAACAGAGACTCCTGCAGCTGCAAAGGCACAGGACAAGAGCCGGGCTGTTGCTGATATCCCTGCTGACGAAGAGGATATACAATCTGTAACTGATGAAGGAGTTATGGAAGATGAAACTTCCACCTCCGCTTCCGGCGAAGCTGCCGATGACAAAAAGGCTGAGGATAAGGGAGAAGAGGTGAAGGCTGAGGCTGCTGAGACCGTTTCCGGCGCAGCTATGGCGAACGGGGAGGCTGAGACTGAGGTTAAGGAAGAAGAGTCGGAGAGTGTTGATAAAGAAGAAGATAAAAAAGAATAATATACTGTTGAAATGATCAAAAAGGGATAGGGGTACAATAATCTTTATCCCTTTTTTTGTATCTTGCACCTTTGTTTAATTAAATATACGGATTAAGATTATGAGTCAGATTATAAGTGTACATGCACGTGAAATTTTAGATTCCAGAGGGAATCCGACAATAGAAGTTGAAATAATTACTTCAAGCGGATATATGGGAAGGGCTGCTGTTCCTTCAGGTGCTTCTACAGGAGAAAATGAAGCTCTTGAACTCAGGGATGGCGATAAGGAAAGATACCTGGGGAAAGGCGTTTTGCAGGCTGTTCATAATGTAAATAATGTTATAGCAGAAGAAATAAGAGGGATGGATGTGACCGACCAGGTAGGTCTTGATATGAAGATGATTCAGCTTGACGGGACTCCGAACAAGAGCAACCTGGGGGCTAATGCCATACTGGGAGTGTCTCTTGCCGCCGCTAAGGCTGCAGCCTTATACCATGGCCTGCCACTTTACAGGTATATTGGCGGTGTGAACGCTGTTGCCCTCCCCGTACCTATGATGAATATTATAAACGGCGGGTCGCACTCGGATGCACCAATCGCCTTCCAGGAATTTATGATCAGACCTGTGGGCGCCGGCTCTTTCAGGGAAGGGCTAAGAATGGCCGCAGAAGTGTTTCATGAACTGAAAAAAGTTCTTAAAGGGAGAAAACTCAGCACTGCCGTGGGCGATGAAGGAGGATTTGCCCCTAAACTCAAGGGTACCGAAGATGCACTCGGGTCAATACTCATGGCAATTAATAATGCCGGCTACAAGGCAGGAGAAGATATAACAATCGCCCTTGACCTGGCTGCATCCGAGTTTTATGTTGATGGAATATATGATTATTCAAAATTCGAAGGACCAGAGGGAAAGAAAAGAAGCAGCAGGGAGCAGGCAGAATATATCGATGAGCTTATTTCGAAGTATCCTATCGATTCAGTTGAAGACGGTATGGCTCAAGACGACTGGGATGGTTGGCTTACACATACAAAACTCAGCGGTAATAAAGTCCAGCTGGTGGGAGATGATAACTTTGTTACAAATGTTGAGTACCTAAAAAAAGGTATTGAAATGGGGTGCGCCAATTCAATACTTATTAAAGTTAACCAGATAGGCACGCTAACCGAAACCCTCAATGCAATTGAGATGGCTCACAGAGCCGGTTATACCACGGTTATATCACATCGCTCAGGTGAAACAGAGGATTCAACTATTGCCGACCTGGCTGTTGCCACTCGCTCCGGACAGATCAAATCAGGCTCACTCAGCCGCTCCGACCGGATGGCCAAATATAACCAGCTTCTCAGGATAGAAGAGGAACTTGGAGATACAGCCACCTACGGGGTCTAAGCTTCCAATACGGTCATCCAATCTGATACTGCGGATTTATTAACAATTGTTAATAACCAATGTTCATACTGGGTTGATATATACAGTGTGAAAAATTTGCCGCAGACTGTATACTGAATTACATTTGTTATTACCAGGTGAGCGATAAAAGACAGCTCCCGAACGAAGGAAATGTATTGTCTTACTTAATTGCAACTCGATACGTTTCGCACAGGCTCCAGGGCCTGCTTCAGGAAGGAGACGCAGACCGGGAACAAGGTTCGCCGAATTCCCGGGAAATCGCTAAAGTCGCCCAGCGTTCTTTGGATGATTTTGTCAGAAATGACTCTGCGCCCCCAAAATTACCTCCGGGTAATTGAAAGGGCAGCCCGAAGTTAATACTGTAACAGGTATTGACCCAGGGTTCAGGGCTGTTATAAGGGCTTCGGCCAGTATTCAGCCGGTCATAATAACAGTAGCCTGGCACTGAAGCTTACTTCGGTAGCCTTCGGTGAAATGGGAATTATTCTAACGAGTGATTCCCATTTTTGTTTACAGGCATGCTGATTTGCCCCCACCGGCCACAATCACAACCCGCTCGCGGGCTCACAGGGCTCGCATTCCGAGTACTCGGGATACTCTACCTGCCCGGTTCCAATATTAACTCACCCTGCTGGCGCGGGTCTGGCTTTCTGCTGGCGCAGGTCTCCATACCCGTGTCCATTTGCCGCCGGGCTCACAGCACTCGCCCTGAATTCTCAGGTTTCATGCTGTGCGGCTCCAGAACCGTGCCGCGGGACTTCGTCGGGTTCGTAACCCTCGATTGTCTTACAATCTCGGGTCCCCGGTTCAATTATTCCATCTCTTTGGTATCTTTGTACAAATTTTCAACTATGCCATATAACGGATTGAAGCAGTTCAAGGATGAGTTGCAGGAAAAAGATGACCTGCTGGTCATAAATCAGTTTGTTGACCCGGTGCTCGAGATTGCCGAACTGGCTGACAGGTTTGTCAAATCAGGAGGCAAAGCCCTTTTCTTTACAGATACCGGAACCCCCTTTCCCTTGATGATAAACATGTTTGCTTCGGATGCCAGGATGACAATGGCCGCAGGCCGGGACAGCATTGAGGAGGCAGGGGAGGAGATAGAAAAAATATTTAAAAAACTGAGCCTGCCTGCAGACGGCCTTTTTGATAAAATGCGTATGCTGCCCGGTTTATTAAAAATTGCATCTTATCTTCCTTCCAGGATAAAAAGAAGGGGCAGATGCCAGGAAAATATTATAACTGATCCTGATCTCAGCATCTTACCTGCGCTCAAATGCTGGCCTCATGACGGCGGAAGGTTTATTACACTGCCCGTTGTGCATACCAGGCACCCTGAGACAGGAGACGTGAATGCTGGTATGTACAGGATGCAAATCATGGATAAAAAAACAACCGGGATGCACTGGCACCGCCATAAAACAGGGGCAAATCATTTTGAAGCCTGGAAGAAAAAAGGAGAAAAAATGCCCGTTTCTGTCGTGCTCGGAGGCGATCCAGTTTATACATATGCCGCAACGGCACCAATGCCTGAAGGCCTGGATGAATATATACTTGCCGGCTTCCTTCGTAAGAAGAAAGTTAAACTGGTTAAATGTGTCACTAACGATCTCTTTGTCCCTGAAGATGCAGACATAGTGATTGAAGGCTATGTTGATCCATCTGAAGATCCCGTTTTGGAGGGGCCTTTCGGTGACCATACCGGTTACTATTCCCTGGCCGACTGGTATCCGGCTTTCCATATAACATGCCTTACACACAGGCAGGATGCTATATACCCTGCTACCATCGCAGGTTTGCCTCCAATGGAAGATGCGTGGATGGAAAAAGCCACCGAGAAACTCTTCCTTGCCCCGATAAAGCTGACACTGCAGCCCGAAATAGTTGATCTGCATATGCCAGTTGAAGGTGTCGCCCATAACCTGGTGATTGTTAAGATCAGGAAAACCTATCCCGGCCAGGGAATGAAAGTGATAAATTCGCTTTTCGGTGCAGGGCAGATGATGTTCAGCAAATTTATTGTTGTGGTGAGTGGTAATGTTGACCTGCGGGATTATGTTGCTGTGATCCGCCAGGTGATAAGAAATACTGATATAAATAATGATGTACTGATAAGCAGGGGCCCGCTTGATGTACTCGACCATTCATCAGATAATTTTTCTTTTGGAGGTAAAATGGGAATAGATGCGAGTTTAAAATTCACGGAAGAATCAGGCCTCAGGGGAAATGAAGACTTTAGAGCCGAAACACTCATGTCTGTTTTTAAACCGGTCAGGAATAAGATACGCCTCAGGATGCCTTCCGCTGACCTGCCTGTTGTCTTTGCCGGTATATCAAAGGAAGATATCAGTTTTAATGAGCTACTGGAACTAAATTATAACATTAACGGACTGATTTTAATAGCTGTTGACAGTACTGTCGATCTTGAGGATGATCATATACTGATATGGCAGCTTCTGTCTAATACCGACCCCTTACGTGATCTGAACCAGATCGGGGCTAACATTATAATAAATGCGACATCAAGAGCTCATCAATCTGATAATTTCAGTCGACTGTGGCCTAATATTGTTTTATCTGATGATGAAACCATGGCGCGGGTTGATGAGATTATGAAAATGATAAATCACGGGGAAATCATTCCATCCCCGTCGGCCAGGCTAAAAAAGATGGATTTTGGCGGTGGTGCCTTTGTCAATAAGCCTTAATATGAAAATCATATCATATTTTGCTATTTGAGCTCTTTGATCTAAATTAGCAGCTATATTAGGTCTGTATTAATACATTCTGGGATTTTGGATGAACTGTCTGTAACGGGTATTGGGTTTATCCCTCTTATTGGACTGATAGGGACTACTGTCTATCATTACATTGCTTATATTGCACTCTTGCTCGGACTCATTTACATGATAGCAAGGTACCAGACCCTTACCCTTTTAAAGACCAGGAGGCTATTGCATGAAAAGGAAAAAGCCTTTGAAGAGATAGCAAGACAGAGGCAGGAATTGGAGAACAAGAACAGGAACATCACTGATAGCCTTATTTATGCCAGCTATATGCAGCAGGCACTGCTTCCCTCAGAGGAATATTTTAAGAGTATCCTGCCTGATTCATTCATTTTTTTCAAGCCAAAGGATATTGTCAGCGGTGATTTTTACTGGATAGCAAGGAGAGGGGGAAAAATTTTTGTTGTTGCTGCAGACTGTACAGGTCATGGGGTCCCCGGAGCTTTTTTGTCAATGATTGGCGTTGAGTTGCTCAATAAAATAATCCTTGACCAGGGTATCCAGCGGCCTTCAGAGATACTGAAAATGCTTGGAAGAGGGATAGAACGAACCTTTGGAAGCAGCAGCACCAGCAGGGCATTGATAATAAAAGATGGCATGGATATAGGCTTATGTGCCATAGATGAAAAAAAGGGGGAACTTCAATATTCAGGCGCTTTCCTGCCCCTGTATCTTATAAGGGACAATAAGCTTACAGAGATTAAGGGTGAAAAACTGACCATAGGACTCTCTGGAGAATTATCATTTTTTAACCACATCATGAAAATCGAACCGGGTGATCTTATTTACCTTTTCTCTGATGGTTACGCCGACCAGTTTGGAGGGCCTTATAATAAAAAATTTATGTACAGGCGCTTCAGACACCTCCTCCTTACAATTCATAAATTCCCGCTGGAAGAACAGAAAACTATTATTGACGAAGCAATTAACAACTGGAGACAGGGGGATGAACAGGTTGATGATATGCTGGTTATCGGAATAAAACCCTCCCTTAAGGATTTTCCGGGCCACTGAGGTATTTGCTTATCATATCAAGCAATTTCTGGGGCTGAAAGGGCTTGCTCAGGTAATCATCCATTCCGGCTGACAGGCATTTCTCCTTATCACCCAGCATGGCATTGGCTGTAATGGCTATTATTGGAGTATGCTTGCTTGTACTGGCCTCAATATCCCTTATCTTTTTGCTCACTGTTATCCCATCCATAACAGGTAGCCTGATATCCATCAGAATAACATCGTAATTTGATTTACCAAACATGTCAAGTGCTTCCTTGCCATCTGTTGCAGTATCAATGTTTTTAACCTTTGAACCCAGGGATATAGTTACAATCATCTGATTGGTAATATTATCTTCAACCAGAAGTATGTTAGCATCTGATAATGATTTTTCCCGGCGCATTACAGTATCCAGCTTCCTGATTTTTTCTCCAATGGCAGAGACTTTTACTGCTTCACTCACATTGTAAAGAGGCAGGGAAAAGGTGAATATTGTTCTGTTACCCTGCTTTTTAAATGAATAGTCCCCATCCATAAGCGGGATTATTTTTCCTGACAGGCTTTTTTCTAATGAGTCTTTGTCAGGATGCATGAAGGATTCATCTAATAAGGCATCTGTTTCAATTCGGAACTCTATAAGATCAGCCTTTTCATGTTGTGATTTTGACATCACTGAAATATTGATATCTGTCTGGTCCGGTCCCGGTTCATCGGACCACATACCGAAGATGTCAATTAAGATCTGTTTTATGGCTATAGGGTCACCCTTATATTCCTTTTTAATCTTATTATCCCACGAAACCTCAGGCAATAGACTGCCTTTGGTTTCAATATCCAGTAACTCAATGGTGTTGTCAATTGTTTTTCTCAGGTCAAACCTGATATTTTTTCTCGGTATAATTGATATTTCTCCTGCTGACCTCATAGTTAATTCATTAAGGGCTGAAATCATGTTGTTGGTAGATGAAATAAGGGTGTCGAGAAGCTCTTTTTGTTTCCCGGTGACATTTAAATCACAAAGAAGATCATTGATAAGGGGAAGATTATTCAGTGGAGTCCTTATCCGGTGTGAAAAGTCAGAGATATAACTCTCCTTCTTTTCCATAAGTTCATGCATCCCGTTTATTTGCTCAAAAGATTTGTCCAGGCGGCTCTTCACAATGTAAACGGCTGCCACGGTTAAAAACAAACTGATGAATAACAATACAAGGCTGGCAATCCAGAGTTTAAGTATGACAGTTAAACTTGCGGCAATCAGGAGAAATAATATAATGAACCAGTAAATGGTTTTTTCTTTATACCATTTCTTTAATTTCAGCATTAAACTGTTCTGTTCCGCCTTATTATCATTGACAGTTTTGATTCCCATCGTAATGACTGGAATTATATTGACAGAGGTAAAGATATAAAAATTCTTTTTTAACTTTCTTTGAAAAGATTAATTTTGTTTATACGGTATGAAATTTGAAGGTATAATTGGTAAAAACTACAGTTTATGAGGAGAGGAATATTTATCTTGGTTATTGCATTTCTATCACTTAACCTGGCCGGCCAGAATACTGAAAGGAAAATGATTGAATTCAGCCCCGACTTCAGGTTTAATGATGGTATCTTTCTGACTTTTGAGCAGGTAAAGGAAAACAATCCCATATCGAAAGCAAAAATATTAACCTCTGCTGAATATAATGCACGCGACTTTTTCAAACAGGTTTTTGAAAATGATGAGATATATTTCTATGATGCCATGGGAATAAGGCAGGCAGTCACTAAGGAAGATATCTGGGGTTATTCTCGCAATGGTATTTTATATGTGCAGATACAGGGTGGATTTAACAGGATAACATACGTGGGAAATATTTGTCATTTCGTTGCTGATATTACAACATATGACAGGAGGTATTACGGGTCGCCTTACAACTATTATGATCCTTATTATTCTCCTTATTCCTATAATTACTACAGTCCCTATTACAGCCCGTATTACATGCCTTACAGGCCAACTACGGTTTCAAGGAATGAACTGGTACAGTACATGATTGAGTTTGAAACCGGTAAACTCATTGAATATGACATTAAAAACGTGGGATTGCTGCTTATGAAAGATCCTGAACTATATGATGAATTCATGCAGCTCAGCAGGAGAAAAAAGAAACAGATGATGTTCCTTTACCTGAGAAAGTATAATGAGAAACATCCCTTATATTTACCTGAATAGTATTATGATAAAAAAACTGACATTTTTTCTTGCCCTTGCCCTTACGGGGAGTCTTATGTATTCACAGTCCCCCTTCCCGGAACCTGAAGATCTTAAACAGTTCTACAATACCAAAACACTTGTTGTGCTGGAGGACAATTTGTTTTCATCCTATAATATTCTCATCAGGGATGCTGTTGAAAAATACTGGGAGATAACTGATTATGATTTTATAGGTGCATCTGACTTCAATGAAAAAAGAAAGGACCCGGCATATTCATTTCTTGTTCTTACCGCCACACGTTTTGATAAAGACAGATCAGGGACATTTTTTAATTTTATAAATCTCTTGCTCGGCAAGGATGTGGGAAGGATAGAAGAGATGCCGGAATTCTGTGCCATACCTCTCTCGGTTCAGGATGATGATGCTACCGGATATTCCCACAAAATGGGTATTTTAATAAGGTTTATCCAGGCCCACGTTGATCATATCAGGGAAGATCCTTCCCTGACAGGGAAGAGATACCTTGAGTATTATAACAGATTTGTTCCTGAAATCCCGGGCAAAACCATCTTTGTTACTGAATACGACCTTGTGCCTGAACTCAGGACAGCAGAAGCAGCTGATGAGTATTATCCTGAAAACCTTAAAGTTGTAAGTGAGTCAGAAATTGATGAGGCAATAAAGAATAAGGCTGAGCATACACTTGTGCTGCACAGGGTGGGACCGGTGAAAGCAGAAAAGGGTGGTTTGTGTTTTAAGATGCTCCTGGGAACCGATGATGCAAGGATGTACTTTTATGGAGAACACAGGATATCGGACAGGAAGCCCAATGGTTTGCTTATTAGTGATCTTAAACGTATAGGCAGGTTCTGAAAATGCAGCGCAGCATCAATTTTACCGTCTTTAAATAAAACATTTGATATGAAGGAAATCAGAGTTTTGTCAGAATCAGAAAGAAACTGGGCCATGTTTTGCCATCTGAGCACTTTCTCAAGTTTTATAATCCCTTTCGGGGGTATAATAGGACCTCTTATTTTCTGGTCAACAAAAAAGAATGAATCAGTATTTATAGACCGGAACGGAAAGTCCGCCCTGAATTTTCAGTTATCAATTCTGCTGTATACAATTATCTGTATCCCGCTTATGTTTATTATAATAGGTTTTGTGCTATGGGCAGCCCTGCTTGTTATTGAATTTGTTTGTGTTATCATAGCAAGCATTAAAGCAGCCCAGGGCGAAGACTATAAATATCCTATCTGTATACCCTTTATCCAATAAGAGGATCCCGGATTTCCATTATGCCCTTATTCCAATCTTCTTTTCATTGTTTTTTGTTAATTTTACCCCTTAATCAAATTATTGGCATTAATGGCAAAAGGACCCGGCCTTCCTAAAGGGACAAGAGACTTTGGGCCTGCTGAAATGATCAGGAGGAATTTTATTTTTAATACCATACGTTCGGTTTTCCGCCTGTATGGCTATCAGCCTATTGAAACACCGGCTATGGAGAACCTGTCAACCCTTCTTGGCAAATATGGCGAGGAAGGTGACAGGTTATTGTTTAAAATACTCAATTCGGGAGATTTTGCCTCGGGCATAAGCCCAGAAATCATTCTCAATACTGGTCCCGGTGAACTGTCGTCTATGATCTCGGAGAAGGGCTTACGCTACGACCTTACCGTGCCTTTTGCACGTTATGTGGTTCAGCATCGTAATGATATAAGTTTTCCTTTTAAAAGATACCAGATACAACCTGTCTGGAGGGCTGATAAGCCCCAGAAAGGAAGGTACAGGGAATTTTACCAGTGTGATGTTGATGTGATAGGCGATAACTCATTGTTTAATGAGTATGAACTGGTAAAGATCATAGATGATGTTTTTTCACGCCTTTCTGTGAGGACTGATATAAGATTAAACAACAGGAAACTACTAAATGGGATTGCTGAAGTAATCGGAGAAAAGGCAAGAATAGGTGATATCACTGTAGCCATTGACAAGCTTGATAAGGCGGGCATTGAAAATGTAAACCGGGAGCTGGCACAAAAAGGGCTTTCTGGGGCTGCTATCAGCAGTTTGCAACCTATATTGTTTCTTGAGGGTTCGGCTGACGATAAATTCAGTAAGCTTGAGAAAATACTGGAGCGTTCAGAAGATGGCATGAAAGGCTTGAGCGAAATGAGAATCCTTTTCGAATATCTGGATAATGATACCCTTGCATCCTCCTGTAAATTTGACCTGACACTGGCCAGGGGTCTGGATTATTATACCGGTGCTATTATCGAAGCCCGGGCACTGGACATGGAAATAGGCAGTATTTGCGGTGGAGGAAGGTATGATGACCTTACGGGTATATTCGGGCTTGAAGGTGTTTCAGGCGTGGGGATCTCATTTGGAGCCGACCGGATATACGATGTGATGAACCGGCTTGATCTATTTCCCGGGGAGTCTGAACAGGGCACGAGGGTGCTTTTCCTTAATTTCGGGGAAGCCGAAGAAAAATATTCAATCTCCCTTCTGAACAACCTTCGCAAAGCAGGTATATCATCGGAATTTTTTCCTTCTCCCCGGAAGATAAAGAAACAGATGGCCTATGCCAATAACAGGGGTATTCCATGGGTCATCATTGCCGGTGCAGATGAGATTAAGGCAGGGAAATTAACCCTGAAGAATATGAAGTCAGGTGATCAGACTTTAATCAATAAGGATGAACTTATTGATTTACTTAAAGAAAATAATCAGACCCTATAATGCATAAGATATTTGAGATCAGTCCACAAGCCTTTCAGGAAAAAACAATAAGCGATATTCTTGACAATGAATATAAACTTAGCCTGGATGGTGAGTCAGCCAGGCTTATCACGACTTGCAGGGAATACCTTGATAAAATGATAGAGAACCATGATGAGCCAGTTTACGGTGTTACCACCGGCTTTGGCGCCTTGCATGACAGGATCATTGGCAAGGATCAGCTAAACAGGCTTCAGAAAAACCTTGTGATGTCGCATGCCTGTGGTACGGGCAGGGAAGTAAGGGATGACATTATTAAGCTTATGTTGCTGTTTAAAATACATGCTCTCAGCCTTGGCAAATCCGGAGTCCAGATGAAGACTGTTGAAAGGCTGAAAGACATGTTTAATGAAGGCGTTTACCCGGTTGTTTTTGAGCAGGGTTCACTGGGTGCTTCCGGCGACCTGTCGCCCCTGGCGCACCTTGTGCTTCCACTGATAGGCCTTGGAGAAGTGAGGTACAGGGGTAAGAAATACAATTCCGCCGATATAAATGAAAAAATGGGATGGCCTCTTATTGAACTGCAATCGAAGGAGGGACTTGCCCTATTAAATGGCACCCAGTTTATGAGTGCCCATGGTTTTTATGTTCTGCATAAAGCAAGGAAGCTTCTCAGGGCAGCTGACGTGATCTCGGCAATATCCCTGGAAGCCTTTGATGGCCGCTATGAACCTTTTAAGGAAGAACTGCATAATTTACGGCCACATAAAGGACAGCAAGAGGTAGCTTCTTTTATCCGGAGGATACTGGAGGGTAGCGAAATTATTAAACAGGAGAAGAAAAATGTACAGGACCCGTATTCATTCAGGTGCATCCCCCAGGTACACGGCGCAACTGCTGACGCAATAGAGCATGCAGCAAAAACAATAATGACAGAAATAAATTCTGTTACCGATAATCCTACCATCTTCCCTGAAGAGGACATGGTATTATCAGGCGGTAATTTTCACGGCCAGGCCCTGGCCCTGGTATTTGATTATATGACAATTGCCCTTGCCGAACTGGGCAGTATCTCTGAACGAAGGGTTTACAGGCTGATATCAGGTCAGCGTAAGCTGCCTGAATTCCTTATTGCAAATCCAGGACTGAACAGTGGTTTTATGCTTCCACAGTATACTGCTGCCGCTATCGTGAGCCAGAATAAGCAGCTGGCAACACCCGCATCAGTTGATTCAATACCTTCTTCAAATGAACAGGAAGACCATGTAAGCATGGGCGCCAATGCTGCAACTAAATTACTGACAGTGGCAGAAAACCTGGAAAAAATACTGGCTATTGAATTGTTGAGTGCAGGACAGGCTATTGAATTCAGGCGCCCGCTCAGGTCTTCAGACTATATCGAGAATGTATTGTCAGAGCTCAGGAAAGAAATACCCTTCGTGGATAATGATCGTGTAATGTATACAGAGATAGAGAAATCAGCTGAATTTATCCGTAATTACAATTTCCCGGATTAACTGCCATCCGGCAATTTCCTTACATTGTCAACCTTGTTGACTCCCCTGCTTCGTAACTGGTTAAGAAGGTAATTCTTGAACCTGTTTTCGGTATAATATAACCTTACTACTTTCGATGGAGTAAGCACCTCCTTGAATTTTTCATGGTATTCAACCTTCAGTTCAGCTTCCGTGAGATTGAGCCTTACCAGCTCATCACCGGCTTCTTCCAGCTTCTTTTCTGTCATATTCCTGAAATTATTGCCTATATCATGTGTGATGGCATTTCTTTGCCTTATAATTTTATCCCTTTCTGCAGTGAATTCATCATAAATGGGCCAGAAAAGCCTTGCTTCTTCCGGACTTAGTTCAAGATTCCGTGTTAAGAATGCAACTTTTTGTGCTTCAATTACTTCTCTCCTGTTTCGCTGGGCATATAACGAAGATATGCAGAAAACAAAAAGTAATATCAAATAATATTTTTTCATATTTCTTAATTTAAATATTCAATTATGGTATAATATTCTATATCGTTGTCCATAAGGTAGTTTATTATTTCTGATTCCTCTGCCGGCAACGAATCTTCATCATGCTTTTCTCCGACCAGCTTATCAATAAGTTCGGCTTCATCGAAATTATAAATTAATTCAGAGAAATTATGTTCATCCGCTTTGTTGTATTCCGGGAAAAGAAGTTTCAACATGCTGTATGAAATAATTACAAAGGCCAGCATTGCTGCTGCCATCATTATTACCGGTTTAAACAGAACACTGATCCCTGTCTTAACTTTTTTATCCCCGTCATCCCTGGTTTTTTCATAAATATCCCGTTTTACTTTATCGAAGTAATTACCAGGAACCCTGAAAGGATTATTGTCGTTTATTTTACCTTTGTTCTTCATCAGTATATTTGATAATAATTTTACCCCGGGGTTTAATTGTCAGTTAAATAATTTTCAATTTTCTTTACTGCGTGATGGTAGGATGCTTTCAGTGCACCTACGGAGGTTTTGAGTACCCTGCTCATTTCCTCGTATCCCATTTCTTCGTAATATTTTAAGTTGAACACGAGTTTTTGTTTGTCTGGCAGTTTGAGGATGGCATTACTTAGCTTCCTCTGTGCTTCGTCTCCATCAAACCATTTATCTCCTTCCGGGGAGGATTTGAAGAACTCACCGAGCTCGTCGAGATTAAGCCCGCTTTCTTTTTTTCTCTTTTTTATCATGGCAAGGGCTTCATTTGATGCAATACGGTACAGCCAGGTATAAATGGAACTGTCGTTTCGGAATTTATCCATATTCTTCCATACTTTCATAAAAGTATTCTGAAGGGCATCATCCGCATCCTGGTGAAGAACCACCATACGTCTTATATGAAAATACAATTTTTTATGGTATTTATCAAACAGGAGACTGAAACCTGCGTCCCGGTTCTTTATGTATTCCTCAAGGATATATTGGTCTGATATATCTTCCCTCAATTTAATCGCTTTTATATATTTGAATCGCGAATATCATAATGGTTTAATCAGTATCAGAAAATTCTCATTGATGATGATTTTCCGGATTCTATCCTGAACCTTTTCTCTATTGTGAAATGAGTGCCCTTTGCGTACAGGGCCCTGTAAATTATATGGTATAAGCCCGGCAATAAAACCAGGGGAATTGATTTTTCACTGGTGTCAACAGTATAAATCCATTCAATATCGCCATCTTTCTCTGTGAAAAGCTCACATATACCCGGGTTATTCACCAGGAGGGTTATCACACCCGGCTGGGGTACCCTTATTAAGGTTTCTTCCCCGGGGCGTATCTCCACGTCCTTTATTTCAGTAAGCGGCAGAGTTGGTAGCTCAATGTCGTAATATCCAGTGATATACTTTTTACCTTCATTCATTTTCTGTCTGCAGAGTGTTTTCATGTCACCCCTTTGCCTCACGATGAACTGAAGATCTTTATACTGGTTTCCCCTTTCCTGTTTTATCAGGAGGGTGCCCTGGGGTACATCAACAGCTACGGTATTGTGCTTACCAGGTGCAAGCTGAAGGTTTTGCACTGATACCGGTGGCATGGTATGAATCTTTATCCTGTAATCAAGCAGGGGGTCTATTCTGAGAGTATCGGGCACTCCCCTCTGATTCATCGTATGGATGAAATTATATCTCAGCCTGCCAGTTTTCATATCATAGAATGACATGGGGACATTTGTTTCAGATGGAAAGCCGAATCCGTCAATGAGGTTTACCTGGAGTGATGTTTCGGTAAGGGCATGAGTGATTACTATATCCAGCACTTCTTCAAAACGTTCTGCTGTGCTGGCATTATAGATATTCCCAAGGCAGTTAAATGATGCTTCAAGTTCGGGATTCAGGCCTATACCAATAATAAAAGGTTTCAGTATTATTCCCTGTTTTTGCAATTCAAGAGCCACCGCACAGGGATCGCCGTCACATGCTTCGATACCGTCAGTAATAAGAATTACAACATTTCTGCACCCGCTGCAAGGGCTGAAGTCATTTGCTGATGCTGCCAGTGAGTTCGCGATTGGTGTTGTTCCCCTGGGAGAGAGGCTGAGCATCTTTCTCTTGATCCGGTAAGCATTGCCGGTAGCAAAAGGCACTTCGAGCCTGGTATCGTTGCAATCCTGCGGAGGTACAACACTCTGATGACCATATACCCTCAATGCCATCTCAACATTTTCAAAGGCACTCAGGCTGTCAACAGTTCTGCCAAGGAACCTGCGGGCAATATCTATTTTTCTCTCATTATCCCAATGTCCTGACATGCTCTGGGAACAGTCAAGTATAAACAGTATCCTTGTTTTTTCATTGTTGTCATTTAATTGCTGACCGGTCAGAACATAAGGCACTATAGTCAGCATGACAATGTTAAGAACGTAAGTAAGATATTTTTTTAAATCTTTTTTTTTCATCCAGGGCAACTTAACACTCATAAAGTATTGTCTGTGTTTTGAATTATCAAAATTATATAAATAATAAACGTAAGTATAAAGATAATTATATAAGTCTTAGCCGTCTTTTTGATAAATTTGCTTTCTGAAATAAATACAATAAATTTTTATGTCACTTCAGTGCGGTATTATAGGTATAACAAATGTTGGAAAAACAACCATTTTTAATTGTGTTTCCGATAATAAGGTAGAAACTAATGCAAATGCATTCAGTGCCTCACGATCAAATATTGGTTCTGTTAAAGTGCCTGATCCCAGGCTCCCGGAGCTTGAAAAACTGCAGCCTGCCGGAAAGCTTATCCCTGCTACTGTTGAATTTGTTGATGTCCCGGGGCTTGCAAAGGGATCAAGCAGGGGAGAAGGAGTTGGTAATAAATTTCTGGGAGAAATTAGAAATACCGATGCCCTGATACATGTACTCAGATGTTTTGAGGATGACAGGCTGCCACATATTGACGGGTCGGTTGATCCCGTGCGTGACCTTGAGAATATCGATTTTGAACTCCAGGTTAAAGATCTTGAATCAGTGCAGAAAAAGATTGGAAGGCTTGAAAAAATAGCTAAATCGGGTGATGCTGACGCTAAAAAAGGACTGGAAGTCTTAAAAAGGCTGAATGATCATATAGAGGGCTTAAATAATGCACGTGATTTTGAAATAAAGCCCGGGGAGGAAAAATATATCGATGATCTCTTCCTGCTCACAATAAAACCCGTAATTTACGTATGCAATGTTGATGACAGATCAGCTGTCGGAGGCAATGCCTTTGTTGAAAAGGTAAAAGGACAGCTCTCAGGCTCCAATGCCGAAATAATAGTTATTGCAGGTGCACAGGAGGCAGAGATATCAGAACTGGAAAATGATGAGGACAGGATGGAATTTCTTAATGATCTTGGCTTGTCTGAACCGGGAATCGACAAGCTTGTCAGGAGTGCTTACAGGATGCTTGACCTGCAGACCTTCTTTACCGTGGGCCCTAAAGAAATAAGGGCATGGACAATCAGGCGAGGGATGACAGCTCCGCAGGCAGCCGGAGTAATACATTCAGACATGGAGAGGGGATTCATAAGGGCTGAAGTAATGAAGTATGATGATTTTGTGAGCCTTGGATCTGAACAGGCATGCAGGGAGGCAGGCAGATTTTATGTTGAAGGTAAAAACTACGCTGTTAACGATGGTGACATCCTTCATATCAGGTTCAATGTGTAATTTTCATTATGCCCTGTAAAAAACACATACTGATCATTATTCTCACCGGCCTTGTTATAATGGCCAGTGCCCAGGAAATAGCTCTTGATGAAAAGCTTTTTGAGCAGGTGGAAAAATACGGGCAGGCAGAAGTTGTTTTCGAATATCCCGGTTATGATCAGCTTAATGAGATAGGAAGGCTTATACCGGTGGCAAAGCTGGAAGAAGGGATGGTGTATTGTGTTCTTTCTGCATCTGATATTAATGCGTTTTTGTCTTTAAACCTTAAATTTAAAGTAATACCTCGTGAACCTGGCAAGGCTGTAGAGTCTGCCATGTCGGTTGAGGAGGCAATGAAGTGGGATCTCTATCCCACCTATGGACAATATGATACAATTGTGCATAAGCTGGCAAATGATTATCCTTTTCTGTGCAGGGTTGACACAATAGGAGAAAGCGTTGAGGGCAGACTCATACTGGCTCTGAAAATATCAGATAATGTGCATGAAGATGAAAATGAGCCGGAAGTTTTCTATACAGCAAATATGCACGGAGATGAACTCCAGGGCTTTGTCCTGATGTTACGGCTGGCTGAACACCTGCTTATGAATGCAGCTAACGGGGAGCTGGAACAGGCACTGGTCGACAGTCTGGAAATATGGATTAACCCTCTGTCCAACCCTGACGGAACTTATCACCGGGGAGATACCATAACTTATCCCACAAGAGCCAATGCTAATGGCACCGATCTTAACCGGAACTTCCCCGATCCGTTGAATCCTTCCATAGTGCCTGATGTTGAGAATGTTGCCATGATAGATTTTATGAGGAGCAGGAATTTTGTGCTTTCGGCAAATTTCCATTCGGGCTATGAGGTGCTGAATTTCCCCTGGGACCGGTGGCTCTCAAAAATCCCGGCAGATAGTGTGTGGTTTTATAATATTTGCAGGAAATATGCTGATACAGTTCATCAGCATTCGGTAGCTGCTTACATGGATTCATATAACAACGGAGTTGTTCGCGGTGCGGTATGGTATCAGATACAGGGAGGCCGGCAGGATTATGTTACATATGAACTCCAGGGAAGGGAGGTGACTGTTGAGCTGGATGACACAAAGGAAACACCGGCTGCCCAGTTACCATTGCTATGGGACTATAATTACCGGTCATTCCTGGGCTACCTTGAGAATGCATTCTATGGCATTCATGGCAAGGTGGTTGATGGCAATACCGGTGAACCGGTTGGGGCAAAAATATTCGTAGTTGGTCATGATAAGGATAGTTCACATGTATATTCAGACCCCCATACAGGGATGTTTGTCCGGATGCTCAGTCCTGGAACATGGAATATTACTGTTTCGGCCCCGGGCTATGACACCAGGGCCGTAAATGGGATTACCATAACAGAAAGTCAACAGGAATTTATTACGGTAAAACTGACGGGCACATCATCAGTTACTGATCCCCCTGGTGAGAACAAGCTCAGGATATGGCCCGTGCCGGCTGCTAATCATATTTTCCTGGATGCAGGGAAATTCACAGGCAGTAGATTAAGTGTGAGTATCTTTAACCAGTCAGGCATGCTTGTACATGAAATGAAGGATTTATTTGTTGAGGATAATAAACTGGAAATAAATATTTCTCATCTGTCCCCCGGGTATTATATAATATCTTTAACTGATCAGGGTGGAAGAAATTACACTGGCCGGTTCATCCGTTAAGGGTCTCAGCCCCGGTCTTGCATGTAAGCATAAAACATTTAATTTTGCCATTTAATTCCTCGGTATGTTCCAATGCCGGGAGGCACTTTAATATTGCTATGAAATGAAGAGAATCACCGTTTTTATTTTACTGCTGATTGTTTCACTGCCGTCATTTACCCAGAATGCATATATACCTCCTGAAAAGCCAGCCCTGGTTATTGGTATTGTTATCGAACAATTCCGCTATGATTACCTCGATAAATACTGGAATATGTTTTCCGGGGGTGGCTTTAAAAAACTTATCGGTGAGGGTACCTTTTACAGGAATGCCTCATATGATTTTTTTCTGAGCCAGTCGGCACCGGCACATGCCACACTGGCCACCGGGACTGTTCCCCGTCACCATGGCGTTGTAGCTGATAACTGGTACCTGCCATTGCGGGAAGAGATAATATACTGCACATCAGATAACAGTGTAAACCCTGTGGGGGGTAGTTTTGAAAGGGGACTGCATTCACCGGTAAACCTGCTGGCTAGCACTTTTGGCGATGAACTTAAGCTGGCTACAGGGGGAAGGGCGAAGGTATACGGGCTCGGAATCAGGGAGAACGGCGCTATACTGGCCTCGGGTCATTCAGCTGATGCAGCTTACTGGTATGATAATGTGACAGGGACCTGGATGACGAGCACTTATTATCTCGATTCATTACCCGCCTGGCTGAATGATTTTAATGCTATGAATCTGGCCGATACCTACCTTGACGGTAAATGGACCACCCTTCATGATATTAAAAAATATGAGATATGCCTTCCCGATACAAATAAATATGAGATGGGGATTGATGGCCGTACAGTTTTTCCATATGATATGAGGAAAATGAGTACTTCATCGCTCCTGGGCATTCTTAATAAGAAGAGAGACTATTCATTTCTGGAGAAAGTGCCTGCCTCTGACACCTATACTGCCGATATGGCCATCAGGCTGATTGAAGAAGAAGGACTCGGGGAGGATGAGATTACTGATTTTCTCAGTGTGACATTTTCCGCGACAGATAATATAGGACATAATTTCGGCCCTTCCTCCGTTGAAATGGCTGATGCAATCATGAGACTCGACCGCGACATTGAACATTTCCTGGATTATTTAAATGACAAGCTGGGAAAGAAAAATATTCTCATTTACCTTACTTCGGCACACGGGCTTGCTGAAATACCAGCAGTTCTTTCAGATAAAAAAATTCCTTCTGGCTACTTCAGGCATAACCAGGCAATTACCCTCCTTAAAAGTTACCTGAACGTGATTTATGGTCAGGGCAACTGGCTTAAGGGCTATTATGAGAAACAGGTTTACCTCAACCGGACACTTATCGAAGACTCCGGACTGGAGTTGTCAGACTTCCAGGTTACCGTATCAAGATTCCTTACACAGTTCACTGGCGTGGCAAATGCCGTACCGGGAACTGTCCTTTCTGATAATGAATTTACCAGGGGTCACTATGCAAAGATGCGTGACAGCTTTGATCCATTGAGAAGCGGGGATGTAATAATTAACCTCAGGCCAGCCTGGGTTGAGAACGATCTAAGGGTAACGAACCATAACTCAGCATATGAATACGATTCCCATGTTCCTCTTATATGGTATGGGTGGACAGTGAACAGAGCAAGTGTTACCAGGAAGGTAAGCATGAATGATCTGGCAGCAACCCTTTCAGCCCTTTGCAGGGTGCCCTTTCCTAATGCCTGCACAGGAGAACCATTAACTGAACTTTTCAGATAATGGTATGCTTTTTGAACGTGCACCAGGAGATGCAAGGAAAATATATTTTTATGTTTTATTCATTTTTTTATATTTGCATGAATTTTAAACTCGTAAATAATTAAATTTAAATACTATGGGAGTATCATTAAGGAAAAGTTTAAAAGCAATGCTGTTCCTGGCATGTATGGGAGTTGCACCGGTCATTTACGGCCAGACAAATATCAATGATGTAAAGGCTTCTTTCAACCAGGCAGTTCAAATGGAGAAGATTAACCCGGAGGCTGCCATCAGTTCATATGAAACTGTTATTCAACTGGCGGACGAAGTCGGAGGTAATGAGGCTGAACAGATCAAGAGTCAGGCTTTATCCCGCATTCCGAAAATGCATTATGAACTGGCAAAGAAACTTGCTGGCGCCAAAGACTATGAAGGGTCTGTGAAAATGCTCGATGCTTCAATTGAAGGATTCAATAAGATAGGCGATAGCAGGAGTGCCTCACGGTCGCTGGGAACCATACTGAGCATAAGGAATGTGCAGGGTTCGGCAGCAATTAATGAAGGTAACTATACCGAAGCACTTGCCTTTTATGATGATGCCTTGCAAAGAAACCCCGCTTACACAAAGGGCTATCTTGGAAGGCTATTGATTTACGATAAGATGGAAGATGTTGATAAAATGGAGGAAACAGCCATTATGGGTCTTCAGATGTGCCAGCAGGAAAATGATAACAGGACTGCCGGTGATATAAACAGGGTAATGAGTGCCCATTTTTTCAATGATGCACAGACAGCCATGGCCGGCAAGGATTATGCAAAAGCCGAAAGTAACCTGAAGGGCACGATTGAATACGGAAATAATAATATTATTGTGTATTACCAGCTTGGGCTTGCGCAGAAAGGCCAGGGAAAGTGGGAAGAAGCAGTTACTTCATTCAGTAAAGCCCTCGAACTTGAGACGGGTGGTGCTGAAGAGAAGGCAAAAATATATTTTGGACTGGGCGAGTCATACCAGGCCCTGGGCCGGAATGCACAGGCATGTGAGGCTTATAAGAATGCCTTTTATGGCGAGTTTGCCGAAGCAGCAAAGTACCAGGTCGAAAATGTCCTGGAATGCGATAAATAATTGCTGATTATCACGAATTAGAACAAACTTATACAGATGAAGTCCTCCTTTGCCTGCAGGGGGGGGTTGTGCAGCATTACTCATAACTGATATTCATCTCTCACCCTGCACGCCATCTCAAGCAAACCGGGATCATCTTCGTAGCCATTACCCAGAACTACCATATCTGCACCGGCATTAAAGGCCTCTCTGATATCATCACCTGAACGAAGTCCCCCTCCCACAATCAGTGGAACACTTACTGCACCGCGCACTTCCCTTATCATGGCGGGAGGCACCGTGTGACTGGCTCCGCTGCCGCCCTCAAGATAAATGAGCTTCAGACCCAGCATTTCTCCTGCTATGGCTGTGGCTGCTGCTATATCAATCTTTGAAGATGGTATAGCATCGGTCTGGCTCATGTATTCAACTGATGTTCTGGCACCGCAACTGACAAGAATATAAGCAGTGGCTATGATTTCAATATCCATCTTCCTTAAATGGGGTGCCGCTATAACATGGTTTCCAATGAGGAGATCAGGATTCCTGCCCGAAATAAGCGACAATAACAATATAGCGTCGGCCTTGTCACTTAACTGGAGGAGGCTTCCGGGGAAAAGTACAACAGGTATATCAGTGCTTCCCTTAAGACTTGATATAAGCTCATCGGGATGGACACCGGTCAGGCTTCCTCCGATAAAAATAAAATCAGGCCTGTACTTCGGTTTTATATCTTTAAGCATCCTTATATCGTCAGGCTCATAATTATCAGGATCCATTAACAGGGCGATACATTTTTGCCTCTTCAGACTCTCTATCATCATATTCTTTTTTAGTCCAGACTATTGCATAATTCTCATACCGCGTATACTGCAAATCAAATACCTCGTTAATCAATTCGGTTTTTACTTCGCCCCTTATATCACCCGATTCCTGAACATTGAAGGGATAAATGGTGATATTCTTCTGCATGTTAATCCCTTCCTTGTCGCATATTTTGAAAAGGGCTTCTTTTGCACACCAGTGAAGGTAGAGATGGTATTTTTTGAGTTCCCTCTTCCTGGTAATTTTTTCGTTATCATTGATGAATTTCCGGGCTATTCCCATAATATTTGAACTCATATATTCAAGGTCGAGGCCGATTCTTTCACGGGAACTCAGCATTAAAGCTGTAAGTTTATTGGAATGGGAAATACTTATAAAATGAGATCCGTCTTTAATAAATGGTTTATTATTCTTATTATATACTATTCTTGCTTCGGGGTCAAGGAGTTCTGCCAGCAGTGCCCGTACACTCAAAAATTCCAGCTTCCTTGAAGTGCTCTTGAATTGCATGAATTTCTTCCGGTCATCCGGGCCCAGTTCAACCATCGACATTAATGTCTTAAGGTCCTCTTCTATTTTCCATACTCCCAGCATCGTGTATTCATTGAGATGATGTTCAGATATACAGGCCATAGTATCGTTTTATCATTTCCACTCAAGTGTCTCAATAAGGTGTATTATATCTTCCCTGAAAAAATTTATCACCGGAGCCAGAGAATCTTTGTTGGGTTGGGCGTCAAAATACAGGGAACCCCTAAGGTAATGACTTATACTGTCAGTAACAAAGAACTGCACCGATGAAGCCGCATCACCACTTATCAGATAAATAATCCCAAACACATTTTTTTCTTCGTTGGTCCATAACTTTTCTTCGATGGCATCGGCTTTAACAGAATGCTTATATGCAAGTTTATGGGCATCATCGGTGAGTAGTCCGAGGTTGTTTTTTACATCCATATAGCTGAGGTGCAGCCTGCCCTTATAGTCAGGGAATTCAATATTGAACCAGCAGTATTCATCCATACCCGGTTCTTTGCTTATCAGGCTGTAAACCGGGTATTCGAAGGTGAAGGGACAAAGAGAATCAAACCTGGTATAATTCTTTTCAGGGAAGTCAATCCTGAAATGTCCCCTGGGCCTGGGTATACTGTTGTCGCCGCATGAAAACATTGAAAATACAAGACATGCGCTTATGATGAATAATATTTCATTTTTCCGGCTAATCATCTCCGCCTGGTCTTATTTCCACCCTCAGTTTTTTTATCCTCCGTTTATCAGCTGAAAGGATTTTAAAATGGAAATCTTTATAATCGATGCTGAATCCCTGACCCGGTATCTCACCGGTAAGCTCTAATATCAATCCGGCCAGCGTATCCGAATCACCTCTAACCTCTTCAAAGGGATCACTGTCAATTTCCATAACCTTAAAAAAGTCATTCAGAAGTGTTTTTCCTTCGAAAATATAAATATTGTCTTCAATCTTCTCAAAAGAGATCTCCTCTTCATCATGTTCATCCGGGATCTCACCCACAATTTCTTCAAGGATATCTTCGAGAGTTATAATCCCGCTGGTTCCACCATATTCGTCTATGACAATAGCCATATGTATCTTTTTTGTCTGGAATTCCTCAAGGAGCTCGTTTATCCGTTTTGTTTCCGGGACGAAATAAGAAGGCCTCAGCAGGGACTGCCATTTGAAGCCTGCCGGTTTATGGTAGTGGGGAAGGATATCCTTTACATAGAGAATACCTTCCACGTTATCGAAGGTTTGTGAGAATACGGGTATCCGGGAATAGCCTGATTCAGTGATCTGGGATATCACCTCACTGAAGGGTGTTTTTATGTCGATAGCCATTATGTCTATCCTGGGCTTCATTATTTCCTTTGCTTCAATATTTCCGAATTTTACTATTCCCTTAAGTATTTTTGCATCATCTTTGTTTTCACCCGATGCCAGGCTTATGGCCTCAGAAAGTTCACCCTTGCTAATGCTGTGGTCTTTCTGCCCGTTCCTGTTTTTTACAAGGGATGTTGATTTTATAAGGAAAACACTAAGTGGCCTGAATATTTTCTCGCATATGCTCAGTGGCATTGCCATAAGGAGGCTAAAGCGCACATTTTGTTTTGTCGCATAAACTTTAGGAAGGATCTCGCCAAAAAGAAGCAGGATAAAGGTAATTCCTATAACCTTAAGCAGGAAACCAAGCAGGGGCTTATCCGAAAAATCAAACAGATGGTTGCTTATATAGGCAGATAATAGCACAATGCCCACATTTACGAAATTATTGGCTATAAGTATGGTGCTCAGTAATTCTTCAGGTTTTACCAGGAGCTTAAGTGCGACCGAGGACTTACGTGAGCGCTTATGTGTGAGTTCATCAATCTGGGCCGGTCCAAGCGAGAAAAAAGCCACCTCTGAACCGGAAATAAATGCTGAACAGATAAGCAAGAGCACCAGTACAGCGAGTTCAATGATCACAGGTCTTGTAATGGCAATAATATGTAAAGCTAAGATCTGTTGATAAGGGTCAATAGTATCCAATTGACAAGCATTTGATTAACACTAGAATGGCAGGTCGTCAGCTTCACCGGAGGCTTCAGGTGAATCGCCCGGATCACCGAAAGGCCTATCAGTCCGTGATGCTGCTTCATTGTCATCCTGTTTTAACTGGTTTTCAGTTTCACTGAAGGAAGATTTGTCATCAGTATCGCCTGACTGGCTGTCGGAGCGGCGTCCAAGCATCTGCATGTTATCAGCAATAATCTCTGTAATATATCTCTTGTTTCCGTCCCTGTCATCGTATGAACGGGTACGTATTTTCCCCTCAATAAAAAGCTGGGACCCTTTTTTTACAAACTTCTCGGCAACCTCAGCAAGGCCTCTCCATAATACAACATTATGCCACTCAGTCGTGGTTATTCGTTCTCCATCCCTGCTCCTGTAAGTCTCACTTGTGGCAAAAGGAAACCTGGCCACCGGTACATTTGTGTCGACATAACGTACCTCCGGGTCTTTTCCTACGTTACCCACTAAAATAACCTTGTTAACTGACATTTTAATTTAGTTTAAAATACAATTATTTAGGAAGTAAAGGTAGTAAAAATAAAGCTTGTAACAACCGGTCAGCAAAAAATGGAATGTATTTTATGTAGTTTCAGCCTCACCCCGCTAGTGAAAAGGCCGGGCGGAACATCTCCAATAGAGGCAAAATGATGCTCATGCCTAATATATTGACACTATTTCAGGGAGTTATGAATTAAAAAAAGTAAAAAATTAGGCTAAGTGTTTTATTTATAGAAAATAATATTTTACATTTGCAGTTGTTAATTTCGAAAAAATTAAAACATATAAATTGTTGAATTAAAATTCATTAAAATGACTAAAGCAGACATCGTTAACGAAATTGCCAAAAAAACCGGTATTGAAAAGGTAACTGTTCAGAGAACTGTTGAAGAGTTCATGGATTCGGTAAAAGATTCAATGGTTGATGGTAATAATGTATACCTCAGGGGATTTGGCAGCTTCATAGTTAAGAAAAGAGCAAAGAAAACTGCAAGGAATATTTCCAGGAATACTACCATTATTATTCCTGAACATTTCATTCCGGCTTTCAAACCTTCAAAGTCATTTATTAACAAGGTTAAGAATAACGTTAAGTAATTAATTTTATGCCAAGCGGGAAAAAAAGAAAAAGACATAAGATGGCTACCCACAAACGAAAAAAGCGTTTGAGGAAGAACAGGCATAAGAAGAAGAAATAGGCTCCTGTGCCAAAGGTTGTTCACAATTTATGCAAAACCTAAAGATTGTCTGATCTTTAGGTTTAGTATATTATAAAAATAAGATCTATATTACCTTAATGTGATAAGCAGGGATTTAATAGTAGACTCAGGCCCGAAGGAAATATCCATCGCGTTGCTTGAGCAAAAACAGCTCGTCGAGCTTAACAAGGAAAAGAAGGATATAAAGTATGCCGTCGGGGATATTTATCTTGGGAAAGTAAAAAAGATAATGCCCGGTCTGAATGCTGCATTTATCAATGTCGGATACGAACGTGATGCCTTCCTTCATTACCTTGACCTGGGAGCACAGTTCCGTTCCCTGCATAAGTATTATGAGCTGGCCCTGAAAAGAAAGGGGAAGATTATTCCGGTTCAAAAATTTAAAAATGAACCTGACATTAACAAGGATGGAAAAATATCCGATGTACTGAAAGCAGGACAAACGGTTATTGTGCAGGTTACCAAAGAGCCAATCTCAACAAAGGGGCCACGACTGGGTTCAGAAATTTCCATTGCCGGAAGAAACCTTGTTCTGCTTCCCTTTTCTGATAAGGTATCGGTATCAACCAAGATAGAAAGCGCTGAGGAGAAAAACAGGCTTAAGGCTCTTATAATGAGTATAAAGCCCCAAAATTACGGTGTAATAATAAGAACTGTCGCCGAAGGTAAAAAGGTCGCAACCCTGGATACCGAATTAAGAGATCTGGTTGAACGCTTTGAGAAAGCCTTTAATGGCCTGCACAGGGATATTACAAAACCGAAGCTTTTTATCAGGGAGCTGAACCTGACAAATGCCATTATCAGGGATATTCTAAATGTGAGTTTTACCAGTATTACTGTTAATGACCATGTGCTGGCTGCTGAAATAAAACAGTATGTGAGGGAAATAGCACCGGATAAGGAAAAGATTGTAAGAATCTACAAAGGGGAAAGCCCCATCTTCGATCATTTCGGTGTCACAAAACAAATAAAAACACTTTTTGGTAAAACAGTATCATTCAGGCATGGATCCTATCTCATAATTGAACATACCGAAGCACTGCATGTGATTGATGTTAACAGCGGGAACAGATCAAAAGCCGATGCCGACCAGGAAACAAATGCCCTCCAGGTAAACCTTGAAGCTGCCAAAGAAATTGCCAGACAGCTAAGACTCAGGGATATGGGCGGCATAATAGTCATTGATTTCATAGATATGCAATCGAACGAGCATAAACAAAAGCTCTTCGATACTATGAAGGAAATAATGGCTGATGACCGTACAAGACACAATATACTCCCTCTGAGCAAATATGGCTTGATGCAGATAACACGGCAGAGGGTGAGACCTGAGATGAATATCAGCGTAGAAGAAAAATGCCCTGCCTGTAACGGGACCGGTAAAATAGGACCATCATTACTCTATATAGAAAAAATAGAGAATGACCTGAAAATGATACTCGAGAAAGTAAAAACAAGAAATTTTATTCTCAGGTTACATCCTTTTATTGCAGCTTTCCTTACTATAGGATTCAGACCCGAATATCGTAAAATGGCAAAAAGAAATAACTGCAAAATAGAAATCAGGCCCATAAACTCATACCATTTCCTTGAGTACAGGTTTACTGACAAATTCGGTGATGAAATAGACCTGGGTTAATTATTACAGGACTTTTAACCTTTGGAGATTTTTTTTGTTTCATGTACAGACACTGCTTATTAATTATGGGAAACTTAAAAGAATATGAGACGATGATAAGAAAAATTACCCTGGTTTTCAGCTTAATATTTATTTCAGTTGCATCATTCGCCCAGATTTATGATCCTGTTGACTGGTCTTTTTCCTATGAGAAGACGGGCAATCAAACCTATGACCTTGTTTTCACAGCTGTCATAGAAGAGGAATCACACCTGTATTCCATGCATCTCCCGGAGGGGGGACCCATACCAACAAGTTTTACTTTTGAAGATTCGGGTAACTATGAGCTCCTTGGAGAAACAAGAGAAATAAATGAGGGTGAGATTGTCTTCGACCAGGCCTTTGAGATGGAAATAAAATATTTCAGTGGAGAAGCTGAATTCAGGCAAACAATAAAATCAGATCAGGATAATTTCAGTGTTAAGGGTTTTGTAAATTATATGGCCTGTGATGACGAAAGGTGTTCGCCACCGCAGGACGTGGAATTCACCATCACAATATCGCAGGGAGAAACTGCGGAAATTGCTGTTGAGAGTGAAGGGCGCGGAACTCTTGCAGAAGGGCGTGGATTAACAGGCCTTCTCCTAGTATCATTCGCACTTGGAATAGCTGCAATACTGACACCCTGTGTATTCCCGATGATACCCATGACCGTTGCTTTTTTCTCACATGGATCTGAAAACAGGGGAAAATCATTTATTAAGGCCCTGGTCTTCGCTCTTTCAATAGTATTAATATATTCTTCACTTGGTATAATAGTGTCTCTTACAAGTGCAGGTGCGGGTTTTGCAAATACCCTCAGTACACACTGGCTGCCAAACATATTGTTTTTTACACTCTTTGTTGTTTTCGCTGCCTCTTTTTTCGGAGCATACGAAATTATTTTGCCCAATAAATGGGTCAGCAGTGCCGACTCGAAAGTAGACAGGGGTGGAATGCTTGCTGCTTTCTTCCTGGGTTTAACAACCGTACTGGTTTCATTTGCATGTACCGGGCCCATCGTTGGAGCCCTCCTCGTTGAAGCCGCAAGCGGTGATGTATTCCGGCCCACAGCAGGTATGTTTGGCTTTGGACTCGGATTTGCCGTACCTTTTTTCCTGTTTGCACTCTTCCCCTCGGTGGTGAATAAACTGCCAAAATCAGGTGGCTGGCTTAATTCAGTTAAGGTTACCCTTGGCTTTATTATGCTTGCTTTCAGTATGAAATTTCTTTCTGCCATTGATACGGTTTACGGATTGAATATACTTTCAAGAGATTTTTACCTGGCAATATGGATTGTCCTTTTCTTCCTGCTTGGTTTTTATCTTATGGGCAAGATAAAGTTTGCTCATGACAGTGACCTGAAACATATTGGTATAATTCGCTTCTTAATTATCATTTTAGTATTTTCCTTTGCAGTTTACCTTATCCCGGGCATGTTCGGAGCACCGCTTAAGGGGATATCAGGCCTTCTGCCTCCTAAATCTGCCGCAAGTTTTAACCTCGCCGGAAACAGCTCACAGGCAGGTATGACCACCCCTGCTGAATTTCTGACTGCTTCGGAGGGTTTATGCTCTGAACCAAAATATGCCGGTAAATTTGATCTGCCTTACGGGCTGAAAGGCTATTTTGACCTTGAGCAGGGACTGGCATGTGCCAGGGAAAGAAATATGCCTGTCTTTATTGACTTCAAAGGCCATGCCTGCAGTAACTGCAAGGAAATGGAAGCAAAGGTGTGGTCTGATCCCGAAGTGCTGAAACGCCTGCAAAATAACTTTGTCATAATAGCCCTTTATTGTGACGACAGAACAAGACTTCCCGGTAATGAATGGATTAGCTCCTCGGTTGATGGTAAAATAAAGAAGACAATAGGACAGGTAAATACCAATTATGAGATTGAAATGTTCGGCACAAATACACAGCCGCTTTATGCCATAACCGATCATGAAGGAAAGCCCCTTGTTGACCCCATGGCGTTTAATCTGAACGTCTCTGAATATATTGAGTGGCTTGACGGGGGATATCAGAAATTTTGAGGCTCACGTAAGCTGCGGAGTGGAGCTGCTATAAATGTTATTATAAGTATGAATACTCCGAAGATGCTTACATACCTTGATATAAAATCGCCGTTAGATGAGTAAAATGTCAGTTCATTATTGAGCCTGAGAGAGTGACTTAATGAGCCTTCTTCCCACCAGTTCAACTGTTTTATTATTTTCCCTTTCCGATCAATAAAGCATGAGATGCCCGTATTGGCAGCCCTTGCTACTTCTCTTCTGTTTTCAATGGCCCTGACCCTTGCAAATATCAGATGTTGTTTGTAACCCGCAGTGTTTTCCCACCAGCCATCATTGGTGATGATTACGATGAGATTGGCACTGTTTCTTATATATTCTGTGATAAATTCGCCATATACCGATTCGTAACAGATCACCGGGGCAACCCTGGAAACACCATCAGAATGAGTGAAAACAGTTCTTTCATCCTGAGTCCCGTAACCTGTCATTGTCCCTCCCAGATCAGGTATTATTTTCTTTTCAAGAAATCCGGGCAGGGCTCTTATTTTTTTCTCTATTCCCGGTACCAGTTTTGACTTGTGATAGAAGCTTACCCCGTGCCCCTGGCTTACATGCATGGCTGAATTGTAAATTTCCAAAAATGAACCTTCAGGGCTTTCACTGTCATAATTTTGAAATGCCTTCATTGTGGTGGCACCTGTAATAAGGCTTAAGCCCTTATGTTTACTCAGGAGTGAATCAATCATCAGGAAATATTTATTGCCGGAAACATCCTTCTCATAAAAGGGATCATCAATTGCTGTTTCCGGAAATATTATCCAGTCAGTACCGACGTTGATATTATTTCCGGCCATCTTTAACATCTTTCGAAGTTGCAATTCGAATGAGTACGTGCTGAACTTTTCCGAATAAGGGTCTATATTCGGTTGAATAATAAGAATATCCGACTTTTCATCAATCTTATCAGATGTGAAATACTTCAGGAATGAAAAACCTGACGGTATAATGAACAGTAAGAGGAATAAGATAATTTGTCTCCATGGAAACCCGTGTTTTTCTTCCAGTCTGCTTATACAAAAGAGTATTGAAAGGTTGCACAGAAGTATCCATAATGTACCTCCGGATGCTCCGGTGATGTCATACCATTGAATGAAAGAGATATCGTTTCCCAGAGTATTGCCAAGGTTTAGCCAGGGTGTGAGAAAACTTAGCCTGGAGTTGATATGCTCCAATATTATCCAGAATGTAAGGAGGCTGGCATATCCCAGGAAGGAAGATGATCTTTTGTATATTGCCGAGGCAATCCAGAAAACTGATGACATAAGGAAGGAATTGGCAGTAATGGCATATAAGGCTCCTGCTATTGAAGCATTACGCAACCAGGATATAGTGAGAAGGTTGAATATTATGAATCCGGGTAATACCCTCAGGAAGACAAGGCTGCCTGTGGCTTTTTCAATGATTGAGCGTCTGAAGACATAAAAAAATGGAACCAGGGCTGTTAACATTATCAGTCCGCTTGCCTTTTCATACCAGGCCAGTCCTCCAAGCAAACCACCTGCTAAGGGAATAAGCCATAATTTGTTTTTCATAATTTATTTCTGATTATACCGGGGCTTCTTCGCTTTATGGTAAGATAAACGCCGGTGAGTATGCAAATTACCGAAATAATCATAAATACAGTAATATTCTCCCCGTCTGCATAACCCCAGAGGGTTGATACCAGCGGGACCAGGTAGGTTACTGACACGGCATGGACGGGTGATGTTCTTATAATCAATATGTTTAAAAGCCCAACCGCTATTCCTGAACCAAAGATTGACAGTATGGAGATGAAACCGAGGTTAAGGAGCCAGTTTTCAGTTTCAAGTGCCGGTCCAAAATCACTTATGAGAAGCGATATTCCTGCAATAGGCCCTACTATGAAAAAAGCCAGGGAGGTGATAACAACTCCGTTAATGTTCTTTATAAGGGTAACCTGGTTTGAGCTGATACCATAAAAAAAGGTGGCAAGAACGATTAGTAAGCCCGCCGGGTCAAATGAGAATGATCCCCTGTATAACAAGCCGCCGGCCCCTGCCAGGCCAAGAAGTATGCCTGCAACCTGGTTCCACCTGGCTTTCCTTCCATACAGGATTATCCCTGTTAATAAAGTGAACAGAGGTGTCAGGGCGTTGAGCATTCCTGCAACAGAGCTGTCTATCCTCCTCTGGGCAAAAGGATACAGGAAGGCTGGCAGTGCATTCCCGATTAAGCCTATTATTAAGAGGCTTAAAAAGTTGCCCCTGTTCATCTTCCGTATATTGACAATGGCAACAGGCAGGAGAAAGAGGTAACTGATAAAAATCCTCAGGGATGCAATCTGGAGGGAATCAAAGGAGCGGAGACCCTTCTTCATGAGAATGAATGATGTTCCCCATGTCAGTGAAAGGAGAATGAGTATAGACCAGTTGATAAGTTTATCCCTGAACATGATAATGACAAAAGTAATATTTTTCAGACTGTGGAAACAGGAAGGTAAATTAAACATAAACTGCTTAATACAGTGCAGGCATCAGTTTATAATTATTTCAAGGACTTTGGTGTGAGAAATTTGCATTTTGATTGAATAAAGTATCGGCGTATTGTTTTTTGACATGTTTTTTAATACATTTACCCTGGTAAGAGAAGGAAATTAACCTTGAATGGTGCTTTTACTGTCCAAAAGCAATTTTTCCATTCTTTTCATGGCTGCCCCTGACTGTTCGTCAGGGGCTTCTGTGTTAATCTTTGTTAATAACTGCTCTATAATAGCTTTATTTCTTCTGCATGGAATGTCTTTTTACTTATTTTTGATTTGATCTTAATAAAATAAAGTGATGAAAAATAATCTCTCAATCCTATTAATTGTCTTTTTGCCATTTATTTTTTCTTCCTGTGGCAATGAAGAAGCAAGAATAGCAAAGAAAGCAGACAGGATTCACAGGTCTGTACTTACAGTGGATACACACTGTGATACACCGATGCGGCTTATGAGGTCAGATTTTGATCTGGGAGTCAGAAATGAGGATGGCAGTGTTGATTTTCCCAGAATGGAAGAAGGAGGGCTTGATGCTGAGTTCTTTGCAGTTTTTATCGGGCAGGGGCCAAGGGACGGGGAAGGCTATAAGGATGCCTATGAAAGGGCAGTGGCTACCTTCGAAAAAATATATGAAAACCTTGATAAGAATTCAGTCATGGCTGAGCTGGCTTTTACGGTGGAAGATGCCTGCCGGATAAAGAAGTCGGGTAAGCGAATTGCTTTCCTGGGTATTGAGAATGGATATCCTGTGGGAAAAGATCTGTCAAAGGTTGAAGAGTTTTATAAGCTGGGTGCCAGGTATATAACCCTTTCTCATTCACGTAATAATGATATATGCGATTCATCTACTGATGACCGTGGTGCCGAACACAACGGCTTATCTGAATTTGGTGAAGATGTTGTAAGGGAGATGAACCGTCTGGGCATGATGGTTGATGTATCGCATATTTCTGATGAGGCATTTTATGATGTTATTAACTTAAGTAATGCTCCGGTAATAGCTTCTCATTCATCATGCCGTGCCCTGTGCGAGAGTCCGCGTAATCTGGATGATGATATGTTAATGATGCTGAAGGAAAATGGAGGTGTCATTCAAATCTGCATCCTCAGCAGCTACCTTAAGCAACCTGAACCAAACCCGGTTCTTGAAGAAAAACTGGCGGAAATACGTGAGAAGTATAATGATTTTGAGGGGCTTTCAGAGGAAGAGTTCGAAACAGCCAGGAGGGAGTATTATGAAGTAAGGAATAAGTACCGGAAACTGGCCACTGTGGAAGATGCGGTTGACCACATTGATCATGTTGTTCAGTTAATAGGTATTGATCACGTAGGTATAGGAACCGACTTTGACGGAGGAGGAGGTATTGAAGGCATGATGGATGTTTCACAGGTGAAAAATCTTACTCATGAATTACTGAGACGGGGATATTCAAAATCAGAAATAGAAAAAATATGGGGAGGCAATGTAATGAGGGTCTTGCGTGAAAATGAAAAACTGGCAGAGGAAACACGTCAGAAAGAAGGTGCCTGATTAATTGGTTTTTTTTTCCTTTACCCTTGAGTACCTCAATGTTTTAATGATCCATGAGGGCAATCTTTTTTCCGGCCGTCTCTTGCTGAGGTCGATATACCAGCCAAGTTTCTTGATTATTGGTATTTTCAATGTTTCCACAAATTCTATAAGGGTACCGTCAGGATCTTCTATATAGGCAAAATGACCTGCAGCTTCACCCATATCAAATCCATTTATATCATGGCTTTTTTTGCTGTCAACCGTAAAGCCGTGTCCTTCCTTCAGGCAGTGCTCTTTGAGCTGGTCCATGCCCTTGACATCATAACAGAGGTGTATAAATCCCGGGTCTCCCCAGTAACGATCCTCAAATATCCTGGAGGGCTTTCGACCCCTGACACTTATAAGCTCTATTACGCTGTCGCCAAATAGCTTGCTAAAAGCACCACGGAAAGGCTTGCTCTGCATTAGCAACACTCTCCTGAATTCCTGATCACCTCCGGGAAGTTCATTAAAATCATTAAAAACACCCGATTTATCGTATATTAACCTGTCATAGCCGAGGATCCCCGAGTACACTTTCATTGATTTTTCTATATCTGTTACCCCTATAACCGCTCCATAGGCTCCTCCGTTTACCTTTCTTTCATTCAGGAACCAGTCGGAGGCTTCAACAAACTGGAAAAGGTTATTATAGGGATCCCTGATAAAGAATGTTTTTCTTCCAAGCGGATCCCTGACCGGTTCACCCAGCACCATTGCACCCTTATCTTTATAACTTTTCAGTGCATCGTCAATATTCTTGACTTTCATTTTACAGGCGAAGATTCCCAGGTCACCTGCCAGTATATCCCTCTTGGCTTCCTGTGGTTGCCTTTCCTTGTACTGCCATATTTCGAATCCTCCGCCGCTCTGCAGGTTCATGGCAAGGACAGCATGTCTCCTGCGTGGTTTGCCCCCGGTATAGGGGAGCATCAGCCTTGCCTCAGCTTCCTCTTCGAAAATAGGTATATCCATACCGAAAAACTTCCTGTACCATTCCCATGCCTCATGGAGGTTCTTAACCCCAACACCCATCTGCTGTATCCCGCTTATAATATAATTTTTCATTATCCTGGTTTATTAATTATTAAGCTGTAAGACCTCATCCTGCGCCATCTTTCACTGAGGCTTTATTCTGCCTGCTAAATTAAAGAAAATTGATGGAAAAAACTTCCTGATATATAACATAAGCAGTTCATTTCCTCCCACCAGGATTTCCCTCTTGTTGCGTTCAAGTCCCCTGAGTATAATCCTGGCAGCTTTTTCAGGAGATATTCCTTTAGCCAGTCCGGCATCCATTTTTCCATGTTTTTTCCCTGAGGAGGTTAAGGCACTGTATGAAATATTCGTCCTTACCCTGCCCGGAATTATTACGGAAGCTTTTACATTATGGCCCCTGTTTTCAATGTGAAGGGTCTCAAAAAAGCCATGGAGTGCCTGCTTTGAGGCAGAATATGCTGACCGCAGAGGGAAGCCGAACCTGCCTGAGATGCTGCTGGTGGCCAAAATATGACCTGAACCCTGCTTTATCATATAGGGAAGCACCGCTTTGGTCAGTGCAATGGTCCCAAAATAATTGATCTCCATTATCTGCCTGTCGAGCCAGAGAGGTGTTTCAACAATTTCTGACCTCTGGCTCACACCGCCTATGTTTAAAAGTACATCAATCCTCCCGTGCTTTTTAACCTGTTCTGATACTATACCATCAATATTACTCATGTCAGCAAGGTCAAAAACGCTTGTACTTAGCAGTTGCTTTTTATCAGGATATCTTTTTCTTACATCACCCAGTTCATCTTCCCTGTTTGATGAGGCTATGACCCTTGCACCACGATTCAGGAGCTCGTAAACAAGTGCTTTACCTATGCCTGACGATGCACCGGTAACCCAGAATACGCTGTTATTGTATTTCATCATTTACCCTGCTGATTTCCTCAAGTAGTGCTGAATATTCTTTCCTGAGAAGAGAGTATTCAGGATTCTTCCTGTTAACATATTTTCTTACCCTTATCCTCTCAAGTAATTTCTTCCAGATCAGAGTGTAATTCCATGCGAATATTCCGGAAGGTATTATCAGTATAACTGCAATAAGGGCAATCCACCATACGGGAATGACTATGAAAGCTATTATGGCATACAGTGGTAAAAATATAAGCCCCAGTATCAGTGAAATGGCATAGCGTATTGAGCCATGGAACATTATGTCCTTGACGTTTTTTAAGGGCAGCTTTGGTATAATATAAAATATATAATTCAACATCCATCCGGCTATGAAAAAGGGCAATAAGGCAACAAGACCGCCAATAGCCAGAAAGTGAAGTATAATTCTTGGTTTCTTCCTGTTAAGATGGTAATATCCCACATTGAGCCTATCAGTCAGGTTTCTTATTAAAAGAGTCCGCCTGCATATTTTCTCATAGAAGGAAGGATTTTTTTCCTTTAATAATTCCATCTGCCCTATCAGTTTCTTATCCCTTTTCACCTTGGGGTAAGAGGTGGAGGTTGAGTATTTACCGTTAACTATTTCCCTTAGCTCATCAAGTGCTTCATAGTCTTCCTCCGAGCCGATATGCACCATATATTTTTTAAGCTCATCTGACAGCCTGTCCCTGAGTTTATTATATGCCAGATGCGGATTTTTCTCATATAGCTCCCTGTATTCTGTAACATTAATAGGTTTACCGTAAATTACGGTCAGGACCGAACGAAACCGGTGGTAGTCAGAAAAATCAAGCCCGACGGGGATAATTTTAAGGCCCATGGAAAAATTCTCGGATTTTTCTGTTTGCAATGCAATCCTGAAAATACCTTTCTTGAGCTGGCGCAACCTCCTGAAACCGGCATGATTGCCTTCGGGGAGGATGACTATAGGTGTATTGTTTTTAAGTACATCAATTGTTTTGCTGAATATTTCATCGTTTTGCTTGAGGCTGTCATAGCCGTCCCTGATTCGATAGACAGGGATGATCTTGAGAAAATACAGGATGGAGGCAATAAATTTCTTTTTAAAAATATCAGCCCTTGCAAGGTAAACCTGCTGACCCCTTGTTGATGATACTATGGCCATTGCGTCCATCAGGGCGTTCTGGTGATTAGGGGCCAGAATCTTGGGAGAATTATTATTGAGGTTCTCCTTCCCGATAACTATTACCTTCCTGTAATATATATTATTATGCCAGATACTGGCAAGGAATTTCAGCAATGCATACCCTGCAGAAGTTTTTTCTATATTATTTTTACCCATACCCCGTTTTATCTTTTTTTTGCCTGCCTGCCTGCCGTCATACTTATTAAGGCAGCAAGGGAAATTACCATGGTTCCAATATACTAATAATTTAGCTTTTTGTCTATTTATCCATGAGCCTGTCAAGGTCGCGCCTCTCTTTTTTAGTCGGCCGCCCCGTGCCCTTATACCTGTATAAGACCTGTGTTTTCTGCTTCATGTCCAGCTTTATTTTTTCTTCTTCTGGAGTTTGATCCTCAAGATAAGCATCGACCACTTTGGCTGATACTCGTGAAGAAGGAATTTCTCTGATCTTGTAGCCATACAGAACGGGTGTTTTTTTTACCTTGATTATCTCGCCTGCAGTCACCTGTCTTGAAGGTTTCACCGGTATATCATTTATGATTACCCTTCCCTTTTTGCATGCCTCTGTGGCCATGCTCCTGGTTTTGTATATTCTTACCGACCACAGGAATTTATCAATTCTCTGGCCGGTCCCCGTTTCTTCCCTCATCACCGGACGATTTTGCCTGCTTATTATACTTTGTCATAGTCAGTTCAATACCAATGGCAGCAAAAGACTTTATCATTTCAATAGCCAGACCGAGTCTCTTGTTCAATATGTTTTTTTCACCTTCCGTCAGTTCACCGAGTACATAGTTTACCTGGCTGCCTGTCATGAAATCGTTCCCGATGCCAAAGCGGAGCCTGGCATAATTGCCATGTCCAAGTATCATGTTTATATGAGCCAGCCCGTTGTGACCCCCGTCTCCTCCCTTTGCCCTGAGGCGCATCGACCCGAAAGGTATTGATATGTCATCAACCAGGACAAGAAGGTTTTCTTCGGGTATCTTTTCTTTCCTGAGCCAGTACCGTACCGCATTCCCGCTTCTGTTAACGAAGGTTGATGGCTTAAGCAGGACAAAGGTCCTCCCCCTGTATTTTAAAGAGGTGACTTCACCATAACGCCTGTCGGCAAAAACAACATTGGATGCCCCTGCCCAGGCATCCAATATCATAAAACCAACATTATGACGCGTATTCTTATACTCCTCACCAATATTACCCAATCCTGTAATCAAATATTTCAAGACATGGGGTTTTAAATTTAACTACAAGTACTAGTTGCTTTCGCTTTCTTCTTCTGCTTTTGCTTCAGTTGTTTCAGCTCCTTCCTCTGCCTCTCCGGCTTCACCTTCAAGATCGGCTTCACCTTCAACCTGTTCAGTAATTTCCATACCCTTCATAGCCAGGCGTGATGATATAACAGCTACAACCATGGCCCTTGGAGGGTCAAGTATTTCTATGCCGTCAAAGCTGAGCTCATTTACTTTAATTGTCTGGCCTATATCAAGATTTGTTATGTCGATATCCAGTTTATCAGGCAGGGCATCAATATACCCCCTTATAGTCAGGTGTCTTCTTTTAAGTCTTAATTTACCTCCTGCTTTCAGGCCTACTGAATCACCTTTAAGATTAACCGGGATTATGACAGTAACAGGTTTGTTATCTGATACTTCGACGAAATCGATATGTGATATTTTGTCGCTTACCGGGTGGAACTGAATATCTTTAAGAACACCCTTATGCTTTTCACCGTTAACATTGATAGTAACGATATAAACACTGGGTGTATATACCAGTTCATTAAAGTTATTCTCGTGTGAATAAAAGTGTATTGTTTCCTTGCCACCATACATTACGCATGGCACATTACCTTCATCCCTGAGCTTCTTTGTTTCGCTTTTCCCTGTTTTTTCCCTTTTGTTGGCAATAATTTCGAGAGTTCTCATCTGTCATCTTTTATTGTGCTACTCAAGATCATTTTTACATGATCTCCCATCACACGTTGGACAATATTTTAGTAAAAAATTTGGCCTGCAAATATAGGATAAATACTCTTAAAAAACAAAGCCGGTACTTATAGATTCATTATGGTAAACGGCATCTATTGTTTCGGCGAACAGTTTGGCCACGGAGAGTACTTCAATCTTGGGAGAAGGTTTTACATTGGGTATTGAATCGGTAACAACCAGCTTCTCTATAGGTGATTTCTCTATTCTTTCATAGGCAGGTCCTGACAGGACAGGATGAGTGGCAAATGCATAAATGCTTCTGGCCCCGTTGTCTTTTATTATCTGGGCTGCAAGCGAAAGAGTACCTGCGGTGTCAACCATATCGTCAATAATAATGACATTTCTGTCTTTTACCTCTCCTATAATTGATATTTCTTCAACCACATTTGGTTTTTTTCTCAGTTTATAGGAGAGTACCATTTCCGACTGAAGGTGTCGGGAATAGGCATTTGCCCTCTTTGAGCCACCCATATCGGGGGCTGAGATGGTAACATTATCAAGATTCATTTCCTTTATGTAGTTGGCAAAGAGGAAGGAAGCATAAAGGTGATCAACCGGAACACTGAAGAAACCCTGTATCTGGTCAGCATGCAGGTCAAGCGTCATAACCCTGTCTGCTCCGACTGATTCAAGAAGGTCTGCCACCACCTTTGCTCCTATTGAAACCCTGGGCCTGTCTTTCCTGTCCTGACGTGCAAGTCCGAAATAGGGAATTACCGCAATTACCTTGTAGGCCGAAGCCCTTTTTGCAGCATCAATCATAAGTAATAACTCCATCAGATTTTCGGCCGGAGGGAAGGTAGACTGTACAATGAATACCGAGCAACCTCTCACTGACTCGTCTATACGTGGCTGGAATTCACCGTCACTGAACTCTGTTACACTGCTTTCTCCAAGCCTGACACCAAGGTGTTTGGCTATGTTTTCTGCAATATATCGTGATGCACGGCATGAGAATATCTTCAAAGGGGATTTTCCGTTCATTTTTGACGATTTCGGTTTTCGTAAGAGGTTTCAAGATATTTGCAAAACTACAAAAATCATAGTTACCTTATGGTCGCTTTTCAAAAAAAGTTATTGTATCCTCTATATATTTTAAAATCTCTTCACGGCCCTTCCCTGTAATGGCTGAGCTGATGAAGGTAGGGGGGAGGCTCTCCCATTTTTCCAGCATATGCCTGTCATGTGCTGCCATAACCTGGCTTAAGCTGTTGCTGCTTATCTTATCTGATTTTGTAAATACCCTTGCAAAAGGTATACCCTTCAGTCCAAGAAAGTTCATAAATTCATAATCAGGTTTGAGAGGCTCATGCCTTGAATCAATCAATACAAAAAGCGATATCAGGTTGTCCCTCTTCGTTATGTACTCGCCGGTAAATCCTTCCCAGTGTTTACGTGATGATTTTGACACTTTTGCATAACCATAACCCGGGAGGTCGGTGAGGTACCAGTTTTCGTTTATGATAAAATGATTGATGGTTTGCGTTTTCCCTGGGGTGGAGGATGTTTTAGCCAGTTTCTTGCGATTGACAAGCATATTTATGAGTGAGGATTTACCTACATTTGATCTTCCGGTAAAAGCATATTCTGCCCTGTCAGCCTCAGGACAGTCTTTTAATTTTGTGCTGCTTTTTATAAATCTGGCCGAGCGGATTATCATTTCATTATTTTTGAGAGAAAACTTTTTTCTTCAATTATGTATCTTGAATGCTTGCCTTCGCCCACCAGGTCTGTATTATGGAAGACTTTCACCTCGAATGTGAGCCTCTTATCTTCCTTCGAACTCAGCCTGCTTGTGCATCTAATCTCTTCTCCTACGGGAACAGCTTTCATGTGTTTTATATCCAGGGATATGCCAACTGTTCCGTGGCCCTTTTCAAGGTATGGCTGCACCAGCTGCATGGATGTTTTTTCCATAAATGCCACCATTGCAGGTGTTGAATACACGTCGAGGAGACCTGAACCATAGATCCTTGCCGTATCAGTAGCTTTCACCCTGACTGTGAGTTCCAGTTCTTCACCCTCTTTAATAGCTATGTTCATCAGTAAAGATTATTATAAGGTAGTTTGATCCGTTTGGTAATTATCTTCCGGTTTCTGAACCTGGTTGAATACAGGGCAATGATGTCCACATAACCTTTCCCCTGGTCAGTGTCAGGTCTCAGTTCTGCGTAACCCATTCCTGAAGACGTTGTAATATCCCGGCATTTATCGGGGTCGAAGGTTCCGTCAATAAGTGATCCCCTGTAAAACCTCACATTGACTGATTCATTACTTAGTTGCACAAACACCTTAACCACTCCCGCTTCAGTGTCTGACTGGTCTCTTATTGTATGATTTACAGTGGGATAGTTCTCGGCATCCCTGCCATCAGGAAGGTATTCCCTCAAGCCCTGGACCCTGAGCCCGTTTTTAAAAGGGATGGTAGCCTGCACCCGTCCCGTTTTGTAATATTTTGTCTGGACACCGTGTATTTTATTTTCTTTGTATGGTGTGGCACGGTAAACCCGGCCTTCCGGGTAATACCATCTGGCAGTATCTTCCTTCAGCCCGTTCTCATACCAGATGGTTCTTTTAAGCCTGCCGTCGTCGTAATAGTTACGGCATATGCCGTTCCTGACATCGTTCCTGAATGTTACTTCCTTTACAAGTTTCCCCTTGTTATAATATTTCTTTACTTCTGCTTTATTTTCAGTTTCTCCCTTATCATCAGATGCTTCTCTTTTGTCGCCGGTATTCTGACAGGCTGTTGCCAGAATAAGGGCAATTGCCATATAGATTATCCTGTTTTTCATTCTTTTGCTTAATTTAAATTCTTATACTTCAGACACCTCCCTTATATAAACCTCAAGTATTTTGGCAGGCTCAACTGCTTTAATACCAATTTTTTCCATTATGGCCGGTATAAGAACTGTTTCTCCCTTAACAAGGGCCATGCTTCCTTCTTTCCATTCCAGGCTGGCACTGCCGGCTATGCATATATAAATTACAAAACTGTCGGTTAATGAATAATCCTTGATCAGATCCCGGTCGAGGTCAATAATATTGCTGGTAAAATATTTACAATCAATAATGTTTACTGTCCGGTTCCGCTCCGGCTCTGCAGAGGTCTTGTACGAGTCATATAGATTATAATCGATGGCATCAACTGCCAGTTCTGTATGCAGTTCACGGGCTTTACCATCAAGACCCATCCTCTTCCAGTCCCATACCCTGTAGGTAATATCCGATGTTTGCTGTATCTCGGTTAATACAACTCCCTTCCCGATAGCATGAATGCGTCCCGCCGGCAGGAAGAATACATCCCCGGGTTCAGGTTTTTCAATATTAAGTTTTTCTGCTATCCTGCCATTTTCAAGAGATTTAATAAATAATTCCCTTGTCATTTCCTGATTAAATCCGGTATAAATCTTTGCATCATCATTTGCCTCCAGGACGTACCACATTTCTGTTTTCCCATAGGCATGATGTCGTTGCTTTGCCAGCTCATCAGGGGGATGGACCTGTACTGAAAGATCTTCGCCGGCATCTATAAATTTAATTAGCAGGGGGAATTCCCTCCCGAATTTTTCGAAGATTTTTTCACCTACCAGGTCACCCATGTATACTTCCACTATCTCTTCAAGGTTGTTTCCTTCGAGAAAACCGTTTGCTATAAGGGAAATATCACCCTGCACACCTGATATTTCCCAGCTTTCTCCTATTTTTGCCCCTTCAGGTGCAATTTTTCCATAATCTGTTAACAGCCTGTTGCCACCCCATACCCTTTCTTTCAGTATGGGTACAAACTTCAGGGGATATAATTTCGTCATAAATAAGAGGTATGCTTAATCATTAAGAGAAATTAGTATTTTTGATTAATTTATTGAAGACAAAAGTAATAAAATATGTTAATAGTAGGAATTGCCGGTGGTACGGGATCAGGGAAGACAACCGTTACACGTAAGGTTATGGACCTTCTGGGCGATGAAAATGTTATTATGATACCACAGGATGCCTATTACCGGGATAACCGGCATTTACCGCTTGAAGAAAGGCAGAAGATAAATTTTGATCATCCCGGGTCGGTTGAATTCAGCTTGCTGAATAAGCATATCGACGATCTTTCCCGCGGCTACACGGTTCAGATGCCACAATATTCATACATTACATGTACCAGGGATGACGTTTTTATCCCTGTTGAACCGGCAAGAGTAATCATAATAGAGGGCATTCTGGTTTTAACAGATGCAGACCTCAGGAGCAAAATGCGAATAAAGGCCTATGTTGATGCTGACCCTGATGACCGGCTTGCCCGTGTTATAAGCAGAGACATAGAAGAGAGGGGGCGTAACATAGAAATGGTGCTTGAAAGGTATTACGATACCGTTAAACCGTCCCATCTGCAATTCATTGAACCCACTAAAAGATATGCTGATATAATTATCCCCAGGGGTGGGGAGAATGAAGTTGCAATAGAGATGCTTGTTTCGGCTGTTGAAAAATATTTGAATTCATGAGCTCCCTTGATCCTTGGCCTGATTGCTAATCAGACCAGGCCAGGTGGCTTAATATAATGCTGTAAGCTATGAAATTACTTAGCGACATCAATCTTTCGAGAATCTTATTTCTTGATATTGAAACCGTTCCAATGGTTTCGTCTTTTGATGAACTGAGCCCTCCTTTCCAGTCCCTCTGGGAAAAGAAGTCTGCATATTTCAGAACAGAGGAAGAGGACCCGTCAGATGTTTTTGGCAGGGCAGGGATATATGCTGAATTTGGTAAAATAATTTGTATATCGCTTGGCGTCATCAGCGGCCCGGAAAATAATATGTCACTGAGACTGAAGTCATTTTATGGTCATGATGAGAAAAACCTGCTGGAAGATTTTTCACGTATGATCAATAATTTCAGCTCAAACAAAGATGCCCTGCTATGTGCCCATAACGGCAAGGAATTTGACTATCCGTATATTGCAAGACGCATGATAATCAATGGTTTAAGAATTCCTGCTATACTTGACAATGCCGGGAAGAAACCATGGGAGATACACCTGCTCGACACTATGGAACTATGGAAGTTTGGTGATTATAAGAATTACACTTCCCTGGAGCTTCTTGCAGGCCTGATGGGAGTAGCAACTCCAAAGGATGATATTGACGGTTCAATGGTGGCTGAGATCTACTATACAAAGAAAGATATTGGAAGGATAGCCCGTTACTGTGAAAAAGATGTTATAGCCCTTACCCAGGTTTTCCTTAAATTCAGGAATAACGATCTGATTCCACCTGAGAGGATAGAATCGGTTACGGAGTACAGCACTTAGGCAGGAAAATTTTCCCTTACAAGATTTACTATCAGTTCCGGCTTCTCTGTATGCATCCAGTGGCTTGCGTCAGCTACCTCAATGATTTCAGCAGCCGGGAACAGGCTTCTGATGGGTTCATAATCACTCTCATTGATATAATCTGAATTCATTGCTCTGAGAAAATACACCGGGAAACCGCTTATGGCTTCAGTTCTGCCCTGTCCGGGGACATCCATACCATCAAATATATTGTCGAGGTTTTCATAAAGATTCCGGGGGTTCAGCTTCCACTCAAACTGTCCTTTACTGTTCCTCTCCAGGTTCTTCAGTAAAAGATTCCTTATCCTCACCGATGAGCTTATATCATTGAATATTCTGCCGGCTTCTTCGCGGTTCTTGAGAACTGAAGTATCCGTTTCTGTCATCCTTTCCAGTATCTGCCTGTGCAGGCTTTCAGATATGACCTGGTCCATATCTGTTTTAAAAGGTGTAATGTCTATCACAACCAGCCCTGACAGCATCCCGGGCCACTGGCTTGCAAAGAATGAAGCTGTTTTACCTCCCATGCTGTGCCCCACCAGAACAAAATTATCTATGCCGAGGCTCTTAAGCAGCTCAAAGAGGTCTTCACTCATTGCAGGGTAGGTATGCAATTTATTATGAGGTGATTTTCCATGATTCCTCTGGTCGGGCAATATAAGCCTGTAGGTATCCGAAAGTTCATTTGCTATTGAGACCCAGTTATCGGATGAGCCATATAAACCATGGAGGATAACAATGGGAAAGCCCTCACCGTATTCCCGGTAGAATAGCTTCATGGGACGTAATCTTAATTATTGTTTTACGAGCAATCTCTTGTACATACCAATGGTATTCTGAAGTCCGTAATAGAGTGCATCGGATATGAGGGCATGACCAATTGACACTTCCTTGATCCATGGTATATTTTCTGAGAAATATTTAAGGTTATCAAGATTCAGGTCATGCCCGGCATTGATGTCCAGCCCAAGCTCCCTGGCTGCTTCAGAAGCCCTGATAAAAGGGCTGATTGCTTTTTCAGGGTCAGCAGGGTAAGCTGCAGCATATGGCTCGGTATAGAGTTCAACCCTGTCGCAGCCTGTCTTTACGGCTGCTTCTATCATGGGGATACGGGTATCAATAAATATTGAAGTACGTATACCCTTATCCTTGAATATCCTTATCACCTTTTTGAGAAAGTCTGCATGTTCCACAGTATCCCATCCTGCATTTGATGTCAGGGCATCGGGAGGATCGGGGACAAGGGTGACCTGGTGGGGCTTAACCTCGCAAACCAGGCTGATAAACTTATCTGAAGGATATCCCTCTATATTAAACTCGGTTCTTATGCCAGGCCTTATGGTTCTGACATCCCTGTAGCTTATGTGCCTTTCATCAGGCCTGGGATGAACCGTTATTCCATCAGCACCGTAGCGTTCACATTCAATTGCTGCCTTATGAACATCAGGGATATTGCCACCCCGGGCATTTCTCAGGGTGGCTATTTTGTTAATATTTACACTTAATCTTGTCATACCTTAATTCTTCTTATGCAAATTTTCATATAAGATATGAATTAAACAACAATAAGTATTTTTTTCCGTACTTTTGATATGTAATATAGTATAAAGAATTATTAACGGCAGTGCTGGCAAAAGAACTAATATCAGAAGTGGTATCTGAACTGAGGATGTCTGATACCGGGCAGAAGGCTCTCAACTGGATGGAAGTCTTCCGTATTTCACATCTGCCCATCGTTAATAATCTTGACTTCCTCGGACTCATTTCTGATACTGATATTTACGACCTGAATGATGCTGAACAACCCATTGGCAATCATAAGCTTTCTTTAATAAAACCCTTCGTGAGGCTTGATCAGCACATCTTTGATGTTATAAGCCTTGCTGCAAGGCTGAAGCTCTCCCTGGTGCCCGTGCTGGATAATCACGATCATTACAAGGGCGTAATACTGGTCGGCGACCTGATTGAGCAGCTGGCTAATATGTCGTCACTGAAAGAACCGGGCGGGCTCATAGTACTTGATATACTGCAGAATGATTATTCACTCTCCCAGATAGCACAGATAGTTGAAAGCAATGATGCAATAATTCTGAATCTTTATATTTCATCACCACCCGATTCAACGAGGATGGAGGTGACACTCAAGCTGAATACCAATAACCTGATGCCAGTGATCAGGACATTTGAGCGTTTTGAATATGAAGTGATGGCATGGCATGGTGATGTAGATGATATGGATAATTTCTATTCCGACCGTTTCGAATCCTTCATGCGTTACCTGGATATTTAAATTAAATCATTAATGCTTAAAGAAATTGCAATTTTCGGATCCGACAATGGTATTACCACGGCTGATTGTCTGAATAATATAATGCCTGTTCTTGAACCTCACGGGATGAATATATTATTACATGAAAACCTCGCCAAAACATTTAACAAGGGATCATACAGGACATTTAAAAACATTTACAATGAGAATATTAAACCGGATCTCATACTCAGTGTGGGAGGCGATGGCACTTTTCTTGAGACAGTCCTGCAGGTCAGGGATTCAGGTATACCGATAGCGGGTGTAAATGCCGGCAGGATGGGTTTTCTTGCAAATATTCACGATGATATAGCCGGTTCGCTTGAAAAGATTATAAGACGTGAATATACCCTTATCGACCGGCATCTTATTGAACTCGTCGAACCCTTTGGTGTTATGGGATCATCAAATGTGGCACTCAATGACATAACAATACAGAAGGCCGATCTTAATATGATAAGGGTGAAGGTATTCGTGGATGATCTTTACCTGAATACTTATTGGTCAGACGGTTTGATTATTTCAACGGCCACGGGATCAACTGCATACAATATGAGCACGGGCGGACCGATACTGTCTCCTGCTGACAAAAGCATAATTATCTCCCCTCTGTCACCTCATACCCTGAGTGTCAGGCCTATAGTCCTTCCCGGCAACAGCTGCCTGCGCATGGAGGTCGAGGGCAGAAGTCCTGAATACCTTGTGACATGCGACTTCAGGTCGGTACGCCTTCCTTTCTTCAGGGAACTCGTCATATCACAGGCAGGATACACCATAAAGACTATTAACGTGGAAGGCCAGGATTTTTTCAGTACCCTGAGAAATAAGCTCATGTGGGGAGCTGACCGCCGTAACTGATCTTCTTTTTGAATAATTCCTTTAGGATAGTTATTAATGGATTATTATATTTGTAACAGTAATAACTTATACACATTATTATGAAACGGGTTTTCCTGCTACTGTTTTTATTCATTTTTATGTATCCTGTTGCAAAGGGGCAGTTATGGAAACTTCGGCGTTATGAGATTTATGGTGGGTTTGGTACTGCCCAGGTATTTGGAGATATCGGAGGATACAGCATCGGGGAGAATGCCCTGGGCTTGAAAGACCTCCTGATTAAGCAAACACGGTTTAATATGAAAGCAGGGATGAGATACAGGGCTAAAGAAAAGTTCGCACTTGCATTTGACCTGAACTACGGATTGATGCATACTTCGGATGTTAAGGGAAGCAATGAAAGCAGGGCTTATGAATCATCAATATCACTCTTCGAACCACTGGTAAAAGCTGAATATTATTTCCTTAAAAATAATGCTGAAAGCAGTTACCGGTTTATTAAGGGGGAAAAGAAATTCAACTCTGTGCTGGCACGGCTCGACGGGTATGTTTATACTGGCCTGGGACCAGCTATCTACAAGGCCAAACCAAATGAAGCACTGGAGGAAAGAGATATTAAAAACTCAGGTGTGGCACTTGCAATTCCCATTGGCCTGGGACTTAACTATCTGTTTAACCCGAATTCATTGATTGGATTCGACTTTGGATTAAGATATACAACTTCTGACTATATTGACGGCTATACCTCGCAATTTTCAAGCCGTAATGACGTTTATTACTTTATGACTTTCGTTTATACTCATAAACTGAAAACATCGGAAAAAGGATTACCGTCTTTTAGGAAGTAAATAGAGTGATAAATACGGAATAGTGTTATTAATGAAGAGGTACTTTTGGCTTGTTTTTCTGTCTGCCCTTGTTATACCTCTGAACGCTCAGAAAAATTCAGACTATGGCGTTTTCGGAGGAGTTTCATATTATATGGGGGATATTAACCCTGAAACATTCTTTTACGGGTTATCACCCGCACTTGGATTAGTCTACAGGTATAATTTTCATCCCAGGCATGCCCTGAGAACCAATATCTTCTACGGGAGAATACGGGCAAATGACCTCGATTTCAATAACGATTTCCAGCAGACCAGGGCCGAGTCATTCCGTTCTTCCTTGCTTGAATGGGCCGTGCAGTTCGAATTTAATTTCCTGCCTTATACAACAACAGGTAAGTGGTGGGATTATTCGCCTTATTTTGCAGTTGGAGCAGGGGTCTGCCTTCTGAGCAGGGAGGGCCTGGTTATTACTCCCGTTATACCTGTTTCTGTAGGTGTCAAAGTAAATATCTATAAAAATTTGGGATTAGAGCTCGAATATGGCGCTCGTAAAACATTTTATGATAACTTTGACGGCTTAACCGATAATATCGACCCTGATCATTATACCTGGACTCATAACAATGACTGGTATATGTTCACAGGAGTGACATTTACATGGAAAATGTTCCATAATATGCTCAGCTGCCCGGCGTATAATGAATATTGGGATGATAAAAACAAAAAAAGGAAAAGAAGGTAATGTCTCTGAAAAACCGCATAGTTCTCAATTGCCTGCCCAGGCATGTTGCAATAATAATGGATGGTAATGGACGATGGGCATTGCAGAAAGGTAAAGACCGTAACTATGGACACAGGAAAGGTGTGGATACCGTAAGAGAGATTATCGAAACTTCAGCTGAACTGGGAATTCAGTACCTTACCTTATACGCTTTTTCCACTGAAAACTGGAACAGACCCTGGGAGGAAGTGGAAGCACTGATGGAACTGATGGTGCATTCATTGAATAATGAAACAAAAAAGCTAGTAAATAATAATATCGTCCTGAAAGTAATTGGTGATATCGACAGGCTGTCAGCAGGAGTAAGGGAAAGCCTGGATTATACCCTTGAACAAACATCAAAGTGCAATGGTATGACACTCATTGTTGCACTCAGTTACAGCTCTCGCTGGGAGATGGTAAAGGCTGTAAGGGATATAGCATATAAAATAAAAGAAGGGAAAATAGACCCCGCTAACATTGATGATAAAATATTTGAAAATTACCTTACCACAAGGAATATACCCGATCCCGAATTACTGATAAGAACAAGCGGCGAAATACGTATAAGCAATTTTCTTTTGTGGCAGTTAGCATACAGCGAGTTGTACTTTACTGAAACACTTTGGCCTGATTTTGGTAAAGAAGATTTATATAAGGCCTTGATTGAATATCAGAAAAGAGAAAGAAGATTTGGAAAAACTAGCGAACAGTTGCATGAAAACGGAAACTGATATGTTGAGAAAATTATTGATATACTTTGCAATAAGTATAGTGTTTATATTCCCCCTGGATCTGCTGGCCCAGGAAAGTACCAGGATAATGGATTATATGGACCCGGGAGAATATGTGGTGGGTGATATAACAGTTTCAGGTGTTAAATATCTGGATACAAATGCTATCGTGGGCCTTTCGGGAATAAGGAAATATTCAAGGATACTTGTGCCGGGCGACCTTATAACAAAGGCTGTCCAGAAACTCTGGAGCCAGGGACTCTTCTCAGATGTTAAAATAACTGCTACAGAAATACGGTCAGATACAATATTCCTCGACATCTACCTGGGTGAAAGAGCACGTATCTCTTCCGTTGAATACTTTGGGATAAAGCAGAATGAAGTACAGGATATAACTGATAAAGTTAACCTTATGGCCGGAAGCCAGGTTACCGACCATGTATTGTCCAGTACCGTATCCATAATCAAGGACCACTTTATTGAAAAGGGCTTTCTTAATACCGATGTGAGAATTATTCAGAAAGATGATCCTGAAACCCCAAACAGCATAAAGCTTAATGTTCATATTGATAAAAACGACAGGGTCAAGATAGACGATATTGTCTTTGAGGGGAATAAGGCCTTCCCTGATAAGAGGCTCAGGAGGGTGATGAAAAATACAAAAAAGCAAAACCTTAATATTTTCAAAGCTTCAAAATATATTGAAGACCAGTACGAGGAGGATAAAGAAAGCCTTGTTACTTTCTATAATGAAAACGGCTACCGCGATTTCAGGATATTGAATGACACAGTCATTGATATCTCCGATGACCGGGTGGTAATGGCTATAATGGTTGATGAGGGCAAACAGTATTACTTTGGTGATATTGAATGGGTCGGTAACAGCATCTATCCCAAAGGCCTTCTTTCACAGGTTCTCAATATTAATGAAGGAGATATCTATAACCAGACCCTCCTTAACGAAAGGCTTAACTATGATGAGGATGCCGTATCATCTCTTTACCTGAACAACGGTTATCTTTTCTCCAACCTTATGCCCGTTGAAACAGATATAGCGAATGATTCGATAGACCTCGAAATAAGAATACATGAAGGTGAGCAGGCCACGCTTAACAGGGTTATCGTAAAGGGTAATACACGCACCAATGAACATGTTGTCAGGCGCGAGCTCTATACACGGCCCGGTGATCTGTTCAGTAAAGATGCCATTATAAGATCGGCAAGGCAGGTGGCAGTGCTGGGTCATTTCGACCCTGAAAAGATTAATCCGCAACCACTTATGAATCCGGCCGAAGGAACGGTTGACCTGGAATATCCGCTTGAGGAAACAGCCAATGACCAGTTCGAAATATCTGGCGGCTGGGGCGCAGGGATGCTGGTAGGAACAGTGGGGGTGAGGTTCAATAATTTTGCGATGAAGAATTTCTTCAAGCCGTCAGAATGGAAGCCGTATCCTAGCGGTGACGGCCAGTCGCTCAGTATCAGGGCACAATCGAACGGCAGAATATACCAGTCGTATAATGTTTCATTTATGGAACCCTGGCTTGGCGGGAAGAAACCCAACTCATTCACAGTATCGGCTTACAGGTCAGTAATGACCAATGGTGATAAAAGGGGAGTTGAAAGCAGGCAGTCAATGATCATCGACGGTGTGTCAACAGGCCTCGGGAAAAGACTGGCGTGGCCCGATGATTTTTTCAGTCTTTATGCTGAACTGGGCTACCAGAGATATAATCTTGATAATTATGATTATTATAACTTCCTGTTCAGGAACGGTGAGGCCAACCTGATGTCACTGACAACAAGACTTACGCGCTTCTCAACCGCACCCAGCCTTATATACCCGCGTCGCGGATCATCTTTCAGCCTGTCATTACAGCTTACACCACCTTATTCTCTGTTAAACGGTAAAGATTATTCCGATGCTACCGACCAGGAGAAATACAGGTGGATAGAATTCCATAAATGGGTGTTCAAGGGAGATTATTACTATGAGCTTTTTGATAAGTTCGTTATGAACACCAGGGTATCATTTGGGTACCTTGGTAGTTATAACAAGGATATCGGACCCTCACCCTTCGAAAATTTCTACCTCGGTGGAGATGGAATGACCGGTTATAGCTTTTATGGAAGGGATGTGATAGCTCTCAGGGGCTATGAAAACGGAAGCCTTACACCAACAATGATTAAGGATAATAAAAGAGTATATGTGGGTAACGTATATTCAAAACTTACTTTTGAATTCAGGTATCCCCTCACACTCAATCCCCAGGCTACTATCTACCTGCTTACCTTTCTTGAAGCAGGTAAATCCTGGTACGAACTTAAAGAATTTAACCCGTTCAAAATGCACAGATCGGCCGGGGTAGGCTTACGGGCTAACCTGCCAATGTTCGGCCTTCTTGGCATTGACTGGGCCTACGGTTTTGACCCGATACCCGGACAGGATGTACATGGGTCACAGTTCCATTTTGTGATGGGACAACAATTTTAAAAATTTAAAATTATCAGTCATGAAGAAAATAACATTACTTTTTACAACTTTAATATTTCTGGCAGCTACAGCCGTTGCCCAGAAATATGCATTTGTCGATACAGAATATATCCTTAATAATATACCATCCTATACGGCTGCACAGGAAAAACTGGATGAATTATCAAAAGGATGGGAGCAGGAAATAAGCGATGCTTACAATATGGTGGAAGAGATGTATAAAAACTACCAGAATGAAGTGGTACTCCTTTCTCGCGAAGCTAAAATTAAACGTGAGGAGGAAATTATTAAAAAAGAACAGGAAGCCAAGGAACTGCAGAATAAATACTTTGGCGTTGAAGGCGAACTCTATGCCAAACGGCAGGAACTTATCCAGCCCATACAGGATGAAATATATAATGCCGTGAAAGAGATAGCAGCCAGCGGTAACTATGCAGTTATTTTTGATACTTCGGCCGGCATGAATATGCTTTATACAGATCCCAGATATGATCTTAGTGATGAAGTACTTGAAAAATTAGGTTATAAAAATTAATTAATTACTTTTGCAGGATTAAATAAAAAATACTAAAAAGAGAACGATGAAAAGACTAATTGTATTACTGGCATTGGCCATGATTTTTTCGGTAAGCCAGAATGTGACGGCACAGGACTTCAAGTTCGGGCATATCGATTCTGATCAGCTGTTTTCAATAATGCCGGAGAGGGATACGATCATTGCTCAGATGCAGGAACTGCGGACCGAGTTGCAAAACACTCTTGAAATAATGCAGGTTGAATACAATAATAAGTTCAACGATTATACAAATGAGGCTGATAAACTTTCCGACCTTGTTCGTCAGACCAAGGAAGAAGAGTTAGTGGGCCTGCAGCAGAGAATAACAAATTTTCAGCAAAATGCCGACCAGCAGCTTCAGGATAAGCAAATGCAGCTTATGCAGCCTGTTATACAGAAATTTGAAAAAGCTATTAAAGATGTGGCAAAAGAAAATGGTTTTACCTATATCTTTGATATCTCAAGGGGTTCAATAATCTACTTTGATGAAACAAAGAGTGAAGATATTATGGAAAAGGTTAAGGTCAAACTTGGCATACAGTAAAAATTGTTTAATATAATACAGGTGACCATCCTTCAGGGATGGTCATTTTTTTCATTATGGATACCCTCAGCAATAAACCTGTCGGCTTGTTCGACTCCGGAGTGGGCGGATTAACGGTAGCCCATGCCATCAAACAGATACTACCGGATGAGACACTGGTCTATTTTGGAGACACAGCACACCTGCCATATGGAGATAAGTCCGAAGGAGCCATTATTAGCTACAGCCGGAAAATAACCGGGTTTCTCCTGGACCATGGCGCTAAAGTTATACTTATAGCCTGTAATTCAGCCTCAGCCTCAGCTTATTCAGTTTTGAAGAACGAATATGGAAATAAGGTGCTTTTGCTTGATGTAATAAGTCCCGTAATAGAATATATTACAACTAAAAACTATTCCAGAGTAGGTGTGATAGGGACAAAAAGAACCATAAGCAGTGGTACTTATGAAGCGGGCTTCAGTGACCGTTCCCCCGGAACCGAGATTGTATCCCTTGCCACACCCCTCCTTGTCCCTATGATCGAGGAAGGTTTTATCTTTGACGACATATCTAATGCAATAATTCGCACCTATCTCTCCGATAAAAAACTTGAAGGCATACAGTCACTGGTACTGGGATGTACTCATTATCCCCTGATAAGAAACCAGATAAGCAAGTTCTATAACTTTGATGTCGAGGTTGTTGATTCGGCCAGGGTAGTTGCTATGGAACTGCGTAATAAACTTGAGATGGAGGGTCTTCTTAATAAGGGCAAGAAGACAGATCCGGATAAATTCTTTGTTTCTGACTATACACCATATTTTGAAAAAATAGCCAGGATGTTCTTTGAAGGTGGTGATGTTAACCTTACAGTTGCCGATATCTGGAATTGAGATCCATCCATTTTCTCCGCACTACGGTTGTAAAACATTGAAAAACATGACTAAAATCATGTTTAAAAAAAAGACGATTTATTGAATATTCACATTTTTATTTAGTTAATTTTGCAGTAAGAGCAAAGCAATTTTAACAGGTATCGAAACTAAGAGGAAAGGCATACTTAAAACTCCCTGATGCATATGAAAATCAAAGGTCTTCGTATGCATTTATTTTTAGACCTTATTGAACTGATCTTTATAGTGAATAATTAAAATATAACCAATGAACAAGAGTGAGCGTGTCATCGAAAGAGATGAGGTTGTAATACGTTTCTCAGGAGATTCAGGTGACGGAATGCAGCTTACCGGGACATTATTTTCCAATACTTCAGCCCTTTTTGGAAATGATCTTTCTACTTTCCCTGACTACCCTGCGGAAATAAGAGCTCCCCAGGGTACAGTGGGTGGGGTATCTGGTTTCCAGGTACATGTGGGCCATTCAGAAGTATATACACCCGGTGATTATGCAGATGTCCTGGTGGCAATGAACCCGGCAGCGGTAAAAGCAAATGCTAAATTTATCCGTGAAGGAGGTACTATTATTATCGATGAAGATAATTTTACCGAGAAAAATATTATAAAAGCCGGCTACCAGAAAGATCCCGTAGCCGAGGATAAGCTTAACAGGTTTAACATTATATCAGCACCTATTACCACCCTGGTAAGGGAGGCTCTTAAAGATAAAGGACTGGATCCCAAAACAGTCCTTCGCACCAAGAACATGTTTGCTCTTGGGATGGTATACTGGTTATTTAATCGCGACTTCGAGTATACCGAAGAATATTTGAAAAGCAAGTTCAGTAAACAGCCTGCGATCATTGAAGCTAACTCCACGGTACTGAAAGCCGGCTATCATTATGCCGAGACAATGGAGGCAATGACACCCATTTATAAGGTGAGCCCGGCAAGAATTGAAAGGGGTCGTTACAGGACTATTGACGGCAATACTGCTACAGCATGGGGATTACTGGCTGCGGCGGAGAAAGCAGGACTTGATTTGTTTATTGGTTCTTATCCTATTACCCCTGCAACAGGTATACTCGAAGCCCTGGCTGCAAGGAAAGACCTGGGAGTAAAAAGCTTCCAGGCTGAAGATGAGATTGCAGGTATCTGCACTGCCATAGGAGCAAGCTTTGCAGGTAACCTGGCTGTTACTTCAACCTCGGGACCCGGACTTGCACTTAAGTCGGAAGCAATAGGCCTCGCTGTTATGACTGAACTACCCCTTGTCATAATAAATGTACAGAGGGGAGGACCATCCACGGGTCTGCCGACAAAGACAGAACAGGCCGACCTGATGCAGGCATTGTACGGGCGTAATGGAGAATGCCCTGTTGTAGTTATTGCGGCAAGTACACCATCAAATTGCTTTAAATATGCTTTTGAAGCTGCAGCCATTGCACTTGAACATATGGTGCCAGTTATACTCCTTACAGACGGCTTCCTGGCCAATGGATCTGAACCATGGAAAATACCCTCAATGGATGCACTGCCTGAAATTAAACCACCCGTGGTGAAAGATGGCGATGATGAGTTCATTCCCTATGAGAGAGATGAAAAAAAACTGAGCAGAAAATGGGCTGTGCCGGGAACAAAAGGAAGGGAACACAGAATAGGCGGACTGGAAAAAACAGTGAAGGGTACAGTGTCTTATATCCCTGAAAACCATGAACACATGGTAAGAATGAGAGCTGAAAAAGTTGCAAGAGTGGTAAGCAAAGTGCCTGACATCAAAACCTACGATGATGATGAAGGTGAATTATTGCTTATTGGCTGGGGAGGCACATATGGACATCTTCTTACTGCAGTAAGGGAACTGAGAAAGGAAGGTAAAAGTGTCAGCCTCGCTCATTTTAACCATATAAACCCCCTGCCGGCTAACACGGCTGAAGTATTTTCGGGATTTAAAAAACTTGTGGTGGCTGAACTTAATGCAGGGCAATTCGTGAGGCACCTTAGAATGGAATTCGAGGATTTCAGGTTCAAACAAATAAATAAAATACAGGGCTTGCCTTTTACCTGTACTGAAATAAAAGAACAATGTATTAAGCTACTGGAGGAATAAATCATGACTGAAGAAATAGTTGATCTGAACCCGGGTGATTTTAAGAGCGACCAGGAGGTAAGGTGGTGCCCCGGTTGTGGAGATCATGCAGTACTGGCCGCAGTTACAAGGGCCCTGGCTGAACTTAAAATACCCAAGGAAAAGTTTGCTTTCATATCCGGTATAGGTTGCTCATCACGCTTCCCTTATTACCTGAGTACCTTCGGCTTTCATGGTATCCATGGCCGTGCTTCTGCAATAGCATCGGGAGTTAAGCTGGCAAATCCTGAACTGAGTGTGTGGCAGATAACCGGCGACGGCGATGCAATGGCTATAGGGGGTAATCATTTTATTCATGCGATAAGACGTAATATTGATATCAATATTATACTCTTTAACAATGAGATTTACGGCCTTACAAAAGGACAGTACTCTCCAACCTCAACAAAAGGAGCCGTTACCAAAACATCACCCTTCGGTACTGTTGAGGAGCCTTTTAACCCGGGTGAGCTGGTAATCGGGGCCAAAGGAAAGTTTTTTGCCAGGACAATCGATTCCAATGTGCAGTTGTCTGCCGAAGTATACAAACAGGCTGCCCTTCATGAAGGAACATCGGTAGTTGAAACCCTTCAGAATTGCGTCATCTTTAACGACGGAGCGCATAAGCAACTGAGTGATCGCAAGACAAGAGACGATAATACAATTATTCTCAGGCAGGGTGAACCAATGATTTTTGGTAAAAACAGGGATAAGGGCCTTAAACTCGATGGTCTGAAAATGAAAGTGGTTAAACTGGGTAACGGGATAACAGAAAAGGATATACTTGTACATGATGCTGAAGAAAATAATCCCGGAATTCATACCATGCTCGCAAATATGAGAAACCCGGGATTCCCGGTGGCCATGGGAGTGATACGCGCTGTTGCTGCTCCTACCTACGATATGGCACTGAGAGGCCAGATAGCAAAGGTGCAGAAAGACAGGAAAATTAAAAACCTTGATGACCTGCTCAGATCAGGATCAACATGGGAATCAAAATAGTAAGCAGATGACATTTTAGTGAAAAGGTGTTCCGGAGAACACCTTTTTTTTTATTTGATAAAGAGGTATCTTTAAGTGATTTAAAACAATGCCATCATATGGACACAGGACAGGATAATGGATATAAACAATTACTGCATGAACAGAAGGAAAGGCTTAAGGAGCTTGCATGCATAAACAGGACTACTGCAATCCTTAACGAAGGAAAGTCAATTGATGAAACATTGCAAAAAGTTGTCCATTCACTGCCCCCCGCATGGCAATACCCGGAATTTACCGTGGCAAGAATAAGCTACGGTAACAAAATCTTCATGACTACTAATTTCGGAGAAACGAAATGGGGTCTTAAACAGGATTTTACAACCATAAATAATACAAAGGGATCAATAGAAATATTCTATACGAAAGAGTTTGAAAATATAGATAACGGACCCTTCCTTGAAGAAGAAAAAGATCTTATTGAAAACCTGGCAAGCCTGCTTACAGGCTTTATAAACAGTATCCTTGCCAGGGAGATGATGAATATACCCGAACCTGCCGCTACTGATGAGAAAATAAAACCGGGAACATCATCGCGCCAGCTTCTGCAGCGCTTCCTTGAACGTTATAATGCTGAGAGGGATATTTTTCATGACCTGATGCCTTTTAAAGTAAAGGAAATACTGCTGGTAGCCAACCTCTATGACGCATATTCAATTGAAGGGGAGGGCAGGTTCTCTGAATATATTTTTGGCGAATATCACCAGCTAAACCTCACTTCAATGCCCAGGGTAACCGGTGTTTCCGGCCTGGAGGAGGCAATGAAAAGATTGCGCTCAAAACACTTCGACCTTATTATCGTTATGCTGGGAGTGGAAAAGGAAACTCCGATGAAACTTTGTATGAGAATAAAACAGAAGTATCCTTATATCCCTACCTTCCTCCTGCTGAGCAATCCGGGCGATGTCGCTTTCGTAAAAAAGAAAAAATTAAAGGGCTTACCCTTTGATGACTATTTTGTCTGGACAGGGGAAACAAGGGTTTTCTTTGCCATGGTGAAACTCCTGGAAGACAGGGTCAATGTTGAAAATGATACCAGGAAAGGCCTTACAAGAGTAATATTGCTTGTTGAAGATTCAGCTGAATATTATTCCAACTACCTGCCTACACTCTATACCCTGGTAATGGAGCAGACAAAACACCTGATTGAAGATGTAAGTACGGATGAACTGTATAAGGTTCTGAAAATGAGGGCCAGGCCAAAAATACTGCTTGCCACAAGCCATGAAGAAGCAATGTCAATATTCGACAGGTATAAGAATAATATGCTTTGCGTAATATCTGATATGAGGTTCCCAAAAGATAATGAATTGTACGACAAGGCAGGTTATGAATTTATTCGGTATGTGAAAAGTGAATTGCCTAACCTGCCTGCCGTTCTGCAATCATCAGATCCTGAGAACTCAAAATATGCCCATACCCTCAAGTCAAACTTTATAAACAAGAATTCCCAGAGCCTCTTGCAGGACCTTAAATCATTCATTAACTACTACCTTGGATTTGGTCACTTTGTATATCGCGATAATATGGGACGTCAGATTGCAGTGGCCAAATCAATGAACGAATTCGAACAATACCTTAAAACAATACCTGAAGATTCGCTCGTTTACCATGCAATGAAAAATCACTTTTCACTCTGGCTTATGGCCAGGGGTGAGGTTAAAATAGCCAAAATAATAAACCCCATGAAAATCAGTGATTTTTCTGATCTGGCTGAATTAAGGAATTTTCTGCTCGATCTGATATCAAAACGTCGGCGTGAACTGGATAAGGGAAAGGTGGTAAACTATGTGGAATCGGCAGCTATAGATGAAACAAACGTGGTCAGCCTGGCAAGTGGCTCGCTGGGAGGAAAGGGGAGAGGACTGGCCTTCATTAATACCCTTATTTACGGCTTTGAGCTGGGCAAACTGACCCCCGGGATCAATATAAAAAGTCCCGTAACAATAATAATAGGTACCGATGAGTTTGACCTTTTCATTGAAACAAATAAGTTGAGAAAGGTAATAAAGGAAGAAAAAGACTATGAAAAACTCAAACGAAAATTCCTGAACAGTAACCTTTCATATAACCTCGAGAAAAAACTCAGGTCCTTCCTTAAACTGATGAATAAGCCGATAGCTATTCGCTCGTCAAGTCTTTTTGAAGATTCAATGAGCCAGCCCTTCTCAGGTATATTCGGAACCTACCTTCTGCCTAATAATCATCCTGATTTTGATGTAAGACTCAGGCTTGTCATGGATGCCATAAAACTGGTGTTTGCTTCCATTTATTCCAAAAGCGCCCGGACCTATTTCGAAGCCATTAATTATATGATTGAACAGGAAAAAATGGCTATCGTATTGCAGGAAGTCGTGGGAAACAGGTTTGAAGATGCCTTCTATCCCCATATCAGCGGCACGGCCCAGTCATATAATTTCTATCCCGTTGCCCATATGAAACCCGATGAGGGCTTTGCCGTAGCTGCAATAGGCCTGGGCCAGTACGTTGTTGAAGGAGAAAAGGCATACAGGTTCTCACCTGCCTACCCCTCAACTGAAATAATGTCGCAGAAAGATATATCAAAAAATACCCAGGTAGCTTTCTATGCCGTGGATATGAAAAAGGAGAAAATAAACCTTCTTGAAGGTGAAAATGCCGGTCTTGTAAAACTTGACATAGCTGACGCGGAAAGACATGGCACCCTGAAACACTGCGCTTCAGTGTATAATCCGGATAATGATACCTTTGAACCCGGAATAGATTCCCCCGGACCCAGAGTGATTAATTTTGCCAATATTTTAAGGTATGAATATATACCGCTGGCCGAGACTATTGCTATAGTGCTGGATGTGGTGAAAGAAGCCTTCGGGACACCTGTGGAAATTGAATATGCCGTTGATCTGAACCTTGACAGGAGCGGAAGGGCAGGCTTCTACCTCCTGCAGGTTAAACCACTTGTTGGCAGCGGAGCAGGCTATAATATAAACCTGCAAAAAATTGAAGAGGATAAATGCCTCCTCATATCACACAAAAGCATGGGAAACGGTAAAATATCTGATATCACAGATGTGGTTTATATTGACCCTGGCAAATTTGACAATACACGTACAGAGGCTATGGCTGCAGAAATTGATGCCATAAATGATGATATGCTCGCTAAAGGTAAGAAGTATATCCTTATTGGACCCGGAAGATGGGGTACCAGGGACCGTTTCATAGGCGTTCCTGTCGTATGGCCGCAAATATCACAGGCCCGGGTTATTGTGGAAGTGAGTCTGCCCGAATTCCCTCTCGACGCATCACTGGGCTCCCATTTCTTTCATAATGTTACCTCGATGAACATAGGGTATTTATCTGTAGACCAGGCCTCGCCAGATGAATTTGTTAAATGGGACAGGCTGGCAAAAGAAAAAGTGGTAAGTGAAGGGGAGTTCTTCAGGCATATCCGTTTTAAATCCCCTCTCATAGTGAGAATGGACGGCAAGAAAAGAATCTCAGTAGTTGAATGTACCGAATGCAGTTAATATGGCAATAATTGAAGGAATAATGGAACTGCAGAAGTATGACTTTAGTGATACTTCTTTTAACCTCTTAATGCAGAGACGCATACATAAGGTACTGATAATATGCAGTAACTATGATAATTATATGCTCGAGGAAGATGGCCGTATCGATGAACAGATCTTTAATGAGTATGTGTCGCTGAACCTGAGGTACCCGCCTTCCTTCGTTCAGACTGACAGTGAAGAGGAGGCGATGAGAATCCTTAATGAAGAAAAGATCGATCTTGTTATCTCTATGCTGAACTTCAGGGAAAAAGATGTCTTCGCCATAGCAAGAAAGATAAAAGCCCAATGTCCCTCTATACCTATTGTAGCGCTGACCTATTTTTCCCGGGAGGTGTCGTTGCGACTGCAGAGGGAAGACCTGAGTGCCGTGGATTATGTATTCTGCTGGCTGGGCGACGCCAGCCTGCTACTGGCAATTATAAAGCTGCTGGAAGACAGGATGAATGCCGAATATGATATTGACATGGTAGGTGTACAGGCAATAATACTTGTGGAAGATTCAATAAGATATATATCAACTTACCTTCCGAACCTCTATAAAATTGTACTTAAACAATCACGGGATTTTCAGCAGGAAGCCCTTAATCCACATCAGAAAATGCTGAAAATGAGGGGTCGGCCGAAAATATTGCTGGCAACAAATTATGAAGATGCAATATCATTGTACAAGAAGTATAAATATAATGTGCTGGGAGTAATTTCGGATATTTCATACAAGAAGGAAGGTATACACAAGGCTGATGCAGGAATTGACCTGTGTGAAATAATAAAGAGTGACGACAGTAATATGCCTTTCCTCCTTCAGTCATCTGATGTTGAATCAAAAAAAATAGCGGATGAGTTGGGAGTGGGTTTCCTGAATAAGTATTCCAAAAACCTGTCGATTGAACTTAGGAATTTTATTATCCAGAACCTGGCTTTCGGACCTTTTGTTTTCAGAGACCCTGATACAATGGAAACAATAGGCATTGCTACCGACCTGCAGGGTTTCCAGCAAAAACTGCTCACCCTTCCTGATAAATCTCTTTTTTATCATGCCGAACGTAACCATTTTTCCAAGTGGCTGAACGCAAGAGCACTCTTCCCTGTTGCCCAGCTTTTTAAATTTATCAGCCTTGAGGATTTTGACTCAGTGGAGGATATGCGAAGGTTTCTTTATGTTGCCATATCAAGCTTCAGGCTGGGGAAGGGGCGGGGTGTGATTGCTGAATTCGACCGTAATACTTTTGATGAGTACCAGATATTCAGCAGGATAGGTGAAGGATCAATAGGTGGTAAAGCACGCGGGCTGGCTTTTATTAACAGCCTGATAAAAAAGCATAAATTGTTCAATAAATACTCAGGCACACTGATTACCATACCACGCACGGTTGTCCTGAGTACCGATGTCTTCGATGAGTTTATGGAGAGGAATAACCTCTACTCTGTCGGAATAAGTGACCTGCCGGATGAGGAAATATTGAAAAGATTCGTAGAGGCTGAATTGCCGGGATGGGTGTACCAGGACCTGTATGCCTTCCTGGCAGTGTCGCGCTCACAGCCACTTGCAGTAAGATCATCCAGTAAACTTGAAGATAGTCATTACCAGCCTTTTGCAGGTGTCTATTCAACTTATATGATACCTCGTGTTGCTGATAACCCCATAATGGTCAAGATGCTGTCGGATGCAATAAAGGAAGTATATGCCTCGGTATACTATAAAAGCAGCAAGGCATATATGACTATAACTTCCAATGTTATTGATGAAGAAAAAATGGGGATTATCATCCAGGAGATATGTGGTAGCCGGCACGGTAATATATATTATCCGACTCTCTCAGGCGTGGCACGGTCAATTAACTTCTACCCCATTGGATCAGAAAAAGCTGGGGACGGAATAGCCAATATTGCAATGGGACTGGGCAAGCTGATAGTCGAAGGGGGAGTATCCCTGCGCTTCTCTCCCAGGTATCCTGCCAAAATATTACAGCTTAGTTCACCTGCTGCCGCTCTGAAAGAAACACAGAAAGTTTACTATGCCCTGGATCTTGATTCCGATAGCTTTGTTCCCTCTGTCGATGACGGAGTTAATATTAAAAAGCTTAAAATAAATGACGATGTGAGTGTAAGTACCCTGAAAAAGGTTGCATCCACTTACGATCTTAATAATAGTATTGTGCGCCCCGGGATTTCCTGCAAGGGCAAACGTATAGTTACATTTGATAATGTTCTTAAATACAGTTCTTTCCCCCTGGCTGAAGTCCTTGACTACCTCCTGGACCTGGGTCAGAAAGAAATGGGAAACCCGGTGGAAATAGAGTTTGCAGCCAATCTTGAAACAGAATCTAATCTGCCGAATATTTTTAACTTTTTGCAGATAAGACCAATAGTTGAAAGTGACCAGTCCAGGATAGTGAACCTGGAGGATGTTAGAAAAGAAGATACCATTATTATGTCCGATTCTGCACTGGGTAACGGAATGATAAGAGGCATTCGTGATCTTATTTACGTTAAGCCTGAGTCATTTAAGGCATCCAATAATGAGAAAATAGTTGATCTGCTCGACAGGATAAACAGCGGCTTTATTAAAGAAGTGAAGAATTATATCCTTATCGGACCCGGCCGCTGGGGTTCAACTGATCCCTGGCTTGGAATACCAATTAAGTGGCCACACATATCACAGGCAAGAGTGATAGTTGAATCAGGATTGCCAAATTACAGGATAGATCCCAGTCAGGGAACACATTTTTTCCAGAATATCACATCCTTCAGGGTAGGATACTTTACTATCAATCCCTTTATGAATGATGGTTATTATGATGTTGATTTCCTGAATAATGCCCCCCATGTTTATCAGGATGAATATATCAGGCATGTAACTTTTCAGGAGCCCTTGGTTATACTGATAGATGGCAGAATACATAAGGGTATTATCCTGAAGCCGGGGAGGGAAGGCAGTGACCATGAGATGCTGGCCGGACAGGATGGTTAAATAAGGCTGCTTACAGATTCTACACTTACGTTCCTGTCGGCTTTCTTAATAAGTCCCTGGAGCACATTTCCCGGCCCTACCTCTGTGAAATGACCGGCTCCATCCCTTATCATATTAAATATGGTCTGTGTCCATTTTACCGGTGATGTAAGCTGGGCAACAAGATTTTCCTTTATTTCTTCAGGACTGCGTGCAGGCTTTCCTGTAACATTTTGATACACAGGGCATACTGGCTCATGGAAAGGAGTCTCATTAATAGCCTGCTCCAGTTCACGCCTGGCAGGTTCCATGAAGGGAGAGTGAAATGCACCCCCAACGGCCAGCTTGATGGCTATACGCGCTCCTTTTCCTTTCAGAATTTCAATGGCTCTGTCCACTCCTTCAACCGACCCCGATATTACCAGCTGACCGGGTGTATTATAGTTGGCAGGAACTATAATATCATCTATTGAACTGCATACCTCTTCCACCGTTTTATCGTCCGGCCCTATTATTGCAGCCATGGTTGACGGTTTTGTTTCACATGCCTTCTGCATTGCCTCAGCTCTTTGGGCTACCAGCCTCAGGGCATCCTCAAAGATCAATGTACGGTTGGCTGCCAGGGCTGAAAATTCACCCAGGGAATGACCGGCCACCATATCAGGAGCAAACCTGCTGCCAAGGGCCTGTACCAGTATGATGGAATGAAGAAAAATAGCCGGTTGTGTAACATTGGTCTGCTTCAGGTCGCTGTCGGTACCGTTAAACATAACATCAGTAATGTTAAAACCCAGGATTTCGTTTCCCTTATCAAACATTTCCCTGCATCGCTCATCTGATTCATAAAGATCCTTTCCCATTCCACTGAATTGGGCTCCCTGTCCCGGGAAAACATATGCCTTCATATTAATGCAAATTATTTCCTATAAGATGAATAAATTCTTCACGTGTCTGCAGGTGATCCAGAAAACAGCCTGTAAATGCAGATGTCGTTGTAACAGAGTGCTGTTTTTGAACACCCCTGATCTGCATACACATGTGCTGAGCCTCAATAACTACGGCCACACCAAGGGGATCGAGGGTTTCCTGTATGCAGTCTCTTATCTGCGTGGTAAGCCTTTCCTGTACCTGCAATCGCCTGGCAAAGGCCTCTGTTACCCTGGCCAGCTTGCTCAGTCCCGTAATGTATTTATTGGGGATGTATGCAACATGAGCCTTGCCGAAGAAGGGCAGCATATGATGTTCGCACATTGAAAAAACCTCGATGTCCTTAACAATAACCATCTGCCTGTAATCCTCCCGGAACATTGCACTCTTTAAAATCTCATGAGGATCGTGATTATAACCCTGGGTTAAAAATTGCAGGGCCTTGGCTACTCTTACCGGAGTATCCTTTAAACCTTCCCTGCAGGCATCCTCACCGATAAGCTTTAAGATTTCCCGGTAGAGTTCGGCCATCCTTTCAGTTTTTTCATCGTTCCAGGATTCTACCTTACTGTAGCCGGATCCGTTCTTGAGTCCTGAACCATTATTTATGATTTCCATAATTAGTATGTTAACCGTAAAATTCTATATAATTATTTTCTGTTTCTGTTATTTTAACACAATGCAATTCAACTCCTTCCTTAAGTATTTCCGGCTCAAGGACTTCCCAGATGGCAATGGCAATATTTTCGGTGGATGCGAGCCTGCCTTTCATGAAATCTACCTCGGTGTTAATATTCTTGTGATCAAGTGCTACAATTACATTTTCCTGGATAATCTTCTTAAGTTTTTTAAGGTTCATCGCATACCCCAGTTCCCTGTTAATTTCACCTCTGACGGTTACAAAAAGTTCATAATTATGGCCATGCCATTCAGGGTTTGAGCACTGCCCGTAAACCTCGGCATTCTTCTCATTACTGAAATCCGGCCTGAACATCCTGTGAGCTGCACTGAACCTTTCCCTCCTCGTTAGATATATCATAAAATTCACATTTTTGTTTGGCTCAAATTTGACCCTTTTTATCCGGAAAAACAATATCTTTATTCATTACTTAATAATTTCGACCCGGGAATGAACAATATTGTATTAATAACAGCAGCTACCGGAATGGAAATGGAATGCCTTGATAAATTGCCGGTTAGACTGAGAAAGGGTGTCAGGAAACTGGTGACGGGTGTAGGGCCGGTAGCAACAGTATATGCAATAATGTCTTACCTGGCCGGAAATGATAAACCTGATATGCTGATTAATATTGGTATCGCCGGGAGTTACCATAGAAATCTCAGTATAGGTTCAGTCCTTGTACCCCTGACAGATTGCTTTGCTGACCTGGGTATATGTGATGGCAGTAAGTTCATACCATTAAACAGGGCGGGGATAGATATCCATGATGATTTTACCCCTTCGGGTAATTATTATGCCGACAGGGCTATTGTTGAAAGGACAGGCTTTGGCCTTACGGCTGTAAAAGCCATAACTGTCAGTACAGCAACAGGGTCTGATGAAACGCGGGAAGCACTGGCATCAGAATATGATCCTGATATTGAAAGCATGGAGGGTGCTGCTTCTTACTATGTTTGCAACAAAGAAGGAATTCCATGTCTTGGGATAAGGGCAGTTTCAAATATGGTGGGACCACGTGATAAATCATCCTGGGATGTTAACCTGGCACTTGAGAACCTGTCTGAAGCCCTGGATAAATATTTTAACCATATTTTATATGAGAACACTTAGTCTTGGAATATCAACCTGTCCGAATGATACCTTTATTTTTGATGCAATGATTAACGGTAAAGTTGATACCCGCGGGCTGGAATTCAATTGCATGCTGACAGATGTTGAGGAACTTAATAATAATGCTTTCGAGGGAAAAACCGATATCACAAAAATAAGTTATCATGCCTATGCCGGGGTGGCCGACAGTTATATACTGCTGAATTCGGGTTCTGCACTTGGTTTTAACAATGGTCCCTTACTGGTTGCTGCCGCTAAAACCAGGCCTTCTTCTCTTAAAGGTAAAAAGATAGCTATCCCGGGAAAATACACCACCGCAAATTTATTATTAAGTATTGCCTATCCTGATCTGAACGAAAAATATGAAGCCCTGTTCTCTGATATTGAAGATCTTATTCTGCGGGGTGATGTGGCAGCTGGTTTGCTAATTCATGAAAACAGGTTTACCTATGAGGATAAGGGCCTGCATAAACTTGTCGACCTGGGTGAGGAATGGCAAAGGCAAACAGGAATGCCCATACCCCTTGGAGGCATAGCCATCAGGAGGGAACTGGGAAAAGAAATTGCTGAAAAGGTTGATAAGATACTGGCCTCAAGCATTGATTATGCCTTTAACAATCCCGGGTCTTCCTATGACTTCGTCAGCAAATATGCAGCTTCAATGGACAGGGATGTTATACAGAAGCATATTAAGCTCTATGTCAATGAGTTCAGCCGTGATCTGGGAGCCCGTGGCAGGGAGGCGGTCAGGACGCTGTACGATATGGCTGCGGATCTTAAGATCATTCATGCCGTAAGAGAAGATATATTTACCGGGCATTAATCCGGCTTTGCATAAACGACACCGGCCGCCGGAATAATCATATCCGGAATCTTCCCATTCAGGATTTCCTGAAATTTCCTTATTTTTATAGTACTAATTTTAAAAAATTCGAATCATGACTCACCATTTACCAAAATTACCGTTTGAGAGAGATGCTCTTAAACCTTACATAAGTGAAGAGACCATTGAATATCACTATGGTAAGCATCACCAGGCCTATGTTGACAAACTGAATGCTCTTATCCCGGGCACAAAATTTGAAGATGCTGATCTGGTAACAATAATTAAAAATGCTGATGGTGGCATTTTCAATAATGCAGCCCAGGTGTGGAATCATACCTTCTACTTCGAAGGGTTCTCGGGATCTGGTCGCAGGGAGCCTGCAGGTGAACTGGCTGAGGCAGTTAAGGCATCCTTTGGCTCATTTGAGAAATTCAAGGAGGATTTTGGAAACGCAGCTGTAAGCCTCTTTGGTTCGGGGTGGGCCTGGCTGGTAAAAAATAATAACGGCAGCCTTTCAATACTGCAGAAATCGAATGCTGAAAATCCCGTCAGGAATGGTCTTAAGCCTGTCCTTACATGCGATGTGTGGGAGCATGCTTATTATATCGACTACAGGAATAAAAGGCCTGATTATATTAAGTCTTTCTGGGAAATAATTGACTGGGATATAATAGCTTCAAGGTATTAGTATGGGCCTGTATGACATCATACTGAGAAACAGGAGTTACAGACGCTTTTACCAGGACAAGCGAATCGACAGGGAAGAGCTGGTAAACCTTGTAAACCTCGCCCGGCTTTCGGCATCAGGACAGAATAAACAGGCCCTCAAATTTGTGGTTGTTACCGACCCTGAAAAGTGTGACAGGGTCTTTCCCTCAACTTTGTGGGCAGGATACCTGCAGAACTGGGATGGCCCCGGGAAGGGGGAGCAACCTGCAGCTTATATAATTATCCTCGGCGATACCGGTATAAGCAGTTCATTCGGAGTTGACCATGGTATAGCAGCCCAGAGTATATTGCTGGGAGCGGCAGAAAAAGGATACGGGGGATGTATGATTGGTTCAATAAAAAGAAAAGAACTAAGACGTGATCTGAAAATACCCGGCAAATACGAAGTATTACTAATAATTGCCCTGGGAAAACCAAAAGAGAAGGTTCTTATTGATGAAGTCAGGGATGATGATATAAAATACTGGAGAGACGATCAAAATGTGCATCATGTGCCCAAAAGGAGCCTTGATGACCTTATTGTTGATCTTTGAAAAGATATGAAACTAAGGATAAATATTGCCCTGCTTAGCCTCTTGCTTGGCTCCTCAATGCTTCCTGCCCAGCAAAAGGCACAGGATAATTATATCCTTCTCCAGGGTATTGTTATGGATGCCGTGAGCCTGGAACCTTTGCCAAATGTACATGTTGTGCTTAATGATCTCTTTGGCAATGCTACTGACGGGAAAGGGGAGTTTGCCTTGTATATACGGAAGGACGATACAATAAAATTCTCCCATGTCGGCTACCGCGACTTTTTATTTGTGCCGGGTGATACCCTTACAGGTAATTACTTTATGGCCGGGATCTTCATGCAATCTGATACAATGGCTGTTGGTGAGGTCATTGTGGTTCCAAGAATCCCAAACCTTCGTACAGGAATATTGCTGGATCAGCCGGATGTTACGCCTGAATTGAGGAATGCAAGAAATAATATTGCTGCTTCTGCATACAGGGGCCTGCACAGCCAGGAACAGCTGGGAGTTCCTTCTGCAAATTATGAGCTCCTGAAACGTAAACAGATACTCGATGCTTATGAGAAGGGAGCCATTCCTTCAGACAGAATGGTTGGATTGAATTTCCTGGCAATACCGGCGGCTGTATTGTACTTTTCAAAGGGCCTGCCTGAACGCCCCCATCCTCCAGGACCGGCTATCACACAGCAGGAAATAAACAGGATGAAGGAATTATACCGTGAAAAAATAAATAAGTGACAGGCTTGTTCAATATTGGTGAATTTCCTGAACCGGAGGTTCTCAGCCCTTGTAAAATATCGCCTTCATAATATGTGAGGCCATTTTCGGATTTTCCTTAAGCCGCCTGGTGGAATAGCCAAACCAGTCCTTGCCGAAAGGTACGTATATTCTCATAACATGACCGTCTTCAACAATACTCTGCCTGAGCCTTGGCGTTACTCCATACAGCATCTGGAACTCATACATGTTCCCGGGAACATCATACTTGCGAATTAACTCGTAGGCTCCTTCAATAAGCGGTTTATCATGTGTTGCGATAGCTGCATATACCTTGTTGGCGAACATATATTCAAGGTCCTTCAGGAAATTCTCATTTACTTCTTCATACTTTTTAAATGCAATTTCTTCAGGCTCAACATATATTCCCTTGCATAGCCTGTAATTAAGGGGTATTTCTTGAGTGTCAAGATCCATCAGTCCTTTTATATCATCAAGGGTTCTGCGGAGGTAGGACTGGAAAACAAGACCAACATGCTCTGGAAATTCCTCTCTTAACTTCCTGAATAATTCAATTTCAAGATCAGTACATGGCGAATCTTCCATGTCGATCCTTATGAAATTATTGTAACCGGCAGCCTTCCGGACCACTTCCCTTATATGCCGGTAACATACCTCTTTGTCAATCAGTAAACCAAAACTTGTTGGTTTAACTGAATAATTGCCGTCAATCTTTTCTTTTTCTGCCTTGTCGATAAGTTCAAGGTATTCATTTTTATTTGCCTCGGCTTCTTCCGGGGTTTTGATAAACTCGCCAAGAACGTCAAGGGTTACCTTGATGCCATGGCCGTTAAATTCTTTGGATACCCTTATGGCATCATCCATCGTTTCGCCTGAGACATAAGGTTTTGAAAACATCCACACAAACTTTTTCGGGAAATACGGTAGTATTGATGCTATGAATCTGTTGAACATGGTAGAAATATTTATTTAGTAAAAACGTTAAAAAATAATGATGCCAAATTTAATTTGTTTGTCATTATGATTGTATGATTAAAGGGAAAAATTAGAAAATTTTCAAGCAATTCAGTATATTGGGTCAATATACCGGGTTTTCAGGTAATAGTTATTATTTGTTTTCATTTAGCTGTTATTTTGTGCAACCATTTTTAATGATAATAAGTCTTCAATTTGGCCCCCGTAATGATAAGTGACCGGCAGATACTTGAAGGTTGTCTTAAACATGACAAGCTATCTCAGAAATTGCTTTTTGAGAAGTATTCGGGAATGCTGATGGGTATATGCATCAGGTATGCTACTGATATCCCTGAAGCGGAAGACATCCTCCAGGAAAGTCTGCTCAAGGTATATATTAATATTAAGGGCTACAGTGGAGAAGGTTCTTTTACAGGCTGGATGAGGCGCATTGTCATAAATACTGCAATCACATATTATCACAGGAACCTCAAGCATAAGCATCATGTTAAGATTGAGGAAGTTTTTACGGGTGAAGCAGGTGAAACAGGCATCCCTGATTCGAGATATACTGCAGACGAACTGCAGAAAGTGCTCGACCTGCTGCCTCCGGGTTATAAAGTGATCTTTAACCTCTACGCAATTGAAGGATATAAACATAAGGAAATAGCAGAGATGCTTGGTATAGATATAAATACATCAAAGTCGCAATATTCGAGAGCCAGGTCTTTTCTGCGGAAGAAACTGGAGAACTATAAATAAATATTGATCTTGAAATCAGAGAGGGAATATAAAAATATTGAAGAATTATACAGGGCCAGTCTCGGTGAAAGGGAGTACCCGGTTCCTGATAATTTCTGGCCGGGACTTGCCGGGAAGCTCCGATTCAGGGAGTTCCTGCGGTTCAGGCCGGGAAGCTTCAATATTTATTACCTGGCAGGCCTTGTTGCTGCTGCTCTTACAGTGTCAGTACTGGTGCTTAAAGACCAGGGCCCCTCTGTTGATTCCCCCGATATTATAATTTCAACTGATTCCATCACCGGGATCAATGAAAATATCATGATTAAGGAAGAATCCTTTGAAACACCCGGCACAGGGGAAAATGAGACGCCGGAAGCAGAAAAAGAGACCGGGGAAACAGGTATGCAGGGCATGGAAAATTATAAGGAAGTGGCTGAAGCAGTTAAAGCCGGCACCAAAAGAAATGAAACGAGCACGGCCAATAAAATTGACCGACTGTCCGTAGAGAATAAATTTGTCACTGAAACTGTAAGCCAGCCTTTGCCTGTGGCAGGGTTTACTCCACGTATAAGCCAGGGCTGTGCCCCATTAAGTATTTATTTTGAGAACCTGTCACATAACTATGATTCATGTGTATGGGAATTTGATGACGGAGGCCTAAGTACCGACGAAAACCCGGTCTGGATATATGACGAAGAGGGCAATTATGAAGTAAGGCTTATTCTCTTTGGCAAAGGAGGTACAAGAACTACTAAAAGTGGCATGGTAACAGTATATCCCCGACCCGTGGCAAGATTCGAAATAAGAGAAGGAAACCCTGCCATACCTGAAGAACAGGTTCATTTCTATAACTTTTCTCAGAACGCCACAGAATGGGAATGGGATTTTGGTGATGGGGATACAAGCCATGATTTTGAACCCTCACATTTCTATGAAAAACCCGGATCCTATTCTGTAACCTTGAAGGCGATATCTGAATATGGCTGTATTGACAGTATGGTTCTGACTAATGCAGTAGGTAATAACACATGTTATATTAAATTTCCCAATGCCTTTGTTCCCAACAAGGGAGGACCTACCGGCGGATATTACTCTCCAAGAAGCGACCAGCAGGAAGAAGTATTCCACCCGGTATACTCGGGTGTTACTTCATATAACCTGAAAATATACAGCAGGATGGGAATCCTTGTTTTCGAATCAGATGAGCTTCAAATAGGATGGGATGGATATTATAAGGGACAGATGGCAGAGCCGGGTGTATATATCTGGAAGGTGAGGGGGACATTCAAAAATGGTGAACCCTTTGTAAAAGGAGGTGATGTAACCCTGGTGCCAAAATGGTAATGGCAGAAAATCAGTAATCACACCGCAAATTAATAATTCGTCTTTTTTTCCAAAATGTTCAAAAGTTCCTGTCTTTTGTTAGTTTCCGAATAATTTATAGGGCAAAAAACGTAACTAAATTCATTTCATTTCGTTAATTTCGTACTTGATAGTCGAAACAGGACCGGACTTGCAAATACGAATTAAATATACTACAGTTCTAATTATCCTTTTAATCTCTGTCAGTTTGAAGGGACAGGATCCTCACTTCTCCCAGTTCTATGCAAATGCACTTTATCTTGCACCATCCTTCGCGGGGGCCATTGAAGAAAACCGGATATCAATAAATTACAGGAATCAGTGGCCGGCAGTATCAGGGGTTTTTAATACCTATAGCTTCAGTTACGACAGGTATATGCCGAATTTCCGCTCAGGGATAGGCATACTGGCTACTTATGACGTAGCCGGGTCGGGAGATCTCAGTACAACCAATATAGGATTACTCTACTCATACGATATACAGCTTAACCGGGAATGGCATATACGACCAGGCATTAATTTCAAATTTACCTACCTCGGCCTGAACTATGGAAAGCTTATATGGAACAGCATGATAACTGCCAGGGGAACAACCCCGTCGGTTTATCCCCCTCCATTTGAAGGAGTGGCGGATGTGGATTTTGCTTTCTCTGCCCTCGCTTATAATGACAGGATATGGGGAGGTGTTAACTTTGACCACCTTTTTAAGCCAAGGCAGTCATTCTATGGCGACTGGGATACACACGTGCCGGTGAAGGTAAATGTCTTTGGAGGGATACAGATTTCCAGGCGGGGAAGATTGCTCAACAGGTATTCCGAGGTAATTTCTGTGGCAGCAAATATAAAATACCAGGATCGATTCTGGCAATCTGACCTTGGACTTTATTATTACAGGGATCCTGTGATTTTTGGCCTGTGGTACAGAGGTATCCCTTTTGTTACCAGCCAGGCCGGAGATGCAATTATAGGGCTTATCGGCATCAAGACACAAAACCTGCATATCGGATATAGTTATGACTTCACAATATCAAACCTTATAGCATCAACCGGGGGCTCCCATGAAATTTCCCTGGTTTATGAGTTCATTACTTCAACACTGGGTAGCCGCAGAAGAATGTTTCATGCCGTCCCGTGCCCCGAATTCTAAGAAACTTCCTTTTTCGTAATTCACTAAATTCCTTTATATTTGTTGCCTGTTTAGTTTAATCAATTAACAATTACTGATGAAGAAGTTACCTTTAATTCTGTCTGTTGTGTCAATTCTGGGTGTAGCCTTTCTGTTAATCTGGCAATTTACCTCGCATGGTGATAAAGAAGTGGCTAAAGACCAGGCAGTTGAAGAGAAAATGCCCAGTGGAAATATAGCCTATGTGGAGATAGATTCAGTTATACTAAATTTTGATATGTATTTCGATCTCAGGGATGACCTTATGGCCAAACAACAAAGCTCTGAAGCTGAATTGAATACAAGGGGCAGACAATATGAATCAGGTGCACGCGATTATGAAGATAAAGTCCGTAAGGGCCTGGTTACAAGAGCTACAGCTGCACAGATGGAACAGGACCTGCTTCAGCAGCAACAGGATCTTCTGACCCTCAGGGATCAGCTTGAAAGTCAACTGCTCGAAGAAGAACAGGTAATGAACAGGAAAATATTAAACTATATTTATGAGTTCCTGGAAGAGTTTTCAGCTGATCACGATTATGATTATATCCTGGCAAAAAGCTTCGGAAGCCCCCTGATGTATGCTAATGATGCCCTGAATATTACTGATGAAGTACTCAAGGGAGTTAATTCTAAATACAATAAAGACACCAGCAACCAATAAATGGACCTGATACCCGATTATCTGGCGAACAAAACATTAAGCGATGAACTGTTTGCAGATACTCCGGAAAGAGATACTGGAATAATAGTGATAATCCCGGCCTTTGACGAGCCCGGGATTATTTCTGCCCTGGAATCCCTGCGTCAGTGCAAAAGACCACCATGCAAGGTGGAGCTTATAGTACTGGTAAATGCTCCCGGGCAGGCAGATAAAGCTCAGATTGAACAAAATAAAATTACCTGCAGCGAACTTTCAGACTGGGGAAGGAGAAATAATGATAATTTTTTTAAGCTTCTTTTTCATGATACAGGTCTAAGAGATGGCCGCTGGGGTGTGGGGATGGCCAGGAAAATGGCCATGGATGAAGCCCTGAGACGTTTCTGTTACCTGGACAATCTCTCAGGGGTCATAGTATCACTCGATGCCGATTGCCTGGTGTCGGATAATTACTTCCGGGAAATATATGAGGAACTGTATATGCGAAGCGATCGCAAGGCCTGTTCAATTTATTTTGAACATCCGCTTTCAGGAGCATTGCCGGCCGGAATATACGATGCGATTGCACGATATGAGTTGCACCTGAGATATTACTTTCAGGCACTTAAATATGCCGGTTTCCCATGGGTCTTCCACACACTGGGCTCAGCCATTGCCGTTAAGGCTGAAGCTTATGCCAGGGCAGGCGGAATGAGTAAAAGACAAGGAGCAGAAGATTTTTATTTTATACAGAAAATGATCCCTGCCGGTGGATATTTTAACCTGAGTACCGCTACTGTCATGCCTTCGCCACGAATATCCGGCAGGGTACCCTTCGGTACGGGACCGATGATGGCTAAATTAGCAAAAGCTGATAATGAGTATCTTACCTATAATATCTCAGGCTTCGACTACCTGAAAGAACTTTTTGATAAGCTTATGGCTTTTTATGAAAGTGGCAGTAAAACAGAGGGGAAAATTTATTGCAGCCTCCATGAAAGCCTCAGAAAATTCCTGGAGATAAATGACTGGAGCAATAAAATAGTTGAAATCAGGAACAATACATCTTCTCCAGCTTCTTTTAAGAAACGGTTCTTTAACTGGTTTAATATGTTCAGGCTTGTTAAATACCTCAATTTCACCCATACAGAAAGATATCTTGATAAAATCCCGGTGCAGGAAGCAGCAGCCTTGCTGCTTGAAAAAACAGGACGGAATATCGCAAATGATGATGTGAGTGATTTATTGAGGATATTCAGGGAAATGGAAAGATAAGTTATTCTTTTTCAGTTTCTGTTAACTTTTCACCATCTTCATTAACGATGATGTAAATATCCTCGTTGTCTTTCTTCATGAAATATTGTTCACGGGCAAACTTCTCCAGATTTTCATTACTTGTTTTAAGCTCGTTCAGCTTCCTCATGTCTTCTTCTATCCTTTCCTGGTAATACTCCCTGTCCTTCTCCAACTGCCTCAGATTTTTCATATAATGATATCTCTGGATAAGATTATTATTATCAAAAATAATTATCCATACCAGGAAGACCATAAGAGTAAGAAAATACCTGTTCCTTAATATCGGCGGTATCCTGTTAAATAAGCTTCCAAAGAATTCATTCATAGTACAAACCTAAAACAAATTTGGAAAATAAACAATGATATATTTTTACCCTCCACTCATCAGATACCACATCTGTACATCATCGCCATTTCTTATAACAGCCTTGTCATAATCATCCCTTTTAATGAGTTTGCCATTGATTCTCACAATCCTCATCTTATAGCTAAACCGCTTAATGTCAAGCATCTCCGTGACGGTCATCTCGTCCCTGTCAAATTGCTCAGGCCTGTTATTAAGTCTTATCTTCATGGTTTTTACTTTTCATTAAAATCTCAACAACTGCATTCGCCTGCATGTTTGCCACTATTCCTACACGCGGGGCCATGGGTGGCAACTCATCCGATGTTTCTGTTTTCTCATCCCCGCATATGATGAGAGTATTGCCAATTACCCTTTCTCTGAGCTCATTCGTCTTTCCATATCCTGCCAGTCCCGATCCCATAACAAGCGGCCGCTGGGGCCAGGTACACATTACTGTCTCTGCAAGCATCTCCTTCATCTGGCAACTGTCAAAAGCCTCGACTATAATATCACAATCCCTGTAAATAATAGGGATGTTGTAAGCGCTAAGTTTTATATCATGAACTTCAATCCTTAGCCCCGGATTGATCCTGTTCAGATTATCCTTTAAGGCTTCAGTCTTCTTCATACCGGTCTGGTCAGCGAAATAATACTGCCTGTTCAGGTTACTGCTTTCAACGATATCATAATCTGCTATTACAAGCCTCCCGATACCACTGCGTGCAAGTGCAACAGCACAGTTTGACCCTAATCCGCCTGCCCCGGCTATGCCCACGGTGTACCGGGCTAAATGATTTTTTATCTCATTGAATTTCATGCCTGTAATCATTTCTTACAATATACACCTTATTAAGATAAGGAAGTAATCCCCTGGTGCCATGACCGGCACCGACTATATCAAGTACACTCTTATCATTATGCCGGAAAACCGACCCGAAAACCACCTTTATGCCCGGATACCTGAACATCTCTTCAGAAATGATATTCGATGGCCCCAGCAAAAAGATACTGCAATCAGCAGGAACAATACTGATAATATCATTGAATGTATTGTTAAAAACAGTAGTCCCGGTAAGGATAATGGCTTCGGCTCCCGATAAGGATTTTTCCATTCCGGAAAGATCTGACAGAATATGACTTTGCTTTTGAATATCAAATACTTCGATGGGAAGCCCCTGCTTTAAAAACTTCTGGTAGAGACTCTCAAAATAACCTACCATGACCATCCTCCGGTATTTGCTGAAATCTATGCTCTCAAAAATATCCTTAATATCACTGTAATCCCTCTCATAATTACATATCGAATTAAAATATGCATTCAGAATAATCCTGTGTGCCGGGTCATCCGGGTCGGGTTCACCCTCTAAAATGAGCCGGTCATTCATCCTTGTTCCCAGCGTTGCACATACTCCTATATGACCGGCCTGGTTCATTATGGCAATATATTTTTCTCCAATAACCCATTTTTTTATGTTGCTGCGGGCAAATCCCATTAGTGAATAGAAATACTTAATCGGCTCTTCCATGACAATCACATTTCCTTCAAAAATATGCTTTTTCTCACTTCTTTCCCAGGCTCACCTGCAACCAGGTTTCATGTTTACTCGCTCACACCGGTCACAATCACAGTCCGCTCGTGAGCTCGCCCCGATACCCGGGGCCCGGTTCATGTTTGCCTTCGGCGAACCCGGCTTTGCCTCCGCTCAGGTTTCATTCTTCATGTTTCAGATTCCGGATCATAATTCATCTCTCTCTGCTATTACCGTTATGTAAACATTAACATATTGATATATGTCATTTTATCCTCTATATTTGGGCTTTAACTTGTGGTTGATTTATACATTGGGAAATATTAATATTAATAACTTATAAGAAATGGACATACAGGCAATTAAGGACAGGCACAAATTACTGAAGGAATATTCCTATGACTGGGTTCCGCTGGATAAGGGGTATACTGATAAGATACTCTACATTAATGTTGGTACGAAAGAGATAAGGGAAAAGGACGTTCCCCCTTTAATGAAAGAAAAATTCATAGGAGGTAAGGGCTACGGACTAAGGCTCTTATGGGATGCTACCGACCCGGGAACACCCTGGAATGATCCTAAGAATGAGATAATTATTTCTTCCGGACCTATTGGTGGTATAACACAGTATTCAGGCACCGGCAAATCTCTTGTAGTATCAATATCTCCCCAGACCGATTCTGTCATGGACAGTAACGTGGGAGGTTTTTTTGGTCCCTTTCTTAAGTTTGCCGGTTATGATGCGCTGGAACTGCAGGGTAAGGCTGAAAAAGATGTTATTGTATACATCGATGGTATTAATCACAGGATAGAAATTAATGAAGCTCCTGCTGAGGCTGTCGACAGCCATGTGCTGGCAGAACAACTTACCGGGATGTACGCAGATGATGAAAAAGACAAGAAAAATGTTGCCGTTGTTTCCAGTGGAAGTGCTGCTGAAAATTCCCTGATCGGGATGCTCAATTTCAGTTTCTATGACCCCAAGAGAAAAGTTGTTAGAATGAAACAGGCCGGAAGGGGTGGTATTGGAACAGTCTTTCGTGATAAGAAAATTAAAGCACTGGTATGCAAGGTGCCCGGCGTTAAAGGGAACCTGAACAATGTAGTTGACCTGAAGGCCATTATGGAGAGGGGAAAACGCTTTAACCGTGAAATGCGTGAACTCGATCATAAACAGGCCAGAATGAAAGAGGTGGGAACGGCCCATCTCATAGAAATTATGAATGATCATGATCTCCTGCCTACAAATAATTACAAGTTCGGAAGCCATCCCGATGCCATAAAAATCCATTCTGACGAATGGAAAAGGATATTCACTCAGGGAATACCCGACGGATGCTGGATAGGATGTAATATGTCATGTTCGAAAGGCGCTGATGATTATGTTGTTCGTACCGGTCCCTATAAAGGACAGAAAGTGATTGTTGACGGACCTGAATATGAGAGCGCTGGCGGACTGGGCTCAAACTGCGGCATTTTCAGCACTGATTATATCCTTGAAGCCAATTTCTATTGTGATACCTACGGGATATGCACAATTACCTGGGGCACCCTCCTTGCCTTTATTATGGAATGTTATGAGAACGGTATACTTAACGAGGAAAGAACAGGTGGATTGAAACTTAATTTCGGGAATGCTGATTCAGCAATGGAACTTATGCATATGCTGAGCCGGGGTGAAGGATTTGGCAAGGTGGCCGGAATGGGCGTTCGGAAGATGAAACAGATGTTTATGGAAAAAGGCTGGGGCGATCCCGCCTTCCTGAATGATATTGGAATGGAGAATAAAGGGCTGGAATATTCTGAGTATATCTCCAAGGAATCACTTGCACAGCAGGGCGGTTTTGCTATGACTAACAAGGGACCTCAGCATGATGAGGCCTGGCTTATTTTCATGGATATGGTCAACAACCAGATACCTACATTCGAGGATAAGGCTGAAGCCCTCCACTATTTCCCCATGTTCCGTACCTGGTTCGGACTCGTGGGTTTATGCAAACTTCCATGGAACGATGTTGAACCCGAAAATAATGCCGAAACGGATGAACCTGCTAAAGTACCCGAACATGTCGATAATTACGTCACAATCTATAAAGCTGTTACCGGGAGGGAATTTGACAAGCAACGAATGATAGAAGACTCCGAAAGAGTATATAACTTCCAGAGAATATTTAACCTCAGAAGGGGTTACGGTACCCGTGAACACGACAGGCAACCCTACCGTGCAGCAGGGCCGGTGACAGTTGAGGAATATGAATCAAGGGCAGAAAGATATGATAAGCAGATGAAGGAATTGATAGGTGTCGACCCGGAAGCTAAGTCTGTTGAGGAAAAAATAGCCATCACACGTAAATACAGGGAAAAAAGATATGAAGACCTGGTTGATGCCGTTTATAAGAGGAGGGGATGGAACAGCAACGGTGTTCCAAAAATTGAATTCCTTAAAAAAATCGGCATGGACCTGCCCGAATTAATAGAGGTGGTAAAAAATTACCAGTGATGTCATCCTGAGCGCAGCGACGGATCCGGAAGCTGTCAGGCTAAGTATGGTGTGGAGCCGAACCCCACACTCATCTTCGCCGGTCCCGAAGGATTCGCCCCCGGTGACCAGGTGACTCACCCAGCCTGCGCTTCACCGCCTCACCACTTCAACGATTTGGCGATTTAACGATTCAATATACGATCTGAACATCTTAACTCCTGAAGCCCTGAAGCTATTGTATAACATTTGCAAGCGTTATGCAAAAAAATTATATTCGCTTCCTGATTCACTTTTTACATGATAATATGAAGAAATATGCCTTACTCTTATTAGCAATATCTTTTTTTGCATGCGGACTTGCACAGGACCCGGATGTTGTATCGGGGGAAACACTTAAGCCCGGTGAACTGCAGAATTACCTTGACAATCCCGTAATCAGGGCTAAGTATAATAATGATCCCTATGATAATGAAAGGGCTGTAAAACTGGATGGCAAAATGCCCTGTGTCAGCGGCGAGATACTTAATCCCGGGCAGGCCTGTGTAGAAAAACTTCAGTCGCGTACGGTAATGGTAAAAGAATTTTTTCCTGCACGGGTCAATTCCGCTCCGGAATTCCGGGGAGCCTTCCAGTACACAGGCTATTCACTATCAGATATCGTAAAGGATTACGTGGTTTCAAAATATAATAAAAGTGAATTCGGCCTTAATACCGATGTTTTTGTGGTGGTGGAAAATGACAGGGGCGATAAGGCAGTGTTCAGCTGGGGAGAGCTGTTTTATACCCAGGATAATCATGATATTATACTTGCCACCCATGTCCGGCCTGTTTTTCCCTCCGCTTCAGATGATAAGTGGCCCCTGCCTGAAAAGATATGCCTCATTGCCTCAAATGATTATATTACTGTAAGAAATATTGACCGTCCATCAAAAATTATTATCCGTTCTTTCCCTGAAAGCTTTCCCGGAAGCAAGGGACTTCGCCCGCTTTTCTCCCCAACGATTGAAATCAAGGGACAAGGAGCTAAGACAACTATCATTAATGCTGCTGAAACGGGCAGGGATATTATAATCAGTCATGATCTTGTTTTTTTCGGTATGCATAAAGGCCTCAAAGGTCCGTGTAATTATACGGGCGTACCATTGTCCGGCGTATTGAAGCAAAAATTTAAATTCTCAAATACTGACCTGGCAAGGGGAATGATAGCTATTGGAGCAAAAGATGCCTACAGGGTTGTCTTTACACTCTCTGAAATACTCAACCGTACGGATATGGCCGAGGTGTTGCTGCTTGATGAGCCGGATAATGAGGATGGTCGCTTTATTGTCCACCCTGGCGCCGACTTTTTTGCCGACAGACATCTTAAAGGGGCTAAGCTGGCTTATATTCTTCTTGTGGAGTAGAGATGATATTTATTATTCAAATGGAATAAAACTTTAAATTTGTGTATCAGTTGAACATATTATTATTCACAAAAATTTGAAATAATGTTTAAAGTAAATGAATATTTTGACGGCAAGGTTAAATCGATTGCCTATGAAAATGAAGAAGGGCCTGCTACTATAGGAGTTATGGCACCCGGTGAGTACGAATTCGGCACATCGGCCATTGAGCATATGAAGGTTGTATCCGGCATGCTCACTGTAATGCTGCCCGGTGAATCCGGCTGGAAAGATTATAAGGAGGGGGAGACATTCATCGTTGATAAAGATACAAGCTTCAAACTAAAGGTCAGGGAAGCCACAGCTTACAGATGCCTTTATAAATAATAAAATTCTTTCAACTTGTTCAACCAGGCCTGCCCCATGGCAGACCTCTCAAATTAATAAGCATGGCTGGTCCCAAAGGTTCAAAATATTATAATGTATTCCTGAAATACCAGATTAACCTCGAAACTGTAGACGATGAGAAAATTTTCAAACCGGAAGGTTTTGACCTCCTGAATGCAGTCAGGAAAACAGGATCACTCGCTTCGGCAGCCAATGAAATGAAAATAAGTTACCGCAAAGCCTGGGGTATTCTGAAAGAGGTGGAAGAAAAACTGGGTTTTCCCCTTGTTGAAAAGCATCGCGGAGGAGCCAAGGGAGGGCATACAAATCTGAGCAGGGAAGGCAATGAACTGGTCGATGCCTATAATGAACTTACCAATCAGTTCAATACCTCAATGAAAGAGGTTACAAGAAAATTTTTCTGGAGTATTAATAAATAAAGCTGGTGAGAAGTATTTGTAGAAAATTAACCATTCTGCTTGTAATCCCTGCCATTGTCCCGGCATCATGCGGCAGAAGCCATAAGACTGAAATAATAATCTTTCATGCCGGAAGCCTTTCCGTTCCACTGAAGGAGATATCAGTTGAATATATGGATATGAATCCGGGTGTGGATATTAAGCTTGAAGGAGCGGGAAGCGTAGCCTGTGCCCGCAAGATAACCGAGCTGGGCAAGCCCTGCGATATAATGGCTTCAGCAGACCATAAGGTGATTGAAAAATTTCTCATGCCCGGGTATACCGATTGGAATATCTGGTTTGCTACAAATGAACTGGTTATTGCCTGCCACGACAAATCAAAGTATGCCGACCTTATAAGTCCTGATAACTGGTACGATATACTTGCCAGAAAGGATGTTGTGTACGGCAGGTCTGATCCGGATGCCGACCCCTGCGGCTATCGTACTGTAATGATGTTTAAGCTCGCAGCAGTCTGCTATCAACAGGACAGCCTGGCTGAAATCCTTACGGCCAAGGATCTGAACATGGTGAGACCCAAGGAGGTTGACCTCGTTGCACTGATGGAAGCAAAGGCCCTTGATTATATCGTCCAGTATAAGTCGGTTTGTGAGCAGCATGGACTCGATTATATCAGCCTTCAGCCCGAAATAAATCTTTCTGATCCCTCATTTGAAGATAACTATAACTCTGTAAGCGTTGATATCACAGGTGAACGGCCGGGAGAAACAATGCCAATAAAAGGAAGCAGCATGATCTATGGTATTACCCTGCTCAATGAAGCACCTAACAGGGAGGCAGCAGTGGATTTCCTCTACTATTTTCTCGGGGAGAAAGGCAGGACGGTACTCCGTGAGAATGGCCAGTCACCGCTGAACCTTCACCTTGAAGGTCCCGCTACAAACATGCCTGCTAAACTCCGGGAATACTTTAACAGATAAAGTTCCTGCATTTAAACTATTATTTATATTTTTGCCGACATGCAAACCTATTCATAACCGTAGGCTTTCTTACAAATACGTAGTTAAATGGATACCCGAAGTACATTTCACTGGATAATACTGGCATTGTCATCCCTGGTGCTTCTCTTTATACTGGCACCACTGGTGGGAATGGTGCTGGATACATCTCCCTCTGAATTCTTTCAGACAGTAAAGGATGATGAGGTTCAGGACAGTGTATGGCTGACACTTTCGGTTGCCTTTATGGCTACCCTGGTATTTGCCTTTATGGCCATACCTCTCGCGTGGATGATGGCAAGGTATAATTTTCCCGGGAAGAGAATAATCCAGGGCCTTATCGATCTTCCGGTAGTTTTACCCCATTCTGCAGCCGGGATAGCTCTTCTGGGTTTTATTTCACGTGATGGCTTGCTCGGAAAAGCAGCCGATTTAATCGGGCTGAACCTGGTGGGCAATCCGGTAGGCATTGCCCTGGCCATGGCTTTTGTAAGTCTCTCCTTCCTGATTAATGCGGCAAGAGACGGTTTTGCGGCTGTACCGGTCAGACTTGAAAAAGCTGCCATGAACCTGGGAGCTTCACCGGTGAAAATGTTTTTTACGGTCTCTTTACCCCTGACATGGCGAAATATAGCTTCAGGATTTATAATGATGTTTGCCAGGGGAATGAGCGAATTCGGGGCTATTGTAATCATTGCCTATCATCCGATGACAGCCCCTGTACTGATCTATGAACGCTTCAATCAGTTTGGTCTGTCTTATGCCAGGCCCGCCTCAGTCTTCTTTATACTGGTAGCCCTGGTAATTTTTATTCTTATAAGGATTTTTTCGAACAGGGCTAACAGGAGCCTTGTAAAAGTAAGGGTGAATAACAGTTAAATGCTTGAACTGAAAAATATATCAAAAAGCTACGATAACTTTGCACTGAAAGATATTAAGCTTGAAATCTCAAAAGGTGAATATTTTATCCTGCTTGGACGCTCCGGGGCAGGCAAGTCACAGCTGCTGGAAATAATTGCGGGCCTCAGGTCACCTGACAGCGGGAGTATTTTTCTTAATGGCAAAGAGATTACCAGAGAAAAAATTCAGAACAGGAAGACAGGTATGGTCTTCCAGGATTTTGCAATATTTCCCCATCTTACGGTCTATGAAAATATCGCCTACGCCTTGAAAATAAGACACCTGCCGCGGAAACAGATACAGGCTGCCGTAAGAAGGATGGCTGAAAACGTCAACATAGCACATTTGCTGGATCGTAGAACGGATGATCTTTCCGGGGGCGAAAGGCAGAGAGTAGCTGTAGCCCGTACCCTTGTGACATCCCCTGATATAATATTACTGGATGAGCCCATGGCTTCCATCGACACCACGCTGAGAGATGAAGTGAGAAGGCTGCTCAGGAAAATTAATAGCATGGGCATGACTATGCTCCATGTGACACATGACTACGGTGAGGCTATACGACTGGCTGACCGGGTGGGTGTTATACATAATGGCAGGATAATTCAGACAGGCATACCTGATGAGGTGTTCTCAAAGCCGGTAAATAAATTTGTTGCCCGCTTTGCCGGTGTAAGGAATTTTTTTAGTGTTAAAATAAGCCCTGAAGAAGGCAGGCATGTTGCTGTATCAGGTAAGCTTAAATATAAATTACCCGAAGGTGACTACCCTGAAAATGGCTTGATGATTATAGAAAGTGATGCAATAAACCTGTCCTTGAAGGAACAAAAGGACAGTGATAATTGTATTAAAGGGATAGTAAGGGAACTGAACAGGGCCGAATCAGCTTATGAAGTATTTATTGATGCCGGCGACCTCTTTCATGTACTGGTAAGCAATAAGGATTTTGAACGCTTATCCTTAAATCAGGAACAAACTGTATTTTTGTTCTTTTCAGCCGATAAACTGAAGGTTATATAAAATAATTGGGAATATGATTACTTACGAAGAAGCTCATACAATTACAAAACAATATAAGCCTGAAAAAGACATTGAATTTATTCCCTTCATGGATTCGCTGGCCAGGGTTCTGGCCGAAGATATTAAAAGCGATATCGATATGCCCCCCTTTAATAAAACTGCTGTCGATGGTTACGCTTGCCGAAGGGTTGACCTGGGCAGGGAGCTTATAATAAATGAGGTCGTTCCTGCCGGACAGGTGGCATCAGGACCGGTGACAGAAGGCAGATGTGTTAAAATAATGACCGGTGCAGCCATGCCTGAAGGAACTGACTGGGTCTTTATGGTTGAAGATGCGGAGGAACAGGATGGAAGGGTTAGATTTACCGGGAAGGCGGGGAAGGATAATATTGCTAAACTCGGTGAGGATATACGAGTTGGGGATACTGTCCTTAAAGCAGGGAAAATCATTGTTCCCCAGGATATTGCAGTGATGGCCACCGTGGGAGCGGTAATGGTGGCTGTAAAACAACGTCCGGTGGTAGGCGTGATAAGTACCGGTAACGAACTGGTGGAGCCCCGTCATAAACCCGGTCCTGCACAGATACGAAACAGCAATGCCTGCCAGTTAATAGCCCAGGTAACAAGGGCAGGAGGAAAAGCTGTCTATTATGGGATTGCCCCCGATGATGAAGAACCAACATTAAATATGCTTTCAAAGGCCATTAAAGAATGCGATATTGTGCTTCTAACCGGTGGAGTGTCAATGGGAGACTATGATGAGGTTCCGGCCGTAATGAAAAAAGCAGGAGTGCAGATCCTTTTTGACAGGATAGCCGTCCAACCGGGAAAACCAACAACTTTCGGAGTCCATGATGAAGCCCTTATATTTGGCCTGCCAGGGAACCCCGTGTCTTCATTTATCCAGTTTGAAATGCTGGTAAGGCCAATGATTATGAGAGCAATGGGTGCTGACACTGGCTGTGAGTTCAGGAAACATAAACTGGCGGGCAATTTTACACGCAGAAGAACGCGGAGATTGGCATGGGTGCCTGTCCTTATAAACGATGATGAAACAGTTGTTCCGGTGGAATACCATGGTTCAGCACATATAAATGCCCTGCCCGGTGCCTATGGTGTTATGAAGGTTCCCATAGGAGTAGGTGAAATAAAAAAAGGAGAGATTGTTGATGTACGACAGATTTAACAGGAGAATAAATTATTTAAGGATATCTGTAACCGACAGGTGTAACCTCAGGTGCCGCTATTGTATGCCGGCGGAGGGTATAAAACTAATCAGCCATGAGGAAATTCTGAGTTATGATGAGATAACTGACTTTACCCGCGTGGCAGTAAATATGGGTATTGATAAGGTGAGACTGACAGGAGGGGAGCCGCTGGTGAGGAAAGACCTGCCTGTTCTCGTTGAGATGCTCGCGGGATTAAAAGGAATAAAAGACCTGTCAATGACCACAAATGGAACACTCCTTGGTAAATATGCGCAACAACTTGCCCGGGCCGGACTCGGCAGGGTGAATGTCAGCATCGATTCAATGGACCCTTTTAAATTTACCTGGCTTACAAGGGAAGG
>Ga0190358_1000001_pt1 | contig 191988 bp, 177 predicted proteins | sample 48721812_MG_FD_161666 | JGI IMG/M metagenome (GOLD analysis project Ga0190358, IMG submission 161666) | Hydrothermal vent microbial mat bacterial communities from Southern Trench, Guaymas Basin, Mexico - 4872-18-1-2_MG | ecosystem: Environmental > Aquatic > Marine > Hydrothermal vents >... | reverse complement strand
GCACACATTTCGATTTTCAGTCCATTTGGATTGGGTATTTTGGATATTGCTTTAGCGCAATCGGTTTCAAAGTTTGCCAAAGAAACTGGAAAAGGAATGAATGTACCATCTTTCTTACCTGAGTCATGGATTAACAGCAATTCTTAAAACTGTTTTATGTCCAAAGAAAGTATCAATCAATACGACGCTATGGGTACTGGGGTCATTGAATGGGATTGGTTCAAAATGGGCAATCATAAGTGTAGATAGAGGTTGCAAGTAAGTTTGATTCAGATATTGATGCGCTACAATAATTACATCAGTGATGTTATCATTTAGGACTTACGCATTGACAAAATAAATATTTTATGAAACTATTTAATAGTTAGCTAGAAAAGTTTTGGCCCTGCGAAAAGACCTGTCAGGTTTTGGAAACATGACAGGTCTGTGTAACTCCTGTCTTTATACAACATTATACAACATTAATTTGTAACTACTCAGCCCCCCTTTATTGCACTAAATAATCAATGTGGTTGAAAAAGCGTAAAGTAAACATATATAATATATCAGCCAACTCACAAAGAAATTCAGATTACCTATTTTAAGGGAAAAGCTGTGTTGATTTATATGATGCTGTGGGTAAACATCGTGGTGCAATTGGAAAAACAAAGTGAGGTAATAATAAAGAATGGAAAAAAGTAGAGTTAGTTGTCATGTATTTGATGACTTTTTAGTTGAAGAAGTTTATTTAGAGCAGGTATCGGTTAATCAAGATATTATTCAGTTTGTTTATTTAGTTGAAGGTAAACCAATTCGCTGTTCAATACGGTACAATTCCATAAAATTTTCCGATCCAGCTTTGAAATCTTTGGAGAGTGCAAAACATTTTGCAACATTACTAGCGGTGCTTTGTAGCATGAGATTTGGTGCTATACTTCCCAGTCGATTAAATTTTGAAAAATACAGCCGATATATAGATCAGAAACTTTTGGAATTTCTGAAAGTAGCCATGCGAGGACATTGGAGCCAACATCGTTATCAATTAGGAAAAATTTCCTACCAGCATCCAAAATTTGTAGTCGATTCCTCAGAGCTAGGAAAAGATGCTATTTATCCTTTGTGGTCAGTAGCCACTGTAGAAAATCCGGTAGAAGTTATTTTAGGTTCAGGATCAGGCAAAGATAGTCTATTATGCAGTAAAATTTTGGAAGCCGCAGAAGTAAAATACGATATTGTCACATATTTTCACGATACTTATGGTGATGATCTAGCCCAAGAACAGCTTTTTAAAGAGGTAAGCAGCCGTTTAAATTATAAAAATAGTCACGGTGTTTACTTTTATGATGATTATTATCCATGGCTGGAAAATCGTTTGCGTCAAACAGATGTTATTAAGAGAGCTAAGGATTATTTTGGCAATAATCACTTTCGAACTGAAGCAGGAGAAACCCTGTTAACTACTATGGCTATGACACCAATTCAAGTCATCCATGGTATTCCATTATTAGTTTTAGGGCATGAAAAAAGTGCTGACGCTTTTAACTTAATTGAGCCTGAATCCAAGGAAGAAATTTCTCACCAATGGACTAAAAGTTTCACTTATCACAAAGCGGTATCACAGCTGATGAAACGGATGTTTCAAGGTGTTAATTCAGCCAGCTTAACTAAACCGATTCATGATGTAAAGATTTTTGAATTGCTATTTAAGTTTGAAGACAGCCTACCTTATGCCACTAATTCTTGTAATATACAAAAGCCTTGGTGTTGTAAATGTGAAAAATGTTGTTACGTATTTTCTGGTTTTTCTGCCTATGGCGATATAGAGAAAACAATTAAGGCATTTAAAAATGATCTTTTGGACATGGCAGAAAATTTACCTGTTTGGGCTGATCTTCTTGGGCTTAACGGATACGTTGCTTGGGAATGTGTAGGGCTTCCAGAGGAAACTCAATTATATTTTTACAAGCTGCATTTAAAAGGCGTGAAAGGTCTGGCAATGGAGTTATTTGAGAGAGAGGTCCTCAACCCATTACGAAAAGGCGGTGCAGAAGCGGTTGAACAATATTTTGCAGAAATTGAGAATCAGTATTCTCAGTTGTATCAAACCCATCATACCATGCCAGATTGGTTGTGGCAGAAAATTCGTCCGGTGCTGGAACAATAAGTACTGAACCATGATGAAGCTAAAACATGAACTGCTCTCAATTTTGTGTTGTTATTTGTGTGTGGCTATCAACATAAGTTGCGATACTTTGTAAAACCAAACCTGACAGGTATTTGTCGCGCTTTAAGTTTGGAAATTGTCTGATGCTGCACTCCTTGATTTTTTTGCGAAACAATACTTACTATTTATAAAATTTTATGTCCAAAGAAAGTATCAATCAATACGACACTATGGCTGAGTGTTATAATCTACTTATGCTTGGAGGTTATTATGACTACCAAGCTCAAGCACAAACTTTAGCCACTATATTGCCTCCCAAGGCCAAAATCCTTGAAATAGGAGCTGGTACTGGTCTGATGCTCAAAGAGCTATTAGATTTAGGTTATCAAGTCACCGGTATAGATCATACCCAAGCCATGCTCGATCAGGCTAAAAATTTGCTCGGCTCTGAGGTTTCGCTATTCCAAACGGATGTGACAGATTTTGATCTCGGGCAAACTTACCAAGCTATTATTTCTAACGGCGGGGTTTGGTACGGAGTCTGGTGGGAGGACGGGAAGTTCGGCTATTGCGGTCATTTACCAGATCAAGCCGAAGTACTCAAAAGTATCCGCTGCGTTGTTCGGCATATCGCACCCAAAGGTCAACTGGTGCTTAGTATGCAGGATGCACATTGTAATAAGATTATGGACTTGCCGCAGGATGTGACCTATGAGCAACGCATTCATGACAAAGGCAATGGTGTCTTTGAAAAAGAGTATATATTTGTTCGCAATAGCAATCATGAACGGTTATGTTATCAAAAATTGACCTTAGCCTACATTGATAATTCAGTCTTTGAGAGTGCATTGCAAGCTGAAGGATTTACCAAACCAGTGATCTCGCCGGACAAACGTTACATGGTCTTCACTGCTCCTGATTAGGGTAATCGAAATGCAAACTGATACAGTCTTTACTTTTGGCGATATTTCTATCCAATTGCAGCTTCATCCCATGGTTTGGGCACCAACTGCTTTTGCACAGAACATCGCTTCACACTTAGCTAAATTAATCAAACCGGGCGATCAAGTGCTTGAACTTGGCTTGGGAAGCGGGGTGCTTGCGATTTTGGCAGCGAAACTAGGTGCAAAGCTGGTGACTGGGTTAGATATAAACCAGCAAGCTATTGCTTTGTCTCAATACAACTGGCACAACAACGGCCTAGAGATGGTTAAGACAGACTTTCGTTGTTCTAATTTGTTGCAAGCCCTAGGTTCAGCGGATATTGGTAGGTTTGATTTGATTTTCAGCAATCCACCAGTGTTACCAGAGTTTGAGTGTTTTACTCAAGAGCAGAATAGCCGAAATGACTTTGAAATATCTGGACGAGATGGACGCACTGTGCTGGACACAATGCTCAGTCAAAGCAGCACCTATCTCAAACCTGACGGACATTTGTTGACTATTGCCACCTCATTACAAGGTTGGCGGGAAACGGAAAGTATGCTTAATACCCATTGGCATCAGTGGGAGACTCGCCAAATGATTAGCATGGAACTAACCGATGAATGTACGCAGCCATACATTGATTTTTGGCAACAGCGGGAACGGGAAGATGGCCAAAAGCGGGTATATCTTCAAAACGGTCGTCAGTTGCATGATATTTGGTTTTTGCAAGCCAAGCATCCTCGCTGAATTAAAAATAATTGGGGTCAGAGTCACATTAATTTATGTAGCGAACCATTTATCACCAATTAGGTATAGATATTGATTGATAGTTTTTTGGGTTATTTCTATAAATTATTAATTTTACTCTGACCCCAATTATTACTATGCCCACCCTACCCGGCTTATTGAAGAAGTTGCTATTCCATGACAGCGAAGTCAGGTGAATTTAGCATATAGGTTTTCAGAAAAGTCAGGGTCGTGATGGTTTGCCCCAATCACATAATACGCGGAGCCAATATCAACCTTATTTCAGCCAAAATTCATGGCGTTGATAGCGGCTGGACATCCCAGTTAGATGTTTTTGATCAAAGGTTCCGTCTGCCGGATAATCAGAAAACACCCCGATGTCAGGAACAGAGACATGAAAATAGTTCACATCAATACGCCCGCTGAAATCAAACCAGATTTTGACAAACATATCGGGGTTATTCAGATTGCCCCAATTCACTTGCTGCGGATCGGCGTAGAAATGCCCCCATAAAACGCGGTCGCCACGCGATGTTTGTGCTTGTCCGCCCAGTTGCCAGAGTCCATCGAATATGCCGGCGGTTTCGCTGTGAATCTGGGTGCTAATCCTGAGTTGATCCAGGGTAGAAGAACTCAGTTGCGGTGTACCATCATCAGTGACTGTGCTATTCAGTGGTGGTATTTCCTGATAGCTTTGACCTTGCTCAAAATAATGCCGCACATAGCGCTGCTGCCACATATTGAGGCGGCTGTAACTATCAGGCTGGGCAGGATCACCATCGTAAGCACTATACACCATGATCTCCGGCACTGAGACATGGAAATAATTCACATCCAGACGACCGCTGGCATCGTACCATATTTTGACGAATAAATCAGGATTGTCAGGATGTCCCCAGTCAACGCTTTCCGGATCGGCATAGAAATGCCCCCATATGACGCGGTCGCCACGCGTTGTGGTATCTGTACCGTCCAGTTGCCAGCGAGCTTCTATCAGACCTTTTTCCATCGTCTGGATGACAGCGCGAATCCACAGTTTATCGTCAACATATTGTCCTATTTGTGCTACTTCCCCACACTGACCACGCAGAATGGTACCTCTATCTCCCAGAATTAACGGTGCAGCGCCGTCTGCGACTATCTGGTTTAAAGAAGCATTGGTGTTGCTTAAAGGCTGTTGCCATGATATTCCATCTGGTGTAGTCAACAGCATGCCGTTTGAACCAACTGCAATAAATTTTTTTCCATCCCAGGCTAAATCTTTAAACAAGTCTGGTCTAACTGGCAAATTGATCTCATGTTGTTCCCAACTCTTACCATCACTGCTGCTGATGCTTAATAGCACGGATTCTACCCAAGTACCGTCTGCATTGCGATAATTGCTTTGAGAACCAACAGCTAACAGTGATTGACCATTCCAAGCCACTGCATTCAAACTTTGGGAACGCTCACTGTCCGCACCCAAATCCAGCAACTGATAATTCCACTTGCCCTGCGCGTCTTGTTTGACCACCAGCGGTCTGCCACTTTTATTCGCTATAAAAGCCCCACCAACATGACTGAAACCGACTGCGATAGGCAAACCTGCGCCTGTTGTTGTTAAAGATAACAATTCCGTTTTTTGCTCACCTGCTGCTTGCACATAAACGGTTTGCCAATGATTACCATCAGCACTGGTCAAAACGATAGCATTTACACCATCGTAACCGACAGCAACAAATTTTTCGCCATCCCAGATGAGATCATTTAACCTTTCCACTCCTGTTATTTCATGAGCTTGCCATTGCGCCGCATCTTCGCTGATAAACAGATTTGGAGAACGGTATGAGATGGCGACATAACGACTGCCGTTCCATACCAGTTTTTTAAAAAGTTGTTGGTTTCCAAGCGGGTTATTTTGTGCGCTTTGCTGCCAGTGAATACCCTCTTCGCTGTGTAGCACTGTGTCTACATCTATTACAACAAACTTGTTTCCATCCCAAATGCCTGCACTGAGTACGTTGCTGGTCAAGCTAAGTGGGTTATCCCAGTGTTGTGCATCCTGGCTACGATAAATGCTGCCATTGCTGAGTACCATCAGCCAGCCTTTGCCCCAAGTCATGCTATTACCATAAAATGGAGTATCCAGCTTATGCCAGTTAGCACCATCCTCACTGACGGTGAAATTTTGGTTAGATTGCATAGCAACATATTGGGTGCCATCCCAGATTACATTGGTCACCCTTGCAGCATCCCCATCAATGACAACTGTCCAGTTTTTACCATCACTGCTGCGCCAAAGCTTATTGTTAAAAGAACCGCTATCAGAAACTGACGCTCCACTTCCAGATGAAAACCAGTATTGACCCGCGTACATAATACGATTAATCACAATCGCTTCAGAAAAAATTTGGCGTTGCCATTGGACACCATCTTGGCTGTGCAAAAAAATCGCTTCAGGGGGTGATTTCTCCCGATACTGAGTGCCGCCAATAATAAAACTTTCGCTGTTGCTGGCGACACTATGTAAATACATGAATTCATACTCAGGAAAAGTGATGCGTTGCCAGGATAAACCATCCTGGCTACTTAAGACAATTGCCTGATTGCTGTTATGCCATTCACTACCTATTGCAACAAAACGATTACTGTTCCTTATGATGGCTTTCAGAGACGAACCTTGGTTTTCATTCTGATAACTTAGGCTCCATGTTTGTGCATCTTTACTAGTGTAAATATTACCATTGATAGACACGCTGACATACAATCCATTACCCCAAGTTAAATCGCTGAGATAGTCACTCGTGCCAACACGTTCTTTTTCCCAAACAGCGCCATCTGTACTGTTGTAAATCACACCGCCTGAACCAATAGCGAAAAAGCGATCATGAGCATAAGTGAGGGTGTTCACAGAATCTAGGGTTATTTTCGGATTAATCATTTCCCAGGCATCTGTGCAACTTTGCGCCAGCCCAGACAGTGAGTAATTTAGCAACAATAATAAAGCGATACTACGGTGTAGCATATTTTTTTCTCCTATCAGTGTTTAAAAAACTAACTTCGTTCCAAATATGTTTTCCGAAGACCTGCATTACCCATTCCTAATTCCTAATTAAAAATAGGGGATAAATTCATTATAACACTATTTTAAAAAAATGCTAAAAATAAAAAATAATTGGGGTCAGAGTAACATTAATTTATGTAGCGAACCATTTATCACCAATTAGGTATAGATATTGATTGATAGTTTTTTGGGTTATTTCTATAAATTATTAATTTTACTCTGACCCCAATTATTCCTCTTATTATGCCCACTCTCTTAACGTGCCAACATGTACAGAAAAATGTTTAGAAGCCTGTTGTGGGCTTAGGAGTTTTTTTTGTTTCATGTAGGTTATTATAAATTTTATATACTATATATCAACCGCGCAAAGCGGCTCGTCAACGATTCAAAATGTTCTAATTCATCAAGTGTATAGTATTCATTGCTATCAAGTGCCAAACAGCGTTCATAAGAAAAACGCAAATGTTCAGTCGCCTTATCCATTAATTCCAGTTCTGCTTGCAATAATAAAAATTGTTTGAGTTTCATAGTAACACCGCTTGTTCAAGCGCGATTTGAATAAAAGGTTTTGAGGTATCATTGGTAATGATTAAATCAATCTTTTGCTCTCCCAATAATTCGTAGAGCTTAATTTTAATTTTTTCCGTAAAAATGAATACGATAATCATTTTTAGGTGGGTTTGACTACCCACCCTACTCGTGCAAAGAACAAAGTGAAAATGAGCAAAATTTGTTATGCCAGTTCTTTTATCAAGTTTCCGTTGATAAATTTATGCAAAATACTGGACATTAAAATGTGATAAGGAATGCCTTCAATCAAAGCTCGTTCTTGAAATGCTTAAGTTGACGCTACGATCATTTTTGAAAGTGTTTCTTGCCACTTGTTGGTAATTTTTCAGCAGTTTATCATCTGCAATAGAAATCCATTCGTCATTTTCATAAGATTGAAGAATGTCTTGTTCTTCAGGGCTTAAATTATTCATGATGAACCACCTAGATATTTTTTAGTTGCCTTACGACTGGGAATAATGGTTTTGAGAAAAACTTCTTCCTCAGATTCTACATAAGGGATCATATAGGCATAATCATTGATTTCAACAATAAATATCTTTTGATTTGGATATTTATCTTTGTTTGGATGCTTAATAACATCAAGCAAATGCCCGTTCTTGATAAAAGAGACTACCTTTTCAAACGATAGCTCTCGTTCTTGAATAAGTTTTTCATTTTTTTATGGGAAATGGCTTTAAAAAATGTGGTTTGTCCCCTATTTTACATTTTGTTAAGTTATTTTGAAGAAATCCGATTTTTCAAAAAATCGGATTTCTATACATTCATTAAGTTGGCAACAGAAGTTTTTGTGCTTCCACGTCCCACACTTTCCTACCATCCTTTTGGATAGCCTCATGATGTTGGTATAACCATTCTACTGTTTTACCAAACACTTTTTCATGGTGACAAAATTCATGATCCCTGAGAATACTTTCAAAATCTTGAGCCAGCAAAGCTTCGCCGATAGCAACACGTTCTTCATCATGATGAACCAATCGCAATGCCGCTTCCACATATTCATCTTCACTATGTGTCCACAACCATTTTGGTAGATTACTCATTTCAAAAAAAGGCAAATCAGTACGAGCATGAGGTTCATCTCCCTCTAATGTGACAATCGGAATACCGTGCTGCATGGAATCAACATTGCTATTAGTTCCCCCAAAAGGAAAAGGACTTAAATGAATATCACAAGCATTCAAATTAGCAATATATATATTATAGTTAGCCCCTGGATAAACTTTAGCTTCCGGTATCCATTCTAGAATACGTTGTTTCACCTTTTGGTAAGACATGCCTTTCTCAGAAGGAAAGAAGTGAAATTCCACTGGTTTTTGACTGTTTTGCCAGATTCGTTGGCAGACTGCCATAAAAGAAGCATTGAGTTTAAAACTCGTACTTGTGATGGCAAGCCGCACGGCGGAAGGATTTTTCCGTATATCAGGCGGAATGGCAACAGCACCCGCTGGGGCTATCATTTGATGAAAATTGGCGGTATCCAATAACACCACTTTTTCGCTAAAGCAGTCAACATTAGGGGAATAATTCACCTCTACCATCAAAATGTAATCTATAAAAGGAGAATGGCTAGTCGCCGGATGCCCCAAAGTCATAAACTGAATAGGCGCAAGGCGTAAATTAGCTAACAGTAATGTCCATTGTGACATGCCCAGACTGGGAAAATAAATCATATCGGGTTTCAGTTTAAGCACTTTTCCGACTAACTTTTTAGGGGGCATCTTGCCAAAATCAACCTCAATCACTTTGTCGAATAGGGTTTTACTGATGTCATCCATGCGGTGGGTTTCTGACATGAATACCAACTCGAATTTTTCACGCAATTGTTGAATAGCGGGCGCATAGCAACGATACATCGCATGGCTTGCGGTAAACCGTTCTGATGGAATCAATATCACCGGGCGATCTTTTTTCCTGCGCTGTGCTGGTAAAGCCGGTACATTTACGCCCTGTTTCTCCATGAATTTTCGCAGCACAACATTGAGATGTGCCTTGATGTCATGTTTCGTTTTGCTTTCACTGTAGCTGCAAAACATCCAGAGATTGGACAAACGGGTTAACTGCTTATCCTCTAAAGGCATCTCTTCTAATAGGGGACCCACTTCTAACAGTTTGTCACGTCTTTGACAAGCAGAATGAGTCAATAGACATTCTTCTCCTACCAATGAGAGATAAACCGGCATGGCAAGCTTAGGAATATTTTTTAATAAGTGTGCAAAGTCAATGTCTACTTCTGAATCAAAAGAGTAGAATAACAAAAATTTCATCATCTGTTGCTCACCTTGAACGGAAAATTGATCTCCTTTCCCTTCTTGATTCCCAATTAAAGCCAATAAATGATCAGTACCTCTAAAACCGCTCAATTGAAAAATGCCTAACAAATGTTTCTTATAAGTGGCAAAGATTGTGAACCCATCAAAGAATAAAACCATCTTAGGATGAGCAAAAAAGGCAGTCATCGCACTGGCTAAACGAGTGTATTCACTTAAAAAATCATGCTCTAAATCGCTTTTCCCATCCAGCACCACACCGCCTTTTCGTTCGGCACTGACTAAAAGCTTTATTATCAAGGCACTTGCTTCCTCAAAATTTTGCTGAAGGACAAGTCTTTCTATGTCTCTGATATTGATAGGTTTGGCACTCTTATCAGTGTTTTTTTCAGTTTGTTGATTTGTAGTCATATTCGTTTCTATTATGAGTAGTTACGGATTGTCGTTATTGTTTTTTAAGTACAATCCCTTTCAAAATGTGAAAAATGGTTTCAGGCTCCAGTTTTTCAACATATTCCCTTGAAGATTCAATACGCATTTGCGTTTGATCCGTATCTATCCCCTTAATGTCTGCTTTTAAAAACTTCCAGGTATCTGCAATGGTATAAGCACCAAAAATGGTTTGGAGATCATGCCCATCATCTTTCCAATTCAAATAAGCTGCTGCTAAAATTTCTGCATAGAGTTGAAAAAGAGGATTTTCGTTTTCCAATCCACGTTTCGCTTCTACAACGACTAAATAAGGTGTTTCCAAAAAACCGCTAACGCATTTTCCTAAAACACCATCTACAACACCTTCAAGTTCAAAATGACCATATTGTGCTTTCAAAGGGACTTCAGCCCAAGCTTGAATATTACCTTGCTCTGATAATAATAACAAGGGATAAATTGCCCTTGCCCAAATGGTCGCTTCGTTCATTAGGTGAGTGTCATAATTGAGCAAATGTGATTGGATTGCTTGTAAATAATTTTGTTCCTTTTCATCAATAGAAATTGCGTCGTCTTGAGTCCAGGGATAAGTGGCAATGCCCTGTTCTTGAATATTGACAAATTGTTTGAGATCATCCCGCGTTATTTTTGAAAAAGTTAATTTAATCATTTTGTGTAATGGGAAAACTTTGTTCCGAAGCCATTGGGAATTGGGAATGATTTTTTGAATATAACAAGTGACAACAAATATAATCTATCATCTCCTCATTAAGATCAGTATGAAACGGTAAGCCCAGTAAACTCATCGATAATTCTTTTGTTACCCCTAAACAATCCCCTCCATCCGGTGCCACTCGTTGTATATCCCTAAACGCCGGATGCTCGGATAAGGGTGGATAATACCAACGACGGGTTTGAATGCCTTTTTTGGCTAGTTGTTTTACCAATTGAGATAAATTATTCCCAATATCATTTAATTTAATAGACAAAGTGGCTGGCACCGGATCGTCAGGTGTCTCCTGTAAACTGATTTTATTTCCCATGGCACCCAAATAGTGGCGATAAATCTCCCAGATTTTTTTGCGCCGTTTAATGATTTGATGCCAACGCTCTAATTGAGCCAGTGCGACCGCAGCATGATATTCACTTAATTTGGCATTGCTACCAGATTGGCTTATTATACCACAGTCAAAACCAAAGTTACTCAATTTGTTGACTTGATGAATAAAGTCAGCAGAGTTTGCCACGACTAAACCCCCTTCGCCAATGCCAAAGGGCTTGGTAGCGTGAAAACTGAAGGTGATGATACAGCGTTCTCCAAGGGGTTGAGTGCCAAAAGCCGCCGCTGCATCTATCAAGACTGGAATACCGGTTTCTTCCTGAAATTTATCCCATTCATCCACCGGTTGTGGGTAGCCGAAAGTGGCGACGGGTAGAACGACATCAAACGCCATTTTTTTTAGCACTTGACGGGCAATGGCAGGTGTCAATAACCAGGAACTTGGTTCAACGTCAGTAAAAACAGGTTGTAAGCCACATTGTTTGATGGCAGTAGCAGTGGCTGGAAAGGTAAATGCTGGCAATAATGCCCTGCGTTTTTCTGGGATATTAAGGGCAAGCAATGCTAATTCAAGGGCATCCGTGCCGGAACTGACGGTGGTTAAATAATAATTCCCATGATTCCATTGTGTGAATAATTGGACTAGTTTAGATTCAAATTCTTGGACCAAGGGACCAAAATTGGTATACCATTTATTATGCTCAATACGCTGCAACCAAGGTAGCAATTGTTTTGTGCTAGGTAAATCGGGTATGAGGAGCGGAATGCTATCAATCACCATTTAAAACCTCACTTAATATAAGAAGGGCAACCATAAAGGTGTGCAGCCTACAATTGATGATACAATGATATATACTGCCTGGCACTTTTCTGCCAGCTAAAATCACGACTCATGCCCGTGATTTGTAATTGTTGCCATATTTTTTTATGACGGAAAATTTGCAAAGCACGTTGTATACAGGAAAATAATTCATCCGAATTTTCAAACACAAAGCCGGTAGCCGTTTTATTTTGGATATGCTCGGAACTCGCATCTACTACCGTGTCTGCTAATCCGCCGGTGCGCCTGACTATAGGTATTGTACCATAATACATACTGTACATTTGGTTTAAACCGCAAGGTTCAAATCTGGAGGGCATCAGAAACATATTTGCCCCGGCTTCAATTTGATGAGCTAGTTTTTCATCATATCCCAATGTAACACTGAGTTGTTTTGGGTAATGTTTTGCCAATTGTAATAAACTTAGTTCTAAATTTTTATCGCCACTACCGAGTATGACGAGTTGTGCGCCGGCTTTGATAATATCTGGGATGATGGGTACGACTAAATCTATGCCTTTTTGGTCAATAAGGCGAGCAATGATACCAATCAGTGGAATTTGTTTTGAAGATGCTAACTTGAATTGGCTACGCAAAGCTTGAGTATTACGGGCTTTGGCGGCTAAACTTTTAATGGTGTAATGACGACTTAAATGCTGATCAGTTTCTGGATTCCAAACTTTTGTATCAATACCATTTAATATGCCGGTTAAGTGAGTTTGGCGTTGTGTCAATAGCCCTTCTAAACCACAACCATAAGCTGGCGTTTGAATGTCTTTGGCATAATTGGGGCTGACTGTTGTTATCCAATCGCTGTAAGATAATCCGGCTTTGAGAAATGAAACTTTTCCATAATATTCTAATCCGGATAGACTAAAACTTTCGGGCGGCAAACCAAATTCATCTATCAATTCGGAACCAAAAAGACCTTGATAAGCCATATTATGGACGCTCATCACAGTTCGCGTGTTTGGATTAGGATGAAAAGTTAATAAAGCTGGCACTAAACCTGTTTGCCAATCATTGCAATGGACAATTTGTGGTTTAAAAAGTAGCTGATGATGACCAAATAAAGCTGCCACTTTAGATAGTATTCCAAAACGTAAGGCATTATCTACCCAATCTTTTCCTTCCGTATCTTGATAAGGTCCACCGTCGCGTTCATATAAACTGGGACATTTAATCACATAAACCGGGGTGATTTCACCCGGCATTATCCCGGCTAATAAATGTATAGGTTCATCTAAAGGATATAACCGAATATTTTCATGCACCTCAATCAGCGAAAGTTGTTTGAGTACTTCTGGATAACCAGGTATTAATAAACGAACATCAATGCCTAATTGTCGCAAAGCGTTAGGCAGGGCATAACTCACATCGCCTAAACCACCTGTTTTAACCAGGGGATAGGCTTCAGAAGTGACGAAAAGTACGCGCATAATTGGGAATTGGGAATGGTGAATTGTTTTTTTTAATTGTTTTTTTTATCCGTAGAAATTCGCATTTTAGAAATCCGATTTTTGAAAAAAATCAGATTTCTATCCGCAACAATTATGCTTATAATTCTACATTATTTATTGTCGTTCACCCCGAACAGGCCAAACATAGTTTTTGGTACGCTTCTTTTCACTGGAACCGGTATTGCCATCGGTGAGGTATATATGCCACGCATGGGTTGCACCAAGCGCACTGGTCGTTGCTGACCAGTATAGATCCAATTGCACCGATGAAAAGGCATCCTTTTTGGAGTCTTTACTCCATTTGTCAGTGCCTTTTGTATCGGAGAGTACCGGATTAAAAAATCCATAATCAATGACACTTTGCAGTTCTTGAAGCGTTGGAAGTCGCCAATCTGTGACCGTTCCAATGGTATAATCTTCACACTGATGTTCATTGGAATGTTCATCTTTATCCTGCAGTGCCGGTTCACAATCTTTGCCCCCATTCAAGTGACAAATTTGGACTTTAGCATCACTCCAAGTTTGCTTACCCAAACAATCTGTATCTTTCAACCAAATCAGACAAGTGCGATGATCAAGCACCGTGCCATCGCCATTATCTGTATATCTGTCACCTAAAGTAGTCGGTTCACAACCGGCTTCTTTCCCCGCTTTTTCACCTAACAAATCCTCACTCAGCGTCGCACTCGGCGCGACATCGGAAGCTGTATTTGGCAAATTAGGCTCACTTGCGAGTACTACTGAAGATAATAATGCTAACACATTGAATATAAAAGCATTTTTTTTATACATACTGTTAAATCCTTAGTTTTGACAAGCGGATGTTAAACAAATGAATGTTTTTAACGTTATCAAGAATTATACCAAAATTTTCCAATCACAATGATTTTGACATTTTCACAAAATTTGACTTGACGAGCGATTTTATATTTTGTAGAATATATATTTTAAACATTCAAGTTTTCGGATATCGTTAAAGACTCTATACTGCTCAATGGTTGCCCTTGTCTCCACCAAAATTTATAGGTATTTAGATTGATTTTAAATCGAAAAAAATTAGAACAAGAAATTGCTAACTATACTTTTAGTGATTATTTTAAATCAAAGATCAGCACTGAAAATTTGGTAGAATTATTTGAGTATCACTATAAAAGGGAATTTATTAATTACAAGCTTAAAATGGATGACAATTTAAATGTAGATGACTTAAATCAAACAATTCATCAAGCCGCTAAATTTTCAGGATTTGAAAATGAAATTGCTAGGCGAGAATTTATTGTTTCGCCAATTTTATTTAAATTGTCTTACTTAATCGACATTCAAATTCATTCTGAAGAAACTATTTATTGTCGTGAAAATTTACGCGGCAAATTGGATTATTTAATTGAAGCTAAAACCCAATTTATTATTATTGAAGCCAAAAACAATGATTTAGAAATTGGTGGATTTAAACAACTGATAATGGAATTAATCGCTTTAGATAAAATTGTCGAAACCCAGCATAAATTTTTATATGGTGCAGTAACACTGGGTACAGAATGGGGTTTTGTATTATTAAATCGAGAAAATAAAGTCATAATCAGGGATTTAACCAAATATATTGTGCCTGATAGATTAAAAAACATTGTCGCTATTTTATTAAATATGTTAGAAGATAATGAAGTATACTGATGGGAATTGCTTATTTTACGCTCGGTGGGCAATAAAAACATTTTGCCCACCCTACCTAAATTGTTAATAAACTTTTGTATACCTACTTAATTACATCAAAGTTTCCCAATCAGTATGTTTCCATAAAGATTGTAACTGGGCAAACTCATTATTCAAACTATTCAGTAATGTTTCCACTTGCGCTAAATCGCCTTGCTTACTAGCTTGTTCTCCGATAAAAGCGAGCTCACCTAAACGGGACGCACCGACACTCTGTGCACTCCCCTTTATAGAATGCGTTATACGCTCTGCATCTTTTTGATTCCCAGCTTGCACCGCGGCTTGCAGTTTTTCCAGTTGCTTAGGGGTATCCAGAGCAAATTTTTCAATAATCTTTTTCAAAATATTGAGATTACCAATAGCTATACGTTTAGCTTGTTCAGTATCGAAAATGGGCAGCTCAGTCATAGCAGACGAAGTGTATTTATCTATCATCATACGTAAAGTTTCTATTTTTAAAGGTTTAGGAAGACAATCGTTCATACCAATGGCAATATAACGTTCAACATCAACGGATTGATGATTCGCGGTAACCGCAATAATCGGTGTCTGTAAATGCCGACGTATTAGTTTGCTAGCTTCTATGCCGTCCATTACAGGCATTTGTATATCCATCAAAATGAGTTCATAGTCATTATCAACACATTTTTCGACAGCTTGTTTGCCATCTTCTGCGATCTCGACTAAACATCCAAGTTCTTCAAGCATATTAGTCGCTACCATACAACCAACAGGATTATCTTCCACTAACAAAACTTTTTTATCTATTTTATCTACTTTATTTGTTTTCAGCTCTTTAATGGTTTCCCCCCTCTTTATTGAGGGAAGAGAGCGATAAAATATTTCGACTGAAGCCATTTTAGCACACTCAGGCTTAGATTTTGGCAAAAGACAAATCGATTTTAATTCCAAATTGGGTAGATAGCTTTGATAAGATGAACGGTATTTGCTAAGAACATCAAAAACACGTTCTATCGTGATGGGTTTAGCGATATAATCGTCCATACCAGCCGCCAAACAATGTTCCGCATCACCTTGCATTGCATTAGCTGTCATAGCAATAATAATTTGATGCTTTTGTTCGGTTTGAGAAACTTGTGCTTCGCCTTCTCGAATTTTTCGTGTGGCTTCAAAACCGTCCATTTCAGGCATATGTATATCCATAAAAATCACAGCAAAACGTTGTTGCTTTAATTTTTCTATTGCCTGAAGACCATTCATAGCATAAGTAACTTGGCAACCTAATTTATCTAACATATTCATAGCCACCAGGTAATTAACTTCGTTATCCTCAACTAATAATACCGGCAAATTCAGATAAATTTTTTGAGGCATTCTCAACTGAAATTTATTGACTTTTTCCATTGTAATAAATTCTAGCGAGGATTGTGATTGCTCAAACGCATTTCGTAATGTTAATAATGTTTGTTGGAGTTGTCGTCGTGGTAAAGGTTTAAGCAGATGGGCGGAAAAACCTGCTTGTTGCAATTGTTGCCTATCTTTTTGAAAATCAGCCGATGACAGCATAACCAGTATGGTTTCCCCAATTTCAGAATCTTGTTTAATTTCTTTCCCTAATTGTTCACCATCCATGACGGGCATGAAATAATCAATAATGGCTAACCAATAAGGAACATGTTGCCTTTGCGCCTTTCGTAAATGATTTAAAGCGGCTTCGCCACTATCCACCGCTTGAGCACGAATCTTCAAATCCTCTAGTTGTTCGATTAAAATTCTTTGATTGACCGAATTATCATCCACCACCAAAATTCGTGTATCTTGTAAGCACTGGAAATTTAATAGCTCAGTTTCCTGAAAAGTTTGAGCAATGCTTGAAGATTGATCTGGTTTATGAATCATAGCAAACGGCAAGGGGACCGTAAAACTAAAAGTAGAACCTTTACCTAATTCACTCACAACGTGAATTTCACCATTCATCAATTTGACCAATTGTTTACTGATAGCTAATCCTAAACCAGTTCCACCAAAACGACGAGTAGTTGTCGTATCTGCTTGGGTAAATTGTTCAAAAATCGTATTCACTTTATCCGGTGGGATACCTATACCTGTATCTTCAATATGAAATACCATATCAGCTAACTCAGCCTCTTGAGTTTCGCAATCCACATTAATCAATACATGCCCTTGCTCGGTAAATTTGATAGCGTTACCAGTCAGATTGGTCAAAATTTGTCGTATTCGTCCCGCATCCCCAATAAAATGGCGCGGTGCATTTGGCGCATAGCGTACTATCAATTCAAACCCTTTAGACACCGCCGTCATAGACAATAGGCGAGCCACTTCTAAAACCGCATATTCTAAATCAAATTCAACGGGTTCCAGGGACAATTTTCCCGCTTCAATCTTAGAAAAATCCAGAATATCATTGATTATCGTCTGTAGTGCATCCGTTGATTGATAAATAATTTGTGCATATTCATGTTGTTTAGATGAGAGTTCCGTATTGAGGAGTAATTCAGTCATACCAACAACCCCATTCATAGGGGTACGAATTTCATGGCTCATATTAGCTAAAAATTCGCTTTTGGCACGAGTTGCCGCTTCAGCGGCTTCTTTAGCCCGACGTAATTCTGCTTCTACCTGTTTACGTTCTGTAATATCGCGTCCGACTACTTGATATTCAACCAGTTTGCCACTTTGATCATCAAACATGGCATGACCTATCCAATGCTGCCAACGTTCAGTGCCATTAATTGTCATGCAATGTTCCATTTCTAACACAGGTTTTTCCTGATTCAAACTATCCATCATCTCTCGGATAATGTCTTGCATTTCATCAAAGAAAAAGGGAATTAACTGATATCCGATTAGCTCGGCTTCCGTTTTATTAAAATAGCGACAATAAGCATTATTAACAAAACTGAGACGACCATTTGGTAAATAGCGACAAATCAATTCGGTTTGCTCTTGGATAATTGTTCTATAACGATGTTCACTGATTTTAAGGGCTTCTTCTGTGCGTTTCCGTTCGGTAATATCAGTCGAAATTTGCAAACGAACTAAACGTCCATTCATCCAAGGAATAGCACGAGCATGAGATAAATACCATTTGTCAGATACCTTAATTTCAGAAGTATACACTCCCGTTGGTTCACCGATGTTATTAAGTAATTTCGCATTATTACAAAAATGACAAGGTTGATGTTGAGATAAAGTTTTCCAGCAAAGTTGCCTATCACTGGGTTTTCCAAAGGTCTCACGTCCATATTTATTCATATACAACAATTCATAAGTTTGCATATCAGACACATAAACCAATGATTCTAAGCTATCTAATATTGTTAAAAGACGCTCATGGGCATCTTTTATAGCTTCTTCATTATGTTTACGTTCAGTCATATCACGGATAATCGCATAGAACCTTTTTTGTTTTACCAGGGGATAGGCATTCCAAGCAAACCAGCGGTAAGAATTATCTTTGCAATGATAACGATTTTCAAAACCTTGTACCGAATGCCCCTGTAACAACGTTTCAAAAAAAGCCTGAGTAGAAAGTTTATCATCAGGATGCACAAAATTTAAAAAAGATTTCGCCAAAAAATGTTGGCGACGGTGCCCTAAAGTCTGTTCCCAAGATTTATTAAGTTGTTTAAAAAAACCATCAAAACCAATAATGCACTGCATATCAATTGAAAGATTAAATAAGCGATCACGTTCTTCTTCGATTTTTTTCTGTTCCGTGATATCCATAATAATATTAGTAACCGCTTCTAAACCTTTTTTAGCACTACGAAGAGCAGAAGCGGAAAGATCACCCCATAAAATTTGCCCACTTTTATGGATAAAGCGAACTTCAGTACGAAAATGATCAATCAAACCTTCCTTCAAATCTTGCATCAACGTGTCAATCGCAAAAAAATCGTCCTGTTTAAACAAATCAAAATGATTTTTGTTTAACATTTCTTGAGCCGAATAACCCAGCATTTCTAAGCATTGGGTATTAAATTTGATATGTTCTCCTTGCGGATTGATTAGCGTGATAGCAACGGCAGCACTATTAAAAATGGCTCGAAAACGTTTTTCGCTTAATGCTAATGCATCCTCCATTTGTTTACGTTGAGTGATGTCAGAGAAAGTAGAAACCACTGCAAAAGGTTGCATTTGTCCTTTGTGCCACAAAGGTTGAGAATTGATTGACAACCAAACGAGATCACCATCAGGCTTATAAACGCCTAACACCACATTGGAACAAGGTTGACCGGTGCGTAAAGTAACCCGAGCAGGTAGCTCCTCTTCTGGAAAGGGAATCCCTTCTTCATAAATGATTTGCCATTGGGGATCAAGGGAGGTAAATCCAATATCTTGTCCTTGGGAAAGACCCAAAATACGGCGAGCACTGGCGTTACAAGCCCCTACTCGTCCGTCAGTATATTGCAAGACTACCCCATCTTGCATAGCCGCAACGACAGAATGATAGCGCGTTTCGTGTTCACGCCAACGGCTTTCATTTTGACGACGTGTTAGAAAAATGCCAATTAATTCGGTTGCCGATTGTAATAGATAAATAATGTCAGCATCCCATATACGATGCTTTGACAGATCATCAAAATAAATAAAACCAAACCATTGTTCAGCCACTTCAAGCGGGATAACCAGCAAAGATAAAGCTCCCAACGATTGAAGTATTTTTTGTTCGCTAGAGGAAAAATCTGCTATATTGCCACTAATTTGTTGCCCTTGAGAAAGTGCGTTTTCCCAACGCTTCAATTCTGGTTGATAACACCAATTTTGATTCAACAATTGTTTTGACAATGGTATCTCTGGATGGACCATTTGATTGGTACAGTGTGTACATAAGCCCCGTTCAGCATCCGTAAAATTTTCAAATATGCCAATTTGATTGAGTGAAGTGGCTTTGAGTAAATAAGTTAGAATGTCGAATAATGGTTCTTCATCATAATAACTAGCCAATAAGCGACGTGAACAAGTTGTTAAAGTTTGTTCGTATTGTAAGCGATTTGTATTCATTTTTGAATTTTTCTGAGTTTATAAGTTTAGTACAACAGATTTGTAGGGGCATTCTTTAGTTCACACAGGTTTCACCTGTCGTAACTGAAATTCTATAAATGACATCCATGAATTAAATCCGTTTATTGATCTCCGCGCAGCGAAGTGACTTCGTATCCTAAATCCGCTCCTATTCCCTATCCGTTGTACTAATATTTTTAAAACCAGTTCCTGCTGGAATCAGTCGCCCTGTGATAACATTTTCTTTGATTCCATGCAATTTATCACATTGGTTGTTAATAGCACTGTTGAGTAATATTCGCTTCGTATCCATGAAGGATGCGGCAGATAGGAATGATTTTATAGATAATGATGCTTTAGTAATCCCTAATAAGTTGGGTTTCCAAGTTGCAATATGGTTTTTTAGGGACATTCTTTTGCTAATTATTTGATTTTCTTCTATTAATTTAGCGCGAGTGACAATATCGCCTTTTAAGAACGTGGTATTGCCAGGATTAATAATCGTCATGGTACACGTCATTTGCCTAATGATAATTTCAAGATGTTTGTCATTAATTGTAATATTATGGTATTCATAAATTTCTTGTATTTCATTGATAAAATAGTTCGCTAATTCATTGATACCTTTTAGATACAGTATATCATGAGGATTCGTTTCACCTTCTACAATGACATCACCCAATTGCACTTCTTGACCGTCAGAAATTTTGATGTTCCGCCTTTTAGAAATAGAAAATTCATCGTATTGACCATTTTTGTCAATTATACTAAAACGATGTTTAGTTTGAGTGCTTTGAATAAAACGAGCAATGCCTGAACGATAGGCTAAAATAGCTGTTCCTTTAGGAATAGACACTTCAAATAAATTGGCTAGACGGGGCAAAGAGCTTGTGATGTTAAGTGTGTTGAGTTTATCATGATGAAATTCAAGCCCGTTCTGGGAGGTTGCTTCAAGATGACTAATCGCCGCCACTTTTTTGGCAATATCCTGGGCATCAGGCGTTTGTTTAATCAGTTGAATACAAGATTCACCAATAGCCTGAGCCGCTATCACCCCAACAGCTTCTCCAATATTCACCTTTTTTCGATTCGCTAAATCACGCCCATAACACATTGCACAAATGCCATACTGAGATTGGCAAGTCACCGGGGAACGTACTTTGACTTTTTTGATTTTCTTATTTTCAAGAAATATTATCCCCTTTTCATCAAGTAAAGTACCGGCTTTGATAAACCATTTGCCAGGTTGAAACATATCTTCTGCAACCACACGTCCAAGTATGCGTTCACTTAATGGTTTTATTATTTGCCCTTTTTTAGTGATGGCTGTTAAAGTGATTCCTTGCTGGGTACCGCAATCAGTTTCCGTAATAATAATATCTTGTGCCACTTCAATTAACCGCCGAGTTAGGTAACTTGCATTGGCGATTTCAATTGTTGTATCAATTATTTTTTTACGAGCACTATGAGTAGAAAGAAAATACTGATGTATATCTAAGCCCTCACGATAATTAGCTAGAATAGGTGTTTCGAGAATTGAGCCATTTGGCTTAATTATTAATCCGCGCATTCCTGTGAGTTGAACTATTTCTTTAGCACTTTGCACACCTGCTTCTATCATTATAGATAAGGCATTGCGCTTATTTTTGAGTGCTTTTGATTCTTTTTGAGTTTTAGATGACAATGTGGGTTGAACGGCTTGATATAATGTATTCAAGGCTGCATGAGTTATTTTATCTGTTGTTTTTGCCCAGGTGTGAATTATCTGGTAATAACGTTGATTTTGAGTTATTTGATTTTTTTGATATTTTTGTTGGATATCATCAATTTGAGTTTTAGCTTCTTCAATAAGTTTAGGTTTTTGTTCTGCTATAATGAAATCATCAAGGTTTAAAGAAATAGCAGCGCGGGTAGCATAAGTCAATCCAACTTGCATGAGCTTATCAACAAAATGATTGCTTTCATTTAGATTAAGATACTGAAAAACGGTCTTTATTAAGTTGAAAAGGTTTTTTTTCGTGAGAGGACGATTAATTAAGTCAAAAGGTAAAAACTTTGGTAAACATTGTGATAATATAGCACGTCCCACAGTTGTTTTCACACGTTTCCGATGAGCTTCTGTGCTATTAGAGGTTTGTTCGGGATGATTTTGTTTTAAATAGCTATTCACTGATAACTGATAATTGATAACTGATAACTGAATGGAGGCTTGCAAATCCACAGCTTCATTTTCATAAGCACGTTGTACTTCGTTAATATCAGCAAACACCATACCTTCGCCTTTTGCACCAGGACGTTGATATGTCATATTATATAATCCTAAAATCATTTCTTGCGAGGGCACATTTGATGGTTCTCCATTAACCGGGGATAAGATATTATGGTTAGACATCATCAAAACACGCGACTCAAGTTGTGCCTCTATTGTTAAGGGTATATGAACAGTCATCTGTTCTCCGTCAAATCTGGCTTTAAAAGCTTGAGCCACTAAGGGATGTAATTGGATTGCTTTACCTTCTATTAATATCGGTTCAAATGCTTGAATACTTAAACGAGATAAAGTGGGTATACGATTGAGTAGTATCGGATGCTCGTGAACCACTTGTTTAAGCATTTCCCAAACTTCAGGTTTTCTTTGTTCAATTAAACTTTTAGCTATCCGAATGGATGCTGCTAATCCACGTTGTCGCATAAGATTAAATAGAAAGGGTTTAAATAATTCTAATGCCATTTCTTTGGGCAATCCACATTGATACCATTTTAAGTTTGGTTTTACAATTATCACGGTACGCCCTGAATAGTCCACTCGCTTGTTAAGCAAATTTTGGCGAAAACTACCCTGTTTTCCTTTTATCATATCTGATAATGATTGAAGCGGTCGCTTATTTTTACGAGTGATAGCCCGGGGTTGTTTAGCATTATCCAGCAAAGCATCCACGGCTTTTTGTAACAAACGCAATTCATTACGAATGATTAGTTCTGGCACTTTTAATTTGAGTAAACGTTTAGTACGATTATTACGATTAATCACACACCTGTATAAATTGTTTAAATCAATGCTTGCAAAACGTTCAATATTTTCCAGCGGCACTAAGGGGCGCAAGTCGGGGGGCAATACGGGTAAAACGGTTAATACCATCCACTGGGGTTTTGTGTGAGATTGCAACAGGGCTTCTACTAATTTTAAGCGTTTTTTTAATTTTTTTTGATGGATTTTAGCATGGGTATCTTTGATTTGTTCACATAAATTATTTTTTAAAACGACTAAATCCAGAGCACTTAATAATTCATAAATCGCTTCACCCCCCATTCGTGCTTCAAATTCATGTTCATAAATTTTCAGAGCTTCCAAATACGCATTTTCAGATAAAATTTGTTTCAGTTTTAAATCCGTCAAACCAGGCTCAATAACCACATAAGCATCAAAATAAAGAATACGCTCTAAATCTCGCCAGGACATATCTAACAATAATCCGATACGGGAGGGTAAAGATTTGAAATACCATATATGGACAATGGGGACAGCCAGTTCTATATGTCCCATACGTTCACGGCGTACTTTAGCTAAGGTGACTTCAACACCACATTTTTCACAAACAATGCCCTGATAAGTCAACATTTTATATTTACCACATAAGCATTCATAATTATTAATTGGGCCAAACGTTTTTGCACAAAATAATCCGTGATTTTCTGGTTGAAAAGTACCGTACTTGAGAGTTTCTGATGTTTTTATTTCGCCATAGGACCAAGAACGAATTTTTTCTGGAGAAGCTAAACTGATACAAATTTTATTAAAATCTTTTATATAAGCCAGAGTATTCAATAATTCCGATAAATCATCCATATCAGTTATCAGTAATCAGTTATCAGTAATCAGTTAATGACATCATACGAAAATTTTGTTCCACAAAAGATAAGTAGGTGTACAGAAGTTTATTAATATTTTTGGTTTCTTTTTTGTGAAACGCAGTAACGAAGAATTTCATAAGGGCCGACACGCAGGTTTGCCCCTACAGTAAATATAGTCTTTTCGCTGCAAACTTTCGTTATAGTTAGCCAGAATTGAATTACAGCAAGAAACTTGCGCATCAAAGAATCTATTTTTATGAACGGATATAAAATTGAATTTTTATACTATCGAGGTTCTTGCAAGAGGTATCATAAATACTTTATTATACCCATTTAATATGATATATCAACTCGCATTTAAGCCTAAAACATTTTAACCAATCAAATAATAACAGCTAACTAAACATGTTTCACTGCGTTCTTTACCAACCAGAAATACCACCTAATACAGGCAATATTATTCGCTTATGTGCCAATACCAGGGTACAATTACATTTGATTCACCCTCTTGGGTTTGAATTAAACAATAAAAAACTCAAACGAGCAGGACTTGATTATCACGAATGGGTAGGTATCCAAGAATATGAATCTTTTTCAGCGTTTTTGGAAACCGTGCAACCATCACGTTGTTTTGCCTGCTCAACGAAAGGAAAAACTTGTTATACTGAACCCCATTATCAAGCTAAAGATACCTTCTTATTTGGTCCAGAAACACGGGGGCTACCATCAACTTTACTGGATATACATCCACCTGAACAAGTGATACGCATTCCCATGCACACAGGTAATCGTAGTTTGAATTTATCTAATGCCGTCGCTGTGATTATCTACGAGGCTTGGAGGCAATTTGGCTTTGATACAGGATGAAAATTTTTTTGTTTTAGAGCACTAAAAATCATAAGTCTTTAAGACTTATGATTTTTGAAAAGTTTAATTTTTAGCCAAGTATATCTATAGTCTAGCTAAAGGCTTTGCTTCACAATCCTTTGTAACTCTTCTACCATATACATTGGAAGAGAAAGTAGCCTGAACATCCCAGGAGAACCAGGCAAAGAAATTTGGATGTCACAACAAGATGGTTTATCGGCATTAAAGCGAACTCCATAATCCAGCTTTTTTTCCTTAATAAAGACATGGAGAGATTTAAGAGTTCCAGTTTTGCCGGCTTTCACTTCCACCGGAATTATTTGAAGCCCATAACTCAGGATATAGTCAATTTCTGCCAAAGACTGCCTCTTTTCCCTGCACCAATAAAAAAGTTCAGGTTCTTCATAACAGGGGCTAGCATAAAGAAGGTGTTGACCAATAAATTGCTCACTAACCGAACCAGAATTAACCAGCGTCACTTTATCAGCCGCTTCAATGTCTATATAACTCATACCACAAGCTTTGGTCAGTAAGCCGACATCTAAAAATAAAGGCTTTTGCATCTTTTCATTGGTTTGTGCTCTCAATGGAATGCCATTTGCTGCTGTGTGATAAACGGGATAATAAATTCTAGCTAGTTCTAGCAAATGCATCGCTTTTTTTAAATCAGAACTCTTTTCATCCTGAGCTAAGTTGACATATTTTAATTTTTGACCGATTTGAAAAGGCAGTTTTTGAAAAACATTTTGTATCCTGCTATGATTAAAGCGTCGCCCATATTTACTAAAATCATCTCGATAGGTTAACAATATTGACTGTTTTATTATGTCAACTTCCAGCAATGAACCAGTATCGTTATATACCTGGATTGCCTCAGGCATGCCGCCGATGGCTAGATAAAGTTTGAACATCTTTATTAATTCATCATGAAGCACAACAGGAAATGGTGTGCTATAATGATAATTTTCAATAAACTGTCTGAGTTGCTCTTTTCCAATTCCATCTAAAAATTCCTTGAAGGTTAAAGGTCCCAAATGCATGTATTCAACTCTACCAACCGGCATTGAAAACGAGTGCTCTTCAAAAACAAACTCCAGTAATGAACCGGCGGTAATAACATGAAGCTGGGGCAATATTTCATAAAAATAACGCAGGGTAGCTAATACCTGTGGAGCCGCCTGGATTTCATCCAGGAAAAGCAGCGTTTTGCCAGGAATCACTTTCTGCGAGGCTTTCAGTTCAAGCAGGGAAATGATCTGCTTTGGCTCTTTTGACTGGAAACAAGCAATATAGTCGTCGTTAAGTTCAAGGTTTATTTCCAGAAGTTCTAACGCATACTCCCTGGCAAACAGGCGAACAAGATATGATTTACCAACTTGCCTTGCTCCCCTGATGACAAGTGGTTTTCGTTTTTTTTTGTCCTTCCACTTTCCGAGATAATTGAGCAAAATTCTTTTCATACAACCTCCTAAGTTCTTCATAAGGAACTTTTTAAAATACACATTGTATTTAACTATCCCAATTAAAATAAACTAATTATGTTATTTTGTAAAGGTACATTTAGTGAAAAATGGTTTATTTGTTATGGGATATTTTTTCGATTTATCAATTAGATTAATTACCTATGTCATTACCCGTATCTTCTCCTTTTTTAAATTGGAATAGCATCGATACCGTTTTTTTGGATATGGATGGTACTTTGTTGGATTTGAATTATGACAATCAATTTTGGCAAAAATATTTACCAGAGTGTTATGCAAAACAACATAATCTGTCTTTGGAAGCCGCTACTGAAAGCTTAATGAGCCGTTATAAAGACATGTCAGGTACATTGGAATGGTATTGTGTTGATTATTGGACGACACAACTTGATATGGATGTTGGGGCACTCAAAAAGGATTTGGCGCATTTAATTGCCATTCATCCTTATGTCCCTGAATTTTTACAGGCATTGCACCAACATCATAAACGAGTGGTACTAGTGACTAATGCCCACCACAAAAGTTTATCTTTGAAAATGCAACATACTCAATTGGGTGAGCATTTTGACAGAATTGTGTGTGCCCACGATTTAGGTTTACCTAAAGAAGCCGGTGCATTTTGGCACAAATTGCAAACGATTGAGCCATTTAATGTTGCCCGCACTTTATTTATCGATGATTCCCTGCCGGTATTACGATCAGCAGCTAATTATGGTATTACTTATTTATTAAGTATTTATCAACCCGACTCTCAATCGTCACCTAATGAGGTGGGGGAGTTTAGGGCTATTCGTTGTTTTCGTGAAATAATGCCAAAGCATTAATTAGTCATAAACTGGAAAAATATGATGAAACATAAGAATTTAGATCCCTCAATACAAGGTGCAGAGGATGCTGAAGACATTTCTGTCGCCACTTCAGTGTTAGAAAAAAAATTGATCGAGCTTGATCGTCAACTCGCAGAACTTCCTGAATTAGAACCTAAGCGTGCGGAATTTTTATTGGACTATGGACTAACAGCTTTAGAATTAGAAAAAAATTTCGAGGCTTGGCAGGTAGCCCAACAAGCTTTTAAAATTTTTGCTGCCACGGAGGATTGGGAAAAAGCGGTGCAAGCATGCAATATTATGTTTGCGGCTGATCAATCTGACTCGTTAGTCGCTTTGGGTAATGGTGTGTGGTTAGCCGTTACTTTTCCTATTGATCCCGAACTCAGTGCCGTTATGTTAGAGCATATCGTCGATGAAACGCCTGATGACTCTGATGGTGGTGCGATTGCAGCGACTACTGCACATTATTTAGCCAGTTTACGGGTTGAAGAATCCAAACGGGAAAATTTATTGTTTTTTACTAATCAATTGTTTGCAAGAGTAGCGCGTCGGCATAGCAATGTTGAAAACCAAGCCGATTTTGATGCTTGGAGAAAAAAACTTGAACTAAATACACCTGATGAATTTTTAGGGCGTTTAGCTCAGATACTCAATGTGATGGTACAAGATGATTGGTGGGTAGATAAGGAAGCTTTGTGGGCAAAAATGCCTGTTGAATAATTTTTGTTGCGTGGGAATGGCAAATAAAAAATAACGGTTCACGTAGGGCAAGACTATTCAACTTTTAAAAAATCCGATGTCTTAAAGACATCGGATTTTTAGCGCCCTAAAAAGTTCAAATTATAGCCATAGACATAATCCGAAAACTTGAATGTTTAGAGTATACAAGATGTCATGATTTGCTACTGAAGAATTTTTTGTAGTCCGCTACGTTACCATTGTTGAGACAACATTCTATAATTTGCCGCCCCAGAGGAGACAAATCGGAATGGAGAAATGGCTTAAGATGTTCATGAAAATAGGCAAATAATATTTTTGCTCCTTGATCATAACCTTCATTACCTACTTCTGGTTGTGTATTCACTTCTAAGAACCAGTGTGATAACCTGGTACCTTCAATACGTATAGAGCTAAGTGCATAGCCGAGCAAAGCACATCGTGCTGCAATAATTTGTGGTTCCTTAAATCGAGCATTTCCTCTTCGTGCCAGATAATCACGCACGAGCCACTGCGGCATAAAACCTGTTTTCCATGCCCCTATGTGTTGGTTAGGAATCAGTATGTACTGTGTGCGCTCTGTTTGTTCAATTTGGCGTAGGAGCAGATTTGCTTGCTCTACTTTTTTACCTGTTGAAAATGGCCAATAACTTCCTACCCCTTCACTACTCATAGTTTCAGTGTCAACAATACTGGGATTGCTAAAGCCACGCGGGACGACTAAACGCCACAGCCAAGCCAATGCAGGTGGTAGAATATGAACCATTCCTATAATACCGTAAGTCGGTTTTTCTCGTGTACAAGGTGGAGTCCGAATACCCATACTTCGAATATCTATACTAACGGGTTCCCGCGCTACAATGTCTGGAATGATTGAACGTGGTATAACAACTCGCGGATTTGGGCAAGGGACACCGGGGCTATCTTCAATATGTTCCCAAATTAATGCTCGACTGCCAGGAACCGCATCAATATTAAGGAATAATAAGGGTTTTGATGGGATAGCAGTTAGTTTTTCCAGTTCAGGATCAACACCATACTCGTTGATGTGATTCACACGAACAAACCAGGCATCTTCAGCATCCATGAGCCAAAGTTTGCCGTTATCCTGTTGGATATTGGGATGGCACAGTGCCATATCGTCACAAATTGGATGCAAATCGCAAGTGCGTTGAATTTCTACATAACGTTTTTCACCAGTAACGAGATTACGCCCTTTTAATAATCTGCCATCTGGCAAACGATGGGGTTGTTCGAGCATTTCACTTTTACCACTACCACTGGCACCCTCATGCATAAAAGTCACAATATTATCATACGGTGTAACCACTTGAACTGCAGAACAATGAGCGGTTACCCACCCTTCTGCTTCGCCTTGGCGTATCAAGGCACCATAAACACCTTTTTTGGCACTGGGACCTGGATAGAGGTTATATGAAAATATTTCGTGAATTTCATCTAATCGATTATGGACGACAATCTGTTCACCATCAAAATGTGTCTGTCGAAAAGGCGGCGCCACATAAATAATGACTTTGGGAGAAAAGGAGTCGCCTATTTCTTCAGAAGAGACAATTCCTTGTAGAAGAGCCAATCCCAATGCAAAAAATGCGGCATTTGCAGGAACGATTGCAAGGGCATCTTCGCCCATATCATAAGCACCCGTTTTAAAAGCAAATACAGCCAAGTTTTGGCTAGCGAGCCAAGCAAAAGTTTCTTGTCTCAGTTTGGTAAAATCTTCATTGAAGCGGTCATGAAATCTGGGTTTATCTGATGGTTTGTTATCCCCAATTAGCATACAATCCGGATCACGTCGCCGCATGTTAGGATCAAGATAGTTAACGGCAATGCCATTGCGTACTCGTGCTACGGTGGTTTCAGTCACAATACTAGCATCTGGCAGTTCGTACTCGACTTTGAAGAAATCTTGTTTGGCATCGCCACAAGCTAAGTCTAACAGTTGCTTGGTGTTATCTGCGATTATTAAGTTGGGACAACTATCAAGAACGGTGATAACTTCTGGGTATTTATTAGTTATGTTTTTTAATAATTTATTTTTCATTTCAATTCAGCAAATTATAGGTGTTCAGAATTGGGTTAGGAATGGTCATGAAACAATTTCTCTATTACTCTGGAATAGCATTTTAACATAAAAAATAAAAATACAAGCTTTTTTAAGTTTTTATGTATATTCAGCAAGTGCACCTATCCGCCTTAAATAACGAGGGCAACCCTAAAGTTGTCAAAGTGATTTCAGGCACGTTCCTTAGTCGGTTTTAACCGACTTTAGCTATTAGCCTTAGAATTTATTCTAAGGCTTCAGTTGATTGAAACTGTTTACCCGCCGCTATCGCCGCTCCAATAATACCTGCCTGATTTAACATTTGAGCAGGTACAATTTCAGCACGCGCCTGTAATAGGTGCAAGAATTTATCATTTTTTCGACTGACACCGCCACCGATAATGAACAAGTCTGGCCAAAATAAAGCTTCCATACGCGCTAAAAATTCATTAACCCGCCATGTCCAGGCTTTCCAATTTAAATCTTCATCAGTGCGATTACGGGCAGAGGCTCTATGTTCTGCTTCTTTGCAGCGTATTTCCAGGTGACCAAATTCAGTATTAGGCACTAATTGCCCATTGACAAAAATCGCGCTGCCGATACCGGTACCAAATGTGTGCATAATCACAACACCTTGATGTCCTTTACCAGCTCCATAAGTCATTTCAGCAATGCCCGCCGCATCTGCATCATTTAATAATAAGGTAGGGCAACCGGTTTTATTTTGAATTAATGCTTCGCCATTGGTACCAATCCATGAGTGATCCACATTAGCTGCAGTATAGACTACGCCATTTTTGATAACCGCTGGAAAGGTACAACCAATAGGTCCTTGCCAGTTAAAATGTTGAAGCATTTCCGCTACCACTTCAGCGACTGCCCCTGGTAATGAAGGCTGGGGTGTAATAATACGATGACGTTCTGCTATGAGTTCCCCTGTATTGATGTTAACAGGTGCCCCTTTGATGCCGGAGCCACCAATATCAATTCCTAAAATTTCTGTTGTCATTTTTTTTAAATCTCCTATACTTTAAACCTGATAGGTCTTGAAGACCTGTCAGGTTTTTTGTAGGTACCTAAAATTTTACGCCAAAACCGATAACAAGTTCATACTGAGCCATTTCAATAAATCCTGTCTGAGGACCCGTATTTTTATTTACCCCGTGTATCTTTTCGTTGGGGGCGTAAGTCAATGCCGCATTTAGTTCTATTCGTTGTGAAAGTGGAATACCAAAACCAATAGTGTAGTGTGTTCTGACAACGGCGGGTGCCAGCGTATTAAATAAAGCTTGCGTATTTGGAAAGGGGTTATCTGCTCGACTGTAACCCATACGAAGGCTCAAGTTATGCTGATATTCCCATTGTAGCCCAAATTTAAAAACGTTCATATCTTCCCAACCAAACCCAAGTCCATCATCAGTACCCAATAAAGTTTGTCCTGGCATAAAAACGAGATCAGAAGCATTGGACATAGCATTAACGCGACTGTATTCAAGGCGTTGATAATTAAAAGCCAGGGTCAGTTTGGGTGTCGCTTTAAAGGCTAAACCAAGGTCATAATTAGAGGGAATATCGAAATTGCCTTCTTCAGCAAACAGCCCTTTGTAGTCATCAAAGTTGCTCATCCACATTTTGGATTGATAGGATGCGCCCAAAGTGAGACGTTCGGTGATTTGTCCCAACCAACCGATACGTATCCCAGCACCATAAGACATATCATGTCCATTATTGGTCACTTTGTCTGGATGAAGTGAAAAGGCTTTGAACGGTTGCAAACCTTGAGCCTCAAAACTTTGAATGACCAAAATAGGGGTAATCCCAAAGGAATGTTCCTCGGTGATTTTTCTAGAGTAAGTGATTCCCATGAACATTTGCGCTAGATCTATCCCGGTTGGAGAAGAAGCTTGCGTGGAAGGAGCCATCGGATTGCTAAAGTTTCTAAATACGGCACTATCATATTCCGTATTCATGCCACCGTTACCGCCAATGGCGATACCCAGGGAACTATTATCATCTAACATTCGATTATAGGCAAAGTGAGGTATCAGGAAAAAATCATTGCGACTTTCGTATTCCCCAGGGGGAATAGAAGTGGGACCCATTGGAGGTCCAACGGCTGAAGCATCATCATTAGCCGTAAATCCCCGTGAAGGTAAAAATAAGCCCATGCCAAAATCCATACGGTTGCCCACTTTCACTAATGAGCCAGGATTACTGGCGGCACACATTGTGCCAAGTTTCATAGCGACACAAGCTCCTGCTATTGATTTTGATTTGGCTCCATAGCCATGTGACCAATAGCCATTAGTCGCATAAGCCCCTGAATTTAAAGCCAATGTAATGGCACTTGTCAATAATAATTTGTATTTCATGAAAAATCGGATTTCTTGAACAAGTTAAAAAAAAGAATAAAGTGGTACTTTTAAAAACGCAATATGCTATTAGTCAAGGCATCACGAATCTCACTTGGACGTTGTCGCTTTCCCACTGCCCCTGGGACAATATAGTCAAGTCTATCACAAAATATATGCCGGACTTTGAAAGCCGTTTTAGCTGCTTGTCGCGTACTGATATTGGCACTGGTAGAAACTAATGCCCTTCCCCAGTGTTGACATAACTTGATTGTAGGGGGATGTGCTGTCACTCGGACAGCCAGTTTGCTGGATTGACCACGAAGTAAGGGAGAAATTTCAGATTTAGCCGGTAATAGCCAAGTGACGGCGCCGGGCCAACTGCTAAATACTCTTTTTTTGATGTTTGGCGTTAAAGGTTCAAGAAAGGGAGCTAATTGTGTATAATCAGCCGCAATCAAAATTAAACCTTTTTGCCAGGGACGCTGTTTCAATGCGAGTAAACGGGCTACCGCTTTTTCATTGAGCGGATCACAACCGAGACCATATACGGCTTCAGTGGGGTAGGCGATAATGCCCCCGGCTGTCAAAATACGTATTGCTTGTTTAAAATGCCAGGTATTCAATTTTTTATCAGTTATCAGTTATTTTACTAAAACCTTTTGAAAAAACTTGATTTCTAAGAATTGACAGATTTGGGGATTAAAACAATACAAGTATCTGATATGCGATCATGCCAAGTACGGTGTTTTTTATCTACGATAGCATGAAAAAATCCCAAACCAAAGGTTAAGCATGACATAATAGCCATTGAAAAACGTATTAATGCTTGCCGCCAATTGAGTGCTTTGCCATTGACAGATTGTAATTGAATACGCCAGACTTTCATTCCTAATGTTTGCCCTCCCTTTAACCAGGGTAATGCAAAGTAAAGAAACCAGATGATCAATAAATAAATCCTAAAAGCTAAACTAATTTGCCCGTGGGTTAACGGATAAACAAGGGCAGCTGCAACAAATAGTACTGCAAATAATAGTAAACTATCATAAAATATAGCCATAAAGCGGCGCAATAAACCAACACAATATAACTCTTCCAATTTAATTTGAAATTCCATAGTTGAAACCTTTGAAACATAAAAATCAATATTTGATTGATATAATAATTGGTTTAGAAATCCGATTTTTGAAAAAATCGGATTTCTTTTTAGTAATAACTGATAACTGATAATTGAAACAATGATACAATTTCCTGATTATGAAGATGATGTTCTTGAGGAAGAAGCGAAGCCTGAACTTAAACGTCCTCCACTCTATAAAGTGATACTATTGAATGACGACTACACCCCTATGGATTTCGTTGTTCATGTTTTAGAAATCTTTTTTGGCATGAATCAAGATGCCGCTACCCATATTATGTTACAAATACATGTTCAGGGCAAAGGCTTATGTGGTACTTTTTCCCGTGAAGTTGCGGAAACGAAGGCTGCTCAAGTCAACGATTATGCGCGTGAAAACCAACATCCTCTCCTATGTATAATGGAAAAAGCCTGAAATTTTTTCCGAATGATTCCAAGAAATAAATGATAAAAGGTCATTAATAATTTATACAAAGAATTATTAATTCCAATTAAATTCCCAATCCAAAATATTAAAAGGCACTGTCCTAATTAATGATGTCCTAAAATCATGTTAAATAGAGAACTTGAAAATAACTTAAATAGTGCTTTTCAAAATGCACGTCAAAAGCGTTTTGAATTTATGACTGTCGAACACCTTTTATTGGCATTACTAGATGATAAGGCGGCGGTTAAAGTTTTGCAGGCTTGTAGCACAGATATGAACCAACTCAAAAAAGATCTGTTGAAATTTTTAGCCGAAGCCACTCCTAAATTAGCCCTAAAAGATCAGCGCGAAACGCAACCCACACTCGGTTTCCAACGAGTCTTGCAAAGGGCACTTTTTAACGTGCAATCTTCAGGTAAAGCGGAAGTCATCGGTGCAAATGTGTTAGCAGCGATTTTTTCAGAACGTGAATCTCAAGCAGTGTATTTTCTTGAAAAACAAAATGTCACTCGTTTAGATGTTATCAACTATATTTCCCATGGTATTTCCAAAGCTGATAGTGACAATAACGCCTTTTCTTCAGAACAGGAAGAAGAACATAATGGTAAAGGTGCCGCCCCGACTAAAAAGCCTTTAGAAGTTTTTGCTGTCAATCTGAATGAACAGGCGAAAGCGGGCAAAATCGATCCCCTCATTGGACGGGAAAGTGAAATAGAACGCACTTTACAAATTTTATGCAGACGGCGCAAAAATAATCCTTTATTAGTTGGCGAAGCGGGTGTCGGAAAAACGGCGATTGCTGAAGGTTTAGCAATGCTGATTACCGAAAAAAGCGTCCCAGAAATTTTGGAAGATAGCGTCATCTATGCCTTAGACCTGGGGGCTTTATTAGCCGGTACTAAATATCGTGGCGATTTTGAAAAACGCCTTAAAGCTGTTTTGATCCAATTAAGTAGGGAACCTAATAGCATCTTGTTTATTGATGAAATCCATACCATTATTGGTGCCGGGTCCGCATCTGGAAGCGCGATGGATGCCTCCAATCTGATTAAACCAGGATTAGCTTCAGGTGAACTGAAATGTATTGGTTCAACTACTTATAAGGAATATCGTGGTATTTTTGAAAAAGATCATGCCCTATCACGTCGCTTCCAAAAAATTGATGTCAATGAACCTTCCGTTGAAGATAGTGTAGAAATCTTACAAGGTTTGAAATCGCGTTTTGAAGAACACCATGAAATCAAATATACATCTCAAGCTATACGCGCCGCCGCTGAATTATCAGCACGTTATATCAATGATAGACATTTACCCGACAAAGCCATTGATGTGATTGATGAAGCGGGCGCAATCCAACGTTTATATACGCAGGAAAAACGTAAAACAACGATTAACGTACCTGAAATAGAATCTATTGTCGGCAAAATTGCTCGTATCCCTGAAAAAAATGTCTCTCTTTCCGATAAAGAAACCTTGATGAAGCTAGACAATAATTTGAAAATGGTTGTCTATGGTCAAGAAGAGGCAATTGATACCTTGGCACAAGCCATTAAAATGTCTCGTTCCGGTTTAGGCAATACCGAAAAACCGATTGGTTCTTTTCTATTTGCTGGACCGACTGGGGTAGGTAAAACAGAGGTAACGCGCCAATTAGCTCGTATCATGGGTATAGAGTTAATTCGCTTTGATATGTCTGAATATATGGAGCGGCATACTGTATCCCGCTTAATTGGGGCACCCCCTGGTTATGTTGGTTTTGATCAAGGCGGCTTACTTACGGAGGCGATTAATAAAAGTCCTTATGCCGTGCTATTGCTAGATGAAGTTGAGAAGGCGCACCCCGATGTGTTTAATCTTTTATTACAAGTCATGGATCACGGATCATTGACTGATACTAATGGACGCAAGGTCGATTTTCGCCATGTTGTATTAGTAATGACGACCAATGCTGGCGCTGAACAAGCCAGTCGTGCTTCGATAGGATTTAGTATGCAAGATCATTCTAGCGATATGTCGGAAGCCATTAAACATGGCTTTACGCCTGAATTTCGTAATCGCCTGGATGCCATTGTGCAATTTAAGCCCTTAACGCCTGAAACGATTGGGCATGTCGTGGATAAATTCATTATTGAATTAGAAAGCCAATTAGAAGAAAAACGAGTCACGATTGACATAGATGAGGCAACCCGCCATTGGTTAGCAAAACATGGCTATGATCCCAAAATGGGGGCTAGACCGATGGCGCGTTTGATTCAGGACAAAATCAAAAAACAGTTGGCTGAAGAACTCCTGTTTGGGAAACTAGAAAAAGGGGGACATGTGCGCGTACAAGAAGTTGATGGTGAATTTCAATTTGAATTTGAAGTAGCAAAAAAAAAGGCGAAGACGCGGGTTCGCCCCAAAGAGGGCATTATGTAGGGCGATAACAAAGGTTCGCCCCGAAAAAGATTATGTAGGGGCAAACATAAGTGTTTGCCCTTTGCCATTAATCACGCCAAAAATGAAGTTTCAGAAAAATTTTCATCCTGTAAAAATCTAACAAGCTTTTCTTCAGGTGAATTCATCCCCAAATAGCTCATCATTAAGTTAGCAAAGATTTTTTCATCTTTTGGGGGCATAATAACCTTAGTTAGTAACTTTTCTAAGGTGAAATTAAAATATTGGACGCTTTCCTTGTATTCTCTTAAAAGTTGAATAAAGTCATCTATACGATAGTATTGCTCCTCATTTTCAAACGTCCATTCTTCTTCTTGCCCTATTCCAGTGAGTTCTTCAGCAAAACAAAATTGCAAATTAAGATAGTGTAAAAGATTAAGAGGGATAACATCTAGCGGCGTTTTTGCCCCTTTGGGTAAAGATAAATCTTGACAATGGGTTTCCAAAATATCAGACAGAACAGACCATCCTTTGCAAATGACTTCATACTTCATTTCATAAGTTCTAAATGGCATTTGAAGAAAATGATAGGCTATTTTTTGGGCAATTTCATACCAGGGTTCAATGGGCCTAGCTATATCATTGATATAAATAAAGGGACCTGTGTATCCATCATTGCTGTTGATGAGATTAGTTAGAACTTTATCTTGAACTTCAGTAAGTGAGTTCCCCTGTTCTTTTTGTTCCACTGCTTCCCAACATAAAAAGTAATCTGATTTGATAGCAAAAATAAAGTTATCCAGGGCATCTTCAAGATCATCTGCATCTTCTAAATCCAGATTTTCAAAAAAATCATGAGTAGGGATATCATCTGATTGCTGAGCATCTTCCGTTTTTTTCGTCATATTGTTTCCGTTTTTTTTAGATAAAAGGAAATTTAAATGAGAGCTTTTAATTGTATCACATTATTGACATTTTTGCTGGTGATATTTTCACTGAGTGTTTTATTTTATGTTATACTTTAAATTCATGTTATTAGTCACTGATTGGATTGAATAATGTCTTATATACTTGATGCCCTTCAAAAAGCGGAATATGAGCGTGAAATGGCTCAATTTATTAATAACGATATTGATAATAAAGGAAGGCGCTCTTTTCTTCAAACCAGTTTTTGGCTATGGATAACTATAATATTGTTAATGAATATACTCTTATTCACGGTTTTGCTTTGGCCTAAAAAAAACTTGACAGCGCCACAAGTCCATATTATAGCAACTGTAGTCCAACAGGTACATCCATGAACCTATCCTGCCCTCCTATTCGTTTTTAATTTTAGAAATCGAGGCTAGAGTTTAACAATCCCAAAGCTTTGGGATTGTTTCCGGATGAACACTATATAATTATTCAGTTGAAAATGGTTAACATTATGCCAAATCATCAAAGAAAAAAATTCAGATTTGAATATGCGGGTATTGTGTTAGGTTTTCTAATGGCATATTTTCAATTGTTTGATATTTTAGAAAAGTATCTTATAATAGAAAAACCAATTGTTTTAGAATTTGATAAATCGGAATCCACACCCGATACATTCACTTATGTCGTAACGGGGGCTGTTGCTGATGAAAATTATTTGCTTGATATGATCAAACTTTTTCCTATACCTGATAATTTGAAGCAAGTGAGTTTTCAATATGATCACTATCCAGAATTTGACTTAAAACCAATTACAAATACCACCCCTGATACCTATAAGGTGTCAAAAAATTTTTTGGAAAAAAAATACAATGAAGATAATTTTCATTTTGAGTTTTTAGACAATAATCGTTTTACATTTAAGTTTAAATTTAGTGGCAATGAACAAAATAAGCCAAAATTTGAGTGTAAAGTGTTTACGGTTGAAAACACTTCCATATCATGTGAAGTTAAGGAAAAAAGCGGATTTTTTTCGTTCATTCGTGATATTCCTTGGTATAGAATTTGGGTGGTACTTTCTTTTGTGCTGGTATTTTTTATTTACTTTTTTGAACAATTGTGGGGAATATGGAAAAATAGACGACAGTCTCCTGATAATGAGAGGAATAGATATAAGACTGTGAATCGTCTTTTTCGCTAAATATGATAAATGATTTGCTTGTGGTTGTTGCAATACTTTCTTTTTATAACCATTGGAGGAATACTAAAATATGGATTGGCATATTGTAACAGGTAGTAAAGGTGGTGTCGGTAAAACTTTGCTAACCTTGATGATCTTAGCCCGTCATCTTGAGAAGGAGCAAAGCAGTGCTTTAGCGCTTGATTTCAATGCGATGAATGCAGATACTTCTGCTATACTTCTTGATAGTAAAAAACGTGATCGAACGATGATTATCAATCACGAGGCTGCTAAAGATACTGAACTATTCGGTGCCGATAAAATAGTTGTTCAAAAAACGTTTACCTCATTAAGAAGAACATTCAGAAGTGAAAAGAAAAATTACGCTATTGGATGGCCTTCTAATCAGTTTAGTTTATATCCGCCCACTTTGTTTGCGGATCTGCTTGCTACAATCAAAGATTCTACCAAAGGGATTGAGAAAAAACTCAAGTTGCCAGAGTTAGGAAGTGTTATTATCGACACCAATTATCACTTTTGTAATATTTTTTCCAATGATGAAAAATATTATGAGAGCTACCAAAAATTGTTAGATGATGGTGACAGTATAACTGTTTGGTTTTTGTGGGTTTATAGACAGTTGGAAAACTTACTTAAACCGGGTTCGGAAGCTGATGCGAGAATAGTATCTGCAACTGCTAGCGCGATTGAAGAACATTTTATGCGGAATAATACTGCACCTCTTATGCATGTTTTTAGTCCAGTCGCATTAATTTCGTCCGAATTGGAAGAAACTCAGGATACCAATGCTATTTTTAAGTTTCTTAATGCCAAAAAGAAAGATGAAAAAAATATTTCCATTAACGAATTGGAAAACATGGCAAAATTACCCAAGGGAGATTATATTTATTTTCAAGACTGGGTAGATGAATTGGAATTCGCCCGTAATGATTTACTGAGTGGTAATAATGATGATATACATAGCTTTTTTTTGGATATGCTTATCAATGCGATTCCTCAAGGAAGCGAAGAAAAGCCAACACGTCCCATGAATGTGATACCTCTCGCATATTATCATGCTGATTTGCAGTATTATACGGATAGGGTGAATGCAGATCCCGTGTCAAATATGAAAAAGTTTGACATTTACAAAAATTTTCTCAATTTGTTGGGATAAATCAAATGAAGATTGTTTTTTACAAAGCAAGTGAGGATGTGTGGTTTGATACAAGATATGCTCAACTTTGTCTTCCTAGTGAAATCATATTTTCTAATCACCAAGATAAGCTAGTGATATTTGAACAGAAAAGTATTGATGAGCTAGGACGATGGATTAAGCCATTGCTACCTAGAAATGTGACCGGTAGCAATGATATTTTTTTTGTACCTTCTGAAATACGGGATAAATTTATGGATGTCCTTAACAAAGTTATCAGTGGTTTCAAGGGTATTATGGTGAAGAAGGGCGAAGCAACGGATATACCAACAAGTGAAGAACTTGGGTTGGAGCCGGATAAGCCTAGTTCTTCTTTTTATGATAAGATGGAAAAACAAGAGGTTTATATTGTGGAAAAACGAGATGCCGAAAGAGAACTGGTGAAAGTATTCAATTACATTGCAGATCAAGATAATGAGATTGATGCTGTCATATTTTCTACTTTCACCGCTAATCGGGTAAGAGTTGCGTATGCAAGTACTCCAAAACCTAATAGGCGAGTAGAAGTCAAAACTTTTGCAATACAATTAGAGGATTTGACTTCTTTCTATAAGAAGACTCAGCAAGTTTATTCTGATGCAGGGCAACCTGATTACGTTATTTTCCAAAATGCTAGTGATGATGGTTCACGGGGAAGCATTTTTCATATCACTCACTTACCCCAGTATGGTCAATATTATTTTTTGACTTTTGTCAGTGCAACAGAAGAGGGTATTTCAATGCTGGAGCATTACAGAGAACAGAATCTCAACAAGATTAAGGAATTGCTTGATGATATCTATTCATAGATCGTTAAGTGGGTGGGTGGCTATTTGTCGCACCCACCACCTTAAAACCAATCCCAAACTTACCCCACCAATAAAACCAAAATAATAATTATAAAAACGGTTATCAATCCTCCCCCTATCAAATTAGTTCTTGAATTATATCTTTTTTCCTCTTCCAATTTTTGTATCAACATCTGTCGATTCAAACGGTTGATAATTTTAGCCGGTTGATTGACTAATTTTAAAAACGCTAATTCAATCGGTAATGGATTTTCAAACAGAGTCAGTTTTTTTAGCTGAGAAAATTTGTCATATTCATACGGTAGCCCTGTCAGTTGATTACCGCTCAAATAAAGTTGCCTCAGATTAGGCAATTTGGACATTTCAGGTGGTAAAACGTTTAGTCGATTGTTATTAAGATATAACATCTCAAGGTGAGGCAATTTACCTATTTGGGGCGGCAACGTTGTCAGTAAATTTTTATCAAGGTTTAGCATGAGAAGATGGGATAATCTTGAAATGGATTTATCCAATGCAATCAATTGATTATCATTCAAATAGAGGGCTTCAAGCCGAGACAACTTTGAGAGTTGAGGCGGTAAAGCCGCCAATTGATTACCGCTCAAATATAATAATTTTAAGTGAGACAATTTACCTATTGCCGGCGGCAGGGCTGTTAATTGATTATTGCTAAGATATAGCACCTTGAGCTTCGACAATTTCGCAATCGCAGGTGGTATAGTTGTTAATTGATTGCCACTTAATCCTAATTCTTCAAGCTGAGATAATTTAAAGAGTTCAGGAGGTAATGCCGTTAATCCCTCATTAAAGAGATGAAGCACTGTCGCTTTACGTTTAGCCGTTTTTTTGATAATGTTAAGTAATTCTTTGTTATTCATAGAATTAAATTAGAAGCGTAGGGTGCGCACTTTTGAGATCTATTGTATGGATTAATGGTGATTAGAGTTTTTTCCAAAAAACGGTAATTCAATATCATTTTGCCCTACCCACTCGATTTTATTTGAATTTTAAGTTAATACTCCATTCCGTCGTTTTTTTTGCTAACTTTATAAATCAATAGCTTACAAGGTGAGTCCAAATGTATTTATGATATGATGGCTTATGTCCGTCATTTAAGAATGAACCGCTTTATTAATTATTAATTGTTAATTTTAATTGTTAATCTAATTCATAATATCAATAAACGGAACCAGTGCAAGGAAAAGCTATTTTCGTAAATATATTATTTGGGTGAAAAACTTTTTAAGACAATTATTAGTAAAATCACGACGTTATATTTTTTAGGCAAAAAAATGATTGACATAAGTATTTTAAGCTTTATAATAGTTGATGTACGGTTGCTATGATATGCAACTCTAATAAATAAAGGGACGCAGCATTTTTGTATGTGTTAAGATTTTCCAGATGAGGCTGGACAAGTTTTAGATTATTGGTATACAAGGTAGCGTCCCCTTTTCCTTAAAAGGAGGTGCCTAGATGAATGCTATTTACCAACAGGATTTTTATACTTGGACTTTGGAACAGGCAATGTTATTAAGGCAAAAACGTTTTAATGAGATTGATTTAGAACATCTGGTTGAGGAAATTGAAGATATGGGAAAATCTGAGAAGCGTGCCCTAGAGTCTTATGTTGAGAACTTGCTAATGCATCTGTTGAAATGGGAATATCAACCTTATTATATAGGGCGTAGAAGTTGGGAATTAACTATTATTGAACAACGTAAGCGACTTAACTGGCATCTCAAAGAAAACCCAGGATTGAAGTCTAAACTTTCCGAAGCTATTAAACGATCATATGAATTAGCAAAGTCGGGAGCCGAAAAGGAAACGGGAATTCCTATTTCTCGTTACCCTGAAACATGTCCTTGGACTTATGAACAGTTCACGAACCCTGAATTTTGGCCTTCACCGGCTGAATAATATGATGTAAGGAATGAAAATTAAATAATACCCTTTCGAGGTTTTAATTTTTCTTCAAAAAACGAAAACCTCGAATACTAAACCTGCCAGGTTTAAAAAAAACATGGCAGGTTTGGGTACATACTGGTTTAAATGCGACTAATGAGGAAATTAAGGTGATATTTAGTGTGCTAAAAAATACGAAAGCCTTTATTGAACAATGGATTCAGAGCTTGGAAATGTGAAACGAGCGAGCGTTATTATTTTTGTGGTGGGTTTGACTATCCACCCTACGCTGGCTATTTTAACAAAAAATAGTATTTTGGAAAAAATAGGACATTTAAAAATGTATCAAGGTATTTTTATAGATGCTCAAAAAACCGATAAACACTTTGCGGAACGGATGTCAACGCCGGGTAAAAATGGACTGAAGGTTCAATTTCAACAACCAGGGGAGTTGATGAGTTTAGCTAACCACATTGTAGAAACTCAGCCAGCTTTGGTGGCATTAAATTACCATCAACAAATCCAGCACAATGCCTACCAAGCTGAAACTTTAGCCCAGTTCCTGCGTTCTTATACCTCAGAACATCTGGAGAAAGATTTTCCCATTGTTTTGCTTTACAATGAAAATGAAATCAACGGTTTTCTGAATAATGTCACTGCCCATGACTTATTCGATTGTCATTTTATGACAAAAAAAATCGCTGATAATCGCCCAAAAATATTATCGCTCGTCAAGGGTTATCAGCGTATGATCAAAAAATGGACGAAAAAATCTGAACGCTGGGCAACTTTTTTTGGGTTAAATAAGTCAGAACGAGTTGTGGTGGCTTATCAAGCTATACGTGAACTGGATAGGCTTAAAGCACCCCATCAGGTTGCCCAAGCGATTTTGCGCTATGTGATAGGGAGACAAGGAATTTTATTGGATAAAAATAATGTCTTAGCGCAATTAGGCGTAGCGAAAGCCGACAAAGAAATTGATAGCTTATTTGAAGTGCTAAAAACAGCCAAAGTGATCTATACTGGCGTATTTAGTGAAGGTTGGAACCGTTGGTGGGAACACCGTTTACAAGATTGGGGCAAACAATTATGTGAAGAAGCCCTGGGTAATATGACGGCTAAAGAACGGGTAGTTTGTTTGAATAAGAAACTGGGATTGAAATTATTGCCTGCAAAATCGCGCTGGCAGGAACATACTGATGCTTTATTTGCCTTTGCTTGTGATTCTTGTCATCAGCCTACTGAGCAACAATTTTCTGTGATTGCTTATGAACCTGATTCAATGCCTCATAGCTTTATCCAAAGAAGACATATTTGTTGGAAATGTGTTGAAACTGGCGAATTTGTCGAAAGCGGATTGACAATTGATGATGGAGAAAGATTCTTTGTCGAGATGATTTTAAATGGTGAAATGAGGAGTTGAATGTGAATATCATTCCAAGCGCAAGAGAGATGGCTTCACTATTAGCTTCTTTGAGTAATTTACTTTGCCAAAATCAGCTAATTTCTCCTGATAGTAAGAATTGTCTTGACCGTGCAAGTACACAACTTATTAAATTAAGTTCTTCACGAACCTGGGAATATGCAATTAAACCGTCAGCACCTATTAAATTTGTACCAACATCTGATAAAAAGTTAGGAAAGATCATTCCTCATGTTTATCTTGATGTCGCAGTTGAACCCCCTAAAAGAAATGATCTTCCACTTTTTAAAAGGCTTGATACTAAAATTGAGATTTTTGATCTTGCGGGTCATTTACAATCCCGTTGGCATATTGATCTAGCTAATCGGAAAGAAGATGGCACTTATCAAGATGGACCCATTTTTCACCTCCAAAGTGGTGGACATAAACCGCTAGCGAATAGAAAAGAAGAATTAAAAATCAGTCGTCCACGTTGGGCGATGCCACCAATGGAATTGATTTTAACTTGTGAAATGATTTTAGCGAATTTTTATCCAGCACAATGGAAAACAATTAGAACCGAAAAAAGATGGTTGAAACTCATTCAGGCTGCACAATCTATGTGTTATTTGACATACTATCAGCAAATACATGAGTGCTTGTTTAAGTCACAACCACTGATACCGAGACAGCAATCAGAATCCATATTAACCGCGCTTTGGGCAAAAAAATGAAAATAGGGATAGATCGACAAGCGAAAAATTACAATAGACTTCTTAAACATCTGAGAAACGTACCTACTTTTAAAGTAGCACGAGTAGGCTGGGTAGTCAAACCCACCTAAAAATAATTATCGTATTCATTGAGGTTTGGTGGGTTTTCTACCCACCCTACGCTGGCTAAAAAATACGAAAGCCTTTATTGAACAATGGATTCAGAGCTTGGAAATGTGAAACGAGCGAGCGTCATTTCAAAAATAAAAGTTAATCAATTAATGTTACTCTGAACCCAATTATTCTTCACACATAAGAGGTAAAAAATATGCAGTCTGCCATGCACCTTAAAACTGCAATTCTACCAGGTGGCAGAATTGAAGTCACTGATCTAAAATTGCCGGTTGGCGAATGGGTAGATGTGTTTGTTCTGCTCCCACATTACCCAGCAACAGCACGTCATTCAGCAATAGATGTTCTAGCACGAGTAGGCTGGATAGAGGTTTGGCGGGTTTTCTACCCACCCTACGCTTGCTGGCGTGTTTCTTTTAAGAAGTATTCAAAAATAATACGAGGTGATATGTGTTAAATGACATTAATACACTTGATTGTAACGAGGGCATTGAGCCATCTAATCAGGAGTTTATTCATAATTTACTAGCTCTTCCCAACGCAAACTCTGAAATAACAGAATTAAGAAAAATTTATCAAGAAAAAATGATAAAAAGACAGCAACGGAAAAAAGCGTTTCATCATTTTGTCAAAAGCAGAAAAATAGAAACAACTTCTGGATTGTCCGCGACTGAAATAATACGAAAATCCCGTGACAGTGGTTATGAAAAATAATGTACTTTAAATTATACGTATCCTATCAAAAATTTGTGGTCAGATCATTGACCTCTCAATTTTGATAAGATACAATTATACTTTGATTATTTATATCGTTATGGAAAAATATGTTGTTGATACCTGCGTTGCTGCAAAAATATTTATTGATACTGAAAAATATGTCGATAAAGCAGTCGCTTTCTATGATTTAGCGTATGATGAAAAAGCGGAACTAATGGCACCTTCGCTCATATGGTATGAGCTTGGAAGTGTCTTTTCAAAAATGCAAATGCCGAAAGAAAAGTCAGAAGAAAATTTTGCTGAGTTTCAAGAACAAATACAAATGGGGATTATAAAAATAATTCATCCTTCTTTAGAACTTATTAATAAGGCTGATGAAATTGCGAATATGGACACACAGGGGCAGGGATATATTTCTTCTTTTGATGCCACTTTTCATGCTCTTGCACTTTTGAAGAACGCAATATTCATGACTGCTGATGAAAAACATATTAGAAAAGTACAAAAAATCAAAGAATTATCAGATTCAATACAGTTTTTAGGTAATTTTCATAACGAGCGTGGAATGGATAAAGCTCGCGTAGGGTAGGTAGCTAAACCCACCTTCCACCCTACGCTGGCTATAGTGCCCCTTTTCTTTAAAAGCAGATATTATTAATATGTTATCAAGTTATAAAGCAGTTTTAAATAACAATCATTAAATAGCTGACAATGGTGGACCCGGTATTGATGATCCGGTAGCATGGCAACGTGAAATACGTCAAGATAATCCTTTACTGGGGAGAGAATAATTATGTTGCTTGATAGCAATACCATCATTTATGCGGCAATACCAGAAGAAGAACAATTGAGACAGTTTTTATCTAAACAGGAGCTTTCTGTTTCTGCTGTGAGTTATGTTGATGTATTGGGCTATCATAAACTTACCTCAAAAAATAAACAGCATTTTGAAAATTTTTTCCAGACGACACAGATGTTTCCAATTTCCGATGAAATCATTCAAAAAGCTTCAGCTTTAAGGCAACAAAAGAAAATGTCTTTAGGCGATGCTCTTATCGCAGCAACCGCTTTGATTCATGGCTTGACATTAGTAACTTCTAAGGTGGGTTTCATTTCATTCTACCCACTCTACGCTCGCTAACAGGAGGAAAATTGAATGAAATCATTTTCAAAATGGACGATTGAAGACGTTGAAGAAACATTTAGCCTGGTATTACATCAACACCTGGAACAACTCGAAATATGGATGAAACCGGCTACGCCTTCAGAAGAAGAGCAAAAATTAATACCTTTACGCGAAAAATTACTTGAGCATGTCTGGGATTGGAATGAAGAAGAATTAAAGGTTTATTTTATTATACCCTTATTAAATTTTGTCAATTTTGAGCAAGAACATTATAAACCCTTTTTAGATCGAGAATTATCCATGATACATCATGATGAAAAAATCGCTGGCAGAGTTGATTTTGTCGTCGCTTATGGAAAACGATCCCCAAAACGACCCTTCTTTTTTATCCATGAATATAAAAAGGAACATGATTCTTCAGATGATCCATTAGGGCAGCTTATGATTGCGATGGTAACCGCTCAACATTTAAATAATGATGGGCATCCCGTGTATGGCGTTTATGTGATGGGGCGGTATTGGCATTTTGTCGTCTTAGAAGGACAAAATTATGCGGTACATACTGGTTTAAATGCGACTAATGAGGAAATTAAGGTGATATTTAGTGTGCTAAAAAATACGAAAGCCATTATTGAACAATGGGTTCAGAGCTAGGAAATGTGAAACGAGCTCGCGTCATTATTTTTGTGGTGGGTTTGACTATCCACCCTACACTGGCTATTGATAATCGCAGCCCTGCCCTTTTATTTCCTAGCTGTGATATTGCACAAGATATAAGGGCTTATGTCCGTTATTTAAGAATGAACCGCTTTATTAATTATTAATTGTTAATCTTAATTGTTAATCTAATTCACAATATCAATAAACGGAACCAGTTCCAGGAAAAGCTGTTTTCGTAAGGGCAATTCTGTGAATTATGAATTGGAATAGTAATTAGAAATAATGTATTATTTAGGCGCGTGAAAAACTTTGTAAAAAATTATTAATACGATAGGCTGGCTAGAGGTACTTCGTTAGGCGAAGCTAAACCCACCTTATCAGATGAATGGTGGGGTTCATTTCATTCTACACACCCTATGCTGGCTATAGTGCCCCTTTTCTTTAAAAGCAGATATTATTAATATGTTATCAAGTTATAAAGCAGTTTTAAATAACAATCATTAAATAGCTGACAATGGTGGACCCGGTATTGATGATCCGGTAGCATGGCAACGTGAAATACGTCAAGATAATCCTTTACTGGGGAGAGAATAATTATGTTGCTTGATAGCAATACCATCATTTATGCGGCAATACCAGAAGAAGAACAATTGAGACAGTTTTTATCTAAACAGGAGCTTTCTGTTTCTGCTGTGAGTTATGTTGATGTATTGGGCTATCATAAACTTACCTCAAAAAATAAACAGCATTTTGAAAATTTTTTCCAGACGACACAGATGTTTCCAATTTCCGATGAAATCATTCAAAAAGCTTCAGCTTTAAGGCAACAAAAGAAAATGTCTTTAGGCGATGCTCTTATCGCAGCAACCGCTTTGATTCATGGCTTGACATTAGTAACTTCTAATGTTAAAGACTTTGAATGGATTGAAGATTTATCGGTGCTTGATCCACTTAAAAATTGAAAAAAATAAAATGCTGGACTGGTCAGCGAAGCTAAACCCACCTTATTAGATGGATGATGGGTTTCATTTCATTCTACGCTGGTTGAATTAATTATGACTTCATTTTACACTGACAAAGAACTGTTACAACTAGGGCTTGGCAAAGTTGGCAACAATGTAAAGCTAAGTAAAAAAACCAGTATCTATAATCCAGAAAATATAATTTTGGGTGATAATGTAAGAATTGATGATTTTTGTGTATTGTCGGCTGGAGGGGGAAAGATTACTTTAGGTAATCATATCCATATAGCCTGTTTTTGTGCTTTATATGGTCAAGAACACATAGTCATGGAAGACTTGATAACGTTATCCTCTAGAGTAGTTATATACACTTGTTCCGATGATTTTTCAGGGCGTAGTTTGACCAATCCTACTGTGCCAGATGAGTTTCGTCCTGGTTTAACAAAGGGGGCTGTTATTCTAAAAAAGCACGTCATTATTGGTACTAATTCAACAATATTGCCTAATGTGACCATAGGCATAGGTAGTGCTATTGGGGCGCATAGTTTGGTGACTAAAAACCTTGCTGAATGGGGAATATACACTGGAATACCTGCGAAAAAAATAAAAAACAGAAAAAAAGATTTACTAGAAATAGAAAATCATTTTTTAGCCAGCGTAATGTCATTGACTTAAGCGAGCGTAGAGTGGGTAGTTAAACCCACCGCAACTTTTCTGATTGATTAAGTGGATTTTCTACCCACCCTACACTCGCTACACTCGCTGAGTCGTTTAAAAAATTGATAACATAATTGGAATAATCGACTTTATTCCTTAGAATACACGGAGCAGAATAGAATGAACACAACAAGACAAGCTCAAGCGGAGCAAAAAAAACAAACGTATTTAAAACGAGTCAATTTTTTATTTGAGAATGTGAAACAGTGGCTCAAAGATGAACCTCTGTTAGTAGAAGAAACCACGAGAGAAATTAATGAAACTCTAATGGATGATGACATGAGGGATATTTATACGGTTCCCATGCTGATTCTCTACGCTCCAAACCACGAAAAAGTAGTTGAACTCAAACCGGTTGGGGCTTCTGTTATCGTTGCTCAGGGCATGATTGATATTGAGGATCCTTATGGGGATCGAGAACATATCACCTACATGTTAAAAGAACAACCACAGGTACTCAGAAAAGTGGGTGATAAACTGGTTGAAAAACCGATGTATAACAACGTCAATGCTGATAACTGGTATTGGTTGAATGAAAGCGATAGGCATAACGCCCAAGTTATGAAATCTAATCTATTATGTAAACTGATTATGCGAGTTGGCGATTATGAATTTTAATCCACTTTCCCCCGTATGGCAGTCATATCAAGCTTCTAAAAACGCTTTTGAAATTGCTAAAGTTGCTAATAAACATCCTGATAGAGAAAATTTGTTTATCAAAACTGAAATTTTATATTCCCAAGCTAATGCAATACAAATCATTAAACAGAGCAAAAGTGATGCTGATGAATTGTTTGTTTTGAACTTGTGGGCAACTTTTGAACGTTTTATCCGAACTTATTTGCAGGAAAAAGGGCAAAAATTGCAAGAAATTTTACCCAGCAGTTTAGCCAGTTCAATCTATCCCTATTTTGAAAAAGAAGTCGAATTTTGGAAAGCAGAGGATATTTTAGATTTGCTCAAAAGCACCTTAGCACCTCGTACAAGCTTAATTGGGCAAGCAAAACAAATTTTACAATATCGAAATTGGATTGCACATGGTAAAAACACGAACAAAATTCCGCCCCAAGTCACCCCTGTTTATGCTTTTGATATTTTAAATGAAATTGTTGATTTGATCTTATTGAACAACTAAGGGTTAAGGATTAGCCAGCGTAGGGGGGCGGCAGTGAGCGTAGCTTACGCTGGCTAGCTGATTATTTTTTCTTCGTACCCACAAATGGAATAAATAAACATGATAAATTTTGAACAAACTCTCAGTACCGTGATGCAACTGCCGTTTGAACAACGACAGATCTTGATTAACATTGTAATACATCGCGATAACGATCTGTGCCGCCGTGAAATAGCAAAAGAAGCTCGTGAAGCCATTATCGATTTTCATGCAGGTAAATTCAAACCGCAACCTGCCAAGGATATCATTGCTAAACTTCGCCTGCCCAAAAATGAGGTAACAGAAATATGAAAGAACTTGTTTTAAGTAGTAGTACAAAAGTATTTTAACATTATTTAAATATACGTAATAGTATATTCATCAGAGCCAATATTTGCTAAAATGTGAAATAAATCTGATTTGAGATAATTAAAAGACTGAAAAGCTGAAAAAGGTATCCAATCATATTTAATTTTTCGCCATAGAATCTCAATCAGATTTAAGTAGGTAGACATAAGTATTTTAACATTTTGTTGAAGCAATTGTTATGGTATTTTATCAGGATAAAATTTCATAAATAGAGTTATTACATCTTTTTAAAATAATGTTAAAATACTTTTGTACCACAACTTAATTTTGACAATTAGCTCGTGTGCTGTATAATATAGTGGAATCTAAAAACACATAGGCTTTAAACCCTTAAGTTTTTCGATTTCAGTTGTTTAATTTTTTCATTCAATAAAGGATATCTGTAAAAATTGTGGATAACGCTTCAAAAAACGTGATTAATACGAAAACCACTGGTTGGTGGATAATGTCGGTCATCGTGATAGCTTTTCTTGGGTTGATTGCTTGGCAAATTTGGAAAGCTGAGCAATATAATCAAGCCCTTAATTTTGCAAAGATGGGTGAACACTATCGGGCTGAAGGGGATTTTCAAGGTGCTGAAAAAATGTATCTGAAAAGCTTAGAGCTTTTTCAATCCCTAGATCACCAAGAAGAGGTGGCAAAGCAGTCTGGCAAGATGGGGCTTCTTTATGCAACTCATCAAGATTTTCAAGGGGCTGAGCGGATGTATCTCAAAAGTCTGGAAAATTTTCAGTCTTTGGGGAATAGGGAAGGTATGGCTCATCAATATGATAACTTGGGGAGCCTTTCTGCTATTCGTGGCGATAGTGAAAATGCTGAAAAAATGTTTCTTGAAAGCCTGGCGGTTTTTCAGGATTTGGAATCTGATGAAGGTGTGGCGAAGCAGTATTTAAACCTCGGCAATATTTATCATCTGATGGGTGACTGGCAACAAACTGAGGAGATGTTTCTTAAAGGTTTTGAACTTTATGAAACTCTCGAAAATAAAAGCGGTATTGAGAGTCAGTATAATAATTTTATTGCTATTTATGTTAAACGTGGTAATTGGCAAGATGCCGGGGAAACGTTTCTTAGAAAGATGGCAATGCAAGAACAAGATAGCTTCATTCTAAGTAAGTATGCCCATTTGGGTACTTTTTATCTGAGTTATGGTAATTGGCAACGTGCGGAACAGATGTTTCTTAAAGGACTGGAAATTGATCAGGCTTTGGATAATGAAGAAGGCTTGTCAAATTATTATTATCATTTGGGTATGCTCTATGATAATTCAGGTGATTGGCAACGTGCGGAAGAAATGTTTCTTAAAGGTTTAGAAATTGATGAAACCTTAGAAAACAAAAAAGCTATGGCAGAGAAATATGCCAATTTGGTTATCCTTTATGCTAAAAGGGGTGACTGGCAACGTGCGGAAACGTTTTTTCTGAAAAAGATGAAACTGACTTCTGAAGGTAAGGCGAGCATTTTAAATAAATATGCTAATTTAGGGGATTTTTATCTTGAATATGGCAATGATCAACTCGCCGAAGAAAAATTTCTTAAAGGTTTAGAGATTGATGAAGCTCTTGATTATGAAGAAGGTAAGGCGCGTCATTATGCTAGTCTTGGCGAGATTTATGCGAAACGGGCTGATGTACGACAGGCTGAAAAAATGTATCTTAGCGGGTTGAAAATTGCTGAGGCATTGGAAAATCAAGAAAGCATGGCGCGTTATTATGCCCATTTGGGTGTATTTTATGTCAATCAGGGCGATGATGAACAGGCGGAAGAAATGTTTATCAAGGGGTTAGATATTGATGAATTTTTAGAAGAGCAGCAGAAATTAGTTAATAGCTATAACTATCTTGGCACGATTTATGCTAATCGCGGTGATAAAGAGCAGGCGTTGGGTATGTACCTCATTGCTTTAGAACTTGACATAGATAATGCCTTAAAAATCCATAAAAGTGAAGCATTTAAATTCAATAAAGAAGATGAGGGGCGTATTCTGCAACAAGTCAAGGAAGAACTGTTGAAGGAATGGGGATTCATTCAAGGTGAAAGGGAAAACTTGTTAAATCATTATGCGACACTCGGCGATTTTTATGTTAGTCATGATGATGAGGAGCCTGCTGAAAAAATGTTTCTTAAGGGATTAGTGATTACTGAAGCCTTAAAAAACCAAGCGGGTATGTCAAATTATTATACCAAGCTTGGGAAACTTTACACCAATCGCGATGATTTGCAGTTGGCTGTTGAAATGTATCTCAAGAGTTTAGAGATTGATAAAGCTTTGGGCAATAATTCAGGTATGGCGGATAAATATACCCGTATTGGTGTCGCTTATGCTAATCAAGGTGATGATCAAGGTGCCGAAAAAATGTTTCTTGAAGGATTAGAAATTGAAAGGCTTTTGGATAATAAGAAGGGCATGGCTCGTCACTATTCTAATTTGGGTGCCATTTACGCAAAACGGGGTGATTGGCAAAAGATGCAGGATGTACTTTTTCAGGCATTAGCCATTGATAAAGCCCTTGATAATAAAGAGGGGATGGCGCGTCACTATGGTAATCTTGCCACGCTTTATGTACGAGTTGGGTATTGGCAACAAGCGGAAGCTATGTATCTCAAAGAATTAGAGATATATGAGGCACTTGGTAATCTGTTAAAACATCAAGAAAATGTGGCAAACATTTACGGCAACTTGGGTATTTCTTACCAGTACCAGGGTGAGTTGCCGCGTGCTAAAGAAATGTTCCTGAAAAGTTTGCGGATTTTTGAGGAAATGGGGAATCCAAGTACGAAGCGGGTACAAATGTTATTGGATGTGGTTGAAAAGCAATGATACATTTTTGAGAACGTGCGTCATTAGAGTAGGGTGGGTAGTCAAACCCACCCTAAAAATGATTATCGTATTCATTATCGTATTCATTGAGGTTTGGTGGGTTTTCTACCCACCCTACGCTTGCTTTTCCCGCTCCAAACCTTTCATTTGACAAAGGAAAAAATCTATGGCATTAACTATAAATCACCCTGATGCAAATATCTTGGTTCAAGAGTTGATAAGTTATACGGGTGAAAGCTTAACACAAGCTGTGTTAAACGCTTTACGGGAAAGAATCCAGAAAGAAAAACCAAAAAGTGTCGTATCTCTAAAGGATGAACTGTTACAAATTGGAAAAGAGTGTGCGGCATTACCAGTCTTGGATAAGCGTACCCCTGAAGAAATATTAGGCTATAATAATAGTGGGGTGATAAATTAATGGTTATTGATTCTTCAGCGGTAATTGCTATTTTATGTAACGAACCTGACGCTAAATATTTTACCACTGCTATTGATTGAAGGTGATTCAAATCAAATGATGTCTGCCGCTTCATTCCTGGAAACCTCTGAAATTATTTACTCCCGAACTTGTGACACCATCCCAACTTTTTACAGAGACAACGTCATGATAACCACCCCATTATTAGAAGAGATATACGACACGCAGAAACGATTGGATGAAGAAGCTCAACATGATATTGAGAAATATATAGAAAACTCGCAAAAAATGGTGCTTGAAATTGAAAAGAAATATGGGTTAAAGTTCAACTATGGTCAACTTGAAGGGCGGACTTTAGAACCACTTCCTGGACGGCCTTGTTTGTAACCCCATCCGTTTTATGACAATAAACGAGCGTAGTAGAGGTTTGGTGGTTTTTTTACCCACCCTACCTTGCTACATTTTATTTTCCTCAATATGAAAAAATCAGAATTACTTTCTCCGGCGGGTACATTGAAAAATATGCGCTATGCTTTAGCTTATGGGGCTGATGCGATTTATGCTGGGCAACCCCGTTATAGTTTGCGTGTGCGTCAAAATGATTTTAATAAACTTGATAATTTAGCCCTGGGAATTGAAGAAAGCCATGCTTTGGGCAAAAAATTTTATATTACTGCTAATCTTTTGCCCCATAATACTAAGCTGAAAACTTTTTTGGCTGATATAAGCCCTATTATTGATATGCAACCGGATGCCCTGATTATGGCAGATCCTGGTTTAATTATGATGGTACGGGAAAGGTGGGCGCAAATGCCTATTCATTTGTCGGTGCAAGCTAATACGATGAATTATGCCAGTGTGAATTTTTGGCATAAGATGGGGATAACGCGTATTATTTTGTCGCGTGAATTATCATTGGAAGAAATCGCTGAAATTCGTCAACAGTGCCCTGATATAGAATTAGAAGTTTTTGTACATGGGGCATTGTGTATCGCTTATTCAGGGCGGTGCTTACTTTCCGGCTATATTAATCACCGCGATGCGAACCAAGGAAGTTGTACTAATGCTTGTCGTTGGCATTATCAGGTGCATAAAACTAAAAAGGATGAAGCAGGCGTTTATTTATTGGAAGAAAAAGAACATCCTGGTGAATATATGCCTATTTTTGAGGATGAACATGGCACTTATATTATGAATTCCAAAGACTTACGTGCGGTGCAGCATGTCGGTCATTTAATGGAAATGGGTATAGATTCTTTCAAAATTGAGGGGCGCACTAAATCTCATTACTATGTGGCACGGACTACCCAAGTTTACCGCAAAGCGATTGATGAGGCGGCGCAGGGCAAAGTATTTGATCAGAAATTGATGACAGAATTAGATAAGTTAGCTAACCGAGGCTATACAGAAGGCTTTTATCGCCGTCATCCTCCAGAAGCATATCAAAATTATCGCTTTGCTGCTTCAACCAGTCGTCAGCAACAATTTGTGGGAGAGATTTTAGGATATGATGCAAAAACCAGGCGGTTAGAAATTGCGGTTAAAAATCATTTTGAGATAGGCGATCATATAGAACTGATGACTCTGCAAGGCAACCAGCATTTTACTTTAGAACACCTTGAAAATAAGTGGGGTGAAAATATTTCAGTCGCGCCTGGCTCGGGACATACTGTGTATATTCAGGCACCTGAAGAAAAAGAAATAGCTTATGGATTATTGCTTAAAAATTTGGATAATGTTAGTTAGTTAGAAATCCGATTTTTGAAAAAATCAGATTTCTGATTTTAGGCATAAACCTTTCAATTTTCATTGTGAATTTAATTCAACAAATTCGGCTATAAGCTGTTTGAGTGTTTTCAATATACGAAAAATTTCAAATAGATCCTCACGAGTGGCTATGTATCCGTTACTGATACAATAGGCTCGTTCCCGTAATATCATGAAATGCCAAACTGCCCCTTTAATGTAGCAGCCATACATCGGAAACCGGTGCTGATTGAGTTCTTGAGCGACTAACATGGCTGCTAATGCCTGCGCAGCTGGATCACCTTCGGGGTCTTTTTCTTTCTTGTATTCCTGAAAACAGAAATAGGGTTGCTCAGGTTCTCGAAAACCTGAAGCAATCATTCCGTCGGGTCGTCCTCCCATTTCAATTTCATCGACTGTCCCTTTAATAACACGTTCAGCAAAAAAATTGAATTGTTTCGTGTTGAAATTGGCAAGTGCCATCACTGGTCCAATGAAATTATAGGCTAATTCGGTTTCATTCCAATCATATACATGAATGTGTAGTATTTTTTGAAAAGAACGTAAGACTTGCCGTTCAAAATCAGATAATTTGGCTTGTCCGGTCAGCCACTGTTCTAAGACTGTGCTACTATCAAGTACATCAAGTCGAAATGTTTTATCCAACTCCGCTAATGTCCAGTCTTTAAAACTTCGCATATTTTGTTTTTTTTCACACTATTTTGGTTATAGAGGAAGCAGGTGGGCTAAAAATACCAGGCTAATTCAAGCTGTATAAAATCATCATTGCGGAATCCATAAGCGAGATCATCGGTGGACATATTGGCATAAATATAGGCTTCTAAAGTCAATTTTTTCTGGTTCCAACGCGCCGGCGTGGAAATGCCTGAGCGACGGGACGCTAGCGCGTCCTGACTGGGTTCCCACGCCGGCGCGTGGGAACCCGAAAAACCTCGAAAGGATTTTATGTAGCCTGCCCAGAATCGGTGGGCAAGAAAAACACCTTGCCCACCCTACCAGTATGGAATTATCCTTAACTTAATGGCATTGACCCTACGCTTGCTAATGGTGTAAATTAAAACATTGCTATCTAAAAAGGTATATTCATCGTCGTTCATTGGCTTCCTCCCGATCAAAAGAATAGCCCGTTAAGTCAGCGTTAAATTGGTCAAAAAAACGTTTGAGTTCCGTGCTGTCAGTTTCTTGAGGGAGAGGTTTTGGTTCCCGAAGTAAAACAACTCTCACTGTGTTGTTATACCAGTCTTTATAAGTGTCTGGTATGTTTATCAGTCCATCATAAGATTTTGCTTTAAATTCAATTACTTGCATATTAGTATCCTGTATTTCTAAAAAGGCTATTTCACGACAGAAGAAATACTGTATTTTGCAAAAATGGTATTTCTAACACGCATCGGGCTGAGTAGTTACATATATTTTAGAGGGCATTGCAAGTACTGAAGAATTTGCTTTTATGTTTTTTATAATGATTGAACACATGCCAATTGTTGAATCATGACCAATTTTAACGCTTTGTCTAATTGTCGCCCTAACCCCAATCATGACATTTTCTTCGATTATTACATTGCCACCTAAAAAGACCAGTGGAGCTATAGAGACATTTTCTTGAATGAGACAATCATGTCCAACAACACAACCATGATTAAAAATGCTATTATTTCCTATTTTAGTCTCAATAGAAATTAACACGTTATGTCCAATATAAACGCCATCACCAATCTTGACACTTTTAGCAACCGTTGCTAGTGGCGAAATCAAACTAATTTGTTTAATTGAATTTTGCTTTAGGAAGTCTATGATCACCTTTCGGCTTTTAATGTTGTCTTTATTGACAGCTCCGATTGCGATATGTGCTCCAACAAAATGATTTTTTAATTCTTTCAGTTCATTTAAATAACCATAAAATTTATAGTTATCTAAACTGTTGCTTGTTGAAAATATACCGTATATTTCATAACCATTCATTTCGGCGACTTCGATTACTTCTTTAGCAAATCCGCCGCCGCCAATAATTGCTATTTTTTTTGACATATTACAAACTCCGTCATTTCTTTATTTCGATTATAAGCAAAAACAACATAAGCATCTAATAATACAGCGTACATTGGTTCTAACACTTTGATCATTCTATTCTTTTTTATAATATCAAAAGCTTCATCTAAACTATTTACTTCATAACATAAATGATGATAGCCACCACCATTTTTTAAAAAATTATAGGTAAAAGCACTTTTATCTTGAGGTTCTATTAGTTCTATTAAAATATTATCTGCTTGTATTAATTCTAGTTCAGCTTTTTGTATTTTGTCGTAAACTTTTTTAATAGATTTTTTTATGATTAAATTTTGCTTATATTTGTCTATGTTTTTAACGACATATCCAATATGATGAATTTTCATAAACTAGCTCCGCCATCTACTTTTATGATTTCGCCGGTTACGTAACTTGCTTTGTCTGAAATAAGAAACTCAACCATATTAGCTATATTTTTTGTATTTCCAATTCCTAATGGGTAATCTTTTTCAACTTTTTCAATAAATTCATTTGTATAAATGTGATTGAATTGGTTTGTCATGTTAGTTTTCAAAAAACTTGGGGCGATAGCATTTGTTCTAATGGAAACAATTTCCTTTGCTAAACCTTTAGTTAAATTATCAATGGCAGCTTTACTAGCAGAATAATTTAAGATTCCCTCTTCAGGTTTATTTCCAGCAATTGATGATATAAACGTAATTGATGGATTGTTTTTCGCGTAAACCATCTTTGAACTAAAAGCTTTTGCAAAAAATAAAGCACCAAAATAATTGACATCGAATAATTCTTTAGCTTCATCTATTTTTAACATTCTTAATGGTTTGACATTTTGTACGCCGGCACAATAGACTAAAGATTTTATTTTGCCAAATTCTTTCGCTGTTGATTTAACGAATTGTGCAATTGAATCCAATTTTACAACATCAAAAACTTCTGGGATGATTCCAAATTCTTGCAATTTATCCAGTTCTGCTGTTCTTCTAGCAATTGCAATAACTGTATAATCATTTGCTAATTGGATTGCAACTTGCTTTCCTATACCACTGCTTGCGCCAACAACTAAAACAATTTCTTTATTCATTCGGATTTATTGTCTATTAAGTTTATTAAATCAATTACTTTTTCAAATTGTTCAAAATCTTGTGGCGAAACTTTAATTCCTAAATCGTCATACATGCTCATTAAGCTTAAAATTCCAATAGAATCATACTCATATATGGTTTCTAATTCCATATCTTCATTGAGTTCTTCTTCACAATCTAGTGTTTCTTGTAAGAGTTCTAAAAAATCTTCTTTGTTCATTTTATTTCTTTATCACTTATTGATAGAAAGAAATACTATTTTTTGAAAAATAGTATTTCTAATATGCTTCAGGCTGTAGTGACTATCTTTTTCGATTTCACCACATTCTGTGGATATATATATACATCATCCATATGAACAGCAGTCTGAGGAGAAACTTGTTTTGATATTTTATCAAACTTTCCTAAATGATTGAAAATGGAAACATTAAAAATTGGCAAAATATTTTCTTTTTTACGTGCCTTTTTATTTGCTTCCAAAACACACTCAAATAATTTTCTAGGACCTTTTGTATTAATATCATCGGAAATAAAAACTAATCTCCATTCGTTAATATCATTAATATAAGCCCAACAAACTGCTTTTAAATCAATTTCATTTTTTAAGCGTTTAATGAGTTTTTTTCCAGCAGTAATCATTTCTTTTGATAGATAATTCGTTACCAATATTTCTCTAGCCATTTTAATATTCCTTTATTTTCATCAAGAACAGCATCAAAAAAATCTGTCGCCTGTATAAAATCAATACAATCAGTATAATATCTTATCGCTTCTGACCAAACAACTTTAGATGTATTAGTATAAGTTATTATTAACCAACTTACTTTAAAATCTTTATATTCATCCTTATTGAGTTCTTTATCTAAATTAGCCGTTTTAAGAAGTTTTATTAAATTATGAGTATAACTATCATTAGCCAATTGTTTATCTGGAAAATCATATTGTTGTACTTGTTTTGCAATACAAGCTTTTAATGCACATTCTACCGCATATCCTAGTAAATAATAGGCGCCATTAAAACAGTTATTTTCATAAAGAATTTTAGCTTCTTCGACACGAAGTTTTGTTAATTCCTGTAATTGCGCTCTATTCATATTTAATTTCTAATTTTAGAAGACAAACCACTCAATAATTAAATTGAACATTTAGTATTTATCGTATAAATTTTAATTTTGGGGGCATAAATATTATCAATTTCAACAACACAAACTCCCCAACTTAAACCTATTCCAAAACCGGCAAAAATGACTTTTAGTTTTTCATTTGAAAATTGCTCATTTAAAAAACCATTTATAGTTCCAGGAATTGATGAAGAATTTTGGTTTCCATAAACTGTCATGGTTTTCATTGGCAATTTGTCATCTGATAATTCTAGCCTTTTAGCTATGTTTTGTAAAATATACCGATTTGCTTGATGTAAAACAAAATAATCAATTTCATCCTTTTTTACATTTGAAAACTCAAATAATTCATCAAACATTTTTGGTACAACTTTAATCGTAAAATTAAATATTTCACCACCATTCATAAACATATCTATACTTCTTCTTAGATTTCCATCATTATCTTTCATTGGAATTAAAGAAGCGGCATTAACTTTATTTCTACAACCAGCATCAGGAATAATCAAATTTTGATAGCCACTTCCATCACTATGCAATACAAAATAGGAATCTGAAGAATTAGTTTTTTCAATTAAAATAGCACTACCGGCATCTCCCATTAATGGCGTTAAATTTTTATCATTCTTATACGCAAAATCTGAAGCAACATCTCCGGTTAAAAGCAACACTTTTTTTAAACCACTATTTATCATGGCATAAGCTGTAAACAAGCCATTTATAAAACCACTACAGCCTAAATTTATATCATAAGCTATAGTATCTGTACTTAATCCTAATCTATCTTGTAAAATAATAGCGGTTGAAGGAGCTTTGTAATCGGCAGTTTGGGTTACAAAAAGCAAAGCTTCAATATCAGTCTTATTGATATTAACATTATTGAAAATATCTATTGCCGATTGATAACATAAATCACTTGTGCAAATTTTTTCATTGCTTACGACATAACGACTATTAAAACCTATCCTTTTTTTCAATCTTTTGATAGTCTTATTGTCATAGCCAAAATTTTCTGCCTCATCTTCAATAGTTACTTTTTTATCACCAACAGTTGTCACTATTGCCGAGACTTTTGCATTATTGAAAGTTAGCTGTGCCATTTAAGAAACCTTTTCTAAAATCCCATCAATTGTAGAAGCGATAGTTTTAAATATTGTCTGTTCCACATTCATACTATTTTCATCTGCAATTTGAATATATTTACCAAATTCTTTTTGTAGTAAATCTTCGATTTCGACAATCAAATCTAATAAATTAATCGACTCTAGATTTTCATATATAGCCGTATTTTCGCTTAATTCATCAAATATGTTTATTTCAAGCTCTGCATTTAGTTCTTTTAAAGCTTGAAAAACAATATCTTTTATTCTATCTCTCACTGCATCTCCAAAATGTATACGTTTTTTGATTTATCTTTACTTACCAACCTAAATCCAAATTTGTCATATAAGTTTTCAACTTGAGAATTCTTAGAAGTTCTTATATATTCTGCACTTAGCGGTTTTGTCGTCTGATTCAAAATTATTTTCATAATTTTTTCTTCAATTTTTCGCCCTAAGATTCTACAACTCATTAAAAAGGTATCAATTTTATTATCTATAACGATCACTACGGCAGTTATTCCCATATCTCCAAATTTATCTTTAATTTGAAATGAAAATACTTGATTAAAGTTCATGAAATGACTTATTTCACTTTCCGAATATCTTTTAGTCGTTAAATTAAATTGATTGGTTTTATTGACGAGTTGCGTTATTCTAGCCAATTGACTCTTATTATTAATCCAATAAGAAATGTTTATCTCAAGGCTTTCAATAAAATCATCTACTGTAGCCGTTGTTTTGCGAATGGTTATCCTTTTTTGTTCTGATAAATATTGACTGCTTTTGTTTTCGTCTTCAATTGTTATTTTGATAGAATTTAAAAAGGGTAATCTTTCAATAATACCAAGATTATTGATCGGATTGTTTGAATCCAATTTTATGACATCTATATTTTCAAGTGTATCTTTTACCAAATTGATTTCAAAATGACTATCATCAAAAAAAATCATACTATCAATGCCAACATTTAATTCATTGGCGATTTCTATAATATTTTGACTTTTATTTTGCCAATTGATTTTTTTAATGACAAAGTCATTCCATTTTAAGGGCATATCTTGATTATTAAATAAATCTTCTATCTCAGCAAAATTATTTTTACTAACGATACATAAGACTATACCACTTTTTTTCAAATATTTCATTTGATTTTGAAAATATTTATATGCAATCCCTGGATAATTTTCATCAATTTTAATACCCTCAAAACCATCCTCACCTACTATACCGCCCCAAAGCGTATTATCTAAATCTAATAATACGACTTTCTTTCTAAGCGAATTAAAAACGTCTATTTTCTTTTTAATTTCAGACGTAATTAATTTTATGGCTTCTTTTGTAAATGGTGCTTGAAACAATAAGGAATTTGATAAACTAAAAAAATTATTAAAGCCAATTCTATTAGCAAGATTAAAAATATTTAGAATAGCTAAATCAGCCACCTGATTAGATAATTCTTCAATTTTTTCATTTAATAAAATTAAATTTTTATATTCTTCAATATTTAAAGCTGAATTAATATCAATAAAATCATAAGCAATATTTGAAATTAAGATTTTCGCATTATTTTGCTTTCTAAAAACCTTCAATAATTCACTTAAAAATTCAACTATTTCAAAAGCGATACTTTTTATAACAAAATTCTCGAAAAAAAATTTATTATCCAAAATAACGATTAAATAATCGGTATCTGTTTTAGAATTCAAAGTTTCGATAATTGAATCTAAATTATGATGAATGACATAGAAATCTTTATTAAAATATTTAGTAAAGCTATGTGTAATAGTATTTGATAAAAATGAAATTGTTTTTTTAGACATAACTTCAGCGAGCGTGGGTAAAAATGTAGGGGCGAACCTGCGTGTTCGCCCTGAGGAAGCCGGTGAGCTAAAAATACCAGGCTAATTCAAGCTGTATAAAATCATCATTGCGGAATCCATAAGCGAGATCATCGGTGGACATATTGGCATAAATATAGGCTTCTAAAGTCAATTTCCAACTGTCACCCAAGCGGCGACTGGCTTCGAGGAGATAAAAACTGGCATGACTGTCCATATCCAAAACAGCCCCGCCTAGAAACTCGGTACTTTGAATATCGTTGAGGGTTAAACGCATACCGAACATCATATCATTTTCAAAAGGTGTCGCTGCATGATCATGGCGATCATCAAAAGAATATTCTGTCAGCATCCCAATATCAGCATCCGTTTCAAACACGCCAACAAAGGTATATTCAAAACCGCCCGTTAGGGCTGTAAAATGATCCGTTGGCTCATGACGCGAAATCATTTCCAATTTCCACAAGATATCCTCTTGTGTTATTTGGAGATCAAGCCCTGTTTGCTCTATTTGTTCATAGTAGGGTATTAAAACCAATTGCCCTGTCCCATTTTTGCCCTGCAAAAAACGAGGATCACGGCTTGTACCGGAAAAATGAGATAAGCCAATTTCCCAATCTCCCAACGTATGTTCCCAGCGCACTGCCCAATCGACATGTTTTTCTTCAGCACCCGATTCATAGCGTGTTTGATCAGTATCAATGGGAATACCTCCGTTTAGTAAACGCCCTTCTTTACCAGGAAAAGTTCTTTCACGAAAACCAGGTAGTAAAAATAAATCCACTGTTCCCCAATCACGAATCAGGGCAAGATTAATCATTGGTTGCCCTAACTTTTCCTCCATATCAGAATGCTCTACTAAGTCGGTTTGATTAATGATGTCTACTAAATGCTGAGATTCAGTGACACCCCAAAATAGTTTTCGCAAACCCACTCGTAATTCCCAATCCGATGCCGCCTTGAGCCAGGTCAGTTCACGAATATCAAAGTGGCTCCGTTCTGAATCATACTGATCAACACGGATAAAAGGGACAAAAGTAAAGGTTTGATAGCCTTCATCCCATTCGTGGCGATATTCTGGTTGCGCTGAAAAGGATGAGTTGAAATCATTATATTGATCTGCGGAGAGAGGGGATTCAGGGAAATAGCGTAATTCACCAGCGATATAGCCAGACCATTCGCCAGCTTGAACATTAAGAATTAAGCATAGTATGATAAAAATATCAATGACAATTTTGAATTTAAGGAACATAGTCTTGGAAATGGGTTCACTGCTTGGAATCCAAAGCTGAAGCTTTGGACTCCAAAATCAGTATTTATGAAATTACTTTGGACTGGCTAAGTAATTGACAACAGCAGAAATGTCTTCATCATCCAGCTTTTTAAGCTTTTTCAGCATTTTCCTGGAATGTGACTTCCGATCTTTGCTGACGAACTGCTTAATCTGAGTTTCAAGATAGGGCATAAATTGTCCGGATAAGATACTTGCATCATCTTCTGGATTAGCACCCTCATCAGTGTGGCACTTTTTGCACTTTCTGAAAATCCTTTTGCCCTTTTTAACAAGAGCAGCATCAACTTCTTGTATACGAGGAACGAATGTTTGGGCTGCGAAATAGTCGCCCAATGCTTTCAGATCATCTGCACTGAGAGCCTTGGCGATGGCGTTCATATCAGTCTCATCTTCTCCCTCAGTTTTGAACTTTTCGCCTGTTCGCTCGCCATCAGTGTAATCTTCCATGGTTTGAATGAAGTAGGGGGCGGAAAAGCCTGCAATACTAGGCACCTTTTTTTCACTATTGCCATTTTCGCCATGGCAGCTTTCACACTTATCTTTAGCCAATGCAGCCCCATCAGCAGCCATGACCGTTGTTGCTGTTCCGCTCATTAAGAAAGAAGCCCCCATGAGCAAACTCAGGGCAGTTTTTCTAGTCATCATAATGAATGTTTTCCTTTTACACTTAAAAATAATTTTAGAAACCTCAAATAAAGGTATACTACTAACGGGTAATTTTTGGACTTTTTTTTTTAACTGTTGGTGGGCAAAAAAAGACTTGCCCACCCTACATAAAAATCTACATAAAAATCCAAATTTCAGCCTACATAAAAATCCAAATTTCAGCCGTTTAAAGTATATGCTCATATTACCAAATAATAAAAAGCTTGTCAAGTAATTGAAAACCGGTTGGGTGTTTCCTACTATAGATGTCCAGATAAGACAAATTTTTTCTGGCTATATCAAATTTAAATTCAAAAAAAAATGATTGCTCAAGATCCAATATTACTAGATTGCCCTTTTGCGGAAAAGGATGAGGCGAAAGAACGGGGGGCTAAATTTAATTGGGATGAAAAAAAATGGTTTATTCCCCCTGGTGTTGAAATAGAACTTTTTGCCAAATGGTTACCGAAAACGATTGTTCCAATAACTTCGCCTTCTGATGAAAATAGTATAACACTCAATGAATTATTGTCAAATATCCAAACAACCATTGCCGAACAACATAATACTCGTTATTGGGTACGCGCCGAAGTGGTTAGTGTGTCAACAAATGTGCATGTCTATTTGGAATTGACAGATCATGATAGTGAAGGTAATGAGGTAGCGAAGGCTCGCGCAACGCTGTGGCATCATCGGGCGGATGCATTGCTTGAGCGTTTTGAAAAGCAAACGGATATGCCCTTTAAGGCGGGTATTAAAGTTTTACTACAGGTACGTGTTGAATTTCATACGCGCTATGGTTTTTCACTGGATATTTTAGATATTGATCCGGCTTTTACTTTGGGAGATATGGAAAGTAAATTAAATCGTATCCGGGCAAAATTGAAAAAGGAGGGTATTTATCAGCAAAATCATGAACTAGCAAAACCCTTAGAATTTTGTAAAGTGGCAGTGATTGCACCGCCTCAAGCGGCGGGCTTAGGAGATTTTCAAAGCCAAGCAGATATTTTATCTTCCCTGGGATTATGTGAATTTGACTATTATTCGGCTAGTTTTCAAGGGCAAAATAGGGTGACTGAAATTTCCAAAGCCTTTGAAATGCTTAATCAAAAGCATCTGAAGCAAGCTTATGATGCGATAGTGATGATTCGGGGTGGGGGTGCGAAAGCGGATCTTTTTCAATTAAATGAATATGAAATTGCCAAAGCTATTTGTACGGCACCTTTGCCGGTTATTATTGGGATTGGGCATGAAAGGGATAAAACTCTATTGGATGAAGTCGCTAACCATGCTTGCCATACGCCTAGTTTAGCCATTGCCTATATTACAAGTACAATCATTCAAAATGCGCGAGATGCGCGACAACATTGGCAAAGTTTCGTTCAGCGCCCTAGAAAACTCTTAAATTCTGCTCAAGCAGATAATGCTCGCCTTTTAGCTTTCATTCGAGAACAAAGCATTAAACGGTTGGGGGTGCAACGCGAAGAACTAAACTTTCAAATGCAAACGGTTAAAAATGCGAGTCAAAATCAGTTAGCTAAAGCGACTCATCAAATTAAATCATTGATGGAACAAGTGTTATTAGGCGATCCCAAAAGGGTTCTTAATCGCGGTTATGCCATTATCAGAAATAGCGAAAATAAAGTGATTAGCACTCAAATAGCCGCTCAACAAGAAGCTTCGTTAATTATTGAATTTAAAGATGGGCGTATCAACTGTGGAAAAAAATAATGCCAAAAAAATCCGATTTATACCTTAAAAATTACCGAAAACTCAAAGAAATTGCCGAAACCATGCGTGATACTGATGAACCTGATATTGATCAACTGGTTGTCATGGTTGCCGAAGCGACTAAAGCCTATAAAAATTGTCAAGTTCGTATTGATGCGGTTGAAAAGACATTAGGTTTAGCAGAAGAAGGGGGGCGATGACATAGTTTTGACAAATACGGTTTCTTGAAGAAATCGTATTTGTGGCTTTTGGAAACAAAACGAAATCATAAGGATAATAATTGTGAGTCAATATGAATATCATCTACAAAATACATTTTCATATCCCCTTTACCTTTCACCGGAATTGAACCTCTTTCAATCACATTAAATTTATTTTTCACAATCTGATAAGTTGTTTCTGAAACATTAATTTTCATAGGTTCAGAATGGCTTTCCATTCTGGCAGTTGTATTAATGGTATCCCCAAACACATCATAAATATACTTTTTCACCCCCACAACACCCCCAACCACTTTGCCAGTATGAATGCCTATTCTAATTTTCCATGAAAAAGGGGAAACTTGATTACGTCTTTTTAAAAAAGCAATAATTTCAATAGCAGATTGAACAATATTTTCGGCGTGATGTGGATTTTCATCTGGCATACCGCAAACACAAAAGTAAGCATCACCAATCGTTTTAATACGTTCACACTGATTTTTTTCGATGATATTATCAAAAACCGTAAAAATATTGTTTAATTCAGCAATCAAAACTTTAGGTTCCAATTGAGAGGCTAAGTTAGTAAAGCCCACAATATCTGAAAAGTAGACTGTCACATTCTCAAAAGATTCCGGCTCGCTTTTACCTTTTTCTTTTAAATCATTAGCTACCCTCACCGGTAAAATATTTAACAATAATTTGTCAGACTTAGCTTTTTCTAATTCAAGTCTCGCATTGGCTTTCTTTTTCAAGCCATAAAGCAAATACATAATAAATGCAAATACAAAAACAAAGAAAAAACCACCAAACAATGAAAGAGTGAACAATTTCTGTCTCTCTAATTCTAATTGTTGGATTTCATTCTCTTTTTTTAATTTTTCCGTTTCATATTTGGTTTGCATATCAGCAATCGCTTCCTGACTTTCTTTTTTATAAATGTGATCCTTTACCTTAGAAGATTGCTTATAGTATTTAAGTGCTTTTTGATAATCACCTTTTGCGGCATATAAATCAGAAGAAAATTCATAATTTTCCAAAATTAATCCTTGAGAATCAATTAGTTGAGCGATTTCTAACCCTTTTCTAAGATATAAAAAGGCTTGCTCATAAAATTGCATCGCCTGGTAAACTTTACCAATATTATTGGAAACATTAGCTATTTCATATTGATCTCCCGTTTCATTCCAAGTTTTCAAAGCTTTAAAGTAATATTCTAAAGCTTTATTATTATCACCTAGTTCTTGATAAACAGCCCCCACATTATTGAAATTTTTAGCCATTCCTTTTTTATCGCCCAGTGCTTCGCGGATATTCGATGATTTTAGATAATATTCTAATGCTTTTTTATAATCGTTGGTGAAATAATAAATAATACCAATATTATTAAAAGAATCTGCAATACCTTCTTGATCGCCAATTTTTTGCCGTATTTTCAGGGCATTAAAATGATTTTTGAGAGCCAAATCATAATGGGTTAAAAAATCATAAACAATGCCAATATTATGTAAAGCATTAGCAACACCTTTTTGATCGTTAATACTTTCAGAAACCCTGAGTGATTTCAAACAAGCGTTTAAGGCTTTATCATAATTGCTCAATCGCCAATGAACAATACCAATATAGAGTAAAGAAGAAGCGATGGCTTTTTGATTAACTTGGATTTTTTCAAATATTTCTAATGATGTTTGAAAATATTCTAAAGCCTTATCATATTTAGCAGAATGTTGATAAGCAATACCAATATTATTTAAAGCCCTCGCTTTTTCAAACTCATTATTGCTTTGTTCGGCTAATTCTAAAGCTTGTTCGCCATATTCGATACTTTTTGTTGGCGATGAATCCCAATAGTGTTGAGTTAATGCCATTAATACTTCCATTTTTTTTTCACCAGAAGCCGTTTGTAATCGTATTTCCAAAGAGGCAATTGGCTCATCTGCTCCTAATAAAAAACCAGGTAAAAACCAAATTAAAATAAATAAATATTTTAGGATTTTCATAAATTAGAACTGACATATTTTAAAGCGTATTAGAAATACTATTTTTCAAAAAATCGAATTTCTTTATCCATTTCATTCTTTACTCATTTCATTCAATTCCGGCACAAGCTGTTTCAACACTTTTTTAATTCCACTATAATCATCACAAGCCTGTGCTAATTGCTTTAAAATATCATTCAATTGCCTCCAATCATTACTACGGTGTTCAGCTAATAAAATTTTAGAATGAGTCGTTTTACCTAATTTTTCATCAGCATGAAATAATTCCTCATATAATTTTTCACCAGGGCGCAATCCGGTATAAACAATTTTAAGCTCTTTATCCGGCATTTTACCGGATAAACGAATCATTTGTTCAGCTAAGTACTTGATTTTGATAGGTTTACCCATATCCAGCACAAAAATTTCCCCGCCTTGCCCCATTGCACCCGATTGTAAAATCAACTGGCAAGCTTCGGGAATCGTCATAAAATATCGGCTGATATCAGGATGAGTCACCGTGACAGGACCACCAGCCGCAATCTGTGCTTTAAACAGGGGAACCACGCTACCGGCGGAGCCTAACACATTGCCAAAACGCACGGTAATAAAGCGCGTTTGAGTACGCCCATTCATAGATTGACAAATCATTTCCGCCGCCCGTTTAGTTGCGCCCATGATGCTAGATGGATTAACCGCTTTATCCGTGGAAATCATCACAAACGTTTGGCAACCTTGCTTAGCAGCGGCTTCGACTAAAATTTTGGTACCTAAAACATTATTGCGAACCGCTTCTCTCACCTGTGATTGCAACAAGGGTACATGTTTATAAGCGGCAGCATGAAATATCACATTTGGATGATAGCACTCTAAAATATAACGCATCGCTACCGCATCAACAATATCACCTAAAAGGGCATGTAAAACCAAATCGGGAAAAGTTTGGCGTAACTGCATTTCAATTTGATAAAGATTATATTCACAGCGCTCAACAATCACTAGAGCCGTCGGATTTAACCGCGCGATCTGTCGGCATAATTCGGCACCGATAGAACCACCACCGCCACTCACCATTACCACCTTATGGCAAAAACCCGCTTCAATAATTTGCCAATCCAATTGTATTTTTGCACGCCCTAATAAATCCTCAATGGCAACATCATGTAAAGCACTAAGATTAACTGATTGACTCACGAGATTATCTAACTTAGGCAAAGTTCGTACTGGTACGCTACAACGTTCACATAATTCTACCACACGACGCATTTGCTCATCCGTTGCTGAAGGCATGGCGATGATAATCAAATCAACCTCAATAGATATTTCTGATAATTTATCTATACCTCCTAACACCGGAATGCCCTGCACCTTACCACCCTGTAAACGAACTTGATCATCTAAAAAACCAACAGGCATATAACCACATCCATGATTACGTAGCATATCGCGTACTAACATATCACCAGAAGTACCTGCCCCTATGACAAGCACTCGTTTATGCTCAGTTTTATCCGTTAATAAGAATTTAAAAGAATGCTCATGCCATAACCGATATAACAAACGAGGCATCCCCAATAAAAACGTTAATAAAAAAGGATAAAACAGCAAAGAAGAACGTGGAATCAATTCAAGGCGATTAAATAAAACGAGTCCCAAAACAATGGCAAGTGTACCAATAAAAACGGCGCGTAAAATGGTAACTAAATCCGGCAAACTGGTAAATCGCCAAATACCACGATACAAACCTCCATACCATAGTACAAGGCTTTGTACTATGACAATGATAGGCAAAACTTGCCAAAAAACCGTTTCCGCTTCTGGAAAAAGGGACCAATTATAGCGAATAAAAAAAGCCAACGCCCAGGCGATGGCAACCATAAAAATATCATGTAGGATGATGGGAATGCGGTGAGAGTATGGGTACATGTTCAAAATTTTAGTAATGTGACTGTCAGTCTATAGACTACAAATCATTGCTCATGGATAATTAAGAAATGAATAATTCAATTCTTAAACAGTTTGGGCAATCATTAAAGAAGATACGTAAACAACAAGGGCTATCTCAAGAAGCTTTAGCTAATTTAGCTAATCTTGATCGTACCTATATCAGTTTCTTGGAAGGAAGCAAAAGGAATCCTTCTTTATTATGCATAAATACTATAAGAACTGTATTGGGTGTGAGTTTTTCCCAACTTTTAGATGGTGAAAATACATTAAATGAAAAAGATGAATAAAAATTGGATTTTAAAATTGCAACATTTTTGTGAAAGATATAATCTCGAATTTCAAAATCTAGCTAAAATATTAAATGATCCTAAGGTAATACCCATGATAAGAGGTAAATCATTTGAATTTAGCGTAAAAAATAGATTAGAAAAAGTTTTAGATCAGCATCTATTTGAAATTATAAAACCCTATATGAACGTTCAAATTGGTTCATACGATATTGATGTTCAAATAAAAAATAGAAGCACTGGTAAAACTTATGTTGTGGAATGCAAACTTGCCGCAAAACGTTCTTTTGTATTTGACGAACATAAACCTTTTTTAAAGGTAAAGTGTATGAAATCAAGAACATTGGGAACGAGAGCCGCTGAACAAAAATCTAAAGTCAGCGGCAAAACCATTGAGGAATTAATGATTCATAATGATCAATATTTACCCGGTAATTTTGATCTCATTATCACATCAATCGCGAATAGTTTTTATGATACAAATGATGAAGGGCTGTTTTATTGGAATCCGAGCCAAAACGATTTTGATTTCTTGAGAAAATTGGAAATTATAACTCAACAACAAGCGTTTGATAAAATGTATGTTGCCAAAAGTATTGATCTTGTTGCAAATGAAAAAAATTCAGTGATATGTACTAGAAGGCAATGCCACAACAAAAATTGCGGTTTCATTCCAAATTATCCCATTATTAAATTCGATTCAGATGGCTATTCTCAAAAACCTTGGGTTCCAATAGAAAAAATAGCAACCTTATTAGATTAACCATAAGTTGATAATGACTCACATAGTGTCAATTGGCAAGGATTATAATTATTTTTTAAAGGTATTATGCCTTTAATTTCAGTAACGTTATAATTAGATATAAAAACTTCCTTTCCTTTGTAACGATTACTTTTATAACCCTGTTTTAACTTTTTGCCATTTTTTTGATCATCAGTTCTACTTATAGTATAGTTCCATTCTTTGTCAAGCATAGAAGTACACCAATGATATAACTTCCTGATTTCTTTGACATTATCGTAAGTGAGCAAAAATTTAAAACGGTGTCTATTTCTATATAACACCTGATTCAATCTAAAATGATCAGCCCTTGAAAATGCACAACTATAAAATTTATCTTGATCAGCCTTAAAATAAGGTGGATCGATAAAAAGAAAATAATCATCATCTAAAATATCAATAAGTTCCTCAAAGTCTTGGTTTTTTAATTCGACATTTTGTAATTTATCCGATACGGTTCTTAGGTGCGCCGGCCAATTTTCGGGTCTCATTGAATATTTTTCACCATAGCCCCAGTAACAATTTGCAGGTTTCATAATACCTGAATACGAAGTACGGTTAAGATAAAACCATCTCATTGCCCTTTCTAAATCATTTTTGGGTTTAAATTCATTTTTATAATAATGATGTAGCTCCTTGGTAGCATATATACCAGAAAGGGAATCAATTAAATTTTCAACCTCATCCCGAATATGGATATAGCAATTAATAAGTTCTTCATCTTTATCATTAAGTATGTTGTATTTAACGGATTCCTTAGCAAAGAAAATTGAACTGCCACCTGCAAAAGGTTCACAATATTTATGATGTACCGGCATACAAGCCAGAATTAATTTACGCGCATAAAATTTTCCGCCAGGATATCTAAAAGGTGAATTTGTTTTTCCTGATTTTGCTTTTTTCATATTTCTACATCCATAATTAATCATATTTCAGAAATACCATTTTTCAAAAAATAGTATTTCTTGTACCCAATGTTTCAAAAATACTATTCATCTTCCTTTTCTTTTACCTTTCGTTTTTTTTGGAATACCTCTTAAAAAATCACCAAATTCATCTTGATTTTTCAAGTTTTTCTTTTGGATAATAGTCACATTATTTTTGCAAAACTCTTTTAACAAATCTTGTTGATATTTTTGATGTTCTTGTAGTGACGAACCGCCGGCAGCAACAATGCAAGCTTTGGGTATATATTTTTTTAATCTAAAATGTTGTTTAAAATGTTTATAAGTATTTATCACTTGTTTAGTGGCTTTACCTAAATCTTTAAGATTATCCTTCAACTCTACAAAACAAAAAACGCGCTCATTTTCCTTGGCGTAAAATACGAGCAAATCACAAATACTTTCGCCCTCTTGATTTCTATATAATTTTTGACGTAAAAGTATTGTTTCACCAGGTTGCGGTTTTACCCAAACTGATGCTTTGCTTTCATCACAATGAGTTTCACCTGTCAATAAACAGGGGGTTAAGAGTAATGTTTCAAGAAGCGAACTATTTTCAGAATAGGGCATTATCCATCTCCTCAATCTATCATTGTAAGTACTTGAGAATAGATATTAGAAACATCAGAAGAGACATTACCAAAAGTACGCCAATCTATAACACCCTTTTCATCAACAATATTTCTTGCAGTGCTATTTTCAAATAAATAAATAGACACTTGCGCTTGTGGAATAAACGCATCTGTTCGTTCTAAATAAAATCCTTTTTTTATATCATCCTGGTTTTCATGTTTAGCCGCTTGCATGAGATTCGCTATATGATCAACAATATAAGGGCTATGGGTTGTAATAAGTACATGTAAACCGGCATTAACCAACATGGCTAAAAATTCAATCAATTCCACTTGAGCGGCGGGGTGCAAGTTCATTTCTGGCTCATCAATAATAATCCAATCGTTTGGTTCAGCCAAATAGCGTAGATAAAGCACTAATGGAGCGAGTTCCTTTATCATTGAAGAAACCAGGGGTATTTCTAATTTGATATTTTCAGTGGTTTGAAAAAGTAACTCCTTTTGTAATCCTGATGTGTCAAAATCGACATTGCCCCGTAAAATCTCAGTTTCTAAAAATTCAGCCAATTTGACATAATCTGATATTTTTGGATTATTAATGATTTGCTCTTTCCTTTCTGTTGGGCTTTTAATGGCAGCCGTAATAATCATATTTAAAAAACGCCCGACAGGTTTAACCATTCTGCCTGGTTTTATTTTTTCATCTTCTTCAATGCTTTTTTCCTTCGGTTCAGCAGAACTAAAGGAAAAAGTAATAAAAGTTGTTCTTTCAGTCGGAAAAACGTAGGCATTATAATATAAGGTTCTATGAACAATTTGAAACAATTGCACAGCCACAAATTTTTTCACAGCTCGTTCAGGTAGCTTTTTCAGTATTTCTCCCTCGGAATAAAAATATAAAGTTGCTTTCCCCGACTCTTTAAACGCATTTATGAGGGCATTTTTGCTTTGTGAGCCAAAAGACAATTTTTTATCCACCGTTGTTGCGGTTATTTTATCTAAAAAAGCTGTTTTAGTAGCTGCCAAATCAATCTGCACTTGCAAATCATCAAAATTAACTCGCCTTGTTGGCATAAATGTTGGCATCCAAGTAGATGCAAGACGAGCGACATCATTGATATAGGTTTCCGCATAATCATAAGCAAATTGCACCACATCAATTTGGGCATTTCCCTCATCCAACACCTGCTGAATAGCATTATCTAAAGGCGGATAAGTCTTTTGTGTTTTTCCATTGAAATAAGCCTCAATATACTTTTCATATCCATAAGAGCCAAAAATGGCGGATAAAGTATAAGCAGCCCAGGTTTTACCCGTACCATTTTCGCCAATAAAAACCGTTAAAGGCTTTAAATCAATAGTTGCTTTGTCAATTGCTCCCAGATGGCTAATTGAAATTTTCATTATCAGTATTTTCCCTTATCGTTAATCATATTTCAGAAATGCTATTTTTCAAAAAATAGTATTTCTTGTACCCAACCCAATCTCCAATTTACCAAAAAATGCGTCTAAAAGTTCTTAAAATCAACTTAAAATCCAAATAAAGCGACTGCTCCTGAACATATTGTTGATGATAAGCAAGCTTAAGGGGTAGGATTTTTTCAACATAATCCATTTCAGGTTGTTGCGAATTCGCCAATAACTCACTTTCATGGCGAAACTCAATAGATGCATAATCCGTTATACCCACCGGCACTGATAGCACATATTCTTTAATGCCTTCAGGATAAAGTTCAACATATTCAGGTACTTCCGGTCGTGGACCCACTAAACTCATCTCACCCTTGAGAACATTAATTAATTGCGGCAATTCATCCAATTTATATTGACGCAAAAAATGTCCGCAGCGCGTGATACGCGCATCGCGCCCTATCGTTAAATTTGCCCCTCCTTCAGAAGGGCGCATAGTACGGAATTTGATGATCTTAAATGGCTTACCAAATTGCCCAATACGAATCTGCAAAAAAAATACAGAGCCTCGACTATCTAATTTTATCCAAAAGGCAATTAATAAAAATAACGGGCTAATTAAAATTAAACTCGGTAACACACAACATAAATCAAAAAATCGTTTACTTGTCATTTTTGGGTATTTTTTAAAATTTGTCGTGTTATCCTAATCACCCGTGTCACATCAGCATCGCTCATACTAGGATAAATCGGCAAACTCACCGCACGTTGATAAACCTCTAAAGCAACCGGAAAATCATCGGGTTTAAAACCATAACGCTCCCGCCAATACTTCTGCAAATGTAAAGGAATAAAATGAACACTGGTACCAATACCGGCATCGCTCATACGTTCAATAAAAGTATTACGATCTATAATCAAATCTTCAAGCTGCAACTGAATAACATATAAATGCCAAGCATGGCTACTATCAGGATGCAAATAGGGGGTACGCAGGGGTAAATCTGCTAAACCTTGTGTATATTGCTCGGCAATCTCGGTACGACGTTGAAGAAAAGTATTCACTTTTTGTAATTGATGAATGCCCAGGGCGGCTGTTATATCAGTCATATTATACTTAAACCCAGGCGCAACAACTTCATAATACCATTTAGGCAATTCAGAATAAGCCCTATCAAAAACATCACGGCTAATGCCATGCAAGCGCAAAATACGAATACGCTCTGCATAATCCGGATTAGCTGTTACTATCATACCGCCTTCACCAGTTGCCAGGGTTTTAGTCACATAAAAACTATACGCTGTAATATCAGCAAAAAGCCCTATTTTTTGCCCTTTATAATAAGTTGGTAGCGCGTGAGCTGCGTCTTCAACAATTTTAAGCGAATGCGCTTTTGCCAAAGCTAAAATATTATCCATGTCACAAGCCTGCCCCCCAAAATGTACCAACAAAATTGCCTTAATACCCTCAACCCTTTCTAAAGTAGCCGCCAATTTATGGGTATTTATATTAAAAGTATCAGGCTCAATATCGACAAATAAAGGTTCCGCCCCTAAGTAGCGTATAACTTCCGCAGTCGCCGTAAAGGTATAAGGTGTTGTTACAACCTTATCGCCTGGCTTAATACCAATCGCTTCCAAGGCTAAATGTAATCCGGCAGTACAAGAATTAACGGCTAACGCATAAGGTATTCCAATAAACTTAGCAAAATCTTCTTCAAAACGCTTCGTCTTAGGACCCGTCGTCAACCAACCAGAGCGTAATGTATCAACGACTTCATTAATTTCTTCTTCACCGATACAAGGTAATGCAAAAGGAAGAAAGTTATCATTCATGCTCATCATTTTTATTGACTTTTTGTTATAATAAAATATTTAACATGAGGTTCTTGCAAAACGATTTTGATCGATCCTCACATTTTTGCTTAAAAAAAGAAATACTATTTTTAAACGCTATAAATAGGAGTGACTTTAATAATGATGTTAGCGCGACATTTTATCAAAAACAAATTTTATAGTAAAAGTATTTTATATTTTACTCTAATCACATTAGTTGGCTGTTCCAACCTGGGACCCCAGGCGGTTCGCAAAAGCAGAACTGATTATAACATTGCGATTGAACAAACTGATAATGAACAACTGTTACTCAATTTAGTACGATTGCGGTACCGTGACACCCCATTTTTTGTAGAAACCGCCAGTATCTCAACCAGTTTTTCCTTCAGAACCGGTATTAATGCCTCGGCTAGTATTCTGCCCTCTGTTGCCGATAAATACGGCATTTCTTCCGGTTTTGACTACATCGAAAAGCCAACTATCACATACACACCTTTGCAAGGTGAAAAATTCATCAAGCAGGTATTGACACCTCTTGAACCACAAATACTACTGCTTTTATATCACTCTGGCTGGTCAATTGACCGATTAATGCGTATCACTGTGCAAAATTTTAACGGGATTCTTAATGCGCCCACGGCTTCTGGACCGACACCCAGCACGGCACCTGAATATGAGCGTTTCAATGAAGTTTCAGCACTGATACGTCGTCTCCAACAAAGTCACTCTATTATTTTAGCAGCTTCTGATAAGCCTGGTGAATTGGTTTTAAAGATTACACCTGAAAGTCATCATAGCCATGATGTACAAGCATTCTTACAAATATTAGAACTTGACAAAGAGACTTTGCAATTTCCTGTACGGTTTGGCATTGGGAAAGGTAAAAAACAAATTTTCATGGTAATGCGTTCATTGATGGCAAGTCTGTTTTATTTATCTCAAGCCGTTGCTGTTTCACAACATGATCGTGATGCTGGCAAAGTGACTATAACAGAATATGAATCAGGCGAAGTTTTTGACTGGTTTAAGATGACTCATAATCTATTCCAGATTCACACATCTTCCTCTTACCCCAATACGCCCTATGTCGCGGTTAATTATCGTGGGGCATGGTTCTATATTAAGGATAATGATCTTACCTCCAAATCCACCTTTTCACTACTCAAACAATTGTTAGCATTACAATCTGGTATAATGGTAAGAACTAATGTACCGGTATTGACTCTTCCACTTATACAATGATTGTATCCGATCAAAATTGGATGGCTGTAGTATTAGCACCGACTAATCCCTTCTTATATACAATCCTTGTAGTTAACGGTTTTCAAGCTTAAAAACTTGATCATCGAGTTTTAGGACTTGCCCTATGACATAATAACCGGCATATCGCCCTGGCGTAATTCTTCCAAACGACTAATTAAATTGGAAGGGCGTATATGGAAATAAGCTATTAATCGGCGGCAAAATAAACCAACATGATTTGGTGCAATATGTTCAGGGCAGGTTGTCATACATAAATTACACATAACACATTCAATAAACAATTCCCCAGCTTCTCTAAATTTTCCTTTCGCAGCCAATTCCACACCACGTTGTACTTCAATCCCTTTTGGACAAGATTCTGTGCAGCCACCGCAAGCCCTACAACTACTGGTTTCAGGAAAAATTTGATGAAATTGCCCTTGAACATCCCAAGAATTTTTAATATCTGTTAATTGATAAGAATGGTGTGTTGGAGTCGGAAAAACCAAAAAAATAATCTGCATACCTTCTTCAATAAACGTTTGGCAAGCTAGCTGGGTACGAACTTCTTTGCTATTTGCACGACGTACCATAATACGGCAAGAACCGCAAACACCTTCCAAACAACCAATCCCTTCTACTCGACTATAACCCGCGTACCAATACGCTTGAATCGCTGAATGCGATGCAGGTGCTTCAATTTTTTTACCATTAATAATGACATTAACCAATTTTTTGCTCATAATTCAGTTATCAGCTATTTTTATTTGAAAAGAAATCCGATTTTTTGAACAAATCGGATTTCTACTTATTACAATTGATTTATATCAAATAATTATTGATATTTCAAGAAAAGAATGTATCCTATTTAGTACATTACCACCAAATTTTGATAGGAAAACAAATGAACGAACGTAAACAAGACTTACTAAAAGAAATTGATTTAATTCAATCAATTATCAATCGCATGTCGAATACATCCTTTTTAATTAAAGGATGGGCTGTTACAATGATTAGCTTTATTTTTGCTTTCAGGGCTAACCCAGAAACGTTACCCCTGGTTTTCATTCCCCTAATATTATTTTGGTTTTTGGATGCCTACTTTTTACAACAAGAAAGGCTTTACCGGAAACTGTATAAATGGGTGATTGAAAATCGGATGACAGATGACTCCCATTTATTTAGTTTAAGTACTGTACGTTTTAAAAAAAGTTCCCTTCTACGTGTCATGTTTTCAATCACGTTGGGTGCTTTTTATGGAACGGCATTGCTTTTAAATGTGATTTATCTTATTTTTAGATTATGGGTTGGAATAAATACCGGTACATAAATAATTGAATATTATCAGAAATCCGATTTTTGAAAAATCGGATTTATAACATGATTATAGGAACAATTCAATATGCAAAAAAGTATTTTAAATCAAGGCTTTACACTCATTGAAGTCATGGTAGTCGTCGTTATCTTGAGCATTCTCGCCGCTTTAGTCGTGCCTAGAATTATGGATAATCCAGATAAAGCTCGTTTACTTAAAGTTGAACAAGATATTCGCGCCATTAGCACCGCATTAAAACTATACAAATTAGATAATTATAGTTATCCCATCACTGATCAAGGCTTAGAAGCACTTATAATCAAAACGACGGTACCGCCAGAACCCCGTCAATGGAAATCGGGCGGTTATTTAGATAGTCTAGCAACTGATCCCTGGGGCTTTCCCTACAATTATCTTAGCCCAGGCATACACGGAGAATATGATCTTTATTCGCAAGGTGCAGATGGACAAGCTGATGGTACAGATATCAATGCTGATATTGGTAACTGGCAATTGAAATAAATCCCAATTCCCAATTCCCAATTCCCATTCTTAATTAAAAAGATGATAACCGAAATTTATGCTTATGAAGAAGCCCCGCAATCTTATAATGCTTCTATATTCTTAGTCGGTCCAACCCCTAGAAAAAATGAGATCAAATCCTGGCGACCAGACGCGCTTCAAGTTATATCAGAAATTTATAAAAATCAGGAACTTGAAGTTGTCGTCTTTATCCCAGAGCCTAGAGATAATATTTACCGTTCAAACTATCTTGAGCAAGTTGAATGGGAAAAACAACACCTGGAAATGGCAGATGCCATTTTCGCCTGGGTCCCCAGAGATATGACAACTTCGCTCAAAGGCTTAACTACTAATATTGAATTTGGCAAATATGTCGAATCGGGCAAACTGTTCTATGGGCGACCGGATAATGCTAATCATATCAAATACTTAGATTGGATGTACACCGATCTGACCGGGCGGCAACCGGTGAAGAGTTTAGCCGCATTGACTGATGAAATTGCTACTTATCTTCGTTCCAGTTACCTGAATATCGGTGCAAAATCGGCGAGAGAAGCGGGTGAAAGATATATCCCTTTACATATCTGGTGTCTGTCCACATTTCAAAACTGGTATCAAAGCCAAAAACAAGCTGGCAATCAATTAATCAATGCCAAATTATTATGGACATTTGCTGTTCACCCCATTAACTTCATTTTTTCCTACGCGCTGCATGTTAAAGTTTGGATTGCCGCAGAAAATCGTATTAAAAGCAATGAATTTATCATCAGTCGCTCAGATATTTCAGTCGTGGTACCTTACTGGAAACATCCTACTGATCCATTGCAAAGTGAAATAGTCTTAATAAAAGAATTTCGTTCCCCAGCACGAACAGCAGATGGCTTTGTACATGAACTACCAGGTGGCTCTAACTTTAAAACAGGGAATGATCAATTACAATTAGCCAGTGATGAACTTCATGAAGAAACCAGTCTTAAAATCGACGCTGCTCGATTTCGCTATTTAGATTCAAAACAAATCGCTGCCACCTGGTCAACTCATTTTGCCAATGTTTACGCCATCGCCTTGGAAAAAGACGAAATTGAAAAAGCGAAACAGCTCGCAAAAGCCGGGCAAACTTTTGGTGTCAAAGAAGATACGGAAAAAACTTATGTTGAAGTGTGTCAACTTAAAAATATAGGAAAATATGTCGATTGGTCAATGGAAGGAATGATTTATCGGGCTATTTTTGGATAAAACAAAGGATGAACACAGATTTGCCCTGGCTGAGTAATTACAAAAAACTTGACTTTTTTTTATTCATGCCTTAATATATAAAATTAAGGACTCCAGATTTTATAACGACCAAAGCTTGAGCAAATCAAGGTTTAGTTTCATCAGTTATTAAATCCTGAGTTCTAAGCCAGGACATTTTTTATTATCTGAAGAACCAGAATTATCAAAATTTGTTCAAATGGGCTTATTGACATTATGGACATTTTATTCTGAATAATTCTAAAATTCTGTTAATTCTGATTCAGACAATAAAAGATTATTAAAATCCACAATTAGGAAATGAAAAATATGAAATTATTTAAGCCGTTTCTAGCGGCACTTTTGTTAGTTATTGCAGGGTTTGCCCAAGCAGAGATGGTGATTGATTTTAGTGATACCAAAGGCTTTGGTACCGCAATGGACTTTGTGCAAATCAACAATATCCGTGTTGATACTAGAACTGAAATTGTGAATCCATTTGACGGATCATCACAAACTGAAGTGATCACGATGTATTATGATGTGCCTTTTCGTTTTGACTTAGCAGGTATGCATTTGGTACCTGATCTGGGTACCGCTGCACCACAAACCGCAGCGCGGAACTGCGCACAATTAACGGTATTTGTGACTAACGCTATGAACGGTGCTCCACTAGAAGATGCCATTATCACAGTAGGTGGCAAATCACTGATCGCAGGTAGTAACGGTGCGACATTTGAGAATTTGCCAACAGGCAGCACTTCAGTACAAGTCAATCATCAGGATTACGTCGCAAGCTCAAAAACAGTCAATCTAGCCTGTGGTGGTAATGGTACCACCTCTCTTTCTTTAAGCCCAAGTGTCGGTGAAAATGCCTTGCGGGTAACCGATTTGCGTGCTATTTTGACCTGGGGTAATCAACCTAAAGACTTAGACGCTCATTTGACAGGCCCATGTCCTGGCTTGCCCGCTGATCTTACAAACGAAGAGAATCGCTTTCATGTCTATTGGCTTGATGAAAACCGACTTGGCTGTAACGGCATGGTTAAGCTGGATGTAGATGACGTAGATTCATTCGGACCAGAAACCATTACCATCGTACCTATTGGGGAACGTCTCAATGAAGGTGTTTATCGCTATAGTGTTTACCAATATGAAGGAACGGGTACGCTTGCAGATTCTGCATCCGTCTCATTGATTGTTGGAAATCAGCCGCAACGCACATTTTATCCGCCTGCTGAATGTCAGGCAAATTTGATATCATCATCAGATGGTTCAGCAGCCGTGGATGATGGCAACGCTTGGGTAGTGTTTGAACTCATTGTCAATGCTGAGGGAGCCGTCAGTGTCGTTCTAGTGAATCAATGCAAACGAATAGGAGGAAGTGCTATAATACGTCAAAAATCTCACTAATAGTTTGAGATTGCCATTTTAAACCTCAGAGGTTTTCAAAACCTCTGAGGTTTGATTATTGATAGGAAAAACTTATGTAGGAGAAACAGATGTATAAATATTTTTGGCTATTGTTATTGCCACTCTTGGCAAACGCAGATGATACATTAACACCCCAAAATGCTGAAACCCAATATGAATTAGGAATGCGTTATGCCCGTGGTATAAAAGTCCAACGTGATGATATTCGAGCTAAACAATTGCTAGAATCAGCAGCAAAACAAGATCATTCCAAAGCGATATATGCACTCGGTTGGTTATATTACAGCGGTCGTGGCGTAAAAGTGGATAATCATTTAGCAGTAGAACTATTTCGCAGGGCAGCCACAAACGATTTGCCTGAAGCCCAATATATGCTAGGCATTATGTATGGGCAAGGTAAAGGAATCACAAAAGATAGCAGCCTATCATTATATTGGATCAAGCAAGCAGCAAAAAAAGGACACACTGCCGCTCAAAAAATAGTAAACAAGCTATTTGGTACCACAACTATTCATCATCAAGTCAATCCTTAAATAAATATTGCCTGAATCATCCATATCCCCATTATTATTTCTTCAAAAACTTCATCATCAAGCTATTTCCTACAAAATAACAGCCTTAGAATAAATTCTAAGGCTAAAACTAAAGCTTACTAATATCTTACTAAGTACCCTTTAGGATACTTTCACAAGAGATTGCCCATAAAGGAGAATTTTTTATGTTCAACACACTCAAAAATACTTTTTTATTATCCATTATCACTTGTGTAATTGCTGGATTATTGTTAGGGTTAAGTTTTGCAGCCAATTCTGCTTCGGTGACATACTATACTTTCGTTATGTACCAACCTCAAGGGGGAAACTGGCAATTACCCAAATCAAGTGAATTAACCGCAGGTTCTTATCGTTTTCAAATTGTTCGTATACCAGGAGATGCCCTACTGGAATGGATTGCATTACGGGGAGAATTTGAATTTGAAGCTGATCCTGCTGGTGGAGTCAAAATTAAGAAGCAACAGGCATTAGATGAATATGCACCTATTGATAATAATTCAACCCTTAATTATAGCCTTTGGGAAACGGGAGAATATGCAGGCGAAAAGAATTGGAAAAAAGCAGGAAGAATATGGGTGCAACCATTAATTAGTCAAATGGATAAAACGATTACAGGTGCTTCTGATCCCAATTTCATGCGTTTTCTTATTAAAAAAGGAATCAATGAACAATGGAAAAAGAAGCAAAACGAAATTTATCATTTATACCGACTTCACTATTTAGATACTGATACGATTAATCAGAAGTATAAAAGGGTACTTTCACGTTTTATCAATCCAAGTCTTGAGCCAACAGCAGAAGTTATACAACTTAAAACTTGGTTAGAACAACACGAAGGCTTTACATTAGCAAAGTATCTGGGAACACCCGACGAAAAACATAAAGCATTCTATGAAGGTTTTAAGACGTGGTTTAACCAGTTATTCCCTAAAACAACTTTGCAAACAAATGGTTTTTCTGAACAAACAACCTGGAAATCAAGGATTTTGACTATTATTATCATTTCTATAATCGTTATAGCCATATGGTTTTTCAGTTGGAAATATAACCATCATAGCAAAGTACGCAATATAGTCGCTTGGTTTACTAAGCTGTACAATCGTCATAGCAAAAAATACAAACGTCATAACAATGAAGAAGACGAAAATAATTTCATAAATGAGCAAAAGTCACAAAAATTATCTAAACAAACCACTGAACCGAATTTTGAACCTAAAAAGACACAAGCGACTTTAAAAAAACAACCTCCCGTGTCAAAAAGTGAATTTGAATCATTGCAGCTGCAAGTGCGAACACTCCAACAGCATCTTAAAACAAAAGAAGATTTTGAAAAACAATTTCAAAGCGCGGCTTTCAAAAAAGCGGTTCAAGCAGAAATCAACTCTTCTTTGACAGATTTAAACACTTATATCAATGATAGACTCAAAGAGCTATTTGATAAAAAGCTTGAGAACGATGTCAAAAAATATATGGATAAATTTGCAAAAAAACATAATAATCAGGCGTAACGAAATTCTATTAATAATAATGAAAATGCCATAATGAATACCATTATTTTTCTCATTTTGCGCAGAATGCGTACCCCGTTATTAGTATTACTAACGGTCTATGCACTGGCGATAGTCGGTATGACCATGATGCCTGGACTTGATGATCAAGGCAATCCTTGGCAGATGAATTTCTTTGAAGCCTTTTATTTTGTCTCCTACATGGGCACCACCATTGGTTTCGGCGAACTCCCCTACCCATTTTCCAATACACAACGAATGTGGGTGACATTGTCGTTGTACATGACGGTGATAGCCTGGATTTATGCTATTGGCACCTTGTTAGCTCTGATACAAGATGATGCATTGCGAAAAGCCATTGTGGAAAGCCGCTTTGCTCGTACTGTCAGCAATATCAATGAACCCTTTTATTTAATTTGTGGCTATGGGGATACGGGCAGTGCGTTGGTCACGGCATTGGAAAAACGCTTAATGCGTAGTACAGTAATAGAAATTAAGCAAGAACGTATCAATACGTTAATATTAGAAAATTATCCGGTTTATGTCCCAAAGCTTTGTGCCGATGCCAGTCAACCTCTTCACCTTGTCAAAGGTGGCTTAAAAAATCCTTATTGTGCCGGTGTCGTCGCTATCACGGATGATAGTTTAGTTAATTTACATATTGCTATCACCAGCAAACTCCTTAAATCTGAATTAACGGTGATTGGTCGCGTGGACTCCCAAGATGTCGCCGCTAATATGGATTCTTTTGGCACCGATTTTATCATCAACCCTTTTAAGATATTTGCCAGCAAACTACATACCGCCTTGTATTCCCCCAATCTCTTATTATTACGCGACTGTCTCAGTGGTTATAAAACCTCGTGCCAGCCTTTAGAACCGCCAGAATCGGGTTTATGGATCTTGTGTGGTTATGGACGGTTTGGCAAAGCCGTGTACGAACGACTCAAGGAAAAAAAGGATTTGCATCTAGTCGTGATTGAAGCGGTACCAAAAAAAACAGGTTACCCACCAGTGGAATGTATTGAAGGACGGGGGACGGAAGCAGATACTTTACTGCAAGCGCACATTGATAAAGCGGTTGGTCTTATCGCTGGCACTGATGATGATGTGAATAACTTATCGATTGTGATGACAGCTCGTGACTTGAATCCAAAACTGTTCATCGTGATAAGACAAAATCGTGCCGATAATCAGATTATTTTTGAGGCGGTAAAGGCGGATATTACCATGCAACCGAGCCAGATTATTGCTAATCATATTCGAGTGTTATTAACAACACCAAAACTCGTTGATTTTTTGCGCTTAACCAAGCAACGTGGTAAGAAGTGGACAAATCAACTTGTCACTCGTCTCAAAATGGTATTGAATTCAACACCACCTGAGATTTGGCAAATGACAATAGATAAAGATTCAACACCCGCACTATGGGAGGCCCTAAAAAACAGAGCGATAAATTTGAAATGCTTGCAGATGGATCCTAGAGATCGTGACAATAAATTGAACTGTCTTCCCTTATTATTAATACGTGGCGATGAAAAAATTCAACTACCGGAAGAAACTGAATGTTTAAGACCGGGGGATCAAGTATTATGGTGTGGAAAGCCGGGCTCGGCTTCATGGATGGAATGGACGTTGCGTGACTCATTAGTCTTGACGTATTTGGCAACAGGTCAGATTATTCCTCGGAGCTACATTTGGCGCTGGTTGCAGAAAAAAGCACCCAACACCAACACGACTTGCGATATTTCATAATTTCATACCAGAACGATTTCCTTTAAAATAGCCACAACTATACTACACACCAATGCCATTATACTGCCCACGGGCATAACTTAAACTTTTAGGTAGATTATTTCGCTGGGCAAATAAACACTTGCCCACCCTACCTGACTCTTAATTCGCATTAGAAAGGCCATAACACCAATCCCCACACTAAAACAGTATAACACATAGCTATAAATACCGCCGCTGAACCAATATCCTTAGCCCGTTTAATTAATGGGTGCGGTTCTTGACTAATGCAATCAGCAAGGGCTTCAATAGCAGAGTTCAATAATTCAGCGAATAATACTAATAATAAACTGCCAATCAGCAAGGCTTGTTCAATGCCACTGTTACCTAGCCAAAAAGCAAGTGGTATTAAAACGATACTTGATAATACTTCTAGGCGAAAAGCAGCTTCATTGATCCAGGCAGCTTTCAAACCTGCTAACGAATAGCCAAAGGCTTTAATCAGTCGGATTAATCCTATTTGTTGGTTCATTTATTTTTCCAGATAATATCTAATTCTTTAGCAGCTTTGACTTCATTCAAGCGCCGCACAGGTAAATTATAAGGTGCCTTTTTCAGTTTTTCCGGGGTTGATTCAGCCTCCGTTTGAATTTCAGCTAAGGCAGTAATAAAGTGATCTAAAGTTTGCTTATCTTCGGTTTCAGTGGGTTCAATCAATAAACATTCTGGTACGAGCAGAGGAAAATACGTGGTTGGTGCATGAAAGCCCTTATCAAGTAAGCGTTTAGCAAAATCCATTGCTGTGACACCTTGTTGTTTAGCTTGACGCTTGAGCGTCAAAATAAATTCATGGCTAGCACGACGCTGGGGAAAAGCTATATCAAAACCAGCTTTGCTGAGAGCCGCTTGCAAATAATTAGCATTTAACGTGGAAAATTCAGCGACCCTTGATAAGCCTTCACGTCCTAAAAGACGCGCATAGATATAAGCTCGCAAGATAATGCCAATATTGCCATGATGGGCTAACATGCGTCCGATGGTTTGAGGACATTGGGATTCGGTTAGCCACTGATAAGTTTTGCCATCATATCCTACCAAAGGAACCGGTAAAAAGGGCAATAATCGTTCATTAACGCCGACCGGTCCAGCCCCAGGTCCCCCACCGCCATGCGGTGTTGAAAAAGTTTTATGTAAATTGATATGAATCACATCAAAATTCATATCGCCAGGACGCACCTTACCCAAAATGGCATTGAGATTCGCACCGTCATAATATAACAAGCCCCCAACCTCATGTACACATTTTGCAATTTCAGTGATATGTCGTTCAAAGACACCGAGCGTAGAAGGATTAGTCAACATAATACCGGCTGTTTGGGGACCCACCGCAGCCCGCAAAGCGGCAATATCAACATCGCCTTCAGTATTCGTCGGAATTTCACGTACCTTAAATCCTCCCATTACCGCAGAAGCGGGATTGGTGCCATGAGCAGCATCAGGGACTAGCATTTCAGTGCGTTGTGTATCGCCCTGCGCGTCATGGTAAGCGCGTATCATGGCAACGCCGGCAAATTCGCCCTGTGCGCCTGCGGCGGGCACTAAAGAGACACCTTTCATTCCCGTGACTTCTTTAAGCATTTCTTGTAACTCATATAAACAAGCCAATACACCTTGACTGTGGGAATCAGGTGCAGCAGGATGATGGGATAAAAAAGCCGGCAACATGGCTAAAGTATTGCAAACACGCGGGTTATATTTCATAGTGCAAGAACCCAGGGGATAATAATGCGTGTCAATAGAAAAATTTTTCTGTGATAGCCGTGTATAGTGGCGAACTACTTGCATTTCCGACACTTCGGGCAAAATAGGACGAGTTTTACGAAGGTATTGGGTTGGGATGTCGGTGATTTGAGGACGATGGGCAGGATATTGTGAGCGTGCTTTTCGTCCCGGGCGACTGTGTTCAAAGATGAGCATAAAATGGGTTCCAGTTCATTAAAAAATGATAAAATCAATAATCCCTGCGTAAACCTGGCAGGCTTTTATCGGTTTTTAGGTATGTTATACTATAGATGTTCATAAAAATAATTGAACCTATCGCAGGGCGATAACGAATGTTCGCCCTACATTTATTAATAAATGATAACTAAAATGGAAATACTCAAAGAATCCCTTGAAAAAGGGGAAGATTCCTTTAGGCAATTTAAAGAAAAATTTACCAGTATTGACAAATTAGCGGTTGAAATATCGGCTTTTGCCAATAGCAATGGTGGTTATATCTATGTGGGTGTTGATGATAATAATAAAGTTAAAGGTTTATCCAGTGATGACATTAAACGTTTGAATCTTTGGATATCCAATGCAACCTCGCAAAAAATTGAACCTCCCCTATTTGTCGAAACTTCAATTGTTTTAGAGCATGGTAAAAAAATCTTGATCATCACAGTTCCAAGGGGTACTCATAAACCCTATAGCGTCAATAAAAGTGATTTTTGGGTTAAAAATGGAGCTGATAAACGTAGAGCCAGTCGGGAAGAATTATTCAGGTTAATGCAATCCTCTAACCGCCTATATGCTGATGAGATGTCAACAGATACTGGGATAGATGGCTTTGATTTTTTCTATTTTTCTGAATTTTATCGAATGGCTTATGGAGAATCATTGGAAGATATTAATATCAATAAAACGTTACTTTTGGAAAATCTAAAATTAGCGAAAGATAAACATTTAACCTTGGCAGGTTTACTGTTATTTGGCAAACAGGTGGAATTTGTGAAACCGCAATTCTGCATTAAAGGAACTTGTTATCTAAATGAGGATGAATTTTTGGATAAAGAAGATATAGGTGGAAAGTTGTTTGAACAACAAAAAAAAGGAGTCGATTTTATCCTCCGTCAACTAATACGTAGGCAGCCAGATAAGAATTTCAATTCCCCAGGTGAATTAGAAATTCCAGCACCTGTGCTGAAAGAAGCGATTGCCAATGCTTTAGTACACCGAGACTATTTTATTAATTCTTCCATATTTGTTAATATTTTCAATGACAGAGTTGAAATTGTGAGTGCCGGGCTTTTACCGAATACACTCAATGTTGAAAATATAAAATTAGGGCTTCATATTGAGCGTAACCCAATTATTTTATCATTTATGGCTAAATTTCCTGAAACGGGCTATACAGGTAGAGGAAGCGGTATTCCAAGAATGTTGCGATTGTGTCAAGAAAAACAAGTGCCATTGAAACTGATAAATGATACCGAACGCAATCAGTTTAAAGTGATATTTTATCGAAACCAATTCAAGAAATCTGATTTTTGAAAAAATCGTATTTCTACATACAAAAATAATGATGCTATTTTTACGTTCTCTACTCTTTTATATAGGAATAATTTTAGCGGTATTTATATTTACCTTTATAGCATTTTTGATCTTACCTTTTCCATTCCCACTGCGTTACAAAATAATGACGGGATGGGGATATTTTGCCATTTGGTGGCTTAAAAAGACGTGTCGATTGACTTATCAAGTAGAAGGATTAGAAAATATTCCAAAAACGCCCGCGATTATTTTGAGTCAACATCAATCTGCCTGGGATACAATTGCTTATCAACAAATATTTCCGATACAAATTTGGTTGTTAAAACGTGAATTATTAAAACTACCTCTATTTGGTTGGGCTTTAGCCACCCTAAAACCAATTGCCATTGAACGCAAACATCTCCGTCAGTCAATGCAAAAAATTGTTGAACAGGGCAAGCTACGTTTAGCAGAAGGATTATGGATACTCATTTTTCCTGAAGGTACACGAGTTGCAAAAGGTGAAAAAAAACGCTATGGCATCGGTGGAGCAATGTTAGCTGCACAGAGTGGTTATCCAGTCGTGCCGGTTGCCCTTAATTCTGGAGAATTTTGGGCACCTAAAGTTTTTATAAAATACCCTGGGGTTATTAAGGTGATTATTGGTCCCGTTATTGAATCAAAGGGTAAAAGTTATAAAGAAATCAATGCGTTAGTAGAAAAATGGATCAACAGTGTTGACATAAATACAACGATCTGACAAAAAACAGGCAAAGGCAGAAATACCATTTTTTGGAAAAATGGTATTTCTTTATGTGCCTTCAAATTGTTCAAAAAAGCAAAAAGTATTGCGCCCTCTTTCCTTGGCTTGATACATGGCAATATCAGCTTTTCTAAGCAAAGTTTCAGCTTCTTGTCCATCTTCAGGATAAACCGCTATTCCAATACTACCGCCAATGGAAACTTCCTGTTTTTCTTCTAACATAAACGGTTGAGACAAAGTTTCTAAAATTCTCATGGCAATGACTTTAATGTCCAAAACCTCCTCTATTTTGCTCAAAATGATTGTAAATTCATCGCCCCCAAACCGAGCAACGGTGTCAGATTCACGAATACAAACCGTTAAGCGTTGGGCAACTTCCTTGAGCAGCAAATCGCCCGCTTTATGCCCCAAGTTATCATTAACCCATTTAAAACGATCAAGATCAATAAACATCACAGCTAATTGCCCTGGTTGACGCTTTACAGTAATCATGGCTTGGGCTAAACGATCTGCAAATAAAGTTCTATTGGGGAGTTCGGTTAGAGAATCATAATTCGCTTGATGCCAAATCAATTTTTCGGCTTGTTTACGTTGAGTAATGTCACTAAATACCGTCACATATTGTACAATTTGATGATTAGAATCCCGAATCGCTACAATAGATTTCGATTCCGCATAGATTTTGCCATTTTTGCGTTGGTTCCAAAGTTCACCTTGCCACTTTCCGATTTGATTCAAGCTGGTCCACATCGTTTCGTAGAATTTGGCATCTTGATTTTCTGACTTCAATAAATGAGGTTTTTTTCCAACCACTTCTTCAAAATGATAACCCGTAATAGTCGTAAAAGCGGGATTGACCATAATAATTTGATAATTAGCACCTGTCACAATAATGCCTTCAGTGATGGTTTCAAACACTGTCGCGGCAAGACGTAAATTTTCTTCAGTACGCTTTTGTTCTGTCACATCTTCGCAATTCCAGATAAAGCCCTTAGATAATTCATTTGGATTAATCGCCTTGACTAATAATCGGCACCAAAACGGAGAACCATCTTTACGACGCATGATCTGTTCTGTTTTATAAGTCGCCCCTTGTTTAAGAAGTGGATAAAGTTTTTGCCCTATTTTTTCATAATCTTCTGAAGAAAAATATAACATTTCTGTCGTGCTATTCTGAAGTTCTTTTTCTGTATAACCAAATATTTCTTCTAATTTATGATTGAATCGAAGCAATCGTTGTCCTTCAGCAAGAAATGCAATCCCGACTGGTGAATTATCTAAAATGACTTTTAAATCTACTAATGTGCGTGCTAAAGCCTCTTCTGCTTTTTTTCGCTCGGTAATATCAATGCCGGTGCCAATAACATATTCGATCACCTGGTTGTCATCAAGCAAAATGGTATTAGACCAATCAATGAGACGGCGTTGCTTATCTTTGGTTAGCCAATAATTTTCATGGCGCAATGGAGGATGATTGAGTACTAAATTTTGAAAGTAGTTTTTAACCGGTTCTAATTCCTCTGGTATCAGGAAAAAATCCCAAACAAAGTGATTTTTGACCTCTTCAAAAGTATAACCCGTTAATTTTTCACAGGTTTTATTGAAGCGAACAATATGACCCAATCGATCAAGCACAACGACTAAACTACCGGCAGAGTTGATAATGGCATCAATAAAATCTCGTTCTTTTCGTAAGTTTTCTTCTGCTAATTTGCGTTGACTAATATTGCGGGAAACGATTGCAATACGATAAACAGAGTCAGCCTCATCAAGCATTGGATAAACGCTATGTTCAAACCAAATTCCTTGACTTTCATCATCCTCAAACAAAGTCGGTTGCTTGGTACAAATTACCTGATTCACAAAGCCTTTTCTTCTAGTAGCTATTTCTGGCGCGACCAATTCACAAAGACGCAGACCAACGAGTTCATCAACAGGATGTCCTAATCTTGCGGCAGCGGCAGGGTTGATAATAACACAAGTGGTATCCAACTCCGTCATGACAATGGAATCTGTTGCGGCGTTAAGAATGGCACCAAGCATTTCCGTACTATCGCGTAGGGCTTTTTCAACCTGTTTGTACTCTGTAATATCTTGTATCGTTCCCAGAAAACTCTTTGGCTTGCCAGTCGTATCACGAAACAGTTTAGAAAGAGCGTGTATGTAACGAACCTTTTCATCGGGACGAATAATGCGAAACTCAATATCATAAGGTGCATTAGAGTCAATGGTTTGTTCAACTGCTTTTTGTATGATCTGACGATCTTCTGGATGAATAACATTGATGAAGAATTCATTACTCACCTGATGTTGTTCAGATGATAAACCCAAAATTTGACAAGTTTCTTCAGACAAAAATCGCGTATTGCTCGTCATATCCCATTCACAATGTCCTAGATGAGCAATACGTTGTGTTTCAGCAAGACGCGCTTCACTTTCTCGTAATGCTTGATCCATCTGATCATGTTGAATAGCCGCTCCTAAAATATTGGATGCTGTCTTAAAAGCATCAATGACAATCGCTGGCCATTCCCGTTCTTCTACACAGTCATCATAGCCTATAAATCCCCACCATTCTTTTCCAACAAAAACCGGTACGATTGCAATCGAAAGAATATTTTGAGCTTCAAATATTTCAGTTTCGCCAGGTGGAAAATCTTTCACCAGTCCATAAAAGGGTTGATTTTCAGCGAGTTTTTCAGCTACACGTTTCAAATGTGGATGATAGGGAAAATTTTGTCGTTCTGGATTATCAATTTGGGAAGTAATACCATTTGCAACCCATTCATAACGCTGACTGGTAAGTAACGGGTTTTTTTCATGACTATGATTTTCAAAGATATAGACGCGACTTACGGCTACGGCTTGTCCTAAACGCGCTAAAACGTCTTGAATCGGTTGCGTCCAATGAGTACCAGTCAGAAATTCTTCTGCCGCAAAATTGACAGCTTCTAAAATACGATTACGTTCGTGCAAAGCATTTTTAGTTCGCAGCCGGTCTTTGATCAGTCTTTGTTTTTCGAGTTCACATTCAATCACTTCTGGCAGCAGTTCAAAGTAATTGTTATTTAGATCTTTGATCAGATAATCACCCGCACCGATTTTCATGGCATTAACTGCCACCCGTTCATTACCTTCCCCTGTGACCATAATGCCAGGAATTTCATAGGGTCCTTCAACTAGATGCTGCAATACTTGTAAGCCATTCATGCTTGGCAAATTGTAATCAATGACAGCAATATCGTAAGTATTTTTTTTCAGTTTGGCTAAACCTTCTTTACCATCCATTGCTAAATCAATAACATAGCCATGTTGAGATAATTGTATTTGAACACGAGTTGCAGTAATGATATCGTCTTCTATATAAAGGACTCGGATGGGTTCAACATTGGACATAGCTTTTATCAATTATCAGTTATCAGTTATTAGCTAACAATTAGTCACTTTGATAAATGGTTATTGTTTTTTGATAAAATCAGTAAACAGGGAAAGGGATAAAAACGGATTTTTGACGAGATGTGTCATAAAACGGTTATGGGAAAATGAAGGATGCCAAAAAAAGAAAGGAAAAAAACGATAAAGATAAATGATGCCGGCGAGACGACTTGAACGTCCGACCTGCCGATTACGAATCGGCTGCTCTACCAATCTGAGCTACACCGGCATTTTTGATGTAGGATAATGTTCATTATACTGCTTTTTTCAAAAAAAGCAACTTTTTTTCACTTTTTTTTCACTTTTTTTTTCATTTCCCTGGATTAGATGCTGGTAAACCCCGTGTTAGCAAATAAAATAATAGCCGTAAACTGCTATCACTACGGGTAGTCAAATTGCTAATCAGTATCGTCGCCTTCACTGTGCGTCTGGAAATTTTAACCTGTTGCCCCTGGCAAAAATCACGCTGTCGGTAAATACGTCGTAAAGTCAACACCGCCATCCCCAAAGCCCATAAACAAAAGCGACGAATACCCGTCTCAGCTGGCGGAATCAATAAAATATAATGTAAAGCATTATGCAAATGAGTATGTGCAATTCCTATCAATTCTGTTAAGCCATCACCAAAATTTGGGTTGTCATGCCCTGGCGATAAATTTTTCAAGTCAAAACCCACCTGTGCAAACACATCTCTTGGTAGCCAACAAGCTCCACGTTGATAGTCTTCCCAAATATCTTTTAAGATATTAGTCATTTGTAAAGCTTGCCCAAATGAAACAGCTAGTTTTTGTAATTGCGCCTCATTTTGAGCAATAGAAGGCGAATAATGACAAAATAAATCCGTGAGCATTTCACCCACCACGCCGGCGACATAATAACAATAACGATTCATTTCAGATAAATCGGTTAAACCTTCCAGACTGCTATTTTGTTGAAAATCAGCCATCCCCTTTGCCATAATACGTATACAACGATATAAGGCAGCACGTTGTGTGACGGTGAAACTATGAGTTAAGCGAATCACACAGGGCATATTCATAATTAAATCTTTTTCAGCCGCACTGGTGCTATCAGAAAGCAAAGGAAATAAAGTTTTCGCCAATGCCTTTGGGCAAGACTCACCGGCGACAACTTGAATAAATTCTTGAGAAAATTGTCTTTTTTGAATAGGCGTTAATTTGGGTTCATCTTCTATGGTATCTGCAATACGGCATAATAGATAACCGTTACTAACGACTTGATACAAGCCGGCTGGTAACTGTGGGATAGTCAAAGCAAAGGTACGAGATACCCCAGGTAAAATATAAGTTTGGTAAGCTTCATCAGTCATTTAGTTATAAGTTATCAGTTATAAATTATCAGGATACGACTTAGGCAATTCGCCATAAATAATATACCATTTTTGTATTTTCAGACTATGGATATATTATTGATTGGCTATTCCTGCTACAAGACCTGCCAGGTTTTAAAAACCTTTTAGGTCTAGGCTAAAATTTATCTGGACATCTATATTGCTAATTAACCAAATTGAATCTTACCTTGTAAATCATTACGTGAATCTGCGTTGGCTAATGCTTCTTCCAAACTAACTCTACCCGCTTTATATAAATTAAATAGGGCATCATCAAAGGTTTGCATACCTTTCGCGCCGCTCCCTTTCATCGCATCTTTAATTTCAGTCAATTTACCTTTCAAAATTAAATTAGCAATATTAGGTGTATTGATCATAATTTCAATTCCAGCACAGCGCTTTCCATGTACATCAGGAATTAATCGTTGTGAAACGATAGCTGAAATATTACCAGCCATATCCATAAATAATGACTTATGTTTATCAGTCGGAAACATATTGACAATCCGATCCAATGCTTGGTTAGCATTATTCGCGTGCATGGTAGAAATACATAAATGCCCTGTATTGGCTAATTCTAAAGCCGCTCCCATGGTTTCTGTGGTGCGAATTTCCCCAATGAGAATCACATCGGGTGCTTCACGCAATGAGGCTTTAATTCCCGCCGCATAAGACATAGTATCAACCCCGACTTCACGCTGATTAACAATAGACATTTGATTCGGATGGGAAAATTCAACGGGATCTTCAATGGTTAAAATATGTCCAGGTGAGTTAGCATTACGGTGATTGATCATCGCGGCTAAAGTGGTGGATTTACCGGAGCCAGTGCCACCTACCATGAGTAATAATCCGCGTTTAGCCATGATTAATTCTAATAATATTTCAGGCAATCCCATATCTTGGGCGTTTGGAATTTCTGACGGGATAAAACGCATAACTAAGCCAATTGTCTTACGCTGAAAAAAACCATTTCCCCGAAAACGCGCACTGCCATCGGGCATAGAGATGGCAAAATCTAAATCTTTGGTTTTTTCAAATTCAGCAATTTGCTCATCTGTTAGAATTGAGTAGGCGCATTTTTTCGTAATTTCTGGTGTGGCGATGAACGAACTCAATGGACGGGCTGCACCATAAATTTTGGCTTTGATTTGAGAACCCACTGTCAAAAATAAATCAGAACCGCTATGTTGGATAATTAATTTTAAATAGTCCAACAAATTTGTGCTGTCGATCAAGGGTATTTCTGGTGGACCATCTTTTTTAGGTTCTGCTTTCTCTTCCTTTTTTTCAGATTCTTCAGAAGCACTCGCAGGCTGAATAACAATGCTAATTCCCTTTTGTTTAACAGAAACTTTGACTTGAAATTCACCCTGATTGTGGCTGTACACGAAATCTAAGGTTTTATCTTTAATCAGTTGTTTTTTTTGATCGTCAGACATAATGGCGAAAGCGGCTGCTTTCGCCATTTTTTCTGTAATCGCTTGTTTACCTACCGGTTTATTTTTACCAGACAATTTGAGCGTTATCGGAGAACCTACAGAGACAAATAAATCAGAACCTTTTTTTTCCGTTAACAATTTTAAATAAGGTGATAAGTCCATTATTAATTTTTTTAAGTGAATTGTAAAATGAAATAACCGATAAATGTCGTCAAAATGACAAGGCGCGGAATCTGAGTAACTAGAAGGGATTGCCACTACAATATCAATTATCCTTATAGGGGCAATCCGTCGTGTTGCCCAGTTACTTTATCTCTTTTTTATCCATAAGAGTCAAATTTGAACCACCCAATCCGCCCTTAGAATGTTTGCTTTCCAATTTGATTCTCAAGCGCAATTCATTGGGTGAATCTGCATTACCAAATGCTTCTTCCTCGGAAATTCGTTCATCTTCGTAAAGATTGAACAAAGCATTATCAAATGTTTGCATACCCAAATCTTGTGATTTGGCCATAATCGGTTTAATACCAGCAACATCACCTTTCGCAATCAATTCGGATACTAATGGAGAATTGATCAAAATTTCAATCGCCGCTGCACGTCCACCACCAATTGTTTTTATCAAGCGTTGCGAAATGACCGACTTTAAATTTAACGAGAGATCTTGCATTAATTTCTTTTGCTTTTCCATATCAAAAAAGCCTAAAATACGATCAATCGCTTGGTTAGCATTGTTAGCGTGCAAAGTGCCCATGGCTAAATGCCCCGTTTGGGCAAATTCTAAGCCAAAATTCATAATTTCGGCATCACGAATTTCACCGAGAAGAATCACATCGGGTGCTTGACGCAAAGTATTATGCAAAGCCGCTTCCCATGAAAAAGTATCGACCCCGACTTCACGTTGCATAATAACACAATTTTTATGTGGGTGTACATATTCAATCGGGTCTTCAATGGTAATAATATGCCCATAACTGTTAATATTACGGTGATCAATTAGGGCTGCCATTGTTGTAGATTTACCCGAACCAGTCCCTCCCACCATCACAATCAAGCCATTTTTTGCCGCGATGAGCTCTTTAAGGACAACAGGCAGATTCAATTTATCGAAATTGGGCACTTCAGCTTCAATAATACGCATTATCACGCCTTGACAATTTTGTTGTATAAAGGCATTAATGCGAAAACGACTTAAACCTGGTGGATGAATGGCAAAATTACATTCTTTTGTTTCCTCAAATTCCTTAAGTTGCTTATCATTCATAATGCACTGTGTTAGTGCCATAGAATCTGCTGGCGTTAAAGCCTTTTTTGTGAACGGTGTCATCTTGCCTTTGCATTTCATTGCTGGCGGAAAGCCTGCGGTGATAAACAAGTCGGAGCCGCCTTCTTTCGTCATCAATTTCAGCAATTTGATCATGAAACCCATGGCTTCATCTCTTTCCATTTTTTTTGTACCTCTTTGTTTGTAGAAATACCATTTTTTGGAAAAATGGCATTTCTTTTGTGGTATTAACCATTAACCATTAGACTACGCGAATTTATCTTTATTCATAGCATGTTCACGCGCATTTTCTTTAGTGACGAGCTTATTTTTTACCAGTCCTTCAAGAACTTGATCCATTGTCTGCATCCCAAATCTTTGCCCCGTTTGCATAGCAGAATACATTTGTGCAACCTTATTTTCACGAATCAAATTACGCAGAGCTGGCGTACCAACCAGAATTTCGTGAGCGGCGCATCGCCCTCCCCCAATTTTTTTCAACAAGGATTGCGATACGACGGATTGTATAGATTCAGATAACATAGTACGAATTGTGGGCTTTTCAGCAGTCGGAAAGACTTCAACAATACGATCTATCGTTTTAGCAGCAGAATTGGTATGTAAAGTACCAAACACGACGTGCCCCGTTTCAGAGGCGGATAAAGCAAGACGAATAGTATCTAAATCTCGCAATTCTCCAATGAGGATAACATTTGGATCTTGGCGCAAAGCCGATTTCAAAGCATTACCAAAACTTAAAGTATCGCGTTTAAGTTCACGTTGGGTGATGAGACAATTTTTACATTGATGAACAAACTCGACTGGGTCTTCAATAGTGAGGATATGTCCAAATTCTGTTTTATTGCGATAATCCATCATGGCAGCCAACGTAGTCGATTTGCCTGAACCGGTACCGCCTGTCACACAGCAAATACCCTTGTGTGTCATTGCAAACCTTTTAAAAATGTCAGGTGCTCTGACTTGTTCCAAAGAGAGAATTTCTGAAGGAATAGTACGAATAACAGCACCAGCACCTCGACTCTGCATATAAGCATTAACGCGAAACCGTGCCACACCGGGTATGGCAAACGCAAAATCACATTCAAGATATTTTTCATATTCTTTGCGCTGGGCATCGTTCATCACATCATAAATCATGTCACGGGCTTGCGTCTGATCAAGGGGAGGTACATCAATTCTACGCATATCCCCGTCTTTTCTTACCATTGGTTCTACACCCGCAGAAATATGAAAATCAGAAATACCATTATTGGCACCAAAAGTCAGTAAATCAGTAATATTCATAAGTGTTCAATTTTTTTAATCTTTATTAACAAACATAGAATTGATATTTTAATTTTAATCTGAATTAAAATTGAGTTGATTGAGATTTTTTTTTAACATGTTATCATAATTTTTATGAAATAAGTAAGTCGGATAGAAATCCGATTTTTTGTAAAAATCGGATTTCTTTTCGTCTAATTTTAAGCCACAATTTAGCATTTAATTATTTATGGAAAGTTTCAATCGTCTGTCAAATTCTTCAGAGCTAGGTCTCGCCATTGAGCATTTACAATGTATCCGCGATGATAGGGTACTGTTTGAAGATTTAAATTTTAGTCTTTCAGCCGGTGAATTGCTCCAAATAGAAGGGCGTAATGGCAGTGGTAAAACGAGCTTACTACGCATTTTATGTGGTTTAACCTTACCAACCGAAGGGACAGTTTATTGGAACAATGAAGATATTCAAGATATAAGTTCTAATTATTGGGAAAACTTAGCATACATAGGACATGCTCCTGGTGTTAAAGCGGAATTGAGCCCTTTAGAAAATTTAGCTATGGCGCAAGCCTTAGCAACGACACCGAATACGATTAATCTGGCTGATGCGCTAGATCAAGTTGGTTTATATGGTTTTGAAGATGTTCCAACCCGCACCCTTTCTGCGGGTCAACAGCGTCGCGTTGCCCTGGCGCGTTTGTTAGTCAACGATGCGCCATTATGGATATTGGATGAACCTTTTACTGCCCTTGATAAATCGGCTATTGGCATGGTTGAAAGTTGGTTAGATAACCATGCTAAACGCGATGGTATAGTGGTGTTAACGTCACACCATACGGTAAACTGTCAACATACAACTATTCTTCGACTCAGCGCGTAGTTTTTCAGTTGTCAGTTATTCACATTCAGAAATCCGATTTTTTCAAAAACTCGAATTTCTTGTACACCATTAAAAGATTAAGCATCCTATTGAGATATGCAATTATCAGTTACTCAACGCATTCTAGGTTTATTATTGATATCGTTTAGTTTCACATTATTGCCCCCTATGGGGGTGTCGCTATGGTATCAAGATACGGAATTTCATGCGTTTTTTATTGCATTTTTGGTCATGTTTGGAATGGGTATAGCCTTTTGGTTGCCTGCGCGAAAGGCGAAAAAGGAACTTCATTTACATGATGGTTTCATGATCACGGCTGTATTTTGGACAGTTCTCAGCGTAGTGGGGGCATTGCCGTTTTTATTTGTACCTAACATGACCTTAGCTAAAGCCGTATTTGAAGCAGTGTCAGGATTTACGACAACCGGGGCGACGGTGATTAATCACATAGATAACTTGCCTAAGTCCATTTTATACTATCGCCAACAACTCCAATGGCTAGGGGGGCTTGGTATTATCGTGTTAGCGGTTGCGGTGTTGCCGATGCTTGGCATTGGTGGTATGCAATTATATCGAGCTGAAACGCCTGGACCCATGCGCGATGAAAAGTTGACACCCCGCCTTGAAAATACGGCTAAAGCCTTGTTGTATATTTATATTAGTCTAACCGTTGCCTGTGCGTTAGCTTACTGGATAGCGGGCATGACGCTATTTGATGCTATAGGACATAGCTATTCAACGGTTGCCACAGGCGGATTTTCTACCCATGATGCGAGTTTAGGTTATTACAATAGTCCACTGATAGAAATCATTGCTATGGTGTTTATCATTTTGGGCAGTCTTAATTTCACGGTGCATTTTGTGGTATGGCATAAAAAGAAGATACGCCATTATTGGGAAGATATTCAAGGTCGTGTGTTTATTTATATCGTGTTAGTGCTGATAGCGATTACGGTGTTTGTATTAATGTGGAAAGGGGTTTATACCCATTTTTGGACTGCCTTACGCTATGCAAGTTTTGAAGTTATTTCAATCATCAGCAGCACCGGCTATGCGACGACTGATTTTAGTGCATGGCCTTTATTTTTACCTGTATTGATTTTAGGCAGTGGGTTTATTGGAGGTTGCGTTGGTTCAACGGCTGGGGGATTTCGGGTTATTCGTTTTATCTTATTGTATAAACAAGCCATTCGTGAAATTATGCGCTTGATCCATCCTAGTGCGGTGATTGTCGTCAAAATTGGTCATAAAAAAGTACCTGATACGGTTGCCCAAGCGGTGTGGGGATTTAGCTTTTTATATATAGCCAGTTATGTTTTTTTGTCAATGCTATTTATGGCAACCGGCGTTGATGTTTTGACTGCTTTTTCAGGTGTTGCTGCGACTTTAAATATGACAGGTCCTGGTTTAGGTGGTGTTGCGGTAACTTATGGTGGCATCAGTGATAGCGGATTATGGATACTGAGTTTTACTATGTTATTAGCTCGCTTAGAGATTTTTACTTTGCTTGTGTTATTAACGCCTGCTTTTTGGCGGCGATAATTAATTGTGAAGGGCAACCTTTATGGTTGCCCTGAATAGTTACTTAAAATCTTAAAATTAATCCCAATTTAATTGACTACCCGTTTGATATTCACGCACCCGCCCTTCAAAAAAATTCACTTCCTGATTAAGCTCATATTCGCTAATCCAAGGCATCGGATGTGTCTTAATCCCAAATATTGGCTCGACACCTAGGTTCTTGCAGATGTTGTCGCCTATAAATTTTGCAAAGTCAATGTAGGTGTTGATTGGCATTCCCAAAATTCCTCCATCTGGCATCACTACTTGGGCATGAAGGGTTTCTAATCTAACCGCTTCATTTACTATGGCTTGTACACGTTTTTGCATAGTGGTATCCCAACACTTGGGATTTTCTTTGATAATTTGCCGAATTAGCCAGGCACCATTCGCTGAATGCTGGGCTTCGTCGCGCCAGATATAGCTGTATTGTTGCGCTGTATTCCTTAACTTGCCCTTTCTTGCCAGCGCAAAAATTTGCGAAAAGCCCAAGGGAAAGAATAAATATTCAAAAATATAATAACTGATCAGGTCTTCCAATAAGGGGCGGATGGCTTCCGGTGAACCAACAGGCGCGTCTGATTTAACGAGATGATTGCTAAATGTTAGATTCCAATTAACTTTTTCAACCAGTGCAGGCATTTCTTGATACAGGGTAAAAATTTGCCCTTGTCCTTTTTCATCCAAACCAAAAGATTCTAAGATAAATAGGTAAGATTCGATATGATTTGCTTCTTCAGACATGACCCAACGTAGGTATTGCCTCATTTCGTTGGCGGTAATGTGTTGAAATATGGCATTCACCAGGTTGTCAGGCACCAGGTTATCACCGGCGGTGAGATAAGAAATATTGGTTTTGAAGAGCCACATTTCTGCTTCGGTTAATTTCCCTGTTTGCCATTGCAGTTTATCTTCTCCCATTGGAATATCGTTGGGGGTCCAGAAATTTTTACGGGCTGCCAAAAATCGTTCCCTTACCTCGTTATATTTGACCGGTATCGGTTGCCGCAAGTCATAGTTACGTCCTCCAATAATTTTGATGTCAGAAGCTTCGGGGCGTTTACTTCCAATGGTGATGGGATCTAAACTGCTTGAAACGGGAAATATCACTTTTTTAGGGTGAACAGATTTAGGGCGAACACACGGGTTCACCCCTACATTTTTTACTTTTTGGTGAGTGGGTTTCGATTTTCTATGTGGCACTTCAGTGCTGTAGAAATGATCACTGGAAGGACTGGAAATACTGGTTTCGCTAAAATCTAACATAATTGTCTCCGTTATTTGTTAGAAATCCGATTTTTTAAAAAATCGGATTTCTTTAAAAAAAATGGGTTCGTTGTGTTTCTATTGACAAACCTCACATGTTTCTTCATCATCCAATGTACAAACCGGTGCTGGTGTGGCTTTAATCACCGTGCTTTTTTCAACATGGCTGGCTCCCATACTACGCAGATAGTAAGTGGTTTTAAGCCCGCGCAGCCATGCAAGTTTATACAAGTTATCTAATTGGCGCCCTGAGGGTTCTAGCATATATAAATTAAGCGATTGTGCTTGATCTATCCATTTTTGCCGCCGTGATGCGGCTTCTATTAACCATGAAGAGTCAATTTCAAAAGCGGTGGCATATAGCTTTTTCAATTCTTCTGGAATGCGTTCAATGAGACGAATACGCCCATCACAATATTTCATGTCATTGATCATCACATCATCCCAAAGGTTGAGTGTCTTCAAGTCTTGCACGAGATAGGGGTTGATAATCGTAAATTCACCGGATAAATTCGATTTTATGTAGAGGTTTTGATAAGTAGGCTCAATGGATTGCGTGACACCGCAAATATTTGAAATCGTTGCTGTGGGGGCAATTGCCATGGTATTAGAATTACGCATTCCTACCGCTTGAATACGTTCGCGCAAACTATCCCAATCCAGGGTAGAAGTCGTGGACATTTCTAAATAGTGTTCACGCGCTTCTGCCAACTTTTTAATACTATCTATTGGCAAAATGCCCTGGTGCCAGAGTGAGCCTTCAAAACTAGAGTAAGAACCTCGTTCTTCTGCTAAGTCAGTTGAAGCAGAAATGGCGTAGTAACTGATCAGTTCTTGTGCCTGGTCAGCAAATTCGACGGCTTCTTCACTTGCATAAGGAATGCGTAATTTATATAAGGCATCTTGGAAACCCATAATACCTAGCCCAACGGGGCGGTGACGCAAATTAGCCGCCTGGGCTTGAGGCACGGCGTAGTAGTTAATGTCGATGACATTATCTAATGCCCGCATAGCGGTGCGAATAGTCGTTTTTAATTTTTCTGTGTCTAGTTTGCCACCTTTAATGTGAGCAGGTAAATTGATTGAACCTAAATTGCATACCCCAATTTCTTCGCCGGCTTGAGTATTTATTGTGATTTCAGTACAGAGATTTGAACTATATATTACCCCTACATGCTGTTGTGGACTCCGCAGATTGCAACTATCTTTAAATGTTAACCAGGGGTGCCCTGTTTCAAATAACATGGTTAACATTTTGCGCCAGAGTTCTACCGCAGAAACAGGCTTCCAGATTTTCATTTGCCCTTGTTCAGCTGCCTGCTCGTATTTTTCATAAGCCAATTTAAACGGTTCACCGTATAAATCATGTAAATCAGGCACCTCATTGGGGGAAAATAGGGTCCATTGCTTATTTTCGTGTACCCTTTTCATGAATAGATCGGGTATCCAATTGGCGGTATTCATGTCGTGAGTGCGACGGCGTTCATCACCTGTATTTTTGCGAAGCTCTAAAAATTCTTCGATGTCGATATGCCATGTTTCTAAATAGGCGCAACCGGAACCGCGCCGGCGCCCTCCCTGGTTAACAGCAACCAGGGTGTCATTAGCCACTTTTAAAAATGGCACCACACCTTGGGATTGACCGTTAGTGCTTTTAATATGTGAACCCATGCCCCGTACAGGTGTCCAGTCATTACCCAAACCCCCGGCAAATTTAGATAACATGGCATTATCTTTAATCGCGTTGTAAATGCCTTCTAAATCGTCGGGAACGGTTGTCAGATAACAGCTAGATAATTGTGGACGCAAGGTGCCTGAGTTGAACAGCGTTGGGGTGCTGCTCATAAAATCAAATTGGGATAATAAGTGATAAAATTCAATGGCACGGGCATTAGGTTCATCTTCATTGAGCGCGAGTCCCATTGATATGCGCATAAAAAAGGCTTGTGGCAATTCAAACCTGGTATTTTCCCAATGTAGAAAATAACGGTCATATAGGGTTTGCAATCCTAAATAAGTGAATTGCAAATCTCTTTCGGAAATAAGGGCTTTGCCTAATCTATCTAAATCAAATTTGGCTAAATGAGGAGCTAATAATTCGTGTTCAATACCGGAATGGATATAAGCTTTAAAATAGCTGGGATAATAACGTTCCATATCCGTAGCACTTGCAAAAGTGGGCTGAAATTTGACAAAATTGAGGGCATCTGAGCGTAATTGATCGAGTAATAGGCGAGCTGCTACATAAGTATAATTTGGCTCTTTTTCAATCAGCGTGCGTGTACTCATTACCAATACGTGATTAACATCCCGCTTAGAAATGCCATCAAATAGATTTTTTAAGCTTTCTTCAATAATCCGGTTTGGGGTGACATCAAATAAGTTGATACAGGCTTCACTAACTCGTATCCGTAAGCGATCTTCATTCAAAGGGCAATGCCGCCCGGCATCATCAATGACATTGATAATGGTTTGTTCGGGTTTTTCAGCCCGTTTATGTGCATGTTCTTCCCGGTAAATGATGTAAGTTCGTGCGACTTTATGGAAGCCGGCTCGCATTAAAGCTAATTCCACTTGATCTTGTATATCTTCAATATGCACCGTACCTTCTTCACGCAAACGCCTGGATATACCTTTAATAATTTGTTTAGCTAGTTCACTGACGGCATTTTGTATGCGATTTGAGGTAGTTGCTGTATCACCTTCAACCGCTAAAAAGGCTTGTGTCATGGCATTAATAATTTTGCCTGTATCAAAACAGGTTAATTGACCATTACGCCGGATGACGTGATATTGCTCTAATCCGGTGAAATCGCCATTTTGAATGGCATTATCTAGTAAATTAACGACTTCGTAGGAATCGGAGTCCGTTATTTGTTCAGACATTATCAGTTATCAGTTATCAGTTGTCAGTTAGTGGGGGGCAATTCTTTGTGGTTGCTTTATCAGTTATCAGTTTTGATTCCTAAGTTCATCTTATTAGATAATACCGTATAAACGGCTAAAAAGTTAATTAAATTTATAAGTGATTGATTTTTAAGTATAAAATAGCTAATTGCTTGTTAATGTTAGGATTTTTTTTTGTTAAAGCCTATAAATAATGTGGATTTTTTTAAATCAAAAATGAAGAGTGGGATAGGTTCATGCAAATACGACTTTTTGAAAAAACGTATTTGTTTAATGGTAAGAAATCCGATTTTTTTAAAAATCGGATTTCTAATTCAAATTAGCTGTCATTCACATCAGATGGAGGTTGATGGATGACGATTGGCCAAGCTTGTTTTCCCGGGGGCAATTGATGGGTTAACATAGTGAGTAAGGAAGAAATTCTATCGCGCATTTCACGGCGATCTACTATCATGTCAATCGCACCATGTTCAAGCAAAAATTCGCTGCGTTGAAAACCTTCGGGTAAGGTTTCACGTACCGTTTGTTCAATAACACGGGGTCCGGCAAAACCAATCAAGGCATTAGGTTCAGCAATATTAATATCTCCCAACATGGCAAGGCTGGCGGAAACACCACCCATCGTTGGGTCAGTTAAGATTGATATAAAAGGTAAACCATGCTGATTAAGGCGGTTAAGAACCGCACTGGTTTTGCCCATTTGCATGAGCGAAAAGAGGGCTTCTTGCATACGCGCTCCCCCGCTGGCGGAAAAACAAATTAGGGGGATGTGATGTTCAATAGCGGTATTAGCGCCGCGTACAAATCGCTCACCAACGACACTACCCATTGAGCCACCCATAAAACGAAATTCAAAGGCGCAGGCTACTAGAGGTACACTTTTCACTTGTCCTTTAATAACAATTAGTGCATCCATTTCATTTGTGGCTTTTTGTGCTTGCACGAGGCGATCTTTATATTTTTTCTTATCACGAAATTTAAGGGGATCAGTGGCAAACAATTCAGTACCCATTTCTTCGCGATCATCAGGATCGAGGAAAGTTTCCAAACGTTTACGGGCACAGATGCGTAAATGATGGCTACATTTTGGACAAACATTCATAAGACGTTCTAATTCAGGGCTGTATAATACCACTTGACAGACTGGGCATTTACTCCAAACCCCTTCTGGAACAGAATGTTTATTTTTATTACTATCAATACGAATACGGGAGGGCAGTAATTTTTCAAACCAATTCATGTTGTTAATGGTTAATGGTTAATGGTTAATGGTTAATAGTTAATAGTTAATGGTTAATGATATATTGTTAAAAATCATTTACTCAAGCTCTTAATTGTCATTGTAAATGTTAATTTAATCTGAATTTATTGTTTTATATGTTAATATTAATAATTTAGAAATACGATTTCTTCAAGAAATCGTATTTTTGTGACTGAATTAAAATAATTTAGAAATACTAATTTTTGAAAAATAGTATTTCTGTCTAACTGATAATTGATTAACTAAAAATATGTCTGAAGAATTGCAAACACCGGAAGAACCCAGGGAACGCTTTATTCCTATTGCCAAACAAGAAATTGTGGCTGATTTATTAGCGGCTTCCCATTGGGGTGATGAAGAGCAGCAACAATTTGGTGAATTTTGCCAAATTTTTTCCGCCCTTTACCATTACAAATTTTATTCGCATTTGGAAGAATTAAAACGCTGTTATGCCCCCTTTAATCCAGATAGCGATATTGTGACTCAACACGAGTATTCTGATCAAGAAAAATCGGAACTTCATAACACTCTTATCAATGAATTACGTGAATTGCTCAATAATGCTAATTATGATGGATTGACAGTTGATAAGATCAATGAACTGATGAATGCAGATTCATATTATGGCGTTAGTGTGTCAGTCGATTTAGATGATTTTGCGGAAATGATTACCTATTATCGCGGCGCTTCGACAAAGGTTGAATATAAACGTACTTGGTACAGTCTTTTTTTGCGGAAAAAGCGGTTTGAAATACCTATTTACAAACGCTTTTTCTTTTTGTTGAAATTCAAAACAGAAGATGAGCGTGTTCAGGATTTGCTCAAACTGGAAAAAGCAAAAGAAGATTGGGATGATGCTAAACAAAGCAAATTTGAAAAAAAGGCTAGAAAACAAGTCCAAAAATCCCGTAAAAATCTGCCCACTGATGTCACAGATGAACATATTTTCATCAAACTGTTTAAGAACATTCCTCGTACTGACTTGGGAATGCTTTTTCCTAACCAGAATGTACGCCTTAAAATGTTTGACAAGATCAAGTTAAGCATAACCGGGGGCGGGGGAACAATTGGTGGAATCTGGACAACCGTTACCAAGGTGACAGTAGCCGCAGTCAGTCCCGTTACATTAGCCTTTGCCTTTGCTGGTTTAATAGGGGTTATTTTTCGTCAGATTATGAATATTTTCACACAGCGTGATAAATACATGATGGTATTATCACGCAATCTTTACTTTCATAATCTGGACAATAATGTAGGCGTGATGAACTTCCTCATTGATATGGCTGAGGAAGAAGAAGATAAGGAGGCGATTTTAGCCTATTATTTTCTCCATAGCCATCGCGATAAAAACTATACCCAAGAAAAACTGGATAGCGCAATTGAAAGCTACATCCAAGATAAATATGGGCTTGCCATTGATTTTGAAGTTGAAGATGGATTGCGTAAATTGCGTCAAGAGGGGATTTTAATTGAAGAAGAAGGGGGGATTTTGAAAGTCCTTGATTTACAAAAAGCCTGTACTTGTTTAGATGAACAATGGGATGCTTTTTTCAATCCGGCAGAAGAAGCTGTCAAATAATTAGGAATGGTGAATTATTTCACTGTAGGGCAGACCTGTGTGTCTGCCCTTCACAATTATTCAGGTAGCGGTGGTTCAGTTTCCAACGAATCAGAAATCGTCAACTCAAGTTTTCCACTTCCAGTCAACACATCCTGGCTACCATAATTATCGGGTGGACTACCTACATTGCCAATAATCTTATCATTTTCCACCGTAAAACGATATTCATTATGACTACCCCAACGACTACTGGCATGTCGACTATTACCAATTTCCCGTGTACGTTTTAAACGTACCAAATGACGGGCATTAATAATATTAGGGATGGGAGCCATTTCATCCCCTTCTTTGCCCTCATTAGCTTCATTGATTTGAGCCACAATCTCTTTATACCTTGCTACATCTACCCAAACCCATTCCCCATCGCCTTTTTCATCAATCAGGTATTGGGTACTAATATCACCTGCCATCCTCGCTTTTAAAAAATTAGAAGGCTCAGGTTCATCTTCAGTGCGATGAATAATTTCAGCACCTATAAAACCATTTTGTACACTTATCAACCGTAGCTCAGTTGAATAAACATTTTTAGCAGTTTTATAGTCCCCTTTCCAAATGGTGCCACGCAAACGTTGTTGAAGAAGTTGATCCGCAAAATAATTTTGCAACTGTGCATCTTTCACATAAAAAGTAGCATTGTCAGGATTAAAACCCAGTAACAATTTCCAATTAAACACCGCTACCTCGTCATAATGACTTTCAATCGTTTCCACACCACCAATACGCAATGTTGGAGATGGCGGGATTTCAACTTCATCAATATAAACTTTAGAAAAGTCGACTTCAGCAGCTAAAACCCACGTGTTTAACAACACGACTAAGCTTAGGGCTGTGAGATATTTCATCATTTGCCTCCTTATTAATTTCAAAATTTGATTCAAACAAATTTATTAATCTGAATCATTTAACGTTTCTAACAAAACCGCTATCCATCCTGCCACATAACCACCACTTTCATCATCGCCCGTGCCAATACCGCTGCCAACTGAAATCATTTGTACAACTTTCCAACCATTTTCTAAATAATTGGTTAAATGCTCTTGTACAATCATATCTTTTTCGTTATCATCATCTAAAGGTATAGTAATCAATTTTTGCATATCAGCCTCCGTCATTTCAATTTTTACATTTTAGCGTATTTTTAACTTAATGTTCAAGTTAGAATCTATATAATATACTAATATAGTCTATAACATATGCTTTTGATTCGATGATAACTTATGAAAATCATACTCATTCTGAATCTATTCAATTAACGAAATTTTTGCACCAACTAAGGAGAACCTAATAATGAGTATCAACAAAATTATGGCTGTTGATGATTCAAAAGTCGATCTGATTAATATTCAGAATATCCTTTCTGATGCTGGTTACAATGTTATTACAGCCAGTTCTGGTCATGAAGCTATTGACAAAGCCTCGGTTGAAAAGCCTGATTTGATTTTTATGGATGTTGTCATGCAAAAAATGGATGGCTACCAAGCCTGTCGGGAATTAACTCACCAGGATTCCACCAAGGATATACCCATTGTTTTTGTCACAGCAAAAGGACAAAAGGCAGATCGTGTATGGGCTGAAATGACGGGAGCAAAGGGACTAGTGCAAAAACCTTATACGCCTGATCAAATTATTGAGCAAGTTAATCAGTTTAACTAAGTAAACTTTAAACCTGACAAGTTTTTAAAACCTGTCAGGTTTATCGTTTCACCAAAAAACGCTCAAGAAACGCAAGTGACAAAAAAATCCAATTTGTTTCCGCATTAAATAATAGCTCTCAGCTTATCCTTCCCTGCTTATCCTTCCCTTCTGCCTAAATTTTCATCCCAAAAAATTCCCACTCACATCAAAAAAATTCCAAAATCATACCAGCTTGGCATGTAATCTGCTTTCCTAAATCATGCACATCATCAAATCAATTTATAACGATTAAATCATTCAAATAAGAAAATAACCACTGACAATGTTCCCAGAAAAAATTTTGGCTAGCGATTGGTTTATTGGTTTAGCAATCAGCCTGATTTTATTATTAATGGCACAATTAAACCTCTTACAACCACTAGAACAAATCGCTTACGATTGGAGTATACAACAAATAAGCCGTGATCCTGGTAAAAAAGTCGCCGTCATTGCGATAGATGATCACAGTTTAGCACAACTAGGTGAATTGCCCTGGTCACGTACCGTTATTGCCAAAATGGTAGATCAGTTAGCCCCGTATAGTCAAGCCATTGGTATCACCCTCGACTTTTCCAAAGCACAAAAAGTTCCAGGGCAAATTTACATTGAAGATTTAATGACATTTTATGCCCATTCTAAGCCACTAAATGAACTATATGAACAACTAGAACAACTAAATACCTTAATTAATCAAGTCAAAAAAGTTAGAACACGATATACAAAAGATAAAAGACGCATTAAACAACTCTATAAATTTTATAAAAATTCGTTATTTATCAAAGGATTACCTGATACTTTAACAACCCTAGAAGATAAATTGCAAGCCGCTCACATTGATCAGGACAGTGATCAACAACTCGCGGATTGTTTTAAACAAGCTAATAACGTCATACTCGCTATGCCATTTATGTTAGGAAAACTCAACGATATTCATGCACCCCATTTGCCGGATTATTTACAACAACATCGGCTTAAAACAATCAGAGTGCCATTTGATCATCCTGGAAATAGTCCACAACCCCTATCAGGAGTGAATGCAAAACCGCCCTTGGCGATTTTTAGTAACAGCGCATTGGGAATAGGTTACTTTAATCCCAAACAGGCTAATTCGCGCCAAATACCTTTGGTGATTAAATATAAAAAGGCTTATTACCCTTCGCTTTCTTTACTATTGGCGGCGAAAAGTTTTAATCATGAAAAGAATGACATCGAAGTCTTGCTAGGTAAAGGAATACACATAGAGCAACGAAGGATTAATACTGATAACACGTTATCTATACGCCCCTTTTTTTACAACAAGGATTCGTTAATAGTCGATTCATTTACAGATGTTTTACAAGGGCGTATCCCTGCAAAAAAATATCAAGACAAAATTGTATTATTAGGCATGACGGCTCAAAATAAGACTGGTTTCCAATCGACACCACTGGGTGAGATGCCCTCAGTATTAGTGTTAGCCCATACCTTAACCAGTTTGCTTAATCAAGATTTTTTTCAAGTACCGCATTGGGCAATATGGCTACAAATAAGCCTATTTATTATTATTATAGCTTATATTAGCTTCTTATTGCCTCTAATGAAAGCCCGTACAGCCCTGATGATGAGCACTACCGGGATGCTGCTAATAGGTTTAGGATATTTTACCCTAATGAATCAAGGGCTATTAATCCCATTAATGTTGCTTATTTTGCTCATAGCCACTGGACATTTGAGTTTATTAATCAAACGGGCTATTGTCGCTTATCAAGATGCATTTCGTTTACATCCTGACGCAGTAGAAAGCAACCGATTATTAGGACTAGCATTTCAAGGGCAAGGGCAATTAGATTTAGCTTATGAAAAATTTCGCCGCTGTCCACCGGATGAAACCATTTTATGCTTACTTTATAACTTAGCACTTGATTATGAACGCAAGCGTCAATTCCGACGTGCCAGTGCAGTGTACCGCTATATTATAAGCCATAGTGCCCATTTTCGAGATGTCGAATTGCGCTTAGAAAGGTTGCATTGCTTAAAAAAACCTAAATTATCCAGCAACCGTTTAAATGATTGGCAAAATGATGAACTGGATGAGAAACCCATTTTAGGACGTTATCAAATAGAAAAACCATTAGGCAAGGGCGCTATGGGCAGAGTGTATTTAGGCAAAGATTTCAAACTAGATCGCCTAGTTGCGATCAAAACCCTCCCCTTGTCACAAGAATTTGAAGTAGATGAATTACTAGAAGCCACTATGCGCTTTTTTCGGGAAGCCACCGCTGCTGGACGTTTAACGCACTCTCATATTGTCTCAATCTATGAAGCGGGAGAAGAACAAGATTTAGCCTATATTGCTATGGAATTTTTTAAAGGCGGTAACTTAGTTCCTTATACTCAACCTGACAATTTATTGCCTATTCACACCGTTATCGACATTGTCATTATTATGGCGGAAGCTTTAGATTATGCCCACAGCCAAGGTGTTGTTCATCGTGATATTAAGCCCGCTAATATCATGTATAATCCAGCTACGAGCAAAATTAAAATCACCGACTTTGGCATTGCCCGTATCACGGATTCCAATAAAACCAAAACCGGTATTATTTTAGGTACACCTTCTTATATGTCACCGGAACAATTAGCAGGCAAACCACTAACGGGATGCACCGATCTGTTTTCATTGGGTGTGATGTTATATCAACTATTAACAGGTACACTACCCTTTAAAGCTGATTCACTGGCAACCTTAATGTTCAAAATTGCCAATGAACCACAACCAGATATTATCACCGTGCGATCCGATATATCCCTCTGCCTCAAGCGCGTGGTAGATATTGCTTTGCGAAAAAAAGTGTCGGCTCGTTATCAAACAGGAACAGAATTTGCCCGTGCGCTGCGGGACTATAACGAGCAAGGAGAAATATAACATGTGCATAGAAATGGTATGCCACACCGACACAGGGCAAGTCCGTGAACATAACGAAGATCATATAGGTACTGACAAATCTTTAGGGTTAGCGATCCTAGCCGATGGCATGGGAGGATATCAAGCGGGAGAAGTCGCAAGCGAAATGGCAGTCAAAACCATCAGAAAACAACTAGGAACACTTCTCAAAACGCAGTTCCCCAAGCATCGTCTTATGAATCACCGCTATCATTCCGCTACTGTGCTACTTGAACAAGCTGTGTTAAAAGCTAATCAAATTATTTATAATTTGGCAGAACAGCAAGCCCGGTACCAGGGTATGGGCACAACGGTAGTCGCCGTGTTATTTCATAATGATTTTATCAGTGTTGCCCATGTAGGCGATTCGCGTTTGTATCGGCTCCGTGGCAAAACCTTTTGCCAACTCACCAAAGACCACTCAGTACGGCAAGAATTAATAGACTGCGGTTACTATACCCCAGAACAAGCACGCCATTCTCAGAATAAAAATCTCGTCACCCGGGCATTGGGAGTTGGTGAACAAGTCAATGTTGAAATTCAAGAACACAAACTATTAGCTCAAGACATTTACTTGCTCTGTTCCGACGGCTTAAATGATATGGTTGACGACAATAATATTTATGCTATTATAAAAAAAACCGCAACATTTGAAGAAAGAGCTAAGTTATTAACTCAAGCAGCCAACGAAAAAGGGGGTAAAGACAATATTTCCTTAATTTTAGTGCGTTCCTCTCAAGTGATACCCCAAAAAACCTGGTGGCAACGCTGGTTTAACTTTTTCAATAACAACAAAGATTAAATATAAACCAGGATAGAATAACTAAAGCGAGCGTAAAGTTAATGCCATTAAATTAAGCCTGGGCGAACACGCAGGTTAGCACCGAAATCCCCTGAATATGTGGAGATTGGTAGGGGCAGACCTGTGTGTCTGCCCTTAACGCAAATGGCAGTGGACTGATCCGTCCATCGCTAGCGTAGGGCTTTTTGCAGGAGTTTCCTTCTGGACACTAACTAAGGAAAATGGATATTCTCTCCAACATTTTTGAAGGGGCTAAGTATCTATAGGTGTTCAGGTAAATACCTGTCAGGTATCCAAGACCTGACAGGTTTATAATGTGAAACTTTGTTCCGAAGTCAATTATTTTTCTGAAATAGTATATTTCATACTATCCTTTCAATTTCTTCAGCAACCACAACATAACGCGAACCATCTTCTATATTGCTACAAGGATAACAACTGACTAAGGTCAAACGTCGATTCAAACTCGGTTCAACCCAGTAGGTATCTATTTTATTAACCACTTCAATCGCTGACACTTGGTAATGCCAACGTCCATTACGTAGGGATTCAAGCACTAACATATCGCCTGGTTTGAGTTTTTTCAAAAAACTCATATAGATGTCGCGATGGTGTACATTGAGTACACTATTACCCAATTCACCTGGTAATACGCTGCTGTCTGAATGCCCCAGGGCAAAAACAGACATTCCCTCACCCGCACGGGTTAGGACCACTTGTTCAACTTTCAAGTGGGGAATTAATAAACGAGCCAGGGGCCATGTATTAGCACCTGGCCAAGGTTTGACATGCAAACCACTTGCTTGAGTCCGTATCCAAGCCGTATGTAGCAAGCCATGCGCTAACCAGGCTTGGAGATACACACCATGGTTTTGATTGTATTGCCAGGTGACAATCCCCAAAATCAGGCCAAGAAAGAGACTGCTCCCTCTAAGATGTTTTTTCATGGTATCGTTACTGATAACACTTTCAATCAAATGAACTCCAAAATTAGCCTACTAAGGATAGTAGTAATACAATACCAATCAATAATACTGATACCCCCGCTGACGTTAGTAGGCTAATGCCCAAAAAATTAAGCAAACTAATAAGTGGTGATGCCTGTGTATTCGGCTTAACCATATCCATAATTGTTCCTCAATGTTAAAAAGTGATACACTTATTATCCAAATTAATTGCCCATTTCACTCCGTTTTCTGAGCAAAAGTGGGCTTAAGTATTCCTGATAAAATATACATTATTAGAAATAATCATTAAAGTTTTATAATGATTCAGGTATAAAAAAATAATGCCATGTTTGCAACTTAAGTCTAACAAACCTGAATTAAAACAAGTTTCAAAATCATATTTTTGAAATAGATAAAATAACTTAATTCAATATCTTTAATCTTAATCTTAAATGCTAATTGCTTTCCTCAGTATTGTATATATACTCCGAGCTATCAAGTTTTCCGATTTTAGCGTAGCAAGACGGAGTATCGTAGGGGCAGACATAAGTGTTTGTTCTAATACAAAAATCCTAAAACTTGAGTGCTCGGAGTATAAAGGGAAAATTATGATATTGATTCTGATTATTTTTAACAATGTTTATTGTCATCACCATTTTAGTTGCTTGCTTTTTTATTAAATTTATAACACTTTATGATTGTACAGATTATATCTGGCAAGCTGATGACAAAATATGGCAAAAAAATGGAAATTTTCCATTGAATTGATAAAATGGAGTTAATAATGAGTCGTCACATTGCGATTGTTGAAGATGAGCCGGCTATTCGGGAAAATTATGCTGCCGTACTTCGTAGACAGGGCTATGAAGTCAGTACTTATTCTAACCGTTTAGATGCGACGCAAGCATTTCATGCTCGTTTACCGGAATTGGTGTTATTAGATATTGGGTTAGAAGGTGAAGTGGAAGGTGGTTTTGATTTATGCCAAGCCTTACGCGCTTTATCGCATTATTTACCGATTATTTTTTTGACGGCACGCGATAGTGAATTTGATACCGTGTCAGGGTTACGCTTAGGGGCTGATGATTATTTGACTAAAGATATTAGTATGCATCATTTGTTGGCACGGATTGCGGCATTGTTCCGACGGGTAGATGCACTTAGGACACCCCCTTGTGCCGAAAATGTGATAGAAAAAGGTCCTTTATTATTAGACACTCTTCGGTTAACCGTGACTTGGCAGGGCGTAGCCGTGAATTTGACACTGACTGAATTTTGGATTGTACATGCTTTAGTGCGTTTTCCTGGGCATGTTAAAAACCGTGAGCAACTTTCTAAAAAAGCGAATGTGTTTGTTGATGATAGTACGATTACTTCGCATATTAAGCGTATTCGGAAAAAATTTGTTAGTATTGAGCCAAAATTTGCGGCGATTGAGACGGTTTATGGGATGGGATATCGTTGGATTCAGTAATCAGTTGTCAGTTATAAGTTATAAGTCAAAAAAAAATGTCGGGGTAGAGCACCGTGACTAGCACTATAAAAAAATCCGATTTTTTGAAAAAATCGTATTGATTTATGAGTTAAGAATCATCTTAACCACTACAAAAATTCAAATTTCATTAATTTATGACGTTGACTATTCGTAGTAAAGTTTTATTACTGTCATTGACACTATTTAGTATTCCCTATGTTGGTTATGAATATGTACGGGAAATGGAAAAATATTTGCGTGATAATCTTGAAACGTCGTTGGAGGATACGGCACGGGCATTGGCTAGTGTACTGAATGAACGCCCTGCATTATTTTCACGCAAACTGCTTGACACGGTACGTGAAGATGGGGAATTAGTTGCCCATTTTTTTAAAGAACCTATTAAATTAGATGGTTACATCAATGATTGGCAAGAATATTTAGATAAAGTGGAGGGTTATGGCGATAAACATATTCTGAAAAATTTAGGAGACTATTCACAAGATTCTTTATCTTTTAAACATGTTTTAGGAAAATATCAGAATTATTTATATGCCCTATTTATTGTACGTGATGAAAAAGTGGTGTACCGTGATAAATCTCTTATGCGTTTGGTTCACAGTGATCACCTACAAATTGTCATGCAGGAACCCAATCAACAATTTTATCGTTATGTTATTACACCTCATATACCAGGGTGGGTTAATGCGTATAAGGTGCGAGATCATCACGATGCCTATTCTTATCAAGCGCAGACGGAAAAACGTATTCAGTGCTTATGGCGAGAAACTAAAGAAGGTTATATACTGGAATTACGGATTTCATTATCATTAATTGGTGAACGATTGGGCTTTGCCATTGCGGATGTTGATAATACTGAGCAACGGGAAATTAAAACTTTAATTGGCACGTCTCCCATACAAAATTTGGAAACGGTGGGAAAAGTATTTATTCCTTCTCCAGAAATTGAACGTATTATTCATTCTTTGGGAGATACACCAGGTCGTCGCTTGTGGGTGTTAGATAAACAGCGGCGGGTGCTGGCAAAAAGTGGAGAGTTAAAGCGTGACTTTTTCCGTCATCCACTTAATAGATTATATAGTTTATTACTTCCTCCCGTTTCAGAAGGTTTTAAAGATGATCAAGTACAAACTTCACGCCTTGAAGGGGAAGAAATTAATAGTGCTCTTCAAGGGCAAGCTGAAACTCGTTGGCATTCTACGGTGGATAAACAGGCTGTGATTGTTTCCGCAGCTCATCCGGTATGGGTTAATGATCAAGTCATTGGTGCCGTCGTGGTGGAAGAAACCAGTAGTAGCATTCAAACGGTGCAACGTCAAGCCATTGCCAATTTATTTAATAAAACTTTGATCGTTTTTTCAATTGTCACTGTATTATTGCTGGTATTTGCGACGCGCTTATCGGTGCGTTTGCGTTCATTACGCAATCAGGCTGAAACGGCTATTGATATCAACGGGCGAGTGACAACCAGTCAAATTGATTCTTCTGCTCAAGATGAAATTGGTGACCTATCGCGCAGTTTTTCTAGCATTTTAAAAAAACTTAAACAGTACAATACTTATCTTGAGGGGATGGCGAGTCGATTATCACATGAATTACGAACACCCATTGCGGTAGTGCGCTCTTCCTTAGAAAATATTGAACAAGAAGATGAACCAGGTAAATCACAGATTTATATAGAACGCGCTAAACAGGGTATAAACCGTCTAAATACGATTATTACCCGTTTAAGTGAAGCGACTCGCCTTGAGCAAGCTTTACAAAATGTGGAACGAGAGGTATTTGATTTAACGGAATTAGTAAGTAGTTGCGTAGAGGGGTATCGTTTAGCTTATCCTAACCAAGATTTTCAGGCACAACTTTCCTCAATTTCAATAACTTTAAAAGGGGCACCCGATCTCATTGCGCAAATGTTGGATAAACTTATTTCCAACGCGGTTGATTTTTCATTAGAAAATAGCCCTATTAAGGTTGAATTATTGCTAAAAGGAAAAACCGCTCATTTAAAAGTCATTAATCGTGGTAAAGCATTACCGACTGATATGCCGGAGCGTTTATTTGAATCAATGGTTTCTTTACGCACTCAGCCGGGTAAAATGGAGCCACATTTGGGACTTGGCTTATATATGGTGCGCCTCATAGCGGGTTATCATGGTGGGCAAGTTCGAGCTGAAAATAATCAAGAAGCACCTGGTGCAGTATTTACCATATCATTGCTGATATAGATGTTCAGAAAAATAAATTCTGTCGTCAAGAAATCCAATTAATAAACTTATGATAACGTATTCCCAAATTATTCGTGAGGGTTTATGGCACAATAACCTCGGTTTTGTTCAATTATTGGGGCTTTGTTCCTTGTTAGCGGTAACTGGCACTTTAGTCAATGGATTAGGTTTAGGTATTGCTACGACATTAATTTTAATGGCTTCTAATGTGACGGTTTCGCTTATTCGCAATATTGTACCTGACGAAATTCGTTTACCGGTATTTGTATTACTCATCGCCTCATTTGTCACTGCCATTGAAATGATTATTAAAGCATTTTACTATAATTTATATTTATCACTGGGCATTTTTATTCCCTTGATTGTGACAAATTGTTCTGTCATAGGGCGAGTAGAAGCTTTTGCTTCTAAACAACCTGTTGATAAAGCCTTGTTAGATGGTTTAATGATGGGAATCGGTTTCACCTTTGCTCTAACTATGTTGGGGGGGTTACGTGAACTATTAGGGCAGGGTACTTTATTTGCCCAGGCGGATTTAATGTTTGGACAAGCGGCGCAATGGATGACTATTACGGTATTTGAGGACTATCGGGGGTTTTTATTAGCTGTTTTGCCCCCAGGGGCATTTTTTGGTTTGGGGCTATTGATTGCCCTAAAAAATGCCATAGATAAACGTTTATAACTGATAACTGATAATTGAACAATGAGTCATTCTTTACAAGAGCAACTATTAAAAAGTGGCTTGGTATCTCAAGATCAAGCTAAAAAAGCTGATAAACAGGCAAAATTAAATACTCATCAGCAACAAAAGCAGAAAAAAAAGCGTAAAAAACGAAGTACGCCTGAACCAATCGATACGGAATCAATCGCCTATATCGCAGCAAAAGCACAGGAAGAAGAAATCGAACGTGCTAAAGAATTGAATCGCCAAAAAGAGGTTCAACGTCTGGAAAAAGAGTTACAAGCGCAAGTACGTGATCTCATTCAACGTCATCAAGTGAATGATCCCAAAGCAAATGTAAGTTATAATTTTGTCGAAGCTGGCAAATTCGTTAAAAACTTTTTCGTCAACGATAAACAGCAACAGCAACTCGCTAATGGTTTTTTAGCTATCACGCTTTTAGATGACACATACTATCTCGTACCGGCTCCCATTGCCGAAAAATTACTTGAGCGTGTGCCTGAAACGGTGGTTTATCTTAATAAGGAGAAAGAAAAAACCAGTAATGAAGATGATCCTTATGCAGATTATCCTATTCCGGATGATTTGATGTGGTAAAAGCTGAAGAAATGGTGCTTTGTCAAAATGACTGAGGTTCACAGATAGGTGTAAATGATGAAATACAGTATTTTAGGAAACACGGAACTTAAAGTAAGTCGTATCTGTTTAGGAACGATGACTTATGGTGAGCAAAATACAGAAGCTCAAGCTCATGAACAACTAGATTATGCCCTAAGCCAAGGTATCAATTTTATTGACACTGCCGAAATGTATTCGGTACCACCTAAAGCGGAAACTTACGGTCTGACTGAGACTTATATTGGTACTTGGTTAAAGAAACGTCAAGACAGGGATAAAATTATTTTGGCAACGAAAGTTGCTGGTCCCGGTGAAATAGCCAATTATGTCCGAGGTGGACCGCGCCTAAATCGGGATAATATCCGTCAAGCTGTAGATGCCAGCTTGCAACGCTTGCAAACAGATTATATTGATCTTTACCAAGTCCATTGGCCAGATCGGCAGACCAATTTTTTTGGGCAACTAGGTTATATCCATAATGATAGTGAGGAAAGCACCCCTATCGAAGAAACCCTTTCAGCCTTGGGGGAGTTAGTTCAGGCAGGTAAAATTCGTTATGTGGGTGTGTCTAACGAAACGCCCTGGGGCGTGATGACTTATCTAAAACTTACTATGCAACGCCATTTACCCAGGCTGGTTAGTATCCAAAATCCCTATAACCTCTTAAACCGTACTTATGAAGTCGGTTTAGCGGAAATTTCACACCGTGAAAAAGTAAGCTTATTGGCATACTCGCCCTTGGCGTTTGGCGCGTTATCAGGTAAATATCTTAATGGTGTACGCCCTGCCGGCGCAAGACTAACTTTATTTGAACGCTTTGATCGTTACACCAAAAATGAATATGCCACACAAGCGGTCCAAGCGTATGTGGCATTAGCTAAAAAATATGGATTCGAGCCCGCACAAATGGCTTTAGCCTATGTTAATAGTCGCCCTTTTCTGACGAGTAATATTATTGGCGCAACAACGATGGAACAACTGAAAACCGATATTGCTAGTATTGATATGGTGTTAAATGACGAGCTGTTAGAAGATATCGAAGCAATTCATCAGAAACATTCTAATCCTTGTCCCTGATATACTAAAATAAGGAATCAGGATTTAATAAATCCAAAACTTGAACTGTCAAACCTGACAGGTTTTCAAAACCTGTCAGGTTTAGTTTTTGAGGTTTTATTAAATCCGCATTCCTAAGTACAACGGATTTTAGAATTCAATGGATAACAGCGGAATGCTTGAGTTTCGATAATGGCGGTATTGAAAAACTCGAAATAATGGTTCATAACATTCACATTACCAGGGAGATAAAATCCGTTGTACTTAACCAGAAAAATGGCAATGCGTCCCCGAACACAAGCGTTTCATGTTTCGGTTACGCGCCGCCAAAAGCTAGATGAAAAACGCGGATCAATATATTTCGCAAATTCTGTCCATTGGGGGTAATGGGTTTGAAAGTTGCGGGCGGATAAACGGGCATCTTTACCTGGATAAACAACCCCTTTTGCTTCACGCACCTTGTCATCTAAATGTTCTAATAATTCAAATGTTGCTGAACCTTTAATCGGAAAATCTAGTGCCAAAGTCACTCCTTTACGTGGAAATGATAACATCCCAGGAGAAACTAAATCGCCAAAGGTTTTTAACACCGCTAAAAAAGAACTGAGTCCAGAGGCAGCAATCGTCTGTAAAATGTCTTTGATTATCTGATGATCTTCGTAGGGAACCACAAATTGGTATTGCAAAAAGCCCTGTTTACCATAGAGCCGATTCCATTGTAAAATAGCATCTAGGGGATAAAAAAACGGACCATAATCGCTCAATTTTTTGACAATTTTTTGTCGTTGTTTATTATAATATACCCAATTAAAGGCAGATACGCTCCAGCGGTTGAGTACAAAACCAGGCAAGTCAAAAGGCATAGTAATAGTGCGTGACGGGGGGTGCCATTTTGCAGGTATTTCATCTTTAGTGATATGATTACCACGGAAAAAAATTCCTCTTCCATTACCCTGTGAACCACAGTCAACCCAGGCTACTGTGTACTCATAATCTTGATCAGATTCAGCTGAAATAGCAAAAAATTCTTCTAAATCAGCAAATTGTATAGATTCACTAGAAATAGCACGGTGAACAATACGTTTGAGTTGGATTTCTGCCCAAGTGATTAAACCCGTCAATCCTAAACCACTGATTGTTGCAGCATAATAATCTTGATGACTTGTAGGGCTACAAAGCAAACGCTCGCCGTCGGAACGCAATAATTCAAATTGCAATACCTGCCGCCCAAAGGTGCCTGCACGATGATGATTTTTGCCATGTACATCATTAGCAATCGCACCGCCTACAGTGACAAATTGGGTGCCGGGTGTCGTGGGTAAGAACCAGCCAGCGGGTACACATAATTCTAAGATTTCCGCTAAACTAACCCCGGCTTCACAGCGTAGGATACCGGTTTGACTATTAAAATCCATAAAACGGTTAAGACTACGTGTGCTTAAGACCGCTCCCCCATCATTTAAGCAAACATCACCATAGCTCCGCCCTAAACCAATCGGTAAAACCATTTTGGGGGAATCTAATAAGGGCTTATTTCGCCAACGTACCGGGCGAACTTCTTGTGAGACTGAGGGAAAACGCCCCCAAGATTGATTTGGCATTTTAGTTATCAGTTATCAGTGAACAGTTTAACCCTTATGAGAAATCCGATTTTTGAAAAAATCGGATTTCTGCCCTTTCTAACAAATGAGTTTTATGCGACTGTAGCAGGTGCATCTTCCTCAGTTTTCGGTGACGATGCAGGTTTATCGGTTGCTTTACCAGATGGATTGGTAAACTGATCATTGAGCTTCTGCACATAGCTATTGACATTTCCTAAAATGTTGCCAATACGTTTGTGCATTCGATTGCCCCAACCAACCGGTTCATTGATAAGCCCGATAAACAAAGCGCGTGGGGAGGTGGTGTTTTTTCGAAATGCCCGCATTAAACCTTCGCGAGTGTCCTCATTAATTTCCTTCTCACACTGAAGTTTTTTGAGGATACTATTTGCTGCCCATTTGCAAATTTTGAGGTGCAAAAAGGCTGAAACGGTAATCAGTACACCGCCAAATATCCAAAGATTAACGGGATTTTGTAAATCAAACACTTTAAGGCTTATGCTGGTCATTCCAAACCAGGAAGCAGCCAGTACCACAATGAAAACGCCTAACACCATTTCAGTCCAGAATACCTGGCTTTTCCAACTCTGAACTAAGTTTCGTAGTCGCGGCACAATGTGATGTTCAATGTCCTTCGCGGTATTTTCAAGTATCCCAATCACGCGATAGGCACGTTCTACACCTACTTGCTTCATGCGATTCTGAATCTCTTCCAAATCTGCTTGACACTTTTTATCAATACGTTCTCTCGTCTTAGGATCCTCAATAGGCAAGCAGACTTCAGGACTATAAACGCGATAAAAACGCCCTGCTGTTAAACCTGCTTGTGCTAAAGAACGTTGCCAAGAAGCAACCACCTCTTCAGGGTTGTCGTCCCTGGCAGTAATGTCCATTTGATTGAGAATATACATGAACTTGTTAGAATCTGGACGTTCAATGGTTTCAGAAACCAGATGCGTTAAGGTATCACGCATCGCCCCTGGTTCAGGATGGCGAGCATCAAAAAAGACCATGACTAAATCGGATAAGTCAATAATATGTTGGGCTATATGCAAAGTCGAGTTGCGTTGATTATCCGCATCAAATCCTGGCGAATCAATTAAGATTTTGCCACGCAGTTGTTCACTAGAACAGGTTTTGAGTTGTAAATACGCATCTGTGCGTTGTCCCGTTTTGGTCGTGATTTCGGCAATATCACGGCTAATCTGATAAAATGGAAAGCGGGGATCGGCATCTAAAGCAATACCGGGCAGTATTTTAACGGCCTCATCACCACTATAGCAAATCACCGTGAATTTGTCATCAACGGCTTGAGTACCCGTGCGTTGCAATTCCTGCCCCAGGTAATGGTTGATAAAAGTCGATTTACCCGCAGAATAAAGGCCCAGTACAGAAATCATGGGCCACCAGGAAAGGCGGGTAGCATAAGACTGCTCTTGACTCAGAAAGCCTAATTTATAGGCAATTTTGTCAAGTTCACGAAAACTTTCAACAACCTCGTAAAGAATATCATTTTCTTCTTTAAGGTGTTGTTTTAACGTGTTAATTCTAGCTTCAAGCTGAGTTTGTGGCATATTTGGTTAGTTCCTTTCGTCAATTATTAATTTAAGTACTAAAGCATAACATTATGTATTTTATACTATTTTTTCAAAAAACGGGTTTCTAAATCAATAGCTTACCGTAGCCATTTTGTGAAAACCGTCAATTTCTAGCATAAGTAAATTTTACGAAGGAACGTGTATGAAATAACGAGGGCAACTGAAGGAAATATACGATTTCTTCAAAAAATTACGCTAAAAAATTTGGGAAAGCGCATACCGGGCAAGCCGGATCAGGATGCAATTTTAAGGTACGCCATTTTCCGGTGTAAGCATCAAATAGTAATAATTTACCGCAAAGGGAATTTCCAATAACCAATAACACTTTTATAACTTCCAACGCTTGAATGCTACCTATCACACCGACTAACGGTGCCAATATACCTGTTTGGCTACAAGTTTCAGCTTGTTCTTCACAGTCATCATATAAACAACGATAACAAGGGCTATTTTTTTGAGCGGGTAAAAAAACAGCCACTTGCCCTCCCCAACGCAATGCTGCACCTGATACGAGCGATATGCCGGCGCGTACACAAGCAGTGTTAATCGCAAAGCGTGTTGCAAAATTATCGCTGCAATCTACAACCACATCGACATCGCTCAAATAATTTTCCAAATTTCCTTCAAGGGATTGATTAACAAGGGTGATTTGTATTTCCGGATTAAGGGCTTGTAATTTACTTTGAGCGGATAGGGATTTATATTGCCCTAATTGTGTGGTGTCATGTATGATTTGCCGTTGTAAATTGGATAAATCCACGCGATCAAAGTCTACCAGCACTAAATGCCCTACGCCGGCAGCTGCCAGATACATCGCTACCGGTGAACCTAAACCGCCCATCCCAACAATTAACACTTTTGACTGTGCCAGTTTTTGTTGCCCACTTACATCCACCTGGGGCAATAAAATTTGGCGGCTGTATCGAAGTAATTGTGCGTCATTCATTTGAAAAATTATTTAAAGGATATTATATATGTAATGATGGTTAATTTGAATTAATCTTCTAAAAATATTATTTTTGCTAAAAATAGTATTTTTTGGAAGTTTTTTGACTTAAAAACTTGAACATTGAATTTCAATTAAAAAAGGATAATATATGAAGCGTTTTATTTTAAGCATAGCTTTATCTAGCTTAATTTGTAGCCCACTCGCGTTTGCAGGTGATAAGATAGATGCCGAAAAATTGGCAAGCTATCGCAGTGCCATCAAAGAATTGGGTGGTGCTTTAAAATCGGAACTCATGGCAGCAAAAAAAGCCGGTGGTGCCATTCAGGTGCTGACGGTGTGTAATACGAAGGCTGCTCCAATCAGTGTGGCGGTTTCAGAAAAAGTGGGCTTGACTATTAAACGTACCAGTCTGAAGCCACGCAATGCCAAAAATGTGCCTGATGACTGGGAAAAAGCAGTTTTAGAACAGTTTGAACAACGCAAAACTCAGGGTGAAGCTTCCAAAACACTCGAATTTCATGAAGTGATTGAAAAAGATGGGCAACGCCAACTACGTTATATGAAGGCTATCCGTACAGCCGCCCCTTGTCTCACCTGTCATGGTTCAGAAATTGATCAAAAGATTCAGGATAAACTCAATGAGTTATATCCTGAAGATAAAGCAACTGGCTATGAAGCGGGAGATTTGCGTGGGGCATTTAGCATAACTGAAATCTTGCCCTAAATATTCAAGTGCAGAAGTGGGTTGGAGTCCAAAGCTTTGGACTCCAATCATTTTTTTAAATTTGAAGGGCAAAAAACTTCTTCACCATCATGTAAAGTCAGTACTTCAAAACTGTCTTCGGTGACTAAAACAGTGTGTTCCCATTGCGCAGATAGATTATGATCTTTTGTCACCACGGTCCATTTATCGGGTAAGATTTTAACCTCTCGTTTACCTGCATTAATCATAGGTTCAATCGTAAATGTCATGCCCGGTTGCAATAAGACATCTTCAAGCTTCGGGTTATAATAATGTAAAACTTGAGGTTCTTCATGAAATTGACTTCCTATTCCATGCCCACAATATTCTTGTACCACGGAACATTTTTTAGACTGGGCATAATTTTGGATAGCTTTACCTACCGCACTTAAATGAACACCCGGCTTAACTTGATGAATGCCAAGCCATAAACATTCATAAGCAATCTCTACCAGACGTTTAGCGCGAATACTGGGTTTGCCAATTATAAACATTCGGCTAACATCGCCATGGTATCCATTTTTTTCAACTGTAACGTCAATGTTTATAATATCCCCATTTTTTAACTTTTTTTTACCAGGGATAGCATGACAAACTTGATGATTGACGGAAGTACAAATTGATTTAGGATAGTCTTTATAATTTAAAGGAGAAGGAATGGCTTGCAGCACATTCACGATATAATCATGGCATAAACGATCCAATTCGTTGGTTGTTATCCCGGCTTTGACATAAGGTGTTATCATGTCTAACACCTCAACAGCTAAGCGCCCTGCGACACGCATTTTTTCAATTTCTTCTTGAGTTTTAATTTTTACAATAGGGGCAGCCATGATATATAGGAGTTGTTAGAAGTCTGATTAATGGTATAGTTGTTATCCAGAAAAGTTTTATCCAGCAATAAAAAATATTCTGAAAAAATAATAATCGGTAAGTTAAAAATTTTCTGATTAAGTAATAATAATTATACGTTAATAATATTCTGTGTTGTTAATAATTACTTATTGATTGACTTTTAATGACTTTATATTGCCTTTAAATCTATTGAATTGTACTAAATTTCTAGATAGCATATCGCTCATTATGTGATAAAAACTTAGATTAAATGCTTATCTTTTGTAACTAATAGCCACCGCATGTAAATGCACTACTTCGGCAAGGCATAAGTTAAGTCGTCGTTTAATTTAAAATTTTGAGTACAAAGTAGCCAAGAATTCTTATGATGACTTGGTATCGGATAAGCAGTTTATCCATCATTGCGCTACACCTAAGTTTTTTAAAATTAGATGGGCATATCACTGTATAATGTTTAATGATATTAAATAATATTATTGGTATACTACTAAGTAAATTGTGCACTTTTTTTTAACTTTTGGTGGGCTTGCCCACTCTACATAAAAGTCAAAATTCTAGCCTTTTAAAGTATAATAAATAATTATAATTACAACCAAGTTATAACTTGATACTATAATTTTATCAACGATTGTTAATTAATTATTGTTTATTTTAAGTTAATTAATATATATTAGCAATCACATCACACATACGCCGTCACATAGATGGGGTGCTTCTAAAAGGGAGTCAATCTATGGGGTGTATGGAGGACTAACCCTAATTAGAGTGATTTAAAGATTATGGCAAACATTTCTATGCGTCAAATGTTGGAAGCTGGTGTGCATTTTGGGCATCAAACTCGTTATTGGAACCCCCAAATGGCACCGTATATTTTTGGTGAACGCAATAAGATTCATATTATTAACCTTGAACATACGTTGCCCATGTATAATGAAGCAACGAATTTTTTAGGTCAACTGGCGGCTAAAAAAGGGACGATTTTATTTGTGGGTACTAAACGTGCGGCACAGGAGGCGGTTAAAGAAAGTGCTATCCGCTGCGCGATGCCTTACGTGAACCGCCGTTGGTTAGGGGGTATGCTGACTAATTACAAAACGGTCAGAGCTTCTATCAAGCGTCTCAAAGATATTGAAATGCTATCTCAAGATGGCACCTTACAACACTTAACCAAAAAGGAAGCCCTGTCACTCACCCGTGAATTGGAAAAACTGGAACGCAGTTTGGGCGGAATTAAGGATATGAATAGTCTGCCGGATGCCTTATTTATTTTGGACGTGGGCTATGAAAAAATTGCAGTGAAAGAAGCGACTAAATTGGGTATTCCCGTCGTTGGGGTTGTAGATACTAACAATAATCCCCAAAATGTTGATTACATTATTCCAGGCAATGATGATGCAATTCGTGCGATTACATTATATGCAAATGGGGTAGCCGATGCCATTCTTGATGGTCGCCAGACGAACTTAGAAATGGGTGTAGGTGAAGACGATTTTGTAGAAGTTGAGTCTGAAGCCATGTAGGGACGTACTTGGGGGATTGGGAATTGGAAAACTTCGTTTCAATTGTGAATAAAAATCCAATTCTTTATTGTTGCTTTAATTGTTGGACGGGCTTTGCAACCCCGTCCAGCAAAGAGATAAAGAAATCCGATTTTTGCAAAAAATCGGATTTCTAACACGCTAAGACTGAATAATTATTACGAGTAAACAATTAAATAAGAGGCAAAATGAAAATTACAGCAGCATTGGTTAAAGAGTTGCGTGAACGCACTGGTGCGGGCATGATGGAATGTAAAAAAGCACTGACAGAGAGTGAAGGTGATATTGAAGGTGCCATTGAAGCCATGCGTAAATCAGGTCAAGCTAAAGCAGCCAAAAAATCGGGGCGAATTGCAGGTGAAGGTTTAATTATCATACAGCAAGATAGCAACCATGCTGCTATGGTGGAGGTCAATTGTGAAACGGATTTTGTTTCTAAGGCTGATGACTTCAAAGATTTTTGTGATACAGTGGCGACGACTATTTTACGTGAATGTCCTGGCAATTTGGAAACCTTGATGGCGGCACCCCTAGTCGGCGGTGAAAAAAGCGTTGAAGAAGCTCGTAAAGATTTAATAATCAAGATTGGTGAAAATGTCAATGTACGGCGAATAGCCTTGATGGATACAGGTAATTTAGGTATCTATTTACATGGGACACGCATTGGTGTTTTAGTGGATATACAAGGTAGTGAAGCAGAATTATCTAAAGATATTGCTATGCATATTGCGGCAAGCCGTCCACTGTGTGTGTCTGCCGAGCAAGTGCCCGCTGAGACTCTTGATAAAGAAAGGGAGATTTTTGCAGCACAAGCGACTAATAGTGGAAAACCGGCGCATATTATTGAAAAAATGATTGAAGGTCGTCTTAGGAAATTTTTGGGCGAAGTGACCTTATTGGGTCAACCGTTTGTCAAGGACCCTGACCAAAAAGTTGAAAATTTACTGAAAGCGAAAAGTGCTACAGTGACACATTTTGAACGCTTTGAAGTAGGTGAAGGGATTGAAAAGAAAAGCGAAAACTTCGCTGATGAAGTCATGCAACAGATTAATGGTTAATGATTAATTGTGAATTGTTTCACGGCGTGATTGTGAATTGTTAGGAATGAGAAATACCCTTTTTTTAAAAGATGACATGTCCACAAATGTTTATATTTTTAACGATTATATCCCCCATTCACCATTCACAATTACTTCGGAACTAAATTTCACAATTAAAAAAAAGGGGTAGATGTATGTTTGAGGTTTCCAGTGCCTATCGTCGCGTGTTGTTGAAACTCAGTGGTGAGGTATTGATGGGGGGGGCTAATTTTGGTATAGAAGCCCAGACCCTGTCCCGTATTGCCAGCGAATTACATAAAACGGTGCAGCTTGGTGTACAATTAGGTGTGGTTATCGGAGGAGGAAATATTTTTCGCGGTAGCGGCTTGACCGCCAGTGGGATTGATAGGGTTTCAGCTGATTATATGGGCATGTTGGCAACTGTGATGAATGGTTTAGCTATGCAAGATGCACTACAAAAAATAGGGGTTGATGCCCGTGTTATGTCAGCTATTCGTATGAATACCATTTGTGAACACTACACTCGGTCATTAGCTAATAGCCATTTGGAAAAAGGGCGCATCACTATTTTTGTCGCAGGCACCGGCAACCCCTTTTTTACCACCGATTCAGCGGCTAGTTTACGCGCTATTGAGCTTGACGCGGATTTAATGATAAAAGCGACCAAAGTTGACGGAGTTTATGACTCTGATCCGGTTACTAATCCAAGGGCAAAACGTTTTTCACAGTTAAGTTATAATCAAGTGATTCACTTGGAATTAAATGTGATGGATACGACTGCCGTTGTATTGTGTCGGGATAATCAAATGCCATTACGAGTAATTAATATTAGTAAAGTGGGCACGCTGGCTCGTGCCATAGCCGGTTTTGATGAAGGAACTTTAATTGTTAATGAGGAAGATAAAATAAAAGGAAATGATCATGAATGAAATGATTACAATGATCCGACAAGATGCTGATGAAAGAATGCACAAAAGTGTTGAAACCCTCAAATCAGAATTTATTAAAATTCGGACAGGGCGTGCTCATACTTCTTTACTTGAGCATATAACTGTGTCTTATTATGGTACAAATGTTCCTATCAATCAAGCTGCTAATGTGACCGTATTAGATTCGCGGACGCTAGGTGTGACACCTTTTGATAAAAGTATGGTGACGGTGCTAGATAAAGCGATTCGCGATTCTGATTTAGGATTAAATCCAACCAATGTAGGAGATTTAATACGTCTCCCATTGCCAGCTATGACAGAAGAGCGTCGTCGTGATTTAGTAAAAGTTGTACGTCAAGAAGTTGAAGGTACACGGATAGCTATTCGCAATATACGCCGTGATGCCAATCAAGATTTGAAGGAATTAATGAAAGAAGGAGATATTTCCAAGGATGATGAACATCGCGCTGAAGAAGATATCCAAAAATTAACGAACCAGTTCATCAAAAAAGTTGATGCTGTGTTGGCTGAAAAAGAAGCGGAATTAATGGAAATTTAATAATGAATCATTCCCGTATCCCACGCCATATTGTCATTATTATGGATGGTAATGGTCGCTGGGCTAAAAAAAGATTCTTGCCGCGTTATGCTGGACATAAAGCCGGGGTTGAGACCGTCCGTCGAGTACTCAATTTTTGTGCGGAACAAGGCGTTGAAATATTAACCTTGTTTGCATTTAGCAGTGAAAATTGGCGACGACCCCAAAAGGAAGTCAGTTTGCTGATGGATTTATTTGTAACGGCATTGCAGCGGGAAGTCAATAACTTAAATAAAAATAATGTACGCTTGCATATTATTGGTGCTCGTGAAGCTTTTCCAGATAATCTGCAAAAACTAATTGTTGAGGCTGAAAAACTAACTGAAAATAATGCCGGCTTAACATTAGTTATTGCGGCTAATTATGGTGGTCATTGGGATATTCTTGAAGCAGCAAAACAATTAGCACAAAAAGTCGAACAGGGTGTACTTAAAAGTAAAGACATTAATGAAAGCTTATTTGCCGAACAATTATGTTTAGCCGATTTGCCGAAACCAGATTTATTTATCCGTACTGGTGGGGAAAAACGGATCAGTAATTTCTTATTATGGCAGTTAGCTTACGCCGAAATGTATTTTACAGACACGCTGTGGCCAGATTTTGATAAAGCGACCTTTATAGAAGCATTGAAGTCATTTGCGAGCCGTCAGCGTCGTTTTGGTCGTACAGGCGATCAGGTTGAAGAAGAAGAAAATGCTTAAACAACGTCTACTGACAGCTATTATTTTAATTCCCCTCATCGTGTGGGTATTATTGAGTTTATCTTCGCAGACGTTTGCTTGGTTTTTGAGCATCTTTGTCATACTGGGTGCGTATGAATGGGCAGGTATTTGTGGATGGCATTCAAAAATGGCGCGGAGTCTTTATACTATTACGATCAGTTTAGTACTATTAATGGGGATTTTGAATTGGGAATTGGGAAACTTCGTTCCCGCCAAATTCATTGGGAATGGGTTCTGGTTAATGACAATCTTAATAGTGGCTTGTTTATGGTGGCTATTGGCACTGTTTTGGGTATTGCGTTATCAACAAGGTCATTCTTTCATACCGGTTTCACCGTTTATTAAGGGCTTATTGGGTTTTTTAATTTTATTGCCTCCCTGGGTTGCTTTATTGATACTACATGAACATTTTGGTGGACCATGGGTACTATTTCTATTGGTACTTATTTGGGCAGCAGATAGTGGGGCTTACTTTATTGGTAAACGCTGGGGAAAAACAAAATTAGCCGAAAAAATCAGCCCAGGCAAAACTTATGAAGGTGTCGCCGGGGCTTTACTAACCAGTTTTGTGGTTTCGCTCATTTATGCTCTATTCCAATCAATGTCATTAATGACATTATTATTTTTTATGTTATTATGTTTACTAACAGTTATGGCATCCATATTAGGAGATTTGTTAGAAAGCTTATTTAAGCGTCAAGCAGGCATTAAAGACAGTGGTAAAATATTGCCAGGTCATGGTGGGGTGCTTGATCGTATTGATAGTTTAACCTCGGCAGCACCTATTTTTGTTTTATGTCTGCTTTTATTAGGTAACCTATTTTGAAAAGCATTACTATATTAGGTGCGACGGGCAGCATTGGTCTTAATACCCTGGATGTGATTAAACAGCATCAATCAGCTTATGAAGTCATTGCGCTAACGGCACACCGGCAAATTGATCGTTTAGAAGCTTTGTGTTTAGAATGGAGCCCCCGTTATGCCGTGATGGCAGACGCTAGGGCAGCCGAGCAGCTATCACAGCGTTTAAAAAAGACTGACTCCCCGGTACAAGTATTAAGTGGTGTTGAGGGACTAACCTTTGTTGCAAGTTTAGCAGAGGTGGATTTTGTGATGGCTGCGATAGTGGGTAGCGCAGGTTTATTACCTACCTTAGCAGCCGCTCAAGCGGGTAAACGGGTTTTATTAGCTAATAAAGAAGCCCTGGTCATGTCAGGGCAATTATTTATGGAAGCAGTGCGCCAACATGGGGCAGAATTATTGCCCATTGATAGTGAACATAACGCGGTTTTCCAATGTTTACCTTGGGAAAATCGGGAATGGGGAGTTGGAAATGAAGCACTGGAAGTCAATCGTATTTTGCTAACCGCTTCTGGCGGACCATTTCGGACGCTTCCTATTGAACAATTACATGATGTGACTCCAGAACAGGCGTGTGCTCACCCTAATTGGAATATGGGACGCAAAATATCAGTCGATTCGGCTACCATGATGAATAAGGGCTTGGAAGTCATTGAAGCGGCTTGGTTATTTTCCGTACCATCGGAAAAAATAGAAGTGATATTACATCCCCAAAGTGTGATTCATTCGTTAGTTGAATATATTGATGGTTCAATGTTGGCACAGTTAGGAAATCCTGATATGCGGACACCGATTGCTTATGGTTTGGCCTGGCCAAAACGTATTTCATCCGGTGTTCCCCGTTTGAATTTAATAGAAGTGGCTCAATTGGATTTTGAAGCACTTGATTTGAATCGTTTTCCCTGTTTAAAATTGGCTTATGATGCCTGGTTAGCAGGTGGAACCGCAACGACGATTTTAAATGCGGCTAATGAAGTGGCGGTGCAAGCCTTTTTGCAAAAGCGTTTACGTTTTACCGCTATTCCTAAAGTGGTTGAAACCACTTTATCCCAATTAAGTGGACACCACCCTACCTCAATAGATATTATTCTGGAAGATGATGCTCATGCCCGCCACTTAGCTTCAGAATGGGTTAACAGAACTGATAATTGATAACTGATGTTAATAGTACAAACCTTACTCGCTTTTATTGTTGTTATCGGCATTTTAGTGACCGTGCATGAATTTGGTCATTACTGGGTTGCCCGGCGCTTAGGCGTTAAAATTTTACGTTTTTCCGTTGGGTTCGGTAACCCCCTGTGGTTACGCCGTTTTGGTAAAGATCAAACCGAATTTGTGATTGCGCCTCTTCCCCTGGGTGGATATGTCAAAATGCTGGGGGAACAAAAAGATGAAGAGATTGCCCCTGAAGATTTACCCCGCGCCTTCAATCGAAAACCTCTATGGGTACGTACTGCTATTGTTGCTGCAGGTCCACTATTTAACTTTTTATTTGCCATCGTCGCTTATACCATCATGTTCATGGTAGGAGTGACCGGCATGAAAGCGTTGGTAGGTGACGTTGTACCTCACAGTTTGGCAGAACAAGCGGGCTTTCGTGAAGGCTACCAAATTATCGCCGTCAATGAGAAACAGACGGTACGTTGGGAAAGTGTCATACAAGCGACTTTGCAACAATTGCTTGATGATGAAAAAGAATTCACTTACTCGGTACAAAATGACCAGGGACAAAAGTTAAACTTATCTTTAAATTTAGCAGGATTTACCATTGACGATATTGCCGAAGGCCATTTTTTTGATAAACTGGGTTTACATCCCTTTCGTTCACCTTGGCCCGCCATAATCGGTGATGTGATGCCCGGTAGTGTTGCTGAAAGAGCTAGATTACAGCCTGGTGATAAAATTCTGACTTTGGATAAGCAGCCTATTAGCGATTGGATTGCCTTGGTTAAGTATGTCAATCAACGTCCAGGACAGGACATTTATGCCATTATTGAACGGCATAATCAAAAGCTAGAATTGATCCTAAGACCCGATAACGTTGATGGGAAAGGACGATTGGGGATTTCGGCACCCTATTTTGTGACGGAACGTTATAATTTATGGCATTCCTTGATTAATGGGCTGGAAAAAACTTGGGACATGAGCGTATTAACTTTGCGCGTAATGGTCAAAATGTTAACCCTACAAATTTCATACGAGCATATCAGTGGACCTATCAGTATTGCTCAATTTGCTGGACAATCAGCTCAATTAGGTCTGGCGGTATTCTTATCTTTTTTAGGTTTAGTTAGTGTTAGTTTGGCTATTATCAATTTATTACCGATTCCGCTGCTTGATGGGGGGCACTTATTTTTTTATTTAATCGAATGGATTAAAGGTAGTCCAATAACGGAACGAACTGAATATTTTTTTCAACAGATTGGATTAACTTTATTACTTGGTTTGATGGGATTGGCAATATTTAATGATTTATGGCGTTTATTTAATTAATCTTGTGTTTAGCTTAAAATATAGAAGGCCTATTATTCTGAGCATAATGCTATGCAGCGTAGCTAACATAGCTTATGCTTTTGATGCATTTATTGTTAAAGATATTCGTTTAGAAGGTCTTGGACGAATTTCTGCCGGCACCGTGTTTAATTATTTACCGGTGACAGTGGGTGAGAAATTTTCTATAGATGACACGCCGGCAGCTATTTCCGCCCTATATAAAACGGGTTTATTTAAAGATATACGCTTAGAACGGGATGACAATGTCCTGGTAGTACGAGTTGAAGAACGTCCTGCAATTTCTAAAATTACCTTTGAAGGCAATACGGACATTGAAACCGAAGAATTGAGCCATGCCTTGAAAAATATTGGTTTTGCTGAGGGTCGAGTATTTAATCGTTCATTGCTTGATAAAGTTGAGTTGGAATTACAACGCCAATATTTTAGCTTAGGTAAATATGCAGTGCGTATAGAGTCAACTGTCACCCCACTGAGTCGTAACCGTATTGCAATACAAATTGATATTTCTGAAGGACTCATTGCACGAATAAAGCAGATTAATTTTGTGGGTAATCAGTCAGTTAGTGATGAAGATTTACGCGATGAAATCAAATCAAATACCGGTGGGTGGTTTTCATTTATCACTAAAGACTATCAATATTCATCAATACAATTGGCTGCCGATTTAGAAACACTACGTTCTTTTTATTTAGATCAAGGCTATATCAACTTTAATATTGATTCTACCCAAGTTTCTATTACGCCTGATAAAAAAAATGTGTATATCACAATTAATATCACGGAAGGAGATAAATACACGGTTTCTTCAGTTAAATTAATTGGTAATTTAATTGTGAGTGAGGCGGAATTATTTGATAAAATGACTATCAAATCGGGTAGTGTTTTTTCGGGCAAAGAAATCACTAAAAGTCGAGAAGCGATTCTTGAAGAAATTGGTAATGAGGGCTATGCTTTTGCTAATGTGAATGCGGTACCAGACATTGATTTAGAAAATAAAACCGTCAAGTTAGACTTTTTTGTTGATCCAGGTAAACGGGTTTACGTACGACGCATTAATTTTAGTGGGAATCTTAAAACACGCGATGAAGTTTTACGCCGTGAAATGCGTCAGATGGAGGGGGGTTGGCTCTCTACTAAAGATGTGAAGCGCTCATTGACTCGCTTGGAACGTTTAGGTTATTTTGAAGATGTGACGCTTGAAACCCCGCGGGTACCTCATACTGATGATCAAGTTGATATTAATTATAATGTCATCGAAAGGCCCTCAGGTAATTTAATGGCAGGTATGGGTTATTCGCAAACTTATGGGATATTATTCAATGCCAGTATTATCCAGGATAATTTTTTAGGTTCCGGTAAAAGGGTTGGAATCACCTTTGATAATAGTCAATTTATGACGACTTATCGTTTCTCTTATTTGAATCCTTATACAACAATAGACGGTGTCAGTCGCGGTTTTAACTTATTTTATCGAACCATGAATGCTGAATACGCTAATTTGAGTCGCTACACCACCGATGCGTTTGGAATGGGTCTTAATTATGGACTACCCGTCACAGAATTTAATAACATCAATGTGGGTACTGCTTTTGACCACACTCAACTGAATACCACCGATTATACTGCTCAAGAAGTCTTTGATTTTATTAAAACCAATGGTGACACCTATAATTCTTATCGTTTGAATGCCAGCTTCCGACATGACACACGTAATCGTGCTTTGTTTCCAGATAGAGGTATGTTACAATCTTTCAGTGGTGAAGTCGCTCTGCCGTTTAGTGATCTGAGTTTTTATAAAATGCAATATAGGCACCAGTGGTTATATCCATTGATAACTGATTATATTTTCCTACTGAAGGGTCAAATCGCTTATGGAGATGGATACGGTGAAAATGAGCATTTACCTTTTTTTGAGAATTATTATGCGGGCGGCCCGCGTACAGTACGTGGTTTCAGAGGAAATACCTTAGGGCCATTGGATTCCAGAGGTTTACCCTGGGGAGGCAACTTAAAATTGGTTGGTAATGCGGAGATCATTTTACCCATACCCTTTGTTAAGAAAATGCGTTCATTTAGATGGTCAGCCTTTATAGATACTGGAAATGTGTATGGAAGTGATGAAAATTTTGATACCTCTGAATTACGTTATTCAACCGGATTATCTGCTATCTGGTTATCACCATTGGGTATTTTAAGTTTTAGTTTTGCAAAACCACTTAATAAAAAAGAGGGTGATCAACTTGAATTGTTCCAATTTACTATTGGCACAACCTTTAATTGGTAAAATAATAGTTAATGGTTAAACGTGTTAGAATTTTTTGAAAAAATAGTATTTCTTTTGTAACTATTAACCATTATAGTTATCCAGAAAAGTTTTATCCGGCAACAAATACTATTTCTTTAAGAAATAGTATTTGTAAGGAAGCCAGAATTTGTCTTGATAAGTATAACCATTAAACATTAAACATTATGAAAATGCGTCATTTTTATCTGATTGTTAGCTTAATTTTTCTTGTCTTTTCACATCAAGTGGCGGCGGAACTTAAAGTTGGCTTTGTCAACGCCATTAGAGTTATGAATGAGGCACCACAAGTTGAAAGTGCTAACCACAACCTAGAGCGAGAATTTGCATCCAGACAACGAGGATTGGTCAGTGCGAAACAGGCAATTAAAACTCTGGAAGAACGCTTCACCAAGAATGCTGATATTATGATTGAGGCTAAAGCTCGTAAACTTAGCCGTAAAATTAGGGATAAAGGGCGTGAATTAAAACGCCAAAGGGAAGAGTTTCGTGAAGATTACAATTTCCGCCGTAATGAAGAACTTGATAAAATTCAAAAAATTATTACCCAAGTCATTCAAACGTTGGCGAAGAGGGAGTCTTATGATCTTATTCTCAGCGATGGTGTCGTTTGGGCGAGTAAACGTATCGATATCACAGATAAAGTTTTGAGACAACTCCGACAGTTCCGTCAGTAATACGACTACAGACCTGACAGGTTTTAAAAACCTATTAGGTCTAAAACCATTTTTCATTTTTCATTTTTCATTTACATTGAAGGTATCCATTAATCTCACAGATTTGGCTACTCAAATTGGTGCCAAACTTGAGGGTGCATCAAATGGCGACGAACCTATTTTAGGTATCACCACTTTAACACTGGCTAGCAAGCAGGAAGTTAGTTTTTTTTCTAATAGTCTGTATCGTGAGCAGTTAGCTAAAACATCGGCTGCTGCTGTGATTTTAGCTAGTAAGAATCGGCATTTTTGCAAAGTGCCCAAACTGGTGATGGATAATCCCTATTTAGGCTATGCTCTAACTGCTCGCTTATTTAATCCACCCCCTCGTTATCTTCCCGGTATACACCCAACTGCTTGGGTGAGCACGGACGCCATTTTTGATGAGTCCACAGTGTCAATAGGCCCACAAGCTGTCATTGAAGCTGGTGCTATATTGGGTTGTGATGTCGTCATTGGTCCTAGCTGTGTCATTGGTCAGGGGGTCAAAATAGGTAATAACAGCCAATTAATAGCTAATGTCACCTTATGTGCTGGCACACAATTAGGACAACGTATAATTATTCATCCCGGGGCTGTGATTGGTTCGGATGGTTTTGGAAATGCTAATGATGCTGGAAAATGGGTAAAAGTACCACAACTCGGCGGTGTTATTATTCACGATGATGTGGAAATTGGAGCTAACACCACTATAGATAAAGGTGCCTTGGAAGATACGGTGATAGGGGTTGGCGTAAAACTAGATAATCAAATTCAAATTGGGCATAATGTTCAAATTGGTGAGCATACTGCAATAGCCGGCTGTGTGGGAATTGCTGGTAGCACTTGCATCGGTCGCTATTGCATGATCGGCGGGGGTGTAGGCATCGCAGGTCATCTTGAATTAGTTGATCATGTACATGTCACGGGTGGATCAATCGTATTGCAATCAATCCGTGAGCCAGGCGTTTATTCTTCCGGTACACCTTTAGAACTTAACCAACGTTGGCATAGAAATTATCATAGATTTAAGCATCTTGATGAGATGGCGCGACGTTTACAAACCATAGAAAAGAAAAAAGATTAATTATTAATTGTCACCATTTTGCTCGAAGCGAGAGCATTGTTAATTATATTTCGTTTACTCTTCTTATTATATATGTAGGTATGCAAAAGTATTTTAATATTTTTAACCCATTCAAAAAAGTTCAAGAAATTCTATTTTTTTAAACAGATTCTAAAAAATTCCTTTAACTATTAACTATTAGCAATTAACTATTTATGAATAGTATTGATATTCATCATATTTTTGAGTACCTTCCTCATCGTTATCCGTTTTTATTAATAGATCGAGTGCTTGATTATACCGTAGGTGAATCCTTGGTTGCAATCAAAAATGTTACCTATAATGAGCCATTTTTTCAAGGCCATTTTCCGCACCGTCCCATCATGCCAGGTGTTTTATTGATTGAGGCGATGGCTCAAGCAACTGGCATCCTATCATTTAAAACAGCCAGCGCACAACCAGAAAATAATTCACTATATTATCTAGTTGGGGTGGATAAGGCTCGCTTTAAACAACCTGTTGAGCCGGGTGATCAATTATTGATCGAAGTTAAATTAATACGCACTACCCGCGGTGTGTGGAAATATGCTGCAACCACTAAAGTGAATGAGAAATTGGTTGCCAGTGCTGATCTAATGTGCATGAAGAGAGATATTTCAAATTGATATCAGCACACGCTTTAATTGACCCTAAAGCCGATTTGGATAGCAATGTCCAAGTGGGCCCTTATTCCATCATTGGTGCCAATGTACAAATTGCGACCGGGACATGGATAGGCCCACATGTTGTGATTAAAGGCCCAACGCGAATTGGACGCGACAATAAAATCTACCAATTTGTCTCATTAGGTGAGGTTCCCCAAGATAAAAAATATCAGGGCGAGCCGAATACTTGTTTGGAAATAGGCGCACGTAATGAAATACGGGAATATTGCACCATGAACCGAGGTACAGTACAGGGCGGTGGCATGACACGTATTGGGGATGATAATTGGATTATGGCTTATTGCCATATTGCCCATGATTGTCAAGTGGGCAATCAGACCATTTTTGCTAATGGTGCTTCCTTAGCAGGACATGTACGGATTGAAGATTTTGTGATTTTAGGGGGATTTACTTTAGTTCATCAGTTTTGTGCTATGGGAATGTATAGTTTTTCTGGGGCGAGTACTTTAATTTTTAAAGATGTCCCCCCGTTTGTCACCGTTTGGGGAAATCGTGCCGAAGCTTATGGTATTAATAAAGAAGGTTTAAGGCGACATGGGAAAAGCTCTGAAACAATCAGGGCATTACACCAAGCTTATAAAATCATCTATAAAAAGAACTTCACTATAGAACAAGCCATAGAAAGATTGAAAGAACTGAGTGGACAATATCCAGAAGTTCAACAATTAGTGGACTTTTTGCTGCTATCGAAACGCGGGATTGTTCGGTAGAAAAACAGTCCATTAGAAATACTATTTTTGGTAAAAATTGTAGTGGTCAAGATGATGTTGAACATAACGTAGGCGGGAAGACTGCATACCTACAAAAGTTGTACTTCACTCAAAAGGGAAATGCTATATCATAAAATCCAATCTTTGTACAGGACAAAAATGGGTGCATATTTATAACTATATGATTTTACACAAGTTTTTATTTAGCACTTGACCAAGACTCAATGAGTTACAACTTTTTGTCCTGTACAAAGCGTTTATAGACATATTTTATGTAGGTGGACAACGTCTTTTTGGTGCAACGGCTGCCTCATTAAAAAAGGTAAATTTATTACAGCAAAGAGTATATCTTAATTAAAACCTATCATATCAACACCCATACCCTTTTTAACTATAAAATCCATGATTTCGTTGGTGCTTTCCATTTGCTTACCCATCATTTTCATCGCTTCCATCACAGATTCCTGCATTAATTCAAGATTTTTACTTTGAATCTTTTGGGTTTCCAAAATACGTTCCGACATATCGCCAATCCGATCCGCCATATCGCCGATTCGAACCGCTATTTTGCCTATATCATCAGACAACCGCAGTGTTGTTTCCTCTGAACGGTTAACCTGCTCATTTGTTTTTTCTGCACCTTTGCCAAACATAATGATTATTCTCCGCTAATTTTAAATGAGGTTTATATTTTACTAAAATTTTTGACTTCAAACCAGTACCCCGAAGCTTGAATTAAAGTTCGTCACAAGATTTTTGTTGGTAAGAAATTTAACTCAGCTATAAATCCGATTTTTTCTAAAAATCGGATTTTTTTTGAGACTGATTTTTTGAAAAAAACTTGGTTTATGAAAATTTATTTTTTTGAACATCTATAGATGCTCCCTCAGTACATAGCTAATACTTGATAGCCACGTTCCTGCAACAATTTAAGCACTCCTTTTTTACCCGGTAAATGCAAAGCCCCAATAGCAATAAAAGCATTACCTTCTTGTAAACGTGCCTCCATGCGTTTAACCATCCTGATATTACGATCATCCACTAGCCTTTCGTAAAAGCTATCGACTAATGATAGATTGTCACTGCCGTTTTTCATTTCTTCAATACTAAACTTCAGCAATGTTGTTAAATCGCGCTGAAGATACAACTCATGTAATTTGTCAAAAACAGTTTGCACTTCATTAATATTTTTCAAAGTGTCTTTGAGCAAAATGATTTGATCATCTAATGAGATGTCATCAAAAACAGCTAACTGTTCTTCTACCTTTTCTAAACCATAGGTTGGGATTTGAAGGCGTTGGGCTTTTTGGTACAACAACAAATCTAAAAATTCACCCGTTTTCATCGGGGGTGAACTGAGCGTCATTACCACAGCCCAAGGTTTGAGCCTTTTTACCATAGTAGCGGGCATCTGATGTTGACGCAGAGCCTTGACAACAGATAGGTAAAGTGTTTCATCTATGAGTTTATCTAGAGATTGTTCCCCAGTAAAAAACATAGCACTGGCTACTTTTAACAAGTTTGGCATATCCATCAGTATTTCAAATGAAGCACTTTTAGCTTGTTCAAAGCGGGGTAGTACAATAGGTGGCAATTTATTGACGCGAGGATCTTCTGAATGTATCGTGCCAAAAATATAGCTTGGCGTTAGCCCTGGTTTTTCAATCTGCCATAGCAAGCCTTTTTGCGATTCATCCGCAAACAAATTCTGCGCCGTCAACAGAACCAGAAATAGGCTAATTAACCAATAAGTGTCGTGAAATTTCATAATTTATTACGTTTAAATTTTAAATTAGACTATAGGGATGGTACTGTAAGAAATCCGATTTTTCCCAAAAATAGGATTTCTTATAATATTATACTCTGGAAACATTTGTATCAACCTAATTTTTCAGAGAATGCCGCCAAACTTGTTCTTCTTTTTCAAATAAACGTCGGCTCTCCTTAGGTCCCCAACTACCCGCCGGATAAGTAGAAATGTAATCGCGTTCCGTTGCCCAAAACCGTAAAATGGGATCAACAATTTGCCAAGCATATTCTACTTCGTCATAACGTAGAAATAAGGAACGATCTCCTTTAATCACGTCAAGTAGGAGTTCCTCATAAGCCTCCTTAACCACTTCATCATCTTTTCGGAAACTCGCATCTAGGCTAATTGGGCGAGTGTTCATTTCTAAACCTGGTTCTTTGGCAGTCATTTCAGCTATAATACATTCTGTTGGTTGGATACCTAATAATATCCAGTTTGGGTGTTGAATATGATTGGCACGAAAGAACTGTTGCGGTGGTTGTTTAAAGCAGATGGAAATTATAGATTGGGCTTTGGCAAGACGTTTGCCAGTTCGCAAATAAAAGGGCACTCCAGCCCATCGCCAATTATCTATAAAGAGTTTAATTGCCGCGTAGGTTTCAGTGACGCTGTCTTTAGGTACTTTGTCTTCTTGTAGATAGCCCTTGACTTTTTGTCCTTGCAGAATACTTGCTTCATATTGGGCGCGAAAGGTTTGAGTATGTATAGCATTTTGTGGAATAGGGCGGATGGATTTGAGTACCTTAACTTTTTCATCGCGCAATGCCTCCGCTTCCATAGAAACTGGCGGTTCCATGGCGACGAGGGTGAGTAATTGTAACAAATGGCTCTGTATCATATCCCGCATGGCACCCGCACCGTCATAGTAATCGGCACGACTACCCACGCCGAGGGTTTCTGAATGGGTAATTTGAACGTGATCAATATAATTGCGATTCCAAAGTGGCTCCAACATAAGGTTAGCAAAACGAAATACTAAGACATTTTGTACGGTACCTTTGCCCAAATAATGATCGATGCGATAAATTTGATCTTCACGCAAATAGCAAGAAAGGCGTTGATGCAAGGCACGCGCACTTTCCAAATCATAGCCATAAGGTTTTTCAACCACGACGCGGCGCCAGCCCTGTTCTTCATCTAATAAACCGCTATCGCTTAAGTTTTGAACTACGGTGCCAAATTCTGCGGGGCGAATGGACATGTAAAAGGCGACATTTTGTGGAAAAATGGGATCGTTGTTAATCAATTCCCTCATCGCTATGTACATATTGGGTTCGGTCAGATCGCCTTGAAAATAGTACAATCGCTGTTTAAACTGTTCAAATACGTTTTCATCTAAGCCATTGCGAGCTTTGGCTATGAGCATGTTTTTAACTTCAGAAAGGAATTGTTCACGATGCCATGATCTGCGCCCGGTGGCTAAAATCATGGTACCTTCGGGTAAATGTCCAGCTACTTCTAAATGATAAAGAGCGGGCATCAGTTTAAGGCGTGAGAGGTTGCCGGTAGCACCAAAGATGACGTAGGTGCAAGGTTCTTTGATCATAGTCATTTTATCAGTTATCAGTTGAATTTTAACAGATTTCAAGTATGCTCAGTATAAATAAAAAAGTAAAATAAGTTTGTTATAACCCACCTTACAAAAAATTGAAATGAGTGGTTCATATTAATTGTGAAACTTCATTCCGAAGTAATTGTGAATTGGAAATTATTAATTACTAATGAGAATTAACCATTAACCATTAATTATGATGAATAAAGAATTACTTGAAATAATTGAACAAGTTGCTAAAAACAAAGAATCAGAACTTGATCTTTCTGGAAACGCATTAACTGAATTGCCACCAGAACTGTTCCAATTGTCTCATCTTGAGAGTCTATTCCTGGATGAAAATCAATTAAGTTATTTGCCCCCGGATATTGCTAATTTATCTCAACTTAAATGGTTAGAATTGAGCGATAATCAATTGCTGACATTGCCTCCTGAGATCGCCAAATTATCTCAGCTTGAGACACTTTATGTTGATGATAATCAACTTGCTATTTTGACACCTGACATTGCAAAATTATCTCGGCTCAAAGTACTGAATTTGAGTAATAACCAATTAATTATTTTACCGTCAGAAATCTCCAAACTGCCTAAATTAAAAGAGTTGGAGTTAAGTAATAATCGACTGATAGCCATGCCGCCTGAAATTCCAAAGCTGACTAAATTAAAAAAGTTAGATATCAGTGGCAATGAACTGACGGATATATTACTGGATATTGTTCAGTTAGTAAAACTTCGAGAATTGAATCTCAGCAATAACCAATTGAAAGATTTGCCGCCAACCTTTTCCCAATTGTCTCACTTAAAACAGTTAGATCTCGGTATAAATCAATTAACAAACTTACCTCCTGCTATAATGCAATTGACTCAATTGAGGGAATTATACCTCAATGATAATGAAATTGAAGTTTTACCGGCAGAGATTACTCAGTTGTCTGAGCTTGAGTGGTTAGATATTCGAGGCAATCAATTAACCAGCTTGCCAGCGACAATAGCTCAACTATCTGATCTTGAATGGTTATTACTTGATGGCAATCCATTACCGATTCCGCAAGCCATTTTAGAAAAGACTGATGAACCCGATGAAATTATTAATTATTATATGAAAATCCGATAGGGATTTTTTGGTATCCTATCAAAATTTGGTGGCAATAGGGGTAAGTGTTCCTACACAGCCTACCTATTGTTTAAAAAAGGGTATTTCTAAACTATACTGCAAACGGCTATATGATTATAACTTTTTAGGGAGCTAAAAATCATAAGTCTTTAAGACTTATGATTTTTTAAAAGTTGAATTTTTAGCCGTGCGAAGTATAATCATTAACCATTAACCATTAACTTCAATCCACAAGGGCATACGCCTATTCTCATCATATTTATTCAATAACGTTCGTCGAATATAAAACGCTTCACTTTTTCGACAATTAATTTCCCACATCCCCTCCTCATTAAGCGGATGTCCACGCAATAAGGTTTCCTGCACCTCACGCGGCAATTCTCGATTAGGGCGAAAACACAATTTCACCCGATCATGCCATTCCCGACTCCCTTCAGATGATACCCATTCTTCATAACCCGGTTCAACATGTACAAAACGAGAAAGTACAAAATCCAAATATTTATGCGCCGTATGACAATACGCATGTAAATGATAACGATTATTCACAAAAACCATAAGATTAGGGGAAATCACCCGCACCCTAATATCATCTGGCATCACCGGCTGATATTCAATTAACAGCGTTTCTTTATGACGCAAAGCGGCTAAAATCGGTTGAACCACGCGACGGGGCAACTTGGGGCGGAGCAAACGATCCATATCTGTCACCTCAATTTCACTCCAATCCGCCTCATCTAAATAATGCGCCCGTAAATTTTGCCCTCGCAAATAATCCAAAAATGCCACCGCATCCCCCCTAATATACTGCGGTTCAAAATCCTTCTCAGCAAGATGGCGTTTGAGTGAACCATCATATTTCATTTGCCCAGGGTGTTGCAGACGGTAAGCATCAATCGCCGCCTGAGCCGTTTGGCGCGTTAAACCAAAAGTTTTTGCTAAGTCATTCGCCGCCAAGCCATTTCCCCAATATAATTGGGTTTCTATGTAGGTAAATCGAATTAATGTGTCAAATTTCATGATGGATCATTATATCTTATCAATTTCATAACAGATTGACAGTATTGAAAAATTGAAACAATCACTTCAATTGGTTCATTACCCTTATTACCAGATATAGATGTTCAGATAAATAATTTCACAAAGGGCAACCATAAAGGATTGCCCCTACCTGCGAATATGTTATCTGTAGGGGCAATCCCACGCGCAAGCCCTGTGAAATGATTTATCTAAAAAACGATAGATAAAATCCGTTGCTTTCTTAAATCCGTTGTACTTAACCATGAAAATTGTAATAGCGAATACTTTTTTTTTTAACCTACACTCAGCTTATAATTATTATTAATAGCTAATAAATATTAATATGTAAAATTATTTTACATGTCAATGATTACTAAAGGTTGTTTTTTATATTTGATGCCTTATATAGGAACTCAAATTATTTAATTTAATTAAAAAAAGGAAAATCGTGTGCTACGAATCCGTATCCAATTACCCAAAAAGACTGACATACATTATAAATATTTAGACATACTTCACGATGCTATGGTAAGTGCATTAGTGGCGGCTGGTGCAAAGTCAGAACAAATCACCGGCATGAGTGCCTTGCCCTGGCATTTTGCAGCCTTGGGTTATGCAAATAAACAAGAAAAAACGGTGCATACCTTAATTGTCTCCACCCCTGATGCAACGTTGGCGAAAATTTTACCCAATATCAATCCGGCGGAAATTCGTTATGCCCGTGCTAGCACCCTTGAAGTCATTAACTTTGCTGAAGCGGAAATCAGCCTTGAAGATGATCCCATTATGCATGGGCAAAATGTGCTAGGTGTATTAATGTTATCGCCCTTAGCCATTAGCGATAAAAGCGCAAGCAAGGGCAAACGCTGGTACAAACAACTGGGAGACTGTGATTTAAGTGCCGCAATTAATCATCGTCTTTCCCGACTCGCGGGGCGCGAAATCAAATTACAAGTGCAGCCCGATAGCCTATATATACGGATTAATCCCGATCACTCCGTATTAGTTCCTATGAAACTGATGCGTAATGGCAAAACCGTGTTTGTCATTGGCATGAATGCACCACTGGTAGTAACCGGCAGTGAAGAAGATTTGCGTTTTGCCTGGTATACCGGTATAGGGGAAAAAACGCGCAATGGTTTTGGATGTATTGGATTAGCAGAGCAGGGGGTAGGGCGATGAGTTCACAAGTTTGGATGGCAAAAGCGCGAAAAGTCGCTGAAAAAACCTACACCAACTTCTTAAAACAAGTTGTCATTGAGCATGTCATCAAAAATGACAGAATTGGGCAATTACCTGATGATAAAAAGAAAAAGGTGGATATCGGAAACTATGCTGATAATCGTACTATCAGGTTGATGTCTATCAGTGGTAAAGGGGGTGAGGGATACGCTCAGTATTCCAATGTCACCTTATTGGATCATCTCCTATCTGTCACGCGAGGTAGTTTATTATTCGCCAGCATGAATTGGCTCAATCAAAATGCTGACATGGAGGAAAATATACTCTATAAAAAGTTAGCGGTGATTGCCACAATTGCCTTTTTGCATGACTTGGATAAGGATTTAGAAGAGGCACGTTGTTTCGCCGATTTAAAACCAGCATTAGTTGCTGAAAGAGTGGAACGTTATGGTATTGAGGTTTTTTTAAAAAATGCCGGTGTGAGTTTAACACCTGAGCATCTATTACACCTCATTGAACAAGTTGAGGATTCCCAATCTTATCGTCATCTGACAACACCATTACCCAAATTTATAGGTGATGAATTAGCTCATTATGTGAGATTCGCTGATAAATTAGATGGCATATGGCTAGATTCTGATCCTGAAAAGGGCGGCATAAAAGGGGTTATTAATAGATTAGAACAAGATAATAGCCGTATTGCAGAAAATTCATTATTGCCCCATTGGCAAGCAGTTGACATTTATGATCCCCATCACCCTTTTTTATTGGATAAGTTACAACTGTTTTTATCTCGATTTAGCGAGGCAATCACTGGTATTCCACCTTTATTGGAAGGGCATCACGATGGGCGTTTATATCTCCTATTGCCAAAAAAACAATTTGATGTGATTATCGATAAAGCCCTAAATAAACTTTGTGATGAATTGCCATTTGGTTTAAATATTGATGTTTCTAATGTCGGCGTACCGGCTTTGCTAAATGGACAACCCACTCATGTGGAATTACAGCGTTTCATGCTAAATCAAATCAAAATGCCGCATGATAAACTGCGTGACTTATTCAAAGTGAAGTCTAAATATAAAGCGCAATTAACTCAACCACTGGATGACTTATTAGGCAAAATGGGATTATTAGGCAAAATGGAATTGAAACCCCGTTTTCCTAAAAGTTTTCTACAATTAATGACTTTGTATGACAATCTGGAGGGCTTAGACGCGGATGAAGAAAAATGGCTCCGCTATGCGGCGCATCTCGCTTTAATGCTCAATCTCAAAATAGATCAGGGCAAAACCCTAACTTATGAGCAACGCGAAATGGCTTTATTAGCCATTATTAAATCCGAATGCCCTGAATTTATTAAAGAAATTGATGACAACAAATCACGCTGTATTCTCACCGCTTTATGGGTAATCACTTTAGCGGCTGAAGCTGAAAATGATGACTTAAAAGAAGCGATTTGGGAAGAAGAGGGTTTACTCCAACGCTGGTTAGAAGGTTCTGAAGAGCAAACGGGTTTCAGAAACTTTCTGAAAATGGGAGAAGGAGCCAAAATCGCGCAACAAGTAGAAACACATTTTCGCTATTTGCTCACACAGCAGCGCGTCGTAGCTGAAGATGAAAAAGCGTTAGGGCGTTGTTTATTTACAGATGAGCCAACTGAATTTAAAAATCCGATTAACCAAGCGAGTGGTTTATTAGGTGTCAAAATCTCGGCATTTTCCGGGAGAGATAATCGCCCTGAATTACTGACTTCTGATAAACCTCATACTGTCATCAGTCCAGTGACTATGGCAGAACATAAAATTCGCCATGAAATTGGGAAAGGAAATAAAGACGGGGTTGCAACGTTAATTTATTCACCGACAACGGTAGGATTATTTGGAGGTTTGCAGCTCAATAAAAATGGCTCTGCCCTGTCTTTATTTGATCTCAGTCGGCTTGAAGTCAAAAAAGGCACGGTATTATATGGTCCAGAAATTTATCAAGGACGATTACGACTGGCAAAATTAGAACGTTTATCAGAAAAAACGAAAGATCAAGTCAATCAACTGCGTTTGCTATTAACAGCTGTCCGTCGTACTGGTCGTCCTTTTCACGTTTTTCGGGGTTTGCCAACCACGCAAGGTGAATTTTTCTATTATGATGCCATGCCGTCGTTATTGAAAAAGCTTATTGGTAGCAATGCGTTACGCTTAGAAAAAATTCCTCATGCCATTAAGCAAGTTGAATTAGCCCAAACCATTTTAGAGCATAACAATTTAGGTTATGAAGTGCTTAACCGTTATGTCAGTAACGACACTCGTTTCGGTGCCTTATGTTTAGCATGGTGCGTGTTAAGCAAAGAGGGGCAACCCTCGGCAGCGGTGAAAGCGGCTAAAAAACGTTTCTACCATGAATACATTAATTATAGTGAGGCAAATATGACCACATCCGATAAAGCTCTTGTTGAGCTTGGCAAAGCGGCGACAGATATTCAGAAATATGTTGGTGCAAATGACTCTAATAGAGAACAAATGAAAGTTTTTAGCTTATGTTTAGACACAATGGCTGCACTTCGTAAAGCCCCAGTACCCCAAGATGCACCAGAATCATTGATTTATGCGGTCGCCGGTGAATTGGAAAATGGCTTAAAAGACAAAGCCAAATACGATAAAAGTAAAACCAAGCAACTTGAAATGTGCCTGACATTTGCAAAACAGTTTGTTAACGAAGTCTGGCTGAAAGTGATGAAGGGTAAAATCCCTAGCCATAGTACGTTGCGGGTGTTTGGCAGTATTTATCGGATGGCGTTTGTTCACAGACACATAGAATTGTGGAAAGAGAGTCATCCAACTGTCTGAATCAGAATTGACAGAATTTGAGAATTTTCAGAATATACTTCAAACTGTCAAGTTTTCGGATTTTAGACTGTCGCTTTCTAAAAAGAAAACTTGAACGTCCAGAGTATAAATACTTATTCTGTCAATTCTGATTCAGACATTGACACAAACTTAATATCAAAAGGATAAACCTTATGAATCGTTTTACTCCATTTTTGGGCAACATTGATAAACTGTTTTCCACCTGCCAAGGTGAAAAGAAAGAATACGTTCAACCCGCATTGAAAAATCTCGGCAGTGTCAGTATCGTCTTAATTCGAGAAGCCATCGCACCCGTGGTATTTCGTAACTCCGAAGAAGAAATCACCGACATTGACATTAATCTGGATGATAACAACAGCGAAGCCTACGTTCGGGCAGTACCTAACAAGTTTAAATATCCTGAGCGAGGGCGCGGTTTACAAATTCTGCGGATTTTTAAAGCCGGGGGTAAGATGCCACAAAACAAAATTATCCTGACGAAAAAAATGAAGCCATCAGACGGTTTCGATTTGAATAGTCTCGTCTTTGGAGACTCGACGGTGTGGGATAGCAACGTATTGCCCGTCAAAGCAGGGGTAAACTATTCCGACGCGCTCAGCATATTGCCAAAACACTTATGTGTCGATGCCACATTTCATAATCGGGCGTTTGAAGACGGTTCTTTATTTGAACCTGAAAAGAAGAAAAACAGCGACAATTTATTTAATCGCCACTTTGTTAAACCCGGCACCTTGCTAGTACAAGTATTATCCACTCGCGGCAAATTATTACCTCAAATGGGTTTGGATCACTTATTGTTGAGTATAGGTATTGCCGGCACTTATGGTGGGCAAACCTCTGTCACTGGCATCAATATTCAGACGCATGTTGCTGGTATTTACGGAGGGCGTTTTGAACAACCGCAAACTTCACCCTATCAAATCGTGCGAACTTTGGCTAACAGGGCGAAAAATAATTGGGAAGAGCCGCTGTTTAAAAATGTCGAAACCTTAACCAGTCGTTTACATGAAATCTTGGGCAACGCTCATGAAGTGGCGATGACAGCCAAAGAAGCACGCGCCCATCAAGACGAACTGATGCAACGCTTTGAATCAGATTATCAAAGCATGGAAACCAATTATCAACAAGCCGCCGCTAAAGTTGCCACGTTTTTTGATCAATGGTTCAAAGGAAAATAGCATGAAAATCAACGCAATAGGTATTCGTGCCACGACTTTAACCCCCTTTGCTTATCATAGTCTTATGGTACAAGGGGGCTGTGCCACTTTGCCAGTGCTTATCAGTGATAGGGCGATTGCGTTTGGTTTAGCAGCGACATTGGGGATATTACAAGCCAGTGTCGCGCTTCCCAACAAAGATTATTATCGTCATCTCAAAGCCATGCCTTATCGCACATCAGTGTTCACGACAGACAAGCCACGTTTGTTAGCTCCCCTGATTCGCCGCCTAAACTTAACTGAAGAAGGCGGCTTTCCACCCAAAATACAAAGTGTGGTGAAACGGGGCAACCTAAAGGATTTTTTTCACACTCAAGAAGTACCTGAAGGGCACATTTTTACAGGAGCGATTTTCAGCCTCAATCATTTTAACCCCTTTAAGGAACAAGAAAAATTAGTCATCAGGATAGGTTTACACCGTAACGGAATGGTATTGTTAGAAAAAACGGACACTAAAATACCAGTGCGCCTAAATGCAGCGACATCCGCACTCTTTGGCAATGAATTACGGGTAGAACGATATTATTTACACAATTTGCAATTATCGCCCGCTTATTCTTTGAAAGAAGCTAAATCGGAGATCATAAAATGGCAATAACCATCGCCGCTCACGGTGTAGAAAGCGTCACAAATGACGGATTATCCTGGTTACAAAATCAATTATTGACTTGTGAGAAACCCGTTCGCATTGCTGATGCGCCTACTGGTGCTGGCAAAAGCTTCGCTTTCCAACAGGGCATGATTAAATATGAACACCGCGTGTTATTCATCGTACCCACGAAACGATTAGCCCAAAATCTGATTCGGGGCTTATTAGATGATTTGGTAAAATCTGAATCCGAAGGCGGTGCCGGTTGGGATAAGCAGAAAGCCCAGAACAAAGTTTCCTTGTGGAGTTCCGATGGTACCCAAAAATTGCGCGATGAAGGAATCACTAAAATTGGTGTCCATCGGGTGCGAGAACTTTTTAAATTAGATGAAACGCGAGAAGGCGGTGAAATGATTATCGCGGTACCTGAATCGGTGAATTATATTTTACTTCGAGATGTCAAATTCCGTAGCAATGGGCAAACCGATGTCGGTATTTTCCATTTCTTGAATGCCTTTGATCACATCGTCTTTGATGAATTTCACACGATTCAAGCCAGGGGATTTGGACTGGCAGCAATATTTGCCAAATTAGCGGCGGCTTTATGGCAAGACGGTAAAAAGGTTCGTGCTAAAATCAGCTTTCTATCAGCAACGCCTATTAACATCATGCCAGTGCTAAAAAAATTGGATATTGAAGAAACCCTTATTGAATCACTTTCTGAAAAAACTGGCTCTACTGGGCGAATTATTCATGGTGATGTACAATTGCAATTAGCCAATATTGATAGTTTGCCAGCATTAATGCATCAGCAGACCGACGCGATACGAACCCAAATCGCTAAAGGGCGACAAACCGTTGTCATTTACAATAAATTAGAAGATTTACAACGGCAAATCAATGAATTAGAACAAGCCGTATTAGCAGCAGGCATTGCACCCGAAAATGGTTTATTGATTAACAGCATTGATGACAGTCGGGCTGATCTGAAAAAAATTGGACGCTTTACCGTTGGGCGCAATCAAAATCCATTAGATTTTGATCTATTAATCACCACTTCCAGCGTCGAAATGGGTGTCACATTTAAAGCCGATTTATTATTAATAGAACCGGGCTTTGAAGCCATGAACTTTTTACAACGCTATGGGCGAGTAGCGCGTGGCAACTATCAAGGGCAAGTTTTCATGCGTTTTGATGAAGCCTTTGCCGATAACAAACCTTGGTTACGAGAATTATGGGCTTGGTACATTAAAAACGATAAAAAACGCTTAAAAATCAATAGTTTAACAGATATACTCTGTCAAACTGTCGCCAAACGCTTCAAAGATGGCACTCAAAACCAAGCCAAATATTATGCACGATTATCCAATCGCGCCGTTTATACGGCTGGCTTATATTGGCACGTTATTATGAACCATTTTACGAGTAACCGTTATCGTCAAACTCACTTAAAACGTTACCGCCCCAAAGTTGCCCAAGTGATTTCTCGTCAATTGTACGAAGTCCGAAAAATGGCAACCAGTGATCGATTTAAAGAAGCAGTAGAATCTTGGTGTCAACGCTTTGAACAGGAAACTATCACGCTTCGAGATATAGAACCCCGCATCAGAATCATTGACGGCGAAGGGCAATACTTCACAGTTCCCCAACATTTATTGCAACGAGCTACCGACATTGTTGAGCGGTTTCCCATGATTTATGGCAAAGATGGTATACAAGAAATCCGTATTGCTGGCAAATTGGAGGATTATTTTTTAGACAAAAATCGCTACATTCCCAAAACCCGCTCTTTTTATTTACCCAATACAATGATACCTATAGAATTAAAAAACGATTATCAAATCGTCAATCGTTGGTGTGCTAAATTGGAAGAACAACGGCAAAACAGTCTAGCCTGGGATAAAGACTTTGGATTTCCTCAATCTATGCAAGCGGCGATGGAATTGGTTCAATGGACAGGATTAGTTATTAGTGATGATACAGAATTGGACACACAAAGCGGCGTTCTATGAACGAGTCGAACACCTCAATTTACACGGCTTACATTTTCAACATGTCACATTGTGCAAGCGGCGAGCCTGGATGTATTTTCACAACATCAACTTTGCACAGTGGCATAATCGGGTGGCAACCGGTACCGCAAAACATCTCACAAGTTATGCGCGTGATCATTCAACAGAAGGGCTATTTGGTTTAGCCCCCGATAGAATTGATTGGCAAAAGCAGATTGTTTATGAAAATAAAGGAACAGCAGGTGCGGTAGAAGCCTCGCATAATCAAACCGCATTTTACGCCGTCATATTATCTATTGCAACCGGGCAAGAGTGGCAAGCAATCACCCATATTTTATCCTCGCGCAAACGCCGCCCGGTGCCATTGGATGAAAAACGCTTGCAATGCTTATGGGAAGCTTCTGAACAGCTAGAGGTTTTAGCTCTACAATCTGAAGTCCCCGATGTTAAACAGATACCGCTCTGTAAAACCTGTTCCTTGATGCGATTTTGTGGGTATCATTAAAATGAATATCAATTACGTTTTTTATTAACCGCAAGGTATTAGTATATGCCAGCTAAAGATATTTACCATAACCAGTGCAAAAATGCCCTGATTAAAGATGGATGGACAATTACTCACGATCCTTACACCATTAGTTTTGGACAAAAAAATGTTTTTGTCGATTTAGGTGCAGAACAAATGCTTGCAGCTGAAAAAGAGAGTAAAAAAATCGCGATTGAAATAAAAAGTTTTCGGAATGCTTCCGATATCTGTGATTTAGAAAATGCCATTGGTCAATATGTCTTTTATCGATCATTAATGACCCGTATCGAACCGGAGCGTCAACTTTTTTTGGCAGTACCGAAAAGTGTTTTCCTCAGTACATTAGAAGAACCTATCGTCAGACCGGTCATAGAAGATTTGACCGTGGCTTTAATTGCTTTTGATCCGCAACAAGAGGTTATCGTCAAATGGATAAAATAACGCATTATCGCAAAGTGATTAAGGAATTGCTTTATAACTATGCTCAATATCAACCAGCGTTGGGCGATATACAAATTGAAGTCATTATTGACGAAGCGAATGATCACTATGAATTGATTCATACGGGGTGGCATGATGCTTACCGTATCCATGGCAGTGTCATTCATATTGATATTCGCAATCAGAAAGTTTGGATTCAATATGATGGTACCGAAGAAGGAGTGGCTAACGAATTAGTTAGGGCAGGTATTTCACACGATCAAATTGTTTTAGCATTTAAACACCCAGATATTCGTCCGCATACTGATTTTGCTGCTCATTGAAAAAGTTAATTGGATTTCCCCGTTCCCAACCTCCGGTTTGGAATACATTCACCGACGCTCCGCGTCGAACAATTACAAATAAAAAAATGGAAACACTCTTCATCTCCCGCGACGCGAAACTCAAACGCCGCGAAAATACGTTATCAATTACCGTCGGTGGACGAACTAAACCATTCCCCATCGAAAAACTGCGCCATTTGGTACTACTCGGCGAAAGCAGCTTAAATACAAAATTGCTTACATTGTGTGGACAAAATGGTGTACGCTTATCCGTGTTTGATTATTACGGCTATTTCAAGGGCGCGTTTGAGCCAATTGAACAAAATGCCTCCGGGCGCATCAAATTGGAACAAGCTAAATTAATCCTTGACAATGAACAGCGTATGGCGATTGCGCGTGAAGTGGTACGTGGTGCTGCCCATAATATGCGAGCCAATTTAGCTTATTATGAATATCGCGGCAATAAAAATTTGTCAAAATCAATTAAAGAGCTGAACCGACTCATATTTCGCATTGATAGTACCAAAACTTCTGAAGAATTGATGGGCGTTGAAGGCAATTTACACATTATCTATTTTGCCGCTTGGAAAATCATTGATGAACGATTAGATTTCGGAAAACGGGTACGCCGCCCACCGAATAATCCCATCAATTGCCTGATTTCTTTTCTGAATCAATTGGTTTATACCGTGACGCGCCATGAAACTTTCAAAACGCATTTGGATGAAAGTTTAAGCTTTCTACACGCGCCTAGTAGTGGGCGTTCATCATTAAGCTTAGATTTATCCGAACCCTTTAAGCCGATTTTAAGCGATGGACTTATTTTTAAATTGGTTCGCAAAAACATGCTAAATGATAGTTGGTTTGATCAAAAAGAGGGAGTCTGTTTATTAACGGAAACCGGGCGGCGCAATGTCGCCGAACAATTTGCCACGCGCTTAGAAGAACAATATCAGGAACACAGTTTCCGTGAATGGCTTTATCAGGAAGCTTTAAAAATTGAGCGACACTTATTAAAAGTGGCAGAGTATCAATCTTTCAAAAGGAAAATTTGACATGTATATGCTCATGATGTATGATGTTGAAGCAAAACGAACAGATAAGTTCAAAAAATTACTGCGCCGCTATCTGAGTCATACTCAATATTCCGTTTTTTCAGGAGACTTAACTGAGGCACAAGCCATTAAATTACGGTCGCGCCTCAGTCAATTGATGATTCCTGGTGATCGGGTGGTTGAAATTACTAGCAAGAATCGCCATAATATTAATGTTGTCCATTTAACTAAAGATGACTCCGGTAAAGGAGAAGTCAAGCGTGAAACCTCAAAGAGTCACAAAAGTGATTTTGAAGTGTTATAATAATTCACCAACTTTTTGTAGTGGTTTAACTACTATCGTCACTGAAGTAAATTGTACTGGGAATCGAAGTTTATTGATATGGGTTTGCAGCGATTTTTTTGATTATGAAGGAGGTGATAGTTGTAAAAAATGGTATGAATAGAGGGGTTACGAATCCCCATGAGGGGTTATGAGTCGTTCACTTTGTGACGAAAACAGACTGTAAAACATGGGTTACGAATCCCCATGAGGGGTTATGAGTATATATATTATATTTTCACCTGCCCATTATTCTACTAGTTACGAATCCCCATGAGGGGTTATGAGTTGAATATCGTCACTTATTATGTCCATCAAGTCGTCGTGTTACGAATCCCCATGAGGGGTTATGAGGAAGGAAAATACTGTTATGGATGTAAATTGCAGATGGGTTACGAATCCCCATGAGGGGTTATGAGATGTGGGTTATGAGAAGTATTCCAAAAAATTGTATGGTTACGAATCCCCATGAGGGGTTATGAGAGGAGCATTAGACAAATTTTGTACACGAGAAATACCCAGTTACGAATCCCCATGAGGGGTTATGAGTCAGGACGTATATTGCCTTGGGTTGTAAAAGAGCCGCGTTACGAATCCCCATGAGGGGTTATGAGATTACAGCTGGGAATTATACCACTTTAAATCCTAAAAGTTACGAATCCCCATGAGGGGTTATGAGTACGACATTCCCCCGTACTAAAAATTCACTTCCTTCCAGTTACGAATCCCCATGAGGGGTTATGAGATAAGTACTATTAAGCCGATGACTCTCATACAAACTTGTTACGAATCCCCATGAGGGGTTATGAGTACAACGTTCGTACAATTGTATATAAGCTTCTTCTTCGCGTTACGAATCCCCATGAGGGGTTATGAGCCTGGATATGTACTACGCCGTTTTCACTTTCTTCAACTTGTTACGAATCCCCATGAGGGGTTATGAGAGTTATAGTCAGTACTTTGCGTCATGAAACTCAAGTGTTACGAATCCCCATGAGGGGTTATGAGAACCTTGGTCTGCAATTGCATTTAAAGTTATCGGCACAGTTACGAATCCCCATGAGGGGTTATGAGGCAGCACGTACTGCCTGTAGTGAATTACAGGAGATATGTTACGAATCCCCATGAGGGGTTATGAGCCCAATTAATAATTTTGGATGATGTGCTTAACGAGGTTACGAATCCCCATGAGGGGTTATGAGAGTGTGAAGTGCGATTTTTTGAGATTTTTGGCAACATGTTACGAATCCCCATGAGGGGTTATGAGGGCAATACCAACTGTTATTTCTATATTTTTTGGCGGTTACGAATCCCCATGAGGGGTTATGAGTCTTTTAGATACGCCTTATTCTCGAAGTCGCTAGTTAGTTACGAATCCCCATGAGGGGTTATGAGAAGCGTCCGAACAATAAAACTAAGAACCAACAAGGTTACGAATCCCCATGAGGGGTTATGAGTTTGCGCATGGTGCCACGTCTGGGGCTAAAAACAATGGTTACGAATCCCCATGAGGGGTTATGAGATTATCGTCAGTATCATTATCTGAATCACTGTCATTAGTTACGAATCCCCATGAGGGGTTATGAGACAATTCAGGGATCGCTACAAGCCCGTCGCTTATTTGTTACGAATCCCCATGAGGGGTTATGAGAAGTATGGGCTTAATTCCAACGGCTTTGAAAAGCACGTTACGAATCCCCATGAGGGGTTATGAGTTAACTTTTTGCAAAAAAGAAACGCGTGTTTTCAAAGGTTACGAATCCCCATGAGGGGTTATGAGACGTGTGACACAAAAATTGTTTACGTTTGCGAGGGTTGTTACGAATCCCCATGAGGGGTTATGAGAGTTAGATTTGCGCCGTAAAAAATAAAGTTAGTCAAGTTACGAATCCCCATGAGGGGTTATGAGGTTCCCTCAAACATACCAAAAACTCCGTCAAAGTGAGTTACGAATCCCCATGAGGGGTTATGAGTCAGATTGACATTGTGGTAGATGTAATTAAGATGATGGGTTACGAATCCCCATGAGGGGTTATGAGGTGTTTTTCCACTCCCCGCATCGCCAACAAGCAATGTTACGAATCCCCATGAGGGGTTATGAGATCCGCAAGAATCTGACAAATTAATTTTAATGTTCACGTTACGAATCCCCATGAGGGGTTATGAGGATTTAGTAACTTCATTAGTGTTCGGTTCCTCTCGTGTTACGAATCCCCATGAGGGGTTATGAGACTTGATTCAAGGTATTTGGAAACGCAATCCATCCAAGTTACGAATCCCCATGAGGGGTTATGAGGCAAATACCTTACAATTTCAATTTGCATATACAGACGTTACGAATCCCCATGAGGGGTTATGAGTTCCCATGCAGCCGATGCTGCAGTTTGACTCTTGTCGTTACGAATCCCCATGAGGGGTTATGAGTCCTTGGCGATGGGGGCAGCGTATTTCATCGTCTCTCGTTACGAATCCCCATGAGGGGTTATGAGAAAGTCAACACTGGATATGGGATTGCGCAAATTATTGGTTACGAATCCCCATGAGGGGTTATGAGCGAGCGTAGGGTGAGTAGATAAACCAACCGCAATCAAAATGATCATCTTCATTAGAAAAAGGTGGGTTTGCTACCCGCCCTACGCTCGCTACATTCAACATTTAAGCCACCCTACGCTCGCTTAAGCATTAGAAAGGTATATTTATGATTAAACATTTTGCAAAAAATTTCATTGCAGGCATGATTGCAATGTTGCCAATCGTCAGCACATTCATTGCCATCGCATTTATTGAAAGAAGCCTTTCATTATCCGGTATCGCAGATTTAGATTTTTATTTTCCCGGCTTGGGAATTATTATAGCCGTTATGACGCTATATTTGGTTGGTTTAGTGGCTACTTCTTTTCTTGGCAAGTTTGTTTGGAGTGGTATTGATCTCATTTTTGAACGCATCCCAGCGATTGGGCAAATATACAAAGCCATTAAGGAAATATTAGGTTATGACACTGGCGATGAAACCGTGTTTAAGGCAGTTGTGCTATATAAAGATGCTGCAACTGGTTCTGAAGAAATTGGTTTGGTAACCAGGGAATATGAAGATGATGAGGGGTGCAGCAAATCATTTATTTATGTTCCAAATTCGCCTACACCTACAAGTGGTAGATTGCTGATAATAGAATCAAATAAATTGAAGAAAATTGATATAACTCCCAATGAAGCACTGAAAATGATTTTAGCTGTCGGAAAAATCGAGCTGAAAATGACTTCCATAAATTAAAAACTGATGCACTCAACAATAAGTACCTTGGGTATTTACAATACATTAGAAACCCAGTTTTTAGGGGGCAACCACAGTGATTGCCCTTACAATCTAATGGCTCCCTTCCCGATTTATTCCGGACGTAATGCCACCATCTCCCCCAGACTGTTATAAACCACTAAAATATCATCGACAACCAGTGGCTGCACAGTAATACTGGCATTGCTAATGCGAGTACGGGCGACAAATTGCCCATCTTCGCGCCGCATCCAATGCAAATAACCTTCTATATCGCCAACCACCACATAATTATCAATACTGACGGGAGCAGTAACGTTACGAGCCTGAAGTTTATCTTGTTTCCACCAATCTTTACCTTCATAACGATCAATTGCCCAAATATGACTTTGAGTATCGCTCACATAAAGGTAATCAAAATCTGCCCCTAAACCGGCGTAGGAGGACAATTTTTTATTCCATAATAGCTTTCCGAGGCTCAGATCAATTGCAACAGTCTGCCCCTGGTAACTTGTGACATAAATAGTATCGTCTATTAAAAGTGGATCAGCATCAATATCAACCATACGCTCCAATTGAGAACGTCCACGCGGTACCGCTATAGGCACCTCCCAAAGTACTTTACCTGTATGCAATTCTAAAAGGGCTATTTTGCCATTATCAAAGCCGGCAATTATCAAATCATGTTTAACAACTGGTGAACTGACACCGCGTAAACTCAATAACGGAATACGGTTTCGTTCATATACCCATAAGCGTCCCCCGGTTTGACTATCAAGACCAAACAATTTGCCATCAATGGTACGTATTACCACCACACCTTGGCTAAGACGTGGTTTTGCCAAAACTTCACTGCTAACCTTGACACGCCATTGTTCAATACCGTCCGTTTCAGACAGGGCAATGACATCACCTTTTTGGCTACCGACAATGACTAAACCCTCACCTACGCCTGGGCTGGATGACAGGGGTACTTCTGTTTTTTGTTCCCAGAATGCTTTGCCATCATTAAAGTAAAATGCTCGTACAATACCTTTTGGGGAGGTTGTGAACAATTGACCGTTGTGAAATGCGGGGGAAAGTTTAAGATGAGCTTTATCGGTGCCGCCCCCGGCATAAGCAGTCCATAACGTTTTTACCGTCAAAGTGGGAATTAATTTAACTAACTGAGCTGGCGGTTCAGTGTTATCCTTGCTGCCGATGCCACAGCCGTTTAATATGATTAGGATAGTAAATAATAAGATAGGCTGATGCATAACTTTTTGTTTTGAAAAGCGGAAATGACAGAACTGACAGGTTTTAAAAACCTGTCAGCTCTCAAAAAATCCAAAATCTTGACCGCTTAAAGTATAGGTTTAAAATATGACATTGTCAAGTTAATTTTTAATGAGCAACTGTTGAAGATAGTGATTCAACTGGTTCAGCTGGAACAGTTAAAATCATCTCTTGCGTCGTACTGGGATGACCCATAGCTGAAGCCTGGACACTCGTCTCTATTAAAATCGTTTCTTGCATCGTACTGGGATGCCCTATAGCTGAAGCCTGGGCACTCGTCTCTGTTAAAACCGTTTCTTGCGTCGTACTGGGATGACCCATAGCTGAAGCTTGGACACTCGTCTCTGTTAAAACCGTTTCTTGCATCGTATTGGGATGCCCTATAGTTGAAAATGGCGCACTGCCTTCAATACGCGCCTCTTTTTCAAAACCTAAATTATCCCGTTTTAACTGAATCCAATCATGATGTTGGGGTGATAAATCATGACTGCCCAAAGCTTCAATATAGGCAGTGCGAGCTGCGTCGATTTGACCTTGTGCCAGTGCAACATCCCCCCGTAATTCAGCATAAGCCCCTTTAAACTTGCTAATTGATATGCCTTCAATCAGGGCATTAGCTTCCGACAGCTTTTCTTGTGACAAAAACAATCGTGCTTTACGTAAGCGAGCGATATGCGTTAATTCATTGATATCGCCATTTTGATCTATCACCCATTGTAAACGAGCATGACTGCTATCAATATCCCCATCGTCCAAATCTTGACGTGCCAAATTGAGTACTGCTAGTACGGCATAAGGGCTGCCGCTGTAATCAGATAATAATTGACCGGCTAAATCATGCGCCTGTTTAACCTGTTTGTTTTCCAGAGAAAACAGCACTTGTTCATAAATACCTGAGGCTAATTGCGCCTGTTGATCGCTATGGGTTTGCCACCAACGCCAACCTCCCAAGAGTGCAACTCCTAATAGTATGCCGGTGAAAACTGAAATACCATTTTCCTTCCACCATTTTTTTATCGCTTCAACTTGTTCTTCTTCAGTTTCGTAAGTTGCCATATCAATTATCAGTTATCAGTTATCAATTCCCAATTACCTCGTTTCCAAATTCTAACGATTTGAGATAATTAGCTAGTTCAGATTGCGCTATTAAAGTTTGTGCTTGATTATCGCGCAAATATTTTAGGGTAACTTGGCGCGATGCGATTTCATTTTCACCGAGTACAATAGCTATTTTTGCCCCACTTTTATCAGCACGTTTAAACTGGTTTTTCAAACTACCACCACCACAATGAGTAAGCAAACGCAATTGAGGCAATGTATCGCGTAAAGATTCTGCCAAACGAAAGCCCTGTTGTACTGCCTCATTACCCATCATAATCAAATAGGCATGAGGCGCATTATTAGGTATGGGTAACTCATTTTGTGATAATAACAAAACAAGCCGTTCAATACCCATCGCAAAACCCATCGCAGGTGTAGGGCGTTTGCCACCGAGTTGTTCAACCAGCGTATCATAGCGCCCCCCAGCACATACTGTCCCTTGCGCCCCTAATTGTTGTGTTACCCATTCAAACACCGTTCGATTATAATAATCCAACCCCCGTACTAATCTGGGATTAACCCGGTAAGTGATGTTGGTTTGATCCAGCAATTGTTTAAGTGCCACAAAGTGTTCTTGTGATTCTTCATCCAAATGTTCTAACAACTGCGGCGCCGCTTCAATCAGCCCTTGCATTTCAGGATTTTTACTATCCAATATCCGCAAAGGATTCGTGTGCAAGCGGCGTTGGCTGTCAGCATCCAACCTATTCATCTGCTCAGAAAAATAATTGACTAATTGCTCACGATAAGCCACTCGTGCATCAGCTGAACCAAGTGAATTAATTTGTAATTCTAAATCATTTAAACCCAGTTTTTGCCAAAAACGCGCTGTCATCAAAATCATTTCAGCATCAATATCGGGTCCAGCCAATCCATACGCTTCAGCACCGATTTGATGAAATTGTCGATACCGCCCCTGCTGCGGACGTTCATGGCGAAACATGGGACCTATATACCATAAACGTTGTATCTGGTTATAAAACAACCCATTTTCAATACCCGCCCGTACACACCCAGCTGTCCCTTCGGGACGTAAAGTCAGACTATCCCCATTACGATCCATGAAGGTGAACATTTCTTTTTCAACAATATCTGTCACTTCCCCAATAGAACGACTAAATAAATCTGTCTTTTCCAGCAAAGGTAAACGGATTTCTTGATAGCCGTAAGTTTCTAACACTTGACGGAGAACACCTTCAATGTGTTGCCAAATCGTGGTTAGCGTCGGGATAATATCATTCATTCCCCGAATGGCTTGAATAGATTTTTTCATAATAATTAGTGGTTAATGGTTAATAATTAATAGTTAATGGTTAATTCTATTTTGTCATGTTCAAAATTAACTAATAGCCGCAGATGGAACATATGGTAAATAGTTCAGCATTAATCATTAATCATTAACCATTATTATATAAAGTGAAAATTTTTGTTATGATGTGATTTTAAATTTTTTCAATTATCTTGGTATATTTTTTATGATTTGTCACACTTTCCAGTTTATGTTTTAAATACGATTTGAAAAAATTATTAATCTCATGGCATTTAATACTATTTCTTATTATTCCATAAAAAAAATCATGAACACATTTAAATTTTATCCCATTAAATTAATAACTATTTACATAATATTATTAATGCTTATATTTTCCGCCTGTACATCACAAGATGAAAAAATGAAGCAATATAAAAAACAAGCGCTCATGAATGCCTGGGAACATGAACAGGAATTGGTAAGTCTTGGACATAGTGGAACTCGTGAATGGAGTGAAGCTGAAAGAATTGAACTGCTTGAAACCGGTAAAATTAATGGCTATGAGGGGCGTTATATTCACAAACGAATTGAAAATCATCTTCATCTTGCAACCAATCCAGATAACATTATTTTTATAAAAATAGGAGAACTATCTATATCAAAAAAAGCATTACAAGAAGCTTCATTGCGTTCATATCTTTTAAACTATGAAAAAAATAAATATGCACTTTGGGGAGGTGTTATACTTTCCCTTACTATACTAATCGTCGCATTTAAAAAACAACAGGGAATGATTATCTATCCAGCTATAATCGGTGCCGTTTTAGGGGCGATCAGACTAGGTGTCGTATCAAAATGGTCAATAATGGCAACGCTCGGTGGATTGGCAAGTGGGCTAATCATGGGTACACTAGCAGGTTTGTTTATTTTTTTAGTGATAATTTCGGTTGGCGTAGGTTAAGACACTATCATAGTAATTGTGAATTATTAACTGACAACTGATAACTAATAACTGACAACTAATAACGAAATAAAATGCAAACAATTACACAACTTATTACAACAGCTCAACACGAGATTCAAAAGGTCCACGATATAGCTACCTTAGAACAAGTGCGCGTTCATTTTTTAGGCAAAAAGGGGGAACTAACAGCACAACTCAAACAAGTTGGCAAATTACCGCCTCAAGAACGTCCCCAAGTAGGGCAAGATATTAATGAAGCAAAAAAAACGCTTGCCAATGCGATTGAAATACGTAGAAATGCCCTGCAAGCTTCCAATTTAGAAGCACAACTCGCGCAAGAACGTATTGATGTCACTTTACCAGGGCGTGGAACATCAAAAGGGGGAATACATCCGGTAACGCAAACTTTACAACGTATTGAAAAATTGTTTGCACAAGTTGGCTTTAACGTTGAAGAAGGTCCTGAAATTGAAGATGATTATCATAATTTTGAAGCCTTAAACATTCCCGCCCATCACCCGGCACGAGCAATGCACGACACATTTTATTTTGACGCGCATACTTTATTGCGAACTCACACTTCACCGGTACAAATTCGCGTTATGAAGGAACGGCAACCCCCACTCAAAATTATTGCCCCTGGGCGTGTTTATCGTTGTGACTCTGATTTAACACACACGCCTATGTTTCACCAAGTAGAAGGTTTGATGGTTGATAAAAATGTTAGTTTTGCCGAACTCAAGGGGATTTTAAACGATTTTATTCAGCACTTTTTTGAACGCGATTTACAAGTACGCTTTCGCCCTTCCTATTTCCCCTTTACTGAACCTTCAGCCGAAGTTGATGTACAATGTGTTAGCTGTGGTGGCAATGGCTGTCGCGTATGTAAACAAAGTGGCTGGTTGGAAGTATTAGGCTGTGGCATGGTACACCCCAATGTCTTTTCAGCTTTGGAAATTGATAATGAACAATATACGGGTTTTGCCTTTGGAATGGGTGTTGAACGTTTAGCCATGTTATATTATGGTGTGAATGACTTACGCTTATTTTTTGAAAATGATTTACGGTTTTTACGTCAATTTAATTAGTATATGGAATTGGGAATGGGAAATTGAAAATGGGAAACGACAAATATTACTTGAGCGAAATAAATGAATAACAAAATAGGTTCACAAATCCCCATTCACAATTTCTAAAAAACTTTTGGAATTTTGCAAGTATTTCTTATGTTAAAAAAAATACGCTTTTTATTAGTCTTTTTATTACTAGTAGGTTGTAGTTCAACCACCGAAGTTGTTCGTGATAAAGCCATGCTTGAACAAATTCATTTTGCTGGCAAAGATGCAAAACAAATTTTCAAGCAAGCTAAAAATGACTCTCAAAAAAAGGACTTTGAACTGGCAGCCATTGGCTATCAAAAAGCAGCTACCATGGGATTGGCAGTGGCACAAAGCGAATTGGGATTTATATACTATAAAGGGACAGGCGTGACCCAAGACTTTGCTCAAGCCATGAAGTGGTTTCGCAAAGCCGCCAATCAGGGCTTGGCAGCCGCACAATACAACCTCGCACAACTTTACCATACAGGTAAAGACAAAGATTTTGTTCAAGCCAGCCAATGGTATCGCAAAGCGGCGGCTCAAGGCGATGTTAAAGCTTTATATCATTTAGGACTCATCAATTATAATGGTGGCGAAGGAATCAAACAAGATTTTGCGCAGGCAGAACACTGGTTCCAAAAAGCGGCCACGAAAGGTTCTGCTAAAGCACTCTATCACTTGGGAAAAATGTACCATCAGGGTGATGGTGTCAATCAGGACCGAGCGATAGCGCAACAATGGTATCAAAAAGCCGCGGCCAAAAATCAGGCCCCCGCTCAATATAGTTTAGGGTTGATGTACTTTCAAGGGGATGGTGTCACTCAAAATTTTACGAAAGCTGAAAACTGGTTTCGTAAAGCTGCCAAACAGAACTATGCACCCGCTCAAAGTGGATTAGGGCAATTATACTATGAAGGTAAAGGGGTACCACAACATTTTAGTGAAGCTGTTTTTTGGTCCAAAAAAGCCGCAGAGCAAGGTTTGGCGGATGCCCAAAACAATCTTGGCATGATGTATTATAAAGGTAATGGTGTTCCACAAGATTTAGTGTTAGCCTATCAATGGGTTTCATTAGCCGCTAGCCAAGGCAATCAGGAAGCGATTAAAGGACGAGATTTTTTAGTCAAACAGTTATCGGTAGAACAACTGACAAAAGGGGAACTTTTAGCGCGTGAATGGACCAAAAATCATTCCCGTTCCGTTATTAAGTAATTTATCTTTGTACAAGACATTTTTATTTTAAGGAACGTGCATAAAATAACTAAGTCAACTGTGGGGTAACCACAAGGGATTACCCCTTTGGTACCTTGATTGATGTAGGCTGCACACCTTTATGGTTGCCCTAGTTATTTCAGACACGTTCCTAACTGACCTAAAATTTTCATAACTTGATTGAGATTAAAATTAAGATTAAGATATATTATTATAAGTCGCATTAAACCCAGTTTTTAAAAAAACGGGGTTTCTATAAAAGTTATTTTCATGCTAAGTATAAAAAAGGTGCCAAAATGAAATTGTTAAATTACAACATATTTTTATTAGCGGTTATTTATCTTATTTGGATGCCGCTAGTCATAGCAGACGTAGCAGAAACTGTCGTTGCAGAAGATGCTTTTAAACAGGCGATGGAATTTTACAAGCAAAATGATTTTGCCGAGGCAAAATCAGGGTACGAAAAAGCGGCAACCCAGGAACATGCTGAGGCTCAATACTATTTGGGGCTCCTATATGATATAGGTGAAGGTGTTCCACAAGATTTTATCAAGGCGGTGTCGTGGTATCGTAAAGCAGCAAAACAAGGACTGGTACAAGCACAACGTGCTATGGGAACCATGTACCGTGATGGAAAAGGCGTTTACCCAAATTTTGCGAAAGCCAAACAGTGGTATCTCAAAGCCGCCGAGCAAGGATTCGCTCAGGCACAATTTAATTTAGGGATGATGTACAATTATGGACAAGGTGGCTCACAGGATCTGGCTCAAGCTGAACAATGGCTGAAAAAAGCCGCCGAACAAGGCTTGGTTAGCGCACAATATCATCTGTGGATCATGTACCGTGATGGTGGAGGCGACATTGAACAAGTGGTTGCCTGGTTTCGCAAAGGCGCAGAACAAGAAAATGCTGCTGCCCAAGCCTATTTAGCCTTAATGTATTATCAAGGTGAAGGGGTTACTAAAGACCTAGCGCAAGCTGCTTCGTTGTATCGCAAAGCAGCTAACCAGGGTGATTTTGCCGCACAATATAATTTAGGCATGATGTATGAAAAAGGTTTGGGTGTGCCACAAAATTTAGTATTATCTTATCAGTGGTATGCCGTTTCAGCAAATCGGGAAAATGAGATGGCTATTACTGCACTTGAGCAACTGAAAACGCAATTATCTCCCGAAAAAATCAAAGAAGGGGAACGTTTGGTCCAACAGTGGACTAAAAAACACACACAATAAGATTGTTACAATATGTTAATTCAACGTCTGACTATTATCGGTGTCGGTTTGATTGGGGGTTCTTTAGCCCGTGCCCTCAAACGAGTCGGTGCTTGTGGTGAAATAATTGGCTGTGGACGCAATGAAAGCAATTTACAACACGCCATTGACCTGGGTGTGATAGATCGTTATGATACCGATCCTGCCAGTGCCGTTAAAAACGCTGATGTGGTTGTGATTGCTGTTCCTTTAGGTAGCATGCCGGATATGTTTACAGCTATACGTGATGCATTGTCTCCACAAGCCATTATCACTGATGTAGGCAGTGCTAAAACCACTGTTGTGGCTTCTGGAAGACAACATTTAGGTGAACATCTACCCTATTTTGTGCCTGGTCATCCGGTCGCAGGCACGGAAAAAAGCGGGGTAGGGGCTTCGTTTGCAGAATTATTTGAAAATCGTCGCGTTATACTGACTCCATTGCCAGAAACTGATTTAACAGCTCACGCATTAATCACTACACTATGGACTCAGACGGGAGCAGAAGTAGTAGATATGTCGGTAGCGCATCATGATGAAGTCTTAGCAGCTACAAGTCATTTACCGCATCTATTAGCATATAGTTTGGTAGATACCTTAGCGAAAATGCAAGATAGGAAAGAAATTTTTCGATTTGCGGCGGGGGGATTTCGGGATTTTACTCGCATTGCTTCCAGTGATCCCCGTATGTGGCATGATATTTGTCTTGCTAACCGGGAGGCTATTCTTCAGGTATTGGAACAGTTTAAGACAGATTTAAGCCAATTAACTGAGGCTATTTCTCAGGGCGATAGCGATACGGTTAAAAATATTTTTACCCGCGCAAAAAGAGCCCGCGATCAATTTAGTGGTTAAGGTGATTTTTTATAAAAAATAGTCACTACTCAGCCTCAAAGCTAACAAATTAATTAATCTCGCATTTTTTTTCAAGGGTATTTCTAATATGCTAAGACTGAGTACAACGGATTAAGGAATTCAACAGATTTTTTGATTCAAACCAAATGACAATCCGTTTATTGCTCGCAGCGTTACTGCCTTTCCGTTCATCCGTTGTACTAAGGCTGAGTCGTTATAAAAAATATCACGTCAAACCTATTAGGATTATTTATAACTACTTAGCTTATTAAAAAAATAGTCATTATTTAAAACCTGTATATTTTAGAGTTTTTCAAATAAATATTTTTACCTATAAACGGGCTTTGAAGTTTCACAATCAGGGCGAACACATAAATTCGCCCCTACATCAAATATTTCATTGTAGGGGCAGACCACCGCAAATGCCTTCCTTTATGAAGTTATTTAAAAGTCTATATTAAAGAAATATTTAAACATTTGCCTGTTTTATAATATCTTCACCAATGGCAAATAGTTCATAACATGAAATAAAAAACTTGGAATGATAAATATAAAATGTATATGGAAACTTTTTCGACACAAAAATTTGTAGTGAATCCTGGCGGTAAAATCGATGGAACACTACGTGTTCCTGGTGATAAATCAATTTCTCATCGTGCAATAATGTTAAGCGCGTTAGCAAAAGGTACAACACAAATCAACGGCTTTTTAGAAGCAGAAGATACCAATGCGACACTAGAAGCATTTAAAGAGATGGGTGTATCCATTCAAGGACCGAGTAATGGGCAAGTTACCATACATGGTGTAGGATTACATGGTTTACAAGCACCTTCTATTCCTTTACATTTTGGTAATTCTGGCACGGCTATACGATTGTTATCAGGTATTATGGCAGGACAAACATTTTCGGTAGAAATGGGGGGTGACGAATCTTTGTCGTATCGCCCAATGCGCCGCATCACAGAGCCTTTGAATGCCATGGGAGCACATGTTTTAGCCTCTGAAAATGACACCCCTCCTTTAATCATTATGGATAAGCAGCGTTTGCAAGGAATTGATTACGTCATGCCCATTGCCAGTGCTCAAGTCAAATCTTGTTTGTTATTAGCTGGTTTATATGCTAATGGCACCACTTGCGTGGCTGAGCCTGCACCGACTCGTGATCACACAGAGCGTATGCTACATGGCTTTGGTTATCCTATTAAGCGAGATGGGCGGCGTGTCTGTTTGCAAGGTGGCGGTAAATTACATGCTATATCAATTGATGTGCCGGCTGATATTTCTTCAGCCGCTTTTTTTATTGTAGGTGCTATTATTGCTAAAAAATCGGATTTGTTGTTAAATCATGTCGGCATTAATCCGACTCGTGCCGGTATCATAAACATTTTGCGACAGATGGGAGCTAACATAACTTTGCATAATCAGCGCAATATTGGTGGTGAACCAATAGCTGATATTCGAGTGCGTTCCAGCGCCCTGCACGGTATTAAAATTCCTAAAGAGCAAGTTCCATTAGCAATAGATGAATTTCCTATCCTATTTATTGCCGCTGCCTGTGCTAAGGGAGAAACGGTATTGAGTGGGGCAGAAGAATTGCGGCTAAAAGAAAGTGACCGCATTCAAGTGATGGCTGATGGCTTACAAGCGATAGGCATAAACGCTCAACCCACCGACGATGGTATGGTGATACAAGGTGGTAAAATCCGCGGGGGCGTGGTTAATAGTTGCGGTGATCACCGTATTGCAATGGCATTTACTATAGCAGCTTTATGTGCAAAAAATACGATTACTATTGAAGATTGCAGCAATGTAGCGACTTCATTTCCAAGTTTTGTCAAATTGGCACAAGAGATAGGAATTGATATCAAATTAGTTAATCAACTTTGATTAATGGTTAATGGGTGACGACTATGCCAACTTACGAATATGAACATTTAGAAAAATCTTGCATACGTGGTAAGCTATTTGAAATAAAACAGTCCATTAAGGATGAATCTTTTCAAAAATGTCCTACTTGTAATGGACCAGTGCGTAAACGTATTTCCTGTGTTGGTTTGAGTATTCAAAAAACGAATACTGAAATACGCGATCTGGGTTTCACTAAATTAGTAAAACGAGATGATGGCGTTTATGAAAATGTGACGCAACGCGGGAAAGAAAGTCGCTATATGGAGGCTGGCAAACCTGAAACTATGCCTGATTTATCCAAGATAATTAGCGATTAATGGTTAATTATTCATGAAACATACCGATATTCCAATTATTACCATAGATGGTCCTAGCGGTGCAGGTAAGGGGACGATAAGTTTACGATTAGCAAAACATTTAGATTGGCATACGCTTGATAGTGGTGCCATGTACCGAGTGCTCGCCCTTGCTGCCAATCGTTATAATGTGCCATTAGAAAATGAAAGTGCATTGGCAAATTTAGCGACTCATTTAGAAATCTATTTTAAGCCTTTACCGGATTTAAGTGCTACACAGGTTATTTTAGATGGACAAAATGTATCACAGGATTTACGCAGTGAGGTAAGTGGTGCCGCTGCTTCAAAAATTGCCGTATTACCAGCCGTGCGTCGAGCACTATTAATCAGACAACGAGATTTTTGTCAAGCACCCGGTCTAGTGGCTGAAGGACGAGATATGGGTACGGTGGTTTTTCCTGAAGCTCATAAAAAGTTTTTTTTAACGGCTAGTTGTGAAGAACGCGCCCATAGACGTTATAAGCAATTGATTGATAGTGGAATAAATGCTAGACTATCTGATATTATTAGAGATATAACAGAACGCGATAAACGCGACAGTACACGCGCCAAAGCTCCTTTAATCGCGGCTGACGATGCACACGTTATTGATACCACTGGAGTTTCAATTGAAACGGTAGTTGCATGTATTTTAAAAAAGGTGGCACTTTAATTTTGTCGTAGGCTCACTGTATTCAGTTTTCAGTTATGTCGGAAAGTTTTTTAATATTTTAGAAACCCTGTTTTTTTGAAAAAACTTAGTTTCTTTTAGTATAAAAATGTTGAAAAATTAAGTTCGAAAGCCAAAATTTGTCAAGATAAGTATAACTGATAATTGATAACAGTGAATTTCATTAACTAACCCGCAATTATACTGCGGTTTTTGAGTCTTATAAGACTCTATTAAGTTATTTAGTTTCAAGTCAAACAGTCGTTCATCATGAATTAAAATGATAGAAGGCTAAGACTGATAACTGATAACTGATAACTGATAACTGATAACTGATATGAGCGAAAGCTTTGCTGAATTATTTGCAGAAAGTCAATCTGAAAAAAATTTGAAGCCCGGTAGTATTATCACGGGCAAGGTTGTGGAAATCCGTCATGATATGGTCATCGTCAATGCTGGCCTTAAATCTGAAGGTGTTATCCCAATTGAAGAATTTTATAACAAAAATGGTCAAATTGAAGTTGAAGCGGGTGATGAAGTCGATGTTGCATTAGATACATTGGAAGATGGCTTTGGTGAAACCAAATTATCCCGTGAAAAAGCTAAACGAGTTGCCGCTTGGAGTGTGCTTGAACGTGCTTTTGAAAGCGGTGAAACCATGATCGGTATGATTACTGAAAAGGTGAAAGGTGGTTTTACAGTTAATATGAATGACATCCGTGCCTTTTTACCTGGCTCTTTAGTGGATATACGCCCTGTACGTGACACGACCTATTTGGAACATAAGCCTTTAGATTTTAAAGTCATTAAATTAGATAAGCGACGCAATAATGTCGTGGTTTCACGTCGTGCCGTGGTGGAACAAGAGCATAGCCAAGAACGCGATGCATTATTAGAAACCATGCAAGAAGGTATGGTGCTACGGGGAATGGTAAAAAATCTGACGGATTATGGTGCATTCGTGGATTTAGGCGGGGTAGATGGTCTCTTGCATATTACTGATATGGCTTGGAGGCGTGTTAAACATCCCAGTGAAATTGTCAGTGTGGGTGATGACATCCAAGTTAAAGTCCTTAAATTTGATCGTGAACGTATCCGTGTATCATTGGGTCTTAAGCAATTAGGGGAAGACCCGTGGCTTGATATTGCACGTCGTTACCCTGAAGGCGCACGTTTATTTGGAAAAGTGACTAATCTGGCTGACTACGGTTGCTTTGTCGAAATCGAAGAAGGGGTAGAAGGTTTGGTACATGTATCAGAGATGGACTGGACCAACAAAAATATACATCCCTCCAAAGTCGTGCAAGTTGGAGACGAAGTCGAAGTCATCGTGCTTGACATTGATGAAGAACGTCGCCGTATTTCGCTGGGTATCAAACAATGCCATCTCAATCCGTGGGATGAATTTGCGGCTAGCCATCACAAAAATGATAAGGTGCAGGGCCATATTAAATCTATCACTGATTTTGGTATATTCATAGGTCTTCCCGGGGGGATTGATGGCTTAGTACACTTGTCTGATATATCTTGGAATGCCCCTGGTGAAGAAGCAGTACATAATTACAAGAAAGGTGATGAACTTGAAGCCGTTGTTTTGGCAGTGGACGCTGAACGTGAAAGAATTTCACTTGGTATCAAGCAATTAGATAAAGATCCTTTTTCTAATTTTGTGACAGATTATCCCAAGGGTGCTTTAGTTAAGGGTATTGTCAGTGAAATTGATAATAACAAGGTTGTCGTTCAATTGGAAGAAGGCGTGGAGGGTATGTTACGGGTCCAAGAATTAGCGCGTGAGCGCGTAGATGATGCCCGCCGCTTGTTGAAAGAAGGCGAGGAAATAGAAGCCAAGATTATTCATATAGATCGCAAAAAGCGTCTGATCGATCTGTCTGTTAAGGCGTTTGTTTCGGATGAAGAAACCGCCGCTATTGAAGATTACAGTCGTTCACAAGAAGCTTCCAGTGCTACTTTTGGCGATCTGCTCAAAGAAAAAATGGATAACGATGAGTAAATTCAGTTTCACGCAAACGTTTTTGCAACCGCAAAAACGTTTGCGTGAAAATCAGTTTTCAGTTTTCAGTTTTCAATTATTATACTGCAAACTATCAAGTTTTTGGATTTGATATAAAATATTAAAAAACAAAATTTTTTCAAATTGGTTTTTAAAATCTTAAAATATCCAAAAATTAAGACAGTGTTTTATGAGAAATTTAGGTTATCAATTGTTACAGTTAAATGGTAACGGGATAACTGATTACTGATTACTGATTACTGATTACTGATTACTGATTACTGAGAACAATGACAAAATCTAAACTGATCAATGCGCTTACACTGAAGCAAACTCAATTACCTCAAAAATATATTGAGTTATCAGTTAAAACTATCCTAGAACAAATAGCCCAATCTTTGGAAAAAGGGGAACGGGTAGAAATCCGTGGTTTTGGAAGTTTTTCTTTACATTATCGCCCGAAACGACTAGGACGTAATCCTAAAACCGGCAAACAGGTTGATTTATCAGCAAAATATGTTCCCCATTTTAAACCAGGCAAGGTTTTGCGAGTTCGAGTTAATCAAGAGATGCTGATAACAAGCTCCGTTGATTAAATGTATGTGGAAATGGGTGAGTGTCTAGTCGAGGTTAAAGTTTTTTAACCTCGACTACTTAATTTCACGTTTATTCATTTTGTTTATTGGACGGGGAATAATCCCCGTCATACATCATTTTTTATATCTATCGGAAGCGAAGCTAAACTTATACTATACTATGTAAGGGCCATTTTTTATAGTAGCCTTAACATTCCTTAGTCATTTAAAAATTAATGATTTACCTTTTTATGGCACCGCGTACCTTTCAAACAAAGTCAATGTGGTTTGACATCCGGCAATATCGCCATAACAAACAATGAGTTATTTGTTATGGTTGCTATTGCCTATCGCAGCTGCTTCAGGATGGTTAGTGGCACAAAAGCGGAATGAACCAAGGTATCCCCACTTATCTCCTGACTATTTTAAGGGTTTAAATTATCTGCTTAATGAGGAGCAGGATAAAGCCATTGATGTCTTTATAAAACTGATTGATGTTGACAGTGACACTGTTGAAACTCATTTAGCATTAGGTCTATTATTTCGCCGTCGCGGAGAAGTCAATCGAGCGATTCGTATCCATCAAAATCTAATAGCCAGAACGACACTTAATCCTCAGCAACGCAGTCAAGCCTTGTTTGAACTGGCTCAGGATTATCAAAGTGCAGGATTACTTGATAGGGCAGAAGATTTATTTCAAGAACTTGTCGTCTCAAAAACATATCAAGTTTTAGCCCTACGCAAACTATTAGAGATTTATCAGCAAGAACAAGACTGGGAAAAAGCCATCGAAATCGCACAACAATTGGTTGTAGTTGCTGATAAACCAATGCTTATGATCATTGCTCAATACTATTGTGAACAAGCTGAAAATTATCAGCGACAAGGGCAATATGACGCGGCGTGCCAAGCAGTAGAAAATGCTCTGAAAGTGGATACTAATTGTGTTCGCGCTAGTTTAATAGAGGGTGAATTGGCTTTGTTAAGGCATCATCATCAACAAGCCATTTTATCTTTTCAACGAGTCGAAAAACAAGACCCTGATTATCTCACAGAAGTAATTGTACCTTTACTATCTTGTTATCAATCCATTGGACATCCAAATGAATTTGTTCGTTATTTGCGCCTTATATTAAAACGCTATGGTGGTATCACTCCGGTATTAATGTTAGCAAAGATTATCAAACAACAAGATGGCTCCCAAAAAGCGGCGGATTTTATGGTTAAGCATTTGCACTTGCATCCCTCAGTGCGTGGTATTGATTATCTATTAGATTTAATTTGCACCAAGGGTGCCCATATCAGCCGTGACCACTTATTATTATTAAAAGACATCATTATACCTTTATTGAAAAATAATCCTGCCTATAAATGTCATCATTGCGGATTTACCGCCAGAAAATTGCATTGGCTATGTCCAAGTTGTCAGCAATGGAATACGCTTAAACCTAGACAAGGTATTGACGGTGAATAGCTCTAAATCCCCTTTAATTATTGCTTTAGACTTCGCTCAACCTGAACGCGCCATGGCTCTCGCTAAACAGTTAGGTTGCAAGCGTTGCCGGATTAAAATTGGTAAAGAATTATTTACCCGTAGTGGTCCTGCACTGGTTGAAAACTTAGTTTCGCTCGGCTTTGAAGTTTTTTTAGATTTGAAATTCCACGATATTCCTAATACCGTAGCTCGCGCTTGTTTAGCAGCCGCTGATTTAGGGGTGTGGATGATTAATGTCCATGCTTTAGGTGGACGCAATATGTTATTAGCTGCCAGGGAAGCTTTGGATAAACGTCAGCTTCGTCCTTTATTGGTTGCCGTGACCATTTTAACGAGCTTTGAGCGTTTTGATTTATATGCCGTTGGTTTGCATGGTTTGTTGGATGAGAATGTGTTACGTTTGGCTTGTTTGTCCCATAATTGTGGTTTAGATGGGGTGGTGTGTTCTGCACATGAAATTGTCCAAATACGTCGAGCCGTTGGTAGCCATTTTAAACTGGTCACACCTGGCCTTCGCCCTGCTGGCTTTTCTAAAGATGATCAAAAACGGGTGATGACACCGGCGGAAGCTTTAAAGTTAGGTGCCAATTATTTAGTTATTGGTCGCCCCGTGACGGCGGCTCCTGAACCTTTGTTGGCTTTGTCGGAAATAGAAGCTTCAATACGAGATTCTTAGTATCAGAAATAGGATTTTTTTCAAGAGTTGGATTTCAAAGAAGCGGAACTTCACTTCGTTACTTCACTATAAAAAATATAAAAAACCGTTAATTAGGCGTTCTGCCAATGCGTTTCCTAAATCTGTTGTGTCTAGTACCAGGAAAATGGAAATGCCCCTTCCATCAGGTAGATACGCTAGAGCTGCCCTAGATTATGTTCAACATCATCTTGAACACGATAATTTTTGGCAAAAATAGTATTTATAACCAAAGCAAAATGCAATTACTCCCTCCTTAAACATCCTACATTCGCACATTAAAATATTTTCATCATGACTTGTTTAAGACTACCAAAATAATCAATTTGTGTTATCTTAATTCTTTCATCAACCTAAATTTTTAAACTTGAGATAATTTGTGTGATTACTAAACTACGTAATATCGCTATTATTGCCCATGTTGATCATGGCAAAACCACCCTGGTGGATAAACTCCTGCAACAATCTGGCACCTTGGGAGATCGTGGCAATAATGTTGAACGAGTCATGGACTCAAATGAGTTAGAAAAAGAACGGGGTATTACTATTCTATCCAAAAATACCGCTCTTCATTGGCAAGATTATCGAATTAATATCGTTGATACCCCAGGACATGCAGACTTTGGAGGTGAAGTTGAGCGTGTTTTATCAATGGTGGATTCGGTACTATTGCTAGTTGATGCGGTAGAAGGACCTATGCCACAAACCCGCTTTGTCACCCAAAAAGCCTTGGTGCGAGGCTTACGCCCAATAGTAGTCATTAATAAAATAGACCGTGACGGCGCACGTCCAGATTGGGTATTAGACCAAACCTTTGAATTATTCGACCGTTTAAGAGCAGACGATGCCCAACTAGACTTCCCTGTCATATATGCTTCAGCACTGAATGGTTATGCTAGTTTCGATAGCGAAGTACGTCATGGAGATATGCAGCCCTTGTTTGAAGCGATTATCAAACATGTCCCTATTCCCGATGTTGATCCGGATGAGCCATTTCAATTGCAAGTCAGTGCCTTAGATTATTCCAGTTATGTCGGTGTGATTGGCATAGGGCGAATAAACAGCGGACGGATTAAAACGAATAGCCCTATTGTGATTGTGAATGATAAGGGTAAACAGCGTCAAGGGCGCATTTTGCAAATACTCGGATTTCATGGTTTAGAACGTATAGAACGCTCTGAAGCCAGCGCAGGTGATATTATAGCGTTTACGGGTGTAGATAAACTAAATATATCTGATACCCTATGTGACCCAGAGCATGTTATCCCTTTACCCGCCCTCACCGTTGATGAGCCAACAGTGAGCATGACTTTTCAAGTTAATACTTCTCCGTTTGCCGGAAAGGAGGGCAAATATGTTACCTCACGCCAAATTCGTGAACGTTTACAGCGTGAATTATTACATAATGTCGCCCTGCGTGTCAGCGATACTGATGATCCTGATAAATTTTTGATATCAGGACGAGGTGAATTACATTTGGGGATATTAATTGAGAATATGCGCCGTGAGAATTATGAACTCGCCGTATCTCGCCCCAAAGTGATTATCAAAGAAATTGAAGGAGAACGCTGCGAACCTTATGAGAGCCTCACAGTGGATGTTGAACAAAATCATCAAGGAACGGTAATAGAATTATTAGGGGTGCGTCAAGCTGAATTGCTTAGTATGCAACCCGACGGGAAAGGACGAGTACGCCTTGACTTCAAAATACCAGCACGCGGACTAATTGGTTTTCGCACCGAATTTTTAACAGCAACTTCTGGAACAGGACTACTCTATCATGTCTTTGAACGTTATGCCCCAATCAAACCGGGAACGATAGCGCAACGGACTAATGGAGTCCTAATCTCTAAAGCAGAAGGTAAAAGTTTAGGTTATGCCCTATTTAACTTACAACCACGAGGTCGCTTACTCATTGGACCGGGCGAAAAAGTATATGAAGGCATGATAATTGGCATCCACTCACGGGGCAATGATTTAATTGTCAACCCCCTCAAGGCGAAACAACTAACCAATATTCGTGCTGCCGGCACCGATGAAAATATCCTGCTTACGCCCCCCATTAAGATGACACTTGAGCAAGCCATCGAATTTATAGATGACGACGAATTAGTCGAGGTTACACCAAAAGCCATTCGCTTGCGTAAGCAACTCCTAAAAGAATATGAACGCAAACGGGCAGCGCGTCATGCCTAATTTTAGCTATAGGTGTTCAGGTAAATAACGTCTAAAAAACCTGTCAGGTCCTGAATACCTGACAGGTTTATAGTGTGAAACGATTTATCTGAAAAACTATATTGTCACAGAAGTATGGGAAAACAATATGACCAAAAGTTATGAAGCTGCTGACATAGAAGTCCTAACCGGACTTGACCCGGTGCGTAAACGTCCTGGGATGTACACTGATACCACACGCCCTAATCATTTGGCTTTTGAAGTGATAGATAACAGTGTCGATGAAGCCATTTCTGGTTATGCCAACCAGATTGATGTGATATTACACGCTGATGGCTCACTTAGTGTGCGCGATAATGGGCGTGGTATGCCGGTTGATATACACCCTGAAGAGGGAGTGAGTGGAGTTGAAGTCATACTAACTCGCTTACATGCCGGGGGAAAATTTTCTAAGAAAACTTACCAATTCTCTGGAGGGTTACACGGTGTTGGTGTGTCTGTGGTAAATGCGCTATCGACCCATTTAGAAGTCACCATTAAACGTAATGCTAAACTATATCAAATGTCTTTTGCGAATGGCGATAAAACTTCGGAACTTAGCATTGTTGGAAATGTTGGAAAGCGCAATACCGGTACAACGCTCCGTTTTTGGCCTAATCAGATCTACTTTGATTCTCCCCATATTTCAGTGCCTCGTATTATCCACGTTTTACGTGCAAAGGCGGTGCTTTGTGCAGGCTTGACTATAACCTTTGAAAATGAAAACACTGGCGATAAACTTAAATGGTTTTATAAAGATGGACTCACTACATATCTGCTTGATAATTTAGATCAAGTAGAAAGTTTACCGGATACTCCTTTTGTCGGACATTTTGAAAGTATAGCAGAGGTTGTAGATTTTGCACTACTATGGATTCCAGAAGGCGATTTATTAACAGAAAGTTATGTCAACTTAATACCTACCACACAGGGTGGTACGCATGTCAATGGATTACGCAGTGGATTATTAGAAGCCATACGCGAGTTTTGCGACTATCGCAAACTGCTACCACGAGGTATCAAACTCGCACCCGAAGATGTACTAGTACAATGCGCCTACATATTATCGGTCAAACTATCAGAGCCACAATTTTCAGGACAAACCAAAGAACGGCTGTCATCACGTACAACTTCCGCTTTTGTATCAGGGGTAATACGCGATACCTTTAGCCTATGGCTAAACCAACACATAGAAATTGGCGAAAAAATTGCTGACTTAATCATTAATCAAGCTCAAAAGCGTCTCCGCGCCAATAAAAAAGTGGTGCGCAAAAAAGCAACTAATGGCCCGGCCTTACCCGGTAAACTAGCTGATTGCAGTTTACAAGATGTCAATCAAACGGAATTATTTTTAGTAGAAGGGGATAGTGCAGGAGGGTCATGTAGGCAAGCGCGTGACAGGACTTTTCAAGCAGTGATGCCACTACGCGGAAAAATTCTTAATACATGGGAAGTCGATACTAGCCAGGTACTCGCTTCACAAGAAGTCCATGATATAGCCGTGGCTTTGGGTATTGACCCAGGTACTGATAGTTTAGAAGGCTTACGTTATGGAAAAGTATGCATTCTAGCAGATGCTGATTCTGACGGTGCCCATATAGCCACCCTATTATGCGCTTTATTTGTTAAACATTTTCGTTCACTCGTCGAAAAGGGACACATCTACATATCAACACCGCCACTATATCGCATTGATATAGGTAATACAGTCTATTACGCCATAAATAATGCAGAAAAGCAAAAAATCTTAGACCATATAGCAAAAGAAAAAAAACGGGGGCAAATAAATGTACAACGCTTTAAAGGATTAGGAGAAATGAATCCACTACAACTGCGTGAAACCACAATGGCGCGAAAAAAGCGACGTTTGATTCAATTAAGTTTAGATGAAGCTGAACAAACAGAACAAAAAATGAATATGTTACTCGCAAAAAAACGAGCGAATGATAGGAAAGTATGGTTAGAAAGGCAAGGTAATTTCGCTGAAATTTAAAGGTTTACATACCCTGAATTTAGCACACATCATCCGCCTTACCACAAGTGCGACCTCAATGCCATTGAGGTGCTACCTGTGGTAACTTACGACAAGCATATTAGCCTACTTCTTAGGATTACATAATTTCAGCCCTTCATGAATGATTAGTCCCATATCAACTTTTGTAATCATTTCAGAGTCATGTGGTAGTTTTTCATGAATGGGATCCTCTCTCCAAATTTCATCAATATCAAGGTATCCACGCGAACTCGCTAACCCATTTACCGCATAAATTTTATCATTAAGCCTAAACGTGACAATGCCAGGTGGTAAGCATTCCAAATAGCCCTGGTTTACTATAAAAGGCCACTTATCACCATATTTATCCCGTGTAATAAGTAAAGCAGGTTGTCTTCTCAGGTCAATCAATTTTTTCTTATAAAACATCAATTTGCGTTGATATTTTTGGTTTTCTGGAAATAGTTTAATCAAATGACTATATTCCCTTATATGAGTTTCTATATGCGTTGGAGATAAAATGCGTAATCTGGCAAGAATTTTCTTTTCCTCCGCCTGTTTACGTTTAAGTTTAGCCTTATCAATGAGTTTCAATATTTTTGGATGTAAAGCATACTCAGATTTTTTCGCCAAATCAATAGCTTGCTCGTACTTACGCGCTTTAATCGTTTGATTAATTTTTTGGATTTCTTTATTAAAACGTCGATGTTCAGCAAGTTTAGCCTTTGCTAATTGGGCATTATTAACCAATCTTCTAACCTGACAATCAGATTCAACATAAGGTGTTCCTTTCAAGATAACTTTTTTATAACGACCTTTCTCATACAAAGAGCGTAACTTAGCAATTTCTTTATCAATTATTTTTTTAGCTTTAATAGCCTGTTTTTGCAATTCAGGTATTTCTTTTAACGGTGCCGCCAAATGGTAAGCTTCCCTGTACTTTTTAGCTTTCATGAGTTCAGGAACTTGTTCAAGCGCATTTTTGATTTTCTGTTTGTTTAAAACGGTATTAGCCTCTTCAACCCAGTGTCTAATCTGAGAATCGAAAGTAATATAAGCACTACCTTGACTAATCACCTTTAGGTAATTATCGTTTTCAGACCAAAACTGTAAATAAGCAAGAAGTTCTTCACGCTGAGAAAGATAGGTTTCTTTTCTTTTTTTAAGTTCTACTCCATAAAGATAGGAGCTTAACTGATTAAGTTCATTATCATTATCATAATCTATTTGAGCAGTTTGAATTAAAAAACCGACAAAAAAGCGTTTATCTTCCGTTTCTTCTTTAAACAAAACAATAACCGTTACAAGGGCTAATAAGGCAACTATCACCTTCATGTTAGAGGCAAAATTGATACCCAATTTATTTTGAAGAAGCTCACCAGTGTACGGAGAAATAAGAATGCCGGTGATAATAAAAACCAAGCTTATTTCAAAGAAAGTCGTATACAAGACAATACCTATTGCTATAAAGCCGATGACAAATAACCAATTAATCATCCTGGGTATTTTTCGTATAAGGAAGAAAATAAAATAGATTCCTAAAATAAGGGCAATCATTCCGACAAATAATATTCGTAAGATTGGACCCATAACGCCATAAATTTTTTTAACCAAGGCAAGAAACGGTTCTAGCAGCAAACTAAAAACGATCAGACCAATAAACAATATCCCGCCAATGAAATAAAGGGTATTTTCTACGACCGGCATTGCTAACAAATTTTTTAAACGAATCATTTTTTACAAAAGTATTTTAAAAAGGTGAAAAAGATAAAAAATGTATACTCAGGTGCAGTGGTCGCCACGCAGGATTTTCGTCGGGGCAGCTTTCAGAGCTTTTCAGAGCATCAGGGCGAACACTTATGTTCGCCCTCAAAAAATCCGATTAATCTCCTAAGGAATTAGAATGAACCGGCGTTCTGCCAGGCGCAAGATATTTAGCCACCACTGTAGTATAAATACCACCACGCACATTAAACTTAGCACGTATGCGCATGAAACGCGGCGCACAAACTAGCACTAAATCATTAAGAATTTGATTAGTTACCGCCTCATGAAAAGTCCCAACATCACGATAAGACACAATATAATTTTTAAATGATTTGAGCTCAACACAAAGAATATCCGGCACATATTCTAAAAACAGGGTTGCAAAATCGGGTTGCCCTGTTACTGGACATAAGCAAGTAAATTCAGGAATACGGAAAAGTATAGTATAATCACGTTCAGGGTTAGGGTTATCAAAAGTATCAAGTATCTTACAGGCTTCGGTTAGCATAAAATTAATTACCTTGACAAATAGCTTGTCGTTGAAGTTCGCAAAAATCATCGGCAGCATTATAACCTTGCATTTTCAAACTATAATTGCGTACTGCACATTCAAGTAAAACGGCTAAATTACGACCTGGAGCCACTGGTAAACCTATTTCAGAAATCTCAGTACCTAAAATATGGCGAACACGGTAATCACCTTGTAAACGATCAAAGTTTTGTAAACGTTCCGGAGTAGCAGCTTCCAACTGTATAATGAGGCTTAAATCCTGACTCTTTTTAACAGCACTATTACCAAAAAGGGCTTGTATATTCAAAACACCTAAGCCACGAACTTCCAAAAAAGCATTCATGCCTACTAAAGGACAAGCACCTTCAATAGCATGAGGACCGATTACAGAAAATTCTGGTGCATCATCCGCCACCAAGCGATGACCCCGACTGACTAACTCCAAAGCCAACTCACTCTTACCAGTTCCGCTTTCACCCATAATCAAAATACCCATACCCAGCACATCCATAAAAACACCATGCAATATAGTACGCTGTGCGAATAAACTAGCCAAAGAAGTGTGGAGATAACTAATAACAGTCTCGCCAGACAGTGTAGAAGTAAACAAAGGAAGTTGATAATCATCAGCGGCACTCAGCAAAACGTCTGGAACCACCAGATCGTCAACAACGATAATGCAAACCAAATTATTATTTTCAAATAAGTGTTTAATCGATTCAAAGAAAGTCTTCTTACTAAGGGCATCTAAATACGTCAATTCATAATGACCAATGATTTGAATTTGGTGAAAGTGAATGAAATTAAAAAAACCCACGTTAGTCAGATTTTGGTCAATTGCACGAAATTGGCCATTACATCCAGCTCGCCAAACCAAAGCTAAATCATCGGCATTTTGATTAAAAAAATCATCGACACCAAACCTGCTCATAACAAAACCGAAGGAGCTTGCCAACCGGTTAAAAGATTAAATTTATCCAAACAAACCTCTGTCTCACGTATTTTTCTACAAAATTCAGCATTGCGAAACATAGCAGCTAATAGGGCAAGAATATCTAAATGTTCTTGCCTCGAATTTTCAGGTACCATCAAAGCAAACAACAAATCGACGGGTTGTTTATCAACCGCATCAAAATCGACACCCACTTCAAGCTGTAAAAAAGCCGCCAAAGTGACATGATTCAAAGCCACCCTCGCATGAGGTATAGCAACACCATAGCCAAGCCCTGTGCTACCTAATCGTTCGCGTGCGAGAAAACCATCGAAAATTTCGTGGCTAGTCAAAATAGAATCAGCTGCGAGTAACTTACTAAAATATTCAAAAATACGTTTTTTACTCGTCGCCTGTACATGACAGAGCATCCGTTCTGGAGTTAAAATATCAGAGATTAGCATATTTATTAAATAATGACAGAATGTTTTCACGAAACTCAAGGGCAACCAGTATAAACCTGGATTGGCTTGAACGTTATGGAAGTTATTTAAACCTCAATTTTTAGCCGCAAAAAAAGTAAGGAACGTGCATAAAAGAACTTCGGAAAGGAAGGGGGTAACCACAAGGGATTACCCCTACGATATTAAGTCAGCGATAAGTCAGCAAAGCTAAACATTATGTAGGGGCAAACCTTATCGTTGCCCTATAGATTATCAAAAAAATAAATTTACAACAAATGGGCATTCGCGGTTGTCTGCTCTACAATTAAATATTTGACGTAGGGCGAACACTAAATAGAAAGCCAAAATGTAAAAATACTGACGAACATCAGCCCTTAATCATTAAGATGAGCTCTAACTCCCCCATCAGATTGACGATGGTCTTGGAGTTTCTCCTTATGTTTTTTAATTTGCCTATCCAATTTATCAGTTAAAGCATCAATTGCAGCATACATATCCTCATGTTCTGCATTAGCAAAAAGGTTAGCACCACTGACGTGCAAAGTCGCTTCCGCTTTTTGACGCAATTTTTCGACACTGAGAACCACATGCATATTAGTCACATGATCAAAGTGACGCTCCAAACGTTCCATCTTACTGGAAACATAATTACGCAAAGCAGAAGTAATTTCAATGTGATGACCGCTAAGATTGAGTTGCATCTATAGTGCTCCTGGTATTAATGAAAAATGAATTCGCATTTAAGCTAAACGTTTTCTCTCATTAGAGGGAGGTATAACCATCGCTTCGCGATATTTCGCCACTGTACGTCTAGCGACTTTAATCCCTCGTTCAGATAAAAGAATAGCAATTTTATTATCACTGAATGGTTTAGCAGAATTTTCTGTCGCCACCATTTTCTTAATCATGGCACGAATAGCAGTAGAAGAACATTCGCCACCATTTTGAGTACTCACATGACTAGAAAAAAAATATTTAAGTTCAAAAATGCCTCGTGGCGTATGAAGATATTTATTGGTAGTTACACGAGAAATAGTCGACTCATGCATATCTAACTCTTCGGCAACATCATGTAAAACTAAAGGTTTCATTGCCTCTTCACCATAATCAAGAAAGTCAGACTGTCGTACTACAATAGATTTAGCGACTTTTAGTAAAGTATCCTGACGAGAGTTCACACTTTTTATAAACCAACGGGCTTCTTGTAAATGCGTTTTTAAAGTATTATTATCAGCACGATTATTATGTTTAGATATAAAACCAGCATATTGGTTATTAATACGTAATTTGGGAATTACATCAGAATTGAGTTCAACTTTCCATAACCCATTGATTTTTTTAGCAAAAACATCAGGTACGACATAATTTGTCTCCGAAGTACCCAATTGTGTACCGGGACGGGGATTGAGGGATTGAATCAGATTAAGCACCACTCGTAATTCGTCACGAGACAACTTCATGCGTTTCATTAATTGAGCATAATCATGTGAACCTAACAAATCTAAATGCTTACGGACTAAACGTTTAGCCACTTTCAGCATAGGCGTATCAGGCTCAAATTTTGACAACTGTAACAATAAACATTCGCCTAAACTAAAAGCACCTACACCCAAAGGATCAAAATGTTGAATACGAAGGAGAACCGTTTCAATTTCATCCATAATATCAACACTATTTTTATGACCTAAACTGACCGCAATTTCATCAAGTGAGGCACGTAAATAACCATCTTCATCAATAGCATCTATAATAGCAATCGCAATCGCACGATCTAAATCACTAAAAGAGGTTAAGGAAAGCTGCCAACGCAAATGGTCTTGTAAAGTATCCACTGTACCACTTAGCTCCTCTAAATCTTTACTGCCTACATCACTACTACTATTCATAAAGTCACTAGACAAGCTAAAAGAATCACTAAAAACATCATCCCAGTCACTATCAGCCAAATCATTGGGAATGTTATCAGAGATAATATTATCCACAACTTCACCACCTTCCTCGTTCAAACCATCCGAAGAATCAAGATTGGAAGATTCGGAATCATCTTGCAAGCTAAAATCTAAAATCTCTTCATCCTCATCCAATTCTAACATGATATTGGAATTCAAATTTTGTTGAATTTCAGCTTGTAAATCAAACTGAGATAACTGCAATAAACGAATCGCCTGTTGTAATTGTGGCGTCATGGTAATTTGGTTACCAAGACGTATTTGGATACTTTGCTTCATAATCTTAAAATCTTAAAACAAATTATACTGATGGGAATCGGGAATTGGGAATTTTCGGGACGTGCCCCATCGAAAATCTTGAGAAAGCTGTTTGCCATTGATTTTAGGCTCAAATTTGGTTCTCCCTACCCAATTAACTTACGCAGTGAACCAATTCACATCAGTATATATTACAACCTGAAATCGTGCCCTAAATAAACCTCTCTAACTTGTTCATTGTGTAAAATACTTTCAGGCGCACCTGAAGCAATGAGTTCACCTTCGTTAACAATATAAGCACGATCACATATTTCTAACGTTTCACGAACATTATGATCGGTAATTAAAATACCAATATCTAAACGAGATAATTGAGCAATAATTCGCTGAATATCTAAAACAGAAAGTGGATCAACCCCGGCAAACGGCTCATCAAGCAACATAAATCGTGGCTCAGAGGCGAGGGCACGAGCAATTTCAACACGCCGCCGTTCTCCCCCGGATAAACTCATCCCTAAATTATTAGCGATGTGTTGTATACGCAAATCTTCTAAAAGTGAGGGAAGGCGTTGTTGGCACTGTTTTTTTGTGAGGTGCTTTTGCACCTCCAAAATGGCCATAACATTATCAGAAACCGTCATTTTGCGAAAAACCGATGGCTCTTGTGGCAAATAACCCAAACCCAGAAGAGCCCGCTTATGCATGGGAAGGCGAGTGATATCCTGTTCACCTAAAAAAATGGAACCTTGTTCACAAGGGATTAACCCCACCATCATATAAAAACTAGTGGTTTTTCCCGCCCCATTTGGTCCTAACAATCCGACGACTTCACCACTGGTGATGTTGAAACTGACATCTTTGACCACTAGGCGAGATTTATATTGTTTAGCTAAATGTTGGGCTGATAAACGACTCATTTTTTAGGTGTGTGCTGCGGTTGAATTTTAACGAAAACTCGTCCCCGGTCAGCTTTAATAATACCGTTCTGAGTATCGTATATGATACGGGGTGCGTTAGAAGTGTAGATGTCTTTATTGCCTTTTACTTTTCGTAATTCTGCTTCTTCGTGTAAATATAGTGTATTTTTGAGGGCATTATATTCCATTTGCTTTGCATTAGCTCGGATCTCATCGCCACCATCAAGACGTTGCTTAAAACGGGCTGGTTTACCGACTGCGGTCACTTTATCAATATCTTGTTTTTGAGTGTAATTAAGTGTTACTGTATTTGCATTAATACGAATGGTGCCCTGTGTGATAATCACATCACCTTCATAAATGGCAACTCGTTTGATATTGTCAATAGTCGCTTTATCGGCTTCAATTAAAATCGGTTGTTCGCGGTCAGTGGATAACGCAAAAGCACTTATGGAAAATAATACACTTACAAATATTAAAGCTATTTTTTCAGTCATCAGTTATCAGTCATCAGTTATCAGGATTGACAGTTGTCCGAAAAGGTTTATACTTGTTTAGTATTACCTGTCCTCGTACTTGTGAAAGTAAATCTACTTGTTCCGTAGGCATAAAAACTCGCATCCCAACACTGTGAGTTTCACTATTATGAGTCAAAATCAAGCTAGGTGCTTTCGTTTCTGCATATTCAGTATCTAGTCGTACCCACACGTCCCGTGAAATAATTTCCAAGGCTCTTTGTTGATTTATACCTTCCCGCTGCATGGACACGCGTCCCAGTAACCAAACTTGATGACCATCAGGTGACACTTCACCTTGTTCGGCATGCACCGTCCAGCTTGGTTGTTCATTCTTATAAAACACCATATTCGGTGTGGTCAATTTTGTGTTCGTTTCAGGATAATGAATCATTTTATGTGCTATCAATTTATTTTTCAATCGACCTTGTTCATCTAACTGAATGCTGGTAAAATTTTGCAGGGTATAATCAGATATTTGATGGTGATCCTCAGTCAAAGTTGTAAATTCAACCTCTAAGCTGTGTACCAACCAAGTGGTTAGCAATGCGAAACTAATTAAAACCAGCCAACCACCCCAACGACTCACGTCCATTTTTAACACCATTAACTATTAAGAATTAACCATTCAGAATTAACCATTCACAATTCACAATTAACCATTGTCCCCTGAGCCTGCATAATTAAGTCACACACTTCCCGCGCTGCACCGCGCCCCCCGGCTGCTTTTGTTTGCCAATGGGCATGTTTTATCACTAAAAAATGGGCATCTGCACAAGCAATAGCTAATCCGACTTGTAACATGACCGGCACATCATTGACATCATCTCCAACATAAGCTACTTGTTGTGGTTGTAATTGTAATTTTTCACATAATTGTTTAAATGCGATTAGTTTATCTTGTGCGCCTTGATAAACATGTTTTATACCTAATGCTTGCATCCGATGTGTCACAATGGATGAAATTTTAGCCGTGATAATACCAATTACTACACCCGTTGATTGTAACATTTTCAGGCCTAAACCATCACGAGCATAAAATGCTTTAAATTCTTGTCCATTTTCTCCTATGTAAAGACTACCATCTGTTAATACGCCATCAACATCAAATATAACTAAACGAATCAAAGCGGCTTTTTCAATTATCGTTTTCATAAATTACGACAGAATAGAAGATAATTCAATATTTTCAACCCAAACCTGCCAGGTTTTCAAAACCTGGCAGGTTTAATAAAGCGATAATGATGCAAGAGTCTCAACAAAGCCATTATGGCTTAACTTAATGGCATTGAAGAGTCTCAATGGTTAATATACTGCAAACGGCTATATGGCTATAACTTTTACAATTAAATTAAAAATTATTGAGACTATTTTAGCGTTGTATAAAAAATACGCCAATCGTCAATCCGTTGTACTATGCTGTGCTGATGTATTTTCTATCAAAGCGAGCAACGTCGAAATATTTTTTAGCTTCATACTAGTCGCTAAGTCAGCAATACCTCGGTGAAGGTGTAACTTAAACTGTTCATTCAGTATTTTATTGGTTACTTTAAAACCATCCAATTTACAACGCTGCTTTAATAAAGCCAAATACACATCAGCGTTTACTCCACCAAAAACTTTCCAGGTCATTTCTATTGAACTGTCGGTTTGCAATTTTTCATTGGGAGGGATTGATGGCTCCTTCAATGAAAGGCAGAAAGCCCAACGACAAATCACGTTCCAATTTTGAATACCGGTTTTTCGTTTAAGTGCTAATAAATATATTTTGGCTTTTTCAGATATTCTAACCGTTTCAATCGTCATTATTATTGGCTTTAATGGGACCCAATCAAATTGGGTTTTACGTCAAAAGTGGTTAAGGGTGATACTTAAAAAAAGTATCCTTTATGAATTTTAGCCGCCTGTTTATCTTTATCATAAGTAATGTGATATTCGCGTCCTATCGCTGATTTTAGCTTGCGATGATATTTTTCATTAATTTCTTCATCAGTTGATAACAAGATCACTTGGTGGCTTGCCTGATGAAAATAATTATCGACTAAATTGTTACGGTGTTCTCCATCCAATCGACTGAGCGGCGTGTCAATGATTGTCGGTAGGGGGCGACCCGATGCCCTGCTTAAGCCCCATAAAATAGAAACCGCTAGCAGTTGTCTTTCACCAGCTGAAAGACTTTTTGGCGATAGTTTTTTGTGATCGACTGTATAAAGGCTTAACGTGTATTCATTTGGATCAATTTCAATTTGATTAATAAAGTGTTCTTTTCGATTCAGTTGATGAAAACTATCTAAAATTAATGATTCCAATTGCCGAATATGTTTTTGAGTTACCGCTAAATCAAATTTTTCTAAGGTTTGACGAACTCTTTCAGAGTGTTTAATAAGATGATGAGTCACTTCATGTGCAAATTCTTCTTGCACTTCCATTTCATAAGCGTCAGTCAGTCCCTTTTTTTTACGTTCCAATTCCTGACTAATACGTTCTTGTTCTTGTTCCGCAATTTCGATTCGTAATTTTGCCTTTTTGATTGCCTTTTGCTTCTCCTTACGTTGTTGGGTAATGCTTTCTAAACTTTCTGGGTCGGGAATACTAGCCAGCTTTCGTTCACAGTCATTAATTTCATCAGTCATACAAAACAATCGTGCTACTAGTGTATTAGCTGATGCTTGTATTTCTTCCAAAAAGCTATCTTGTAAACGGTTAAAAAACATGGGATTTGTATTAAGATAACATTCTGTCTTTATAGACTTTTGAAGTTGATTTTTATATTCCTTCATAAAAGTCTTTATAGCCTTCAAGGCTGCACTGTTGACGGTATGCTGTTTTAATAAGTCAAGTATTGCAGCATCGTGTTTATCAAGTTCCTGGTGAATTTGACTGTTATGTTTAGCTTCATGTTCTCGAAACGCTTGTAATTTGGTTTGCTCAAGTAAATCCTGTACCATTAATAATGGGGCGTCTCCTGTCGCAACTTCACGCCATTGTTTTTCAATTTGAGATAAATTTTTTTGAGCTGTTTCAAGTTGTGCCTCAATCTGTGTTCTTTCTTCAAACAGTTCACCTCCTTCACGACGGTATTCTTCAATTAACTGCTCTTGCTCTTTTTCCAATTGCGCTAGATAATTTTGAACCTCGCTTTTTTGTTGGACTATCTCTTTTAGTTGGTTTGTAAATCGTTCAACTTCTGCTTCCAAGGCGGTAATATGATTATCACTTTGTTGTGAGCGGACTTGTATTTTACGCTTACGTTCTACCATCAATAAGTCAGTGGATAAACGTTCAACCAGGTCCAGCCCCAATAATGCTTGAATACCTGTTTTGATCAGAATAGCTGCTTTATTAGTATCCGCAAGGGCTTCAATCTTTTCACCATCAAAAAAGAATAAATTCGATATCCTGGCGGGTATAAATTCTTCAACGTATTCATACCAACGTTCTGTGATGACTGAATCTAATATTCCATCACGTTTGACTTCTACGGTTTCTTTGATACCTTTACCACTGCTGTGCCATGAGCGATGAATGCGGATTGATTCTTCTTTTCCTTCCCTAAAATGTTTAAATTGCAATTGGAGGGAAGCTCCCTGGCTAGGTTCAGTATGGTAATTAATCATCCTGCGTAAATAATCAAAATAGTTCATTTTGTTGCCAGTTGAATATTTGGCAAATTTACCATAGAGCGTAAGTTGTAATGCTTCCAACAAAGTGGTTTTTCCACTGCCATTCAGTCCCCCCAATAAAATGATAGGTTTTTTGGGAGAATGTGGAGTCAATTGAACCACATGATGACCTTTATAAATACCAAAATTATCTAAAACAATTTCTTCAATAATCATTAATGGGAATAATGTGAATTATAGGGCTTGTAATCAGCCAAAAATAGGGATGAATTATTATTGGATAGGGCAAATTAAAGTTTGCATTCCATTGGAAAACAATAATTTGAGATTATATCATAAAACTTAAAGAATAGCGAAATATTTATAAAGTCTCACTAGCTGCCACTTGGAGAATACAACTAAGTTATTGTTTTGTAAGAAAATTGATATATCAACAAGCCAGGATATTTTTATTTAACTTATTGAAACGATTTGATATAATTAAAAATATGCGTCTCCGCCCTTGTGAAACTTCAAAGCCCATTTTCTGAAATTCTATTATAAATATGAACTTACTCAATTTATTAATACTGTTATCTCTATTTACGGTTGCATTAGTCTATTGGATAGGCAAGCGGCGTTATGCCGGTTGGTTTGCTATGCTCGCTTACGCTATGCAATTGTTTGTACTGATTGGCTTATGGGATAAAATGCCCATTGCCTCTTCTTTTTCCTTCACCGTATTAGATAATCTAATCCATTGGGAAATGACCGGCTTGGGCTGGTTTTTTGCCATCATCACGGTGGGAGCCGCATTAATTACTTCCATGTACACCGCCGGTGAATGGGGAGAATCTCAAAAAGATATGCGCTTACAGCATGTCTCAATGGCGGTGAACGTTTTAGCCATGTTAATTTTGCTTTCTAGCGGTGATTTTCTAAGTCTATTTATTGGCTGGGAATTGGTTAGCTGGGCTGCTTTTTTGATTATGACTGAACACGGGGATAAAGCAGCAGATGCTGCGTTTCGTTACCTTATTTATGCCATGAGTGGCGCGATGGCTATTTTCACCGGTATTGTGCTTATCT